>JGI12109J20283_10194690_pt1 | contig 10510 bp, 9 predicted proteins | sample ElkSlonscriptome_12_FD_20283 | JGI IMG/M metagenome (IMG submission 20283) | reverse complement strand
CTGAGTACGTTAGAAGATACCGGGCTTTCTAAACTCGCTGTCTCTGACCTGGCACTCAAGGTCATGTATTTTGGCGGCGATATGACAGGTCGCGCTATCAGTGAGGTAACGCGGTTGCCCTTTAGCGGTGTCCTTGACGGGGTGATGGAATTTTTGAAGCGTGAGAAGTTCATCGAGGTTAAAGGTGGGTCATCTGGTTTTGGCGATGCGGCCCTGCGTTATACTATTTCTGGTAAGGGTGGTGAGAAGGCTCGCGAAGCAATGGAGCGGTCTCAATATGCTGGGCCGGCACCGGTGCCGCTGAATGATTACATAAGCGCCCTCCACGCACAAAATGCGGATCGTCCGCCGGTTCATCAAAGACAGTTGCGTGGTTTGATGGAAAACCTGGTTATCTCCGATGATATGTTGAGCAAGGTGGGGCCAGCCGTCAATTCTGGTCGGTCCATTTTCCTTTATGGTCCACCCGGTAATGGTAAAACTACGATTGCTGAGCGCGTGGGACAGATGATACTCGGTGAGGATATGTGGATCCCGTATTGTATTGATGTCGAAGGTCAGATCATCCAGATTTTTGATAGTGTAAACCACGAACTGTCAGAAAACCCGACTATGTCACAATTGCGCACTGGTATGGTGCAAGACCCGCGCTGGGTTGCTATTAAACGGCCTATGATTATGGTGGGTGGTGAATTGACCCTGGCTGGCCTGGACTTGGTTTTTGATGAGACCAATAAGTTCTATGAGTCACCATTTCAGGTAAAAGCCAATGGGGGTATGTTCCTGATTGACGACTTTGGCCGACAACAGGTTCGCCCGGTTGACCTGCTGAATCGCTGGATTGTGCCGCTTGAAAAGGGTGTGGATTTCTTGACACTCAACAACGGGCGCAAGATCGAAATCCCCTTCTATGTGATGATTATCTTCTCTACAAACCTGGATCCGAAAGATCTGGTTGATGAGGCGTTCCTGCGGCGTATTCGTCACAAAATTGAGGTTGGTAACCCTAGCTTCGACCAATTCCGGCAGATTTTTGAAATCATGTGCCGTATTAAACGGGTGCCATTCGACGAAAAAGGGTTAGCCTACTTACTGAAAAAGTGGTACATCAACCATGACCGTGATTTGCGTATGGTGCATCCGCGAGATTTGCTTTCTCAGCTGATTGATATTGCTTCGTATCTGGATATTCCACCTACGATGAGCAATATGGATTTGCTTGATCAAGCAGCCGCATCATATTTCGTTGAACTATAGGTCTCAGGTGATGGGTCGTCTGGGTTGACCGGGCGGACGATGTCATGAAGCGATTAAGCGGGTCTTCAGCAATTGCTCGCCATCAGGTATTTATCACGAATGACGGCAACTATGTCGTCCAATGGGATGATGACTTGGTGCAGGATATCTATTCGGGTGAATACCTTGAATTTGATGACAGGCATGATTATGGGCGCATGCTCAATGACCATGAACTCAAGCAACTGAAGAATAACGGACGGGTGGAACGGTACAATAGACAGTATGTTTGGTTAATGCCGCTGCCCGAAGCCACACGTTTGGGGCGGCAACGGGTGATGGGACGAGGTAATCGGATACGGGCATTTTATCTCATCACTCGCTACCCCAAAACACAAGTAGAGTCAGTACGTAATGCCCTCAATACGCATGGATATGCAGGCTCATTTACTGCACGCATCCGTGAGGATCGTGTTGTTATTTTGGGTCAGCATGGGTTGCCATTTCGTGATGTGCAAGTAGCGGAGTCTGCACAGGTACAGCTTAGCACCGCATTACCGCAGTACTTCGATGATCTGACAATGGCATTTATCGAACTTGATGATAAATCACCGGCGAATAGGGTCACAATGGAAAATGAGACAACGAGCCTTAACTTGAATGATATTATCGCAAGCCAGAGTGATAACAGCTCTCTGGCAGGGAAAAGTGTGGTACTAGCAATCCCTCAGGAAGATGAGCGTGCCGCGTTCTCCGAATTGCTAAAGACCATGAGCATCAATATATTAGAGGCTGCCTCAGCCGCAGCGACGTTGCATCTGCTGGAAGATCATCCGGCGGAATTACTGATCATGGATATTCAGCAGCCAGATATGCACGGGTGGCTTATGATCAACAAAATTCGGGAGATCAGCCATCTGCGTGAGTTGCCGATAACGGTGATTACCGACAAAGCTGATATGGGTATGACTGTGGCTAAGGTGGACTATCTATCTCGCCCCGTGAGTATTGCTCGGTTGCGTCATAGCATCTGGACAGCGTTAAAGAGTGACCCCGCCAACCCTTCCTGAAACAGGGTAGTTCCCCTAAAGCGGCTTGCATGGTAGCAATGCCGCTGGTAGATTTGAGTGAACGAAGTTAAAGGTAAAATCAAATGACATTGGGATTATTAGCTGTAATCCTGTTTGTCGTGGCTTTGATGGCACTCACTGGCCGTAGTCAAGTGCCGTGGTCAGGCAAGATGGAACGTCTTCACGCTGGGAGTATAGATCGGGCTACATGGATGGCACCAGATGCAGTAGTGAGAAGTGTACAACAAGATTTCCTTGAAGTGATGCAGTGGTTACCGGAGAGCATATCTCATAGTTGGTCACAACAGTGGACTTCGTCTGGTTACTATCTGTCCGGTCAGTATCTCAAGCGTCACCAAGAGATCTTAAAACATTACCGAACTGGTAAGACGCCACGTTACAATGGGGTGTTGCGTTGTGCGCATGATGTCGAGGTCTGCGAATTTTCTGATGATGGTGAACGCTGTTTGGTAATTGATCGCCGCACATCTTGCCGTATGGCAACTTATGACTATTGGACCCAATCCAGAGTTAGCACCCAGGATATGGGAGATAGTATTGAGGTTTACCTGATGGTGTACGATAGTGAAGATCGTCGCTGGAAGGTGGATCAATTTGTGCAACAATTACCTGCAAGTTGGCGTGTTGGCAGAAAATCCCGTCGTATTCGGCTGCTCAAAACGATGCCGCCTTCAATTGGGCGAGATAACTAATTACCTAACCCAAATTAAATTCGATTAATCCTGATGGGTCAAAATGATGATTTTTGTTACCGGCGGTACGGGTTTCCTGGGTCGGCATCTTATTGCCGCGCTATGTCGCGCCGGTTATACCACACGCGTGTTGACCCGTGCCCCGAATCAACACCCCTGGTTGCAGAACTACAATACAGAAGTCATTACGGGCGATCTTACAGACTATTCCGCCGTCTATGCGGGGATGGTCGGTTGCGAATATGTTATCCATGCTGGCGGTTTGTTCCGGTTTTGGGGTGATGAAAAGGCGTTCATGCAAACCAATGCACTGGGCACCGAAAATGTGTTGCGTGCTGCGGTGGCAAATCATATAAAGCGATTTATACATATCTCCAGTATCGCTGTCATCGGCCAACCAGACCCCACTCATGTCATTGATGAGGCCTACCCGCCAGAACCCGTTGATCCTTATCAAATTAGCAAGTTTGAGGGCGAACAGTGTGCTTTGGATTACTTTCAAACCCATCAACTGCCTGTTATCGTATTACGTCCTGGCGCGTTTTATGGTCCCTTAGGTGAATATGGGTTTAACCGTCTGTTCTTCCGTGATGCAATGCGCGGCATCATTATGCAGATCAACGGCGGACGCTATATTATCTTCCCTGCATATATCAGTGATGTTGTTCAGGGAATTTTGCTCTCTTTGGATAAAGGTAAGCTTGGCGAGGTTTATAATATCTGTGGTGATTGGATCTCTCATAAACAGGCATTCGACGTGGTTTGTGAGATAGCCAACTTGCATTGGCCGCGACCACCTATACCGGGCTGGTTAGGTATCAATGCCTCGCGTGTGTTAGAGATGATTGCCAACATCACGGGGCGCGAGCCATTTTGGCCTATTAACCTACAGTCCTATGTGTACAATAATTGGCGTGTTTCTAATGAAAAAGCTTGCCGGGAACTGGGATTCGAACCCACTGATTTTTATGATGGGGCGAAGCGAACAATCGCCTGGTACCAGGCAGGGCGACCAGAACATATCCCAGAGACAGAGTGCTGAGAAAGTAAATCAATGGCGTTTGATGAAGTAAAAATTTATGTGCGTAGCGGTGATGGTGGTGACGGTATTGTTACATTCCGCCGCGAAAAGTACATACCGCGTGGTGGGCCTTCTGGCGGTGATGGTGGTCATGGTGGTGATGTGGTCTTCCGGGTTAACCCGAAGCTCAGCACGCTGAACTATTTCCAGCGAAAGATACACTTCCGCGCCGGTGCGGGTAAACGGGGCGGCAGCAGCAACAAAACCGGTGCTACTGCGGATAATCTTGTCATTGATGTCCCTCCCGGTACGGTTATCCGTGATGCGGAAAGTGATGCTGTACTCGCTGACCTGACCCAGCACTATGTAGAGTTTACTGTGCTCAAAGGCGGGCGTGGTGGACGTGGTAATGCACGTTTTGCCTCATCGTCTAACCAGGCTCCGCGCCTTGCTGAAAAGGGTGAACCGGGTGAAGAACGCTGGCTGATGTTAGAACTCAAGATGATTGCTGATGTCGGCTTGGTTGGGGTGCCGAATGCGGGTAAATCAACGCTGCTATCTGTTGTGAGTAATGCCAAGCCCAAAATCGCGGATTATCCGTTTACCACGCTGGAACCAAACCTGGGTGTTGTTCTGCTAGATGATCAGGAATTGGTTTTTGCGGATATTCCAGGGTTGATTGAGGGCGCACATATGGGTGTTGGTCTTGGGCACAGTTTCCTGCGACATGTGCAGCGGACACGGGTATTAATTCATTTGCTAGATGGGATGAGTGCAACAGTGATGGCGGATTTTAGCCAGATTAACACTGAACTTGCCTTGTACGATGACAATCTCAAAGATCGGCCCCAGCTTGTGGTATTCAACAAGATGGATAACCCTGATGCACAAGCTCGCTGGCCCGAAATCAAAACCTCACTAGCCGAACGCGGTATTGAAGCGATTGCTATTTCTGCGGTGACGCACCAAAATGTACAACTGTTGAAGCAGCAGATTTTCGCGTTAGTTGCGCAACTGCCGGAACCTGAAATTCATGAAGCTGTAGAGACACCGCTTTATGAGTTAAAAGATGATGACTTCCAGTTTGAAATCATTCAGGAAGATGAGGGTGTCTATCGTGTATCAGGTAAGCGCATAGAGCGGGCCGCTGCTATGACCTATTGGGATTATGAAGATGCGGTCTTGCGTTTTCAGAATATATTGGACACGCTCGGTATATCAAAAGCTCTGGAAGACGCTGGCGTAGAGGTTGGTGATACCGTTTATATCGGTGATTATGAATTGGAATGGTCCGACTGAGTCGGAAAATCTCAGCGGAGAGGGACTTATGAAACGATTGGGAATTCTAGGAGGGACATTTGACCCGCCTCACATCGCACACTTGATCCTTGCCCAACATGCCTATGAGGAACTCAATCTTTCTAAGGTGTTGTTTGTGCCAGCGGGCATTCCACCGCACAAGGCATATACCCGCACCACAATTGATGATCGGTTAGCTATGCTGCGCTTAGTCATTGCAGATAACCCCCATTTTGAAATATCTCGCGTGGAAATTGACCGGCCTGGACCACATTTTACAATTGATACAGTACGTATCATCCAGGCGGAAAACCCTGATGCGGAGTTGTTTTTTATCATGGGTGGGGATGTGTACCGTGATCTGCCGAACTGGGACCGCCCGCAAGAGATGTTCGAGACGTGCAAGTTAGCTGTTGCTGTGATGCGGCGGCCAGGGTTTGGTAGTCCAGATTTGCGCCTGGATATGCATGAGGGTGTCATCCCTGGCCTGAAAGACTATGCCTTGATGCTAAATTCACCGCTCGTAGAGTTTTCATCCACTGATATTGTGGATCGGCTGACGCGGGGTAAAAGTGTACGTTATATGGTCCCTACTGTGGTGCTGGATTACATTCAACAGCGTAATTTATATGAGGATCTGCCATGAGGCGACTGTTTCCAGTCCTGTTAGGTATCCTACTGCTGATTAGCCTGCAAGTGACGAGTATCGGGCAAAACCCGGTGCCGACGCTAGTCCCTCCTACGCCTATACCCCGCCCGGATACAGGTGAAGGTGATCTGTTGCCGACCCAATCAGCGGTGGCCCGCATTCAGGAACGTGGTGTGGTACGTATTGGGCTGTTGTTCAATGCACCACCTTTTGGCGTGCTCAATGTACGCGGTGAACTCGTCGGCTTCGATGCAGACCTGGCCCGTAGTATGGCGGAGGCCTGGGGTGTTGAGATGCAACCTGTCCAGGTGACTCGTGATGCGGCGACGGCGGCCAGGATGCTGGCGCGTGGTGATGTGGATATGTTGTTGGCGCGTCAGATTCATCATCGCGATCTAATCTCTATGATGGAGTTCAGCCAAACCTACTATCTTGGGCAGAAAACACTCATGGTCCGGTCTGGTGATGATCAGCCCACATCACTAGCCGAGATGAGTGATCGTCGTGTTGGGGTAGTCGTCGCCACCCCTGCTGAAACGGCCCTGCGTGTTTGGCAGGCCCGTAGCGGGATCACCGTTGACGTGCAGACCTTTTTAACGCTGGATCAAGCACATCAGGCACTGCTTGCTGGTGATATTGATGGGGTTGCAGATAGTGATTATCGCCTGGGGCAAGTCTCTGCCATTCAACCAGAATTAGTGCGTATTTTAGATGAACCCATTGAGCTAGAACCCATTGCGATTGCCGTCCAACGGCAAGATAACAGCATGCGCAATCTGGTAAATAAGACCCTGCAATTCCTCACATTTACGGGGCGCATGAACGAGATTTATGATCGTTATTTCACGGGTCGCTCTTATGTGCCGATGTATGTGTGGGATAACATTGGCGGTGATGCTCCCTCACCAGCGGCATTCCCAACTACACTGAATCTGCCGGAACAATACATCGTTGGCCGGCTGGCGGCGCAGCCTACGTTACTCGTCGCCGGCTTGATGGGTATCACTGCGGATTCCGACGCGCCAGAGAGTCAACGTCGGCTTGATTTATTTCACCGTGAATTGATGCAGGAAATGGCTTCTCGGTGGGGTGTGACTGTTGAGTTCGTACCTGATAGTGCGGATAATGCTCTTGATCTGGTGGCATCTGGTGGGGCAGATATTGCCCTGGGTGTGGTGCCGGATTGGGAACGGGCGGATGAGGTAGATTTTACATCACACTATTTGCGGCATGGGTATCGGCTGATGATCCGGGCATTGGATCGTGTTGATATTCGTGGGTTTGCAGATTTGGACGATGAGACCATCTTGATACCCACCACAGAACCCAATACTGCCGCCTATGCTGTTGCCATTGCGGAAGACCGTAGCTGGACGATTGATGTCAATCAGCAACGCGAGGCTGATTTGGGGTTCTTGCTCCTTGGTGGTGATGAAGAAATCGAGGTTGAAGCCGCCTTTGCCAGTAGTTTTAAGCTGGTGCCACTGGTCCAGAATGATCCTTCGCAGCTTGTGCTGACTGATCAAGAAAACGGACAACCACGCTGGTACAGTCCACCACGCATCGTCGGCCAGGATTTTAGCTATGAGGTGATGACATTTGCCACCCCCGGCAATGATATTGACTTTCGTTTGCTGGTGGAAATTACCTTGCAGGAGATGGTGCGCGATGGCACGCTGCCCCTGTTATTACAGCAAGTCATGCTGGCTGAGGAAATCCCCCAATTTGAGATTTGGCCTGGGCCAAGCACCTATCTTAATTTTGATTTGGCCCGTTAAGGTCCCTTTAAACCCGAATTGGTTGCCACAAATACGTTGATTTCTGGTAGACTGATCATCATAACTTGATTCAAACCTGCTTTGGGGAACCGGGCAGGTATTTTGTGTGTCATATATGTTGAGTGAAGAGTTGCAGGGAAGTCATGACTGAGGGAAACGCTGCTTACCGGCCTGAAGATCCGGATCATACCTTGATTCGGCGTATGGCTGCCGGAGAAACCGAGGCGTTAGATGAGTTGTATGCGCGCTATGGGCCGGGCATTCTGAATTTTTTGGTAGCCCGGTTAAATAACCGGCAACTCGCTGAGGAAGTGCTGCAAGATGTGATGCTGGCAGCGTGGCGTGCCGCTCCTAATTTCCGTGAGGAAAGTAAGGTGCTGACGTGGTTGTTGACTATTGCACGTAATCGTGCGATCAATACCCAACGTAAGCTGCGGCCCACACTGGTCGAACTGAATGAAGAAGTCAAGTTACAGGTGACCGATACCGGTCCGCTTGAGAAAGTATCGCGATTGGATAAATATGAAGCCCTCCGTGAAGGGCTTGAGCAATTACCGGAAATGCAACGAGAAGTGCTCGTGTTGGTGTTCTTTCATCAGTTAAGCGGTGCGGAGGTAGCGGAAATGCTGAATATTTCAGTGGGTACCGTTAAAAGTCGCTTACACCGTGCCAAAGAGATGCTGCGCCGGGTTCTACCGAGTGAGGAGAACTTGTGATGCAATCAGATTGGCAAGATTTAATTCCGTTCTATGTTGCGGGCACATTAAATGAGGTGGATAAACGGCGGCTGGAGGCGATCTTAGCTGAGTCCGATGAGGCTCGTGCCACTTTACAGGAATGGCAACTGATTGGTGATTTTGTGCGCTCTGAGGCCGCGACATGGTCTCGTGGGATGCCGCCGCTTTCTGATGTAGTACGCACGACAATAAATCATGATGTGCAGCAATCAGACCGGGCGACCCGTCCGAATAATCCACCAGTAGTCATTGATGAGGTGCCGCCCGCCGAGCCACCACAAAAAGTGGTGCCTTTCCCAACATCAGATGTGCATGAACCGCGTAGAGAGAAAATGGCGCAATCAGGGCGGTCTGTGCGGATACCGTTTACATTGGTTGCTGCCGGTCTAATGATTATTTTATTTGGTGGTTTGTTATTTGCTGCTCTGTTACGTGAACCAGATGATAATCTAACAGCCGCACAATTGTTGGAGACAATGACGCGGGCTGTGAGCAGTACACCTGATGGATCATCTACGCCAGAACCGGATTTAGGTATACTTTCCGTACCTGATGAGCCACATACACCGACCCCTCAAGCAGAACCAACTGACGCAGATACGGTTGTTCAGCGTCCACAGCCCAGTTGGACGCCCCCACCGAATCGCTGTGTTGCGCGTGCGGCTAATGCTGATGTAAATGTGTATCAACAGGCAGCGGAAACAGTCGTGATTGATACCTTGCCACACAACGAATATCGTAGTGTATCAGTGTATAGCGATGCGGATGGTGGTTGGTATGAGTTAATACGCCTGGAAGGGGGCATACTGGGTTGGGTACGTGCTGATGCAGTCATCCTCAGTGGCCCGTGTAGTGATCTGGCTGCACCGTCGCCATCGCCCACGCTGGCTGAAACAGAAGTGGTTACGGCGGGTGAATGTACTGTCACAGCAATAGCCGGTGTTGATGCAGCTATTTACGAGACCCCATCGCGATCATCTGCGGTTATTCAAACGGTGGCTGATTTTGTAGCGATAGATGTGTTGAGTACAACAGCCAGCGGGTGGTACCGTGTGACATATAATGCGTCTGATAGCATCTGGGTTGGGTATATGAATGAAGCAGATGCAAGCTTCAGCATGGCTTGCCAGCAGCTTGATATATTGCCCGTGCCTTCCGAAACGCCAGCGGTATCAGCCGCTATGGATACATCCACTGGGGTAGAGCCTTCACTTCAGACATTTGATTATACGGGGGACGAACCAATACGTCCGGGTGAGACCATCAATCTGACGTGGACGGCGGTAGACGCTGCTGGTGTAACAATTTTATTCTATCGTGGTGATGTTGACCCCAATGATTATGGTGTCTTAGATCCATTGGCTACATTCGGTAACCTGGGTGTATCTGATTCTGTACAGGTTGTTATACCGCAGGGTTACACCCAGCCCAATGCCGTGTATGTCTTATTTATGGACGCGCTCCATGATGACAACGAACGTGTATTCGGCGGTATTGTAACGGTGCCTGTGGAAGTCGAATAACAGCCGTGCTTTAGCCTTCATCCAGTTGATAGACAAACATTTGCGCTTCATCACCTTCTTCAATGCCGCCTGTTGATTTATACAGGCGAATGGCCGGTATATTGGTGGTGTTGGTCATCAGGAAGAGTTCAGAAGCGTTGAGTTCTTTGGCGATGGTTTTGAAGGCTTCTACCAGCCCTCGCCCGATACCAATGCGGCGTTGTGTTTCTAGAACTTCCATCTCATATAGGAAAAACATCGGGCGTTTGGTCTCTGGACGTTCTAATGTATAACCCAGCAACAGACCTACGGCGGTACCCTGCCAATACGCCACCAGTAGGTAATTCTGTGGGTTGTTCAGAAAGGCTTGAACATTTTTATCTTCATCTTCGCCAGGGAAAAAGATCTCCATCGCTTCAGCAGCTAATTTTTCATCACCTGATGTCAGCCGTTTGATCTCCATATCTAATTCCTCATAATCTCCAAAATGGTAATTGTATCACCT
>JGI12109J20283_10279022_pt1 | contig 10512 bp, 7 predicted proteins | sample ElkSlonscriptome_12_FD_20283 | JGI IMG/M metagenome (IMG submission 20283) | reverse complement strand
TCTTCCGGCCCTCCAAACCCCAACCCGGAGTCCATAAATGCCCCGCTCCCTCCTTGCGCTGACCCTTATCGCCACCCTGATCCTCCCGGCCGTGGCCCCCGCCCTCAACCCCGCCAACCAGGGCCTCATCCACGCCACCATCACCTGGCCGGACGGATCTCAGCAGGAGGGCTTTCTGCGCTGGGATCGGGAGGAGGCCACCTGGGACGACCTCTTCCACACGGGCTACCGTGAGAACCCGTGGCGGGATTTCATCGACATGGAGGCCCTGCGCAAGGAGCGCCGCGAGCAGTTCTACGCCGAGAACGGCCTGCTCAAGCGGCTGCTCTACGCCCTGGACGAGGATGACCAGCCCGACGGCACCTGGCGCATGCTGGAGATCCGCTTCGGGGATATCGACTTCATCGAGATCAACGACGGCGAGGACGATTATTTGACCACGGTGGACGGCGGGCGGCACCAGATCGGCGGCTACGCCAACGATTCGGGATCGGATCTGTGGTTCTACGAGAAGGGGAAGGAGCCGCTCCAGATCGAATGGAACGATCTGCAGCGCATCGATTTCCAGGCCGCGCCGGATGACCACGAGCCCTTCGCCCGCCGCCTGTACGGCACCGTGGTGAGCACCGTCGGCGAGTTCACGGGCCCCATCATGTGGGACAAGAGCGAGTGCCTGAGCAGCGACCTGCTGGATGGCGAGAACGACGAGGGGGACATCTCCCTGCCGATGGGCGAGATCCGCAGCATCGCCAAGGAGGATGGGCGCTCGGTACGCATCGAGACCACCGACGGCCGCCGCTTCATCATGTGGGGCAGCAACGACGTGGACGCCGGCAACCGGGGCGTGTGGATCCTCACCCCGGACACGGGCTGGGTGCTGGTGCCCTGGAATCGTTTCCGGCAGGCCACCTTCACCACGGCGCCCGATTCGGGCACCCCGCGCGCCGACTTCGCCAATGCCCGTCCCCTGCGCGGCACCGTGCACCTGGAAGACGGCACCACCGCGGCGGGCCGTCTGGTGTACGACATGGACGAGGGTTTCGCCTGGGACATCTTCAACGGCGAGACCGGGGACCTGGATCACAACATCCCCTTCACCCTGATCACGCGCATCGAGCGCACGGGCGACGAGACCTGCCGCGTGCATCTGCGCGGCGGCCGTGCCCTGGACCTGGGTGACAACCAGGACACGGGGCAACAGCACGGTGGGGTTCTGGTCTTTGCGGCCGACGGAGGGTCGGCGCGGCACATCCCCTGGTCCGATATCCGGGAGCTCACCCTGAATAGGCCCTAGATTTTGCCCTTTTTTCAGGATCCGGAAGAGGTTAAGGTGTTCAGGTCCCTGGATTGTCCTTCGCCCGGGAGAATTTTTGTGTCCCCCTCCCAGCCCCTGCACCGACGCCTCTTGAGTTCCCCGACGGCCTTGCCGCTGGGGTTCCTGGTCGTATTCCTGGGGGTCATCGCCTGGACCTGGCAGTACTCCATAAGGACGCGGCAGGAGGGTATCCGCCAGGAAACAGCCGTCACCCTGGAGCAGGTCAAGCTGCGACTGGAAGCCTGGGTCGACAACCGGACGGCCATCCTGGAGCACTTCGTATCCCCCACCACCGGGCATCATCAGTTCGGTCAAGGCCAGTTCAAACTGATGGCCGAAGAACTGGTGGAGATTTATCCCGGCTTTCAAGCCCTGAATTTCGTGGATCCGGACTGGGTCATCCGCACGGTCGTGCCCTTCGAGACCAATCAGGCCGCCCTGAACAAGGATCTGCACGAGCATCCCGACCCACGCGTCGGGCAGGCCCTGCAGGCCGCGCTGGACTCGGACGCCATCCGCCGGTCCCCACTGATCCATCTGCTGCAGGGTAAGGCCGGGTTTGCCACCTACCTGCCGGTGCACGACGAAGACGGCCGCTTGCTTGGCTTTCTCAACGGTGTCTTCGTGATGGACCAGCTGGTGGACAGTTGCCTGGGCGAAGAGAAGCTGCGCAACCGTTTTGCCGTGACCATCGAGACCGCCGACGGCGAGTTGGCCTACAGCCACCGCCCGGCGGGCATGCCCCCGGAGAGCGGGGATATCGTCGCGTCCGTGCCGTTGCGCATCGTGGACAAGAACTGGATGCTCTCCCTGGAACCAAAGACCGCGGCCATGGGCTCCATTCCCCGCAGCGAAGGGCTCTTCCTGGTCAGCGGCATCGGCCTGGCCCTGGCCCTCAGCCTGCTGCTGCGGGCGTACATGCTGCGCGTCTCGGAGCTGGCCACCAGCCGCGAGGAATACAAGACCCTGATCGAGGTACTGCCCGACATGGTCATCAAGTTCGACCGGGAACTGCGGATCTTCTTTGCCAGCCCATCGACCTTGCGCCTGCTGCAGGTTTCCGAGGAGGAGCTCATCGGTCGCTCCGCCCTGGATTATCTGGTGCCGGAGGACCATCAGGTGGCCAACCAGTTCACCCGCAAGCTGCTCCTCGGCGAGGATCCCGGATCCAGCGAAGTGCGGGTCCAGACTCCCGCAGGCCCCCTGTGGACCAGCTGGACCGCCCGCGCCATCCGCGATGATGACGGCGCGATGCAGGCCGTGGTCTCGGTCGGCCGTGATATTTCCCGCTCCCGGGAACTGGAACAGCAGCTGCGGCAGGCCCAGAAGCTGCAGGCAGTGGGCCAGCTGGCCGGCGGCATCGCCCACGACTTCAACAACATCATCCAGGCCGTGCTGGGTTACATCGGCTTCGCCAAGGCCACGCTCGCCCCCGCATCCGCGGAATACGACGACCTGGAGCAGGCCGAGAAGGCCGCCGACCGCGCCGCCACCCTGACACGCCAGCTGCTGGCCTTCAGCCGCCGGCAGATCCTGCGTCCCGTCCTGCTGGACATCAACCAGGTGACGGCCGAGCTCCTGCCCATGCTGCACCGCCTGCTGGGCGAGAGCATAGAACTGGCCTTCCGGCCCGATCCCGGCATCGAGCCCGTGCTCGCGGACCGCGGCCAGCTGGAGCAGATCCTGGTCAACATCTGCCTGAACGCACGCGATGCCATCGGCGACGAGGTGGGCGGCATCCGCATCAGCACCTCCGTCTGCCGGCTGGACGATGCCTTCTGCCACGAGCACCGCTGGGCCCAGCCCGGCCGCTGGGTGTGTCTGGAACTGGCGGACACCGGCAGCGGCATGGACGACGGCGTGCTGGCCCAGATCTTCGAGCCCTTCTTCACCACCAAGGAAACGGGCAAGGGCACGGGCCTGGGTCTGGCCACGGTCTACGGCATCGTCAAGCAGCACGACGGCCTCATCGACGTGCAGAGCAAGCCGGGCCTGGGGACCAGCTTCAGCATCTACCTGGAGGCCAAGAAGGGGGACCTGCCGGATGAGGTGGACCTCCTGACGGAACCCTCCCTGGCCGGCCACGGCCATATCCTGCTGGTGGAAGACCAGGACATGGTGCGGGACATGGCCCAGCGCGTCCTCGAAAGGGCGGGCTACACCGTCGTCACTGCTCGGGACGGTCAGCAGGCCCTGGAGTTGTGGCAACAAAAGGAAAACCGGTTCGACGTGATCGTCATGGACATGATCATGCCCCGCATGGGCGGCCGGGAACTGGCGGGCCACATCCGAGCCGACAAGCCGCGTCAGCCCATCCTCTTCATCAGCGGGTTCGATGCCGGTTCCGTGGGTGGGCCCATGGAACTGACACCCCACGAGGCCATCCTGCAGAAACCCTTCCGCAAGGAAGAGCTGCTGAAGGTTCTGCAGAGGCTGATGTCGGTCTAGGCCGCCGCTTTGCGGCCACGCCGGAAGAAAAGCGCCACCAGGGCCGTTATCACCCCCACCGCCGCCACCGGACAAAAGGCCTGCACCTGGGCGGGGTCGGCCGCGCGCTCCGCATCCACCAGCCACCCCAGCAGGGGCGCCAGCACGGCGCCGGCCAGGCTCTTGGACTGGCTCTCGATGCTCAGAATGGTCGCGCCCATCACCGACTCGGATTGCCCGTCGATGCGCGCGATCTGCGCCGGCCGGAAGGTGTTCTGGATCATGCCCAGCACCAGGAAGGCCACCACCGCGGGCCAGGCCAGCCCCAGATACAGCCCCGCCCCCATGACGGCGAAGGCCAGCAGATTGGCTCCCCAGGCCAGCCGCGTCATGCGCTCCTCGCCCCCGGCCCATTGGCAGAAGCGGTGCGCCCGGCGCGACGCGGCGCCCATCAGCAGGAAGTACACGAAGAAGACCAGCCCGATGACGATGGCCGTGCGCTGGTCCCCGTCCAGCCTCCCGTCCCGCAGCAGCCCGCCCACCAGCGGCAGGCTCAGGCCCAGGGCCAGGGCCTTCAGGATGGGCTGCAGGTAAACCTTGGTGACCTTGAAGGTGCCCTCCAGCAGCATGCTCTCCAGGATGAGCGCGCGCAGGCCGGCCCGGGTGGTGGTCTGGCGCAGGGCGCGGCCCGTCAGCCGGAAGGCCTCGCCCAGGTTGGCCTCGCGGCGGGCTTCGCCTTCGAGAGCGGCGGGGTACCCCAGGAAATTCACCAGGTTCAGGGCGTAGGGAATGATGCTCAGCCAGAACACGGCCACGAAATTGCCGCTCAGGAATACCAGCACCCCCGCGATGAGCGAGCTGAGGGCCGAACCCAGCTTGCTGAAGCTGCGCGTGTAGCCGTAGACCTGCGTGCGTTCATCCAGACGTCCTTCCAGTTGCAACCACTGGAAGATCATGGCCTTGTGGGTGCCGGTGCGGAAGCTGTCGCCCAGGGCGAAGAAGAGCATCGCCCCCATCAGCGGCACCACCGAGCCGGCCACCGCGAAGACCGTGAAGCTGAGGATGTAAAAGACGAAGCTGATGATCATGCTGCGCCGGCGGCCGAAGACATCGGCCACGGCCCCGCTGGGGATCTCCAGCACCACGGTGGCGATCTCGCGGAAGCCCACCAGCAGACCGATGGCGAAGAAATCCAGCCCCTTCTCCAGGAAGGCCAGGATCAGGAAGGGCTCGAAGTAGCGTTGGTTCTTGAGGAACCCGTAGAGACAGAAACGGCGGATCATGGCGTCGTCCTTGTCAGGGGGTGGCGCGGGACCTGGGGTTTCGCCCGTCAGCAGTGGGGACTCCAGCCACCCCCAGCAGGATGATCACCCTCGCCAGTCTGGGCGGATATTCCTCCCCGCCGCTTCTCAGATCCCCAGCGGCAGCGACCCATCCGATCGCCTTCGGTCCGAAGGCTTGTTCTTTGAAATGGGCAACCGCCACCCCACCCAGAGTGAACTGGATTCGTAGATTTCCGCTTGCTTGCCTCCGGGGCTGAACCGCACCTCGATGGAGGATTTTTCCATGTTAAAGGCAAGCCCGCCACTGAGGTGGAGGTATCCTTCCCAATCACCAAACCGGCCGTAACCTCCACTGACGGCCGCGCCCCCCACCCCGAACAGCAAATCGATTTTCTCCCCGAGCCCCTGACGGATTTCCACCTGGCCGATCAATTCCACCTCCGGCCCATCATGAAAGGAGCCGGCGGTCAGAAGGAACCCGATATCCGTCAACTCGACCATGTTCTTGTGAACCATCGCGCCCGCGATCACACCGTAGGACTTGGGTTTTTCAAACACGACAGCCGGACCCAGGATGGCCCTGAATTCCGAGGCGGAGGCCGCTCCACAGATAAAATGGGCCAGGCAGAGGATTGGTAAAATGATGCGCATGTTGATCTCCAGGTGTTTTCCCTCGCGTGAAATTTCCAGAATGGATTGCGTGGGTTTTTTACCATAGCCCCTCAACGACATCAACTCCCAAATTGCATGACCCCCGCCGGCCTGGTCAAAACCTATCCGTACTGCGTGGAAGGATTTAGCTGCTGTTGGCGTCGAAGTGTGCGATGGGCGCATTCAACAGGGATTCGGCGCAGTCGGGGTTGTGCTCACCCAGGCTTTCAACGTGGCGGCGGCGGCTTGCGCCGGCCGTTGACGAGCGGCCCCCGTTCAGGCGGCCAAGGCGTTCCTGGGCAAGGGCGGACGGCTGCAATAACAATGGAATCGGAATACGATGGCTCCCGACCATGAATGCCGGCATTCATCTCCCCCTGGAAATTTCCCGTTCCCAGTGGTCCCGTATCCCGGGCCACTCGGTTGCCCGCATAAGCTCATCGTCCCACCTCGCCAGGCTTGCGGTCAGCAGGCTGTCTGCCCTCTGGTCATTTCCTTCTTCCCATGCACAGGCAGCCCACAGCAGGCGCAGGACCGCGTGCATGGGATCCCTGGAATCGAGGCTTGAATCTGCAACCTCGATGGTGCCGGACAATCTCTGGCGCCCGGCCTCAGCTCGGCCGGTCGCCAGTTCGGCACGGGTCAGCTGGGCCTCTGCCTGCAGGGTACCCCAGTGACCGTCACCCTGCGCCTCACGGAATGCCTCCACGGCCTCGGCGAGCATCGCGCGTGCTTCCAAGGGGCGGTCCATGGCCAGCAGCCAGCGGGCAATGTTCATCCGCGAAGAGATGGTGTTGGGATGGTTGTGGCCCAGGTTCCGCTCGTATCCTTCACGGGCGGCCTGCAGGTGCTCATAGGCAAGATCCAGCTTTCCTCGGGCCAGCTCCAGGCGGCCAAGGGCGTCCAGGGAAAAATAGACGTCCCGATGGTCATCCTCCCGGGTTTGGCGGCGCAATTCGTAAGCCTTGGTGAGCAGGGTTTCGGCGGTCGCGAACCGGCCCATGTCCAGATACAGCTGGCCCAGACTGTGCACGTGGAACTGGTAGACCCGCTCTTCGGGGCTGCGGAATTCACGGGCCAGGCGGACCCCGTCCACCCGCAGGGTCTCGGCCGCACTCCAGTTGAAGACCAGTGCCTGCATGGCCGCCAGGTTGTGCCTGGTGATGAGGGACTCGAAATGTCCGGGCCCCAGCAGCTTGTCCTGCAGCGTGAGGACCCGGCGGAAAATGGGCAACCCTTCGCGGATGCGTCCCTGGTCGGCGAAGGACATGGCCAGATTGTTCCAGGCTTCGAGCACCTCCGGGTGCTCCGGCCCCAATATACGGATGCGTTCCTCGACAACCATCTGCAGCAGGGATTCGGCTTCCGAAAACTGGCCCGCATCGCCCAGGAAATTTGCCAGATTGTTGGCGTAGCTCAGGGCCTGGCGTGGGTTGTCTGCATAGGCCTCGTTCACCAGTTCGTAGCTGCGTCTGAGCAGGGGTTCGGCCTCGTCGTAGCGGCTCATTTCCCACATGGCGACCCCCCGCTGATGGATGCCGGCCACGGTCTTGGGATGGGTCTCGCCAAGGGTGCGCCGGTAGCGTTCCACCAGATCGCTGTACAGGGAGTCCGCTTCGATGTTCCGGTCCTGGCGCAACAGAACGTTGGCAAGGTCAGTCTGGCTGGTGAGGCTCTGTTCATGGTCGGGCCCCAGCTCGAGGCGGTGGGTGCGGTGCACCTGGCGCAACAGGAGGACCGAGCGATCCAGATCGCCCAGCTCGTGGTAGGCCGAACCCAGCGCCCGCTTGACCCGGGCCGCCACCAGGGGCTGGTCGGCCAGCTCATCATCCAGTTTGAACTCGAAGAGGGCCATCGATTCCCTGCCTGTCGTGGATCCGATGCCTGCCAGGGAGCCGGATTCCTCCAGCATGTCGGTGGCCTGGTTGATTTCCCCCATCCACTGGGAGTGGGAAACCTGAACGGAATAATAGGCTTCACCCAGGTACCTCTCGACTCCAATATCCCAGAACTGGTTCAGGGCCATCTGGTTGAAATTCATCAAGATGAAGTCGACCTGGGAAGAGCCAAGGTTTGAGGTCTTGAGGGGATCAACGAAGCCGTCCTTGACACCGGTGCTGGGGTCGAAAAGCCTCAGGTCCAAATCGACGTCCCCAGATGCCAGGATGCTCACCCCGGCCCAAAATCCATCGGCACCATCACTCTGAAAAGCGGGGCTGCGCACTCCGTGGATGTTTTCATACCGAACCACTCCCTCGGGAATGAATTCATGGCCACCATCGCGCAGCGGTGGAGCCCCTCGCTCCCTGGATCCTGCCACCGGCAACTGCGTCGGTTGCCAGATCCATTGCTCGGCGAAGTCGTTGTTCGACTCATCCAGCTCAAAATGTTGATCCGAACTATCCAGGTGCATGGACAGGGTGTGGCGGCCGCCGGAGAAAGAAAGGGCATCGAAATCATTGGTCCCGATAAAATCCGGATCCGGTTCCAGGGCAGGAGTGGAAGTGAATGCAATGGGGGCGCCGTCACGACGGATCCCGAGGGAAGCAATTCCGATGGAACCCGGGCCGATGTTGCTGTAGTGCATGTAGACCCCGGTCTGAAAACTATCTCCCTCCAGGACGGTCGGGGCCGGCAGAGGGTCGCCAAAGGGAACGGGCAACGGGTTCAGGTAGGGAGTCATGGGGGCGTGGGATCCCGGCAGGACTGCGAGGGCCAGATCCGCGGGGGCATCGATCAGCCGCAGGGTGAAGTCCTCGGCAGCGGTGCCCTCGAAGGCGTTCCGGAAAACGGCCACGCCGTAGAATCCGGCTTGGTCAGGAGTGAAAGTGACGGTGGCCCGGCCGTTTTCGTCGGTGGTGACCATGCCCAGATTGTCACGCAGAGAACTCAAACCCGTCTGCGGGTCGTAGACGGCAAGGGTGAAATCCTGAACGGCACCAGGAACGTCCAGCACTGCGGTCCTGGGCTCGGTGTCACTGAAGAGGCTCCATTCCTCCACATGGACCAGCTGATCGGATGAGAAGGTCCCGTCCAACACAAAGCCGGTGCTGCGTGGCACGAGGGAACGGCCAATATCCAGGAGGTAGGGCGAATCGGTGGCGTTGTAGTTCATGACCGACACCGAAAAGCGTTCGCTGATGGACAGATGGTTGTCGTTGAGGACGACCCCGTCGACAAAAGCCCCGCCCACCTGGGAAGAGGTCAAAGGATCGGTGGTGTCCAGGCCATCGACGGCATTGGTGGGACGTGGGTGCAGAAAGACGTCGTAATCGTTTCCCTCTTCCAGGGCCCCGGCCACCGCCACGATGAAGCCGAATTCGCCCCCGGACTGCAAGGTGACGGCATCTACGTTGGCTTTCCCCAGGGTTCCCCCGGAAAGGAAATCCTGGCCCACCCAGGGGTCGGGCGGCGAGGCAAACTGCACCACGGTGTTGTGGGGCTGCTCCTCGGGCGTCCAGACGAACTGACGGGCGGTCTGGTTGTTGGTTTCGTCATCTTCGGCCAAAGCGTTTTCGGTGTCGATGTCCATCCAGACGGTGTGTCGCCCGCCGGAGATGGTTTCACCCTGATTGAAGCCAAAGTAGTCGGTGCCAAGATTGGATCCCGCCAATAGAGTCCAAAAGTCGAGATCATCAATGTGGAGCTCGACAAGTACATTTGTATTGCCGGGAACGTCTCCGGTATTGATCATCGACATCCCAAAAAAGGAAGGAGCGCTTCCAAAGAGCTGGGTCGGAAGGGGGCCATGGTTGCCGTTTTGATCCGGGTTGGCACTGACGATTATCGGGGCGGACCATCCCGGTGGCTGGAAGGGCTCCAGATCAGGCCCGGCCAGGGCCGGTGCGGTCATCGGGCCGGTTCCCAGAACGATAGTCAGGGCCAGCAATAGGCCGGCGCGTTTCAGGAAGTACTTCATCGCTGCGCACCTCCTCGGATTTCACGACGGGTGGGTGTGCCGCGGCTCTTCAGCAGGGCGCTCGGGTCGTTCTCCAGCACTCCCTGGCGCTCGAGTGAAAGCGCCAGTCGGGCAGCCATATCCTGGAAATTGTGCGGGCGGGCATGCTCGAGCTGGATGTTCAGCCGCTCGATTGTGCCGGCGGTCTTGCGGGCGCTGATCTCGCGCTGAAGACGATCTTCCTCTTGCTCGGTGATGTTGCCCTTCAGGCGCTCGACCAGGAGTTGAACCTCCTGCTTCTCTCGCTCGATGGAGGACTTCAGGTTGCGGTTCAGGGTGGGACGGTCCCCACGGGTGATCTCGTTCTTGTCCACGCCGGGGACAATCCTGGTGACTCCTGATTGAACCTTGGCGGATTCGGGAGCCTCGTTGGCCAGGCCCGGGTTGCCGCCCAGAAGGATGAGAGTGGTCAGCAGAAACTTGATGGTCGTGTTCATGGTGGACCTCCGGTTTTTGGTGGGGACTCGGTATGAGCCCATCGGCCTCTTGCCCTTCAGCCGCAAACCAGGAGGAAAATGCATCAGGTTTTTTTAACTTTAAAAAGTACGGGCATATCGGGAGTGTTTTCCAGCCGTTGGGAAACGGCGGATCATGGCGTCGGCCTTGTCAGGGGATTGCGCGGGACTTAGCTTCCAGCTATACGATCCTTACCCTTGCCACCGATGGACCCCCATGAAAAGCACAACTTCCCACGGCCGCGACATGACCCGGGGTCCCATGACGGGACACCTGCTGGCCGTGGCCTGGCCGGTGTCCATCTCCTTCCTGCTGCAGACCCTCTACAACCTGGTGGACGCCTTCTGGCTGGGCAAGCTGGGCAAGAGCGCCATCGTCGCGCCGACCGTGACGATGAACATCGTCTTTTTCGGCATCGCCCT
>JGI12109J20283_10472233_pt1 | contig 10513 bp, 7 predicted proteins | sample ElkSlonscriptome_12_FD_20283 | JGI IMG/M metagenome (IMG submission 20283) | reverse complement strand
CGACGGCGAGGGCAGCCTGCGCCGCATGGTGTCGATTGCCAACTCGATTGCCGGCCCGGACGAGATCAGGTTTGCGCCGGCCTTGCCCCCGATCGTACTGACTTCGGGACAGATCGACATTACCGACAGCCTGGTCATCGAAGGGCCCGTTGCGGGACAGGTCCTGGACGGCGACGGAAGTTCGCGGATCTTCGGCGTAACGGCCTCCGCGGCAACGCTGGAGCTCGAGCGGCTCCAGCTGACCAATAGCGCGACGATCGATGGCATCGGCATCCCGCTCGATTGCTCGACATCGACCGGCGAAGGCGGCGCGATCTGCAGCCTCGGGCCGCTCGGGCTGAAGCAGGTCACGATTTCAGGGAGCAGCACCCAGGGGAGTTTTGCAAACGGCGGCGCCGTCTATGCCGATGCGGATTTCAGCATGAGCGACAGCGTGATCGAAGACAATTCGACCTTCGGCGACTCTGCAAGTGGCGGCGGCGTATTTGCATCCGGCGTGGTCACGATTGTCAACAGCGTGATCGAGGGCAACTCGATCGCCAGTGGAGTCGGCGGTGGGCTGTCCCTCGAAAACGCGGCATCGATCTCTTCATCGACGATCGCCGGAAATACCGGCGGCGGTATCTTCGTCACGTCTCCTGGCGTCGTCGGCGGTCTGACGTTGATCAACAGCACGGTCTCGGGCAACACCGCCTTTTCCGGCGCCGGCATCAGACAAATCGGCGACGACCTGCTCCTGATCAACAGCACGATCACCGCGAACGAGGCGACCGATTTTGCTGCGGTCCGCCTCGAGCGCGGCAACGCCTTTGGCAACGAAGAAACCTTCCTGGAACTCGACAGCAGCATTCTCTCTGGGAACATCGGCCCTGAAGGGAATCTATTCATACGCGAATTCGCAACTGGACCGATTCAGACCGTCAATGCTGGGTTCAGCCTGTTCGGAGACAGCCCGGCCGAAATCGACAACGGCACCGGCGTGGTGTTCGACGACGTCCCCCAACTGCTCCCGCTGGCCGACAACGGCTGTGCAATGGAGGCCGGCGCACCGGGCATCGCACGCTGTGCGCCTACGCATCTGCTATCGGTGACCAGCCCGGCGCTCGACCAGGGCTTCAATCCACTGAACCTGTTCACCGATCAGCGCGGCCTGGGCTTCGCGCGCGACATCGGTCCCGGCCTCGACATCGGCGCGATCGAAATCGATCCTGGCCTGCTGTTCCGCGACGGATTCGAGCCCTGACGGCGGGCGGCTCGGCAGACGATGACGCGATCGTTCGGCCGCGAGCCCCCGACGAGGTTCGTGCCGACTGAAATTGGGGTAACCCATGATCGAGCCGCGCGGCTATAACAAAGCCGTCGTCGCGCTGGCCAACAAAAAACGCTCGCGTCGCCAGGCATATCGTTGCCAACGATGCGGACTACGAACCCGGACAGGCATTCAGTTCGGGCTGATCCGCCTGCCGCAGAGTCTGCAAAGCCGATGAGGAAAGACCCCCACAAGAATCTGAGTGGACGAGGTTAAAAACCGAGTGCCTGTATAGGCCCCGGGCTCATCTCGAAACTCATGTTGGGCCGGAGCGAACAAAGCGCTCCAAAATGAGCCCGGATCGTTGTCGGCAGACCCTCTATTCTTGATCGGACAATCTGTATCAGCGACCTCTCGGAGATCGGGAGTCAGGTGTGCTCGGCATCGATCAGGACAAATGCCCAGAATCGGCCTTGGCCTGGGGGAGGCGTCCGTATATTTCCGTGCTTTGCGTTGCTCGCGTGCTCTGCCACGCTATGGCACGGTGGGGAAAAAGGTAGGCAGAAGGACCTCGAAGCCGTCCACAAAGATCGTTTCCGGATCGGCGCCGTTGACAGCGGCCACGGCCTGGGAAAATTCGCTGGTGTTGCCGTCAGCATCTGTGGCCGTCGCTACAACAAGGTTGCCATTGCCAACCGGAGCATCGGGCGAAAAAACAACCTGCACCTGCTGCCCGGCGTCGTCGGTTTCATACAGATCGGAGCCGATAAAGGTCCGACCTTCCTCTGCGTCAGCGTCAGCCAGGAAAAACTCGATGTCCAACGGATAGGCGCTGTGGGTGGTGGAGGACGGCACGCTGTAAACGATCGTTAATTGGGTCTGTTGATCGCCGGTGACAGACACGATTTCCGGGAAATTCTGGAGATTGTTTGCGCCGATGTCTGCGTCATCTGGATCGTTCGCGGTCACCCCATCTGCGCCGAGGTCCAATCCCAATGATACATTTTGAAAAATTGCATTGCGACGCACCTCGTTGCGGATTCCCTCGATCTCGATACCTTTGTCCAAATTGAAGGCCACTAGGTTGCCGGCATTGAGTGTGACGCCGCCAATGATGTTATCGGAGGATTGGCTCCCGGCATCGATACCATCAGACGCGTTGCCTCGATCAAGTGTGCCGCTGGCATCTGTGCCGACACGGTTTCCGGAAACAACATTATTCGTGGATGCTTCGAACAAGAGGATGCCGTCATTGGCATTGCTGCTGACCGTGTTGCCAAGGACCTGAGTGCCGTCGACGTTCTTCAAAAAGATTCCATTGCCTGTCCCGCCGATCGAAGTTCCCCGGTTTCCCAATGCAGTCACACCATCCGCACCCAGCCCGACAAGATTGCCAACAACAAGGTTGTCGTCGGCGTTGTCGATGCCGATCCCGAACACCCCATTGTCGCTCAGCACGTTACCAGCGCCGTCAGCCGAACCGCCGATAGTGTGGGCACCGGAAAAGATCGCGATCCCGGAGAACTCGTTCCCCCGCGGCAGCAAGCCCGAAGCATCGGTCCCGATCAGGTTGCCCTGAATGAGGGTGCCGGTCGCACCCCCATTGATGATGATCCCATCGAGGCTATTCGCCGAGATGACGTTCCGGTCTCCGGCCTCGGTGCCTCCAATTGTATTATTCGACGACATATCCGAAAGGATGATGCCAGCTCCCGGGCCGCCTCCCTGGCCGGGTATATCAACGGCTACGTTGCCGAGCCGAGTCTGTCCATCGGCGCCAATGCCAATCAAATTCCCCAGGAGGATATTTCTGACGGCGCCCGCGCCCTGGATAGCCACACCAAAACCACCATTGGCCACGATGACATTTCCGTCGATCACCACGTCCGAGGTCCCGATGACATTGATTCCGAACAGGCCGTTGCCCAACGCCGCATTGCCGGTAACGTCAGACCCGATGTAGTTGCCCGCAACGCGCCCGCCGCTGACAAAATTAAGCAAGACCGCTTCGAAGGTACTGGCCGAAATCAGATTCCCGACCAGTTCATCAGTTTCACCGATAGCGGGATTCTCAGCAGCCGATACAAAAACTCCGAAGCGTCCGTTATTCTCGGCCTGCAGTCCGGAAACGTCTGAACCAATAAAATTGCAGACAACTCGGGCATTGTCTCCGGCACTTGATATAGACAAAGCGTCGCGCGGCGCTCGGTTGAGCACGAACCCCTGCACCGTGACGTTTTGGGCCCAAATGCGGATCAGATCCTCTGATCCGGAAAGACTGGATCCATCAATCTCAAGCCGCAAACTGGGAGGCCACTGGCCGCAATCCGAACCGGCCTGTGTCGTCCCATCTACGGTTACTTCTTCGCTGATCGCCGGCAATATGGTTTGTGGCGAGATCTTGTGCGGCCCCATTCCTGGAATGTTGAACTCGATGCGATCGGCGCCGGGCGCGGCGTTAGCGTCAAGAATCGCCCACCGCAGGGAACCGGGCCCGTCATCGGCGGTGCTGGAAACAACAAATGTTTCCGCATATATGGTGCTTGTCCCTGCTCCCAACGTTCCCGCTAGCGCTGTAGCCTGGAAAAGCAGCCGTAATGACGTATTCACTGGACCCCTCCTTGGTATCAAGGCATTATCGTTCAATACCTGAAAAGCGCAAAATCGAATGAATTCGTATCAGCCAATTTTGCTTGCGGGAAATACAAGCGCGCCATTTCCCGATTTCCAGCAGTAGCCGGGGCGCCAGGAACGCAGACGTCCATACGTCGGTGCATTTGATCTTTCGAAATTCTTGCGACGCTCTTCACTTCATATGCATCGTACCGCCAATCATCTTGAATGCGGGGGCGTCACGAATCAGCATCTCTCGCGCGAAGGTCTGGCCGCAGCCTGACACGTGTGAGTTGTACGGTTTCATCGGCGCGTCTGGGCCTGTTGCCAGATGACCCATCACTATCATCTCCTGGTCGAAACGCTTGAACCGACACTCTCGAGAGAAAAGGAAAACGCGAGGCCAACGGCATGTGAACAGCCTGGATGTCCATTATTTCTGATTATTTCTGGTGGAGAATGATCTACAGCCTCCCTGAACGGCGAACATTGATGCATGGGACCACTTCTTCCTGAATTCGATTGTGATCGTGTCTGGGCAGTCCGCCGGCGTCAAGCAGGCGGCCCGTACCCGGGAAATTGCTACCAAGGGAGGCGGAAATCCAGCAGCCACCAGGCATCAAGACTTCAGTCCCCATCAGGGAAGCTCTGGGTCAGGAAATCCCGGCAGTCGCTCTCCGATGATCAAGTGCCTTGACGTCCTTCCTTATCCCGATGTCCTTCAGAATCAGCCCGCTGAAGTACGCTGCGGGACACCCTGAGGGCATCGCTGATCAACTAGTCCATCGTGAGCTGTTTTCGTAAGCTTTCCTATCTGAGCGACAGCGATAAGTAGAGACTTCAACATGACCGCGGTTAGTTCGACATTCGATTCGAGACGTCTCCGAGGACAGCGGCTAGAGTTGACTTCTGGGCAGGAACCGAGCGAACCAGGCCAGCGCGCGTTGGCTCCAGGTGGTTCCCGGTTCCCTCGTGTAAATCGTCTCCCGGCCCTGATCGCGTGCTCGCCAGCGCAGCCTGTCGTCGTCGAGAAACAATTCGAAGGTCTGCTCCGGTAGCGCCTCTTCGATCCGGCGGGTCACCTGCAAAGCCAGGTCGGGGCCGCGAATGATGACGCCGATCTCGGTGTTGAGATCCGCCGAACGCGGGTCGAAGTTGAACGACCCGATGAAAAGGTCTCTGGCGTCGACAACGAAAACCTTGGTGTGCAACGTGGCTTTCGCGCTGCTGGCCTCGATAAACTCGGTGCCGGCCACCTCGGCGTCGGGCCGCGCCTCGTGGATGCGCACACCGGCTTCGAGCAATGGTTTTCGTGAGGTCGCGTAGCCGCCGTGGACAGTGAACTGATTGTTGGCCGCCAGCGAGTTGGTAATGACCGTTACCTCGATTCCGCCCCGCACAAGTTCGGTGAGCCGGCGGATGCCAGCCCGGGTGGGCACGAAGTACGGAGAAATGACGATCAGCTGGCGTTCGGCGGCGCCTATCGTGTCGCCGATCGGTCCCAGAATTGAATCGGCTTCGGACATGCGCCCCTTGATTCCCTTGTCCGGGGAGTCAAATACCAGCTCGTAGGGCGCCCACTTGAACAGATCACCGGTAGGCTCCAGGTAGGCGCGGTAGCGGGCTTTGACCGCTTCACCATAGCGTGAGACGCGTACGTCGTCCTGCGCGTCGGCCAGCTCGGTGCGCAAGGCCGCAAGTCCAGCGTCGGCGTCGGCGGCGTCCACATTGTTTATGAAGGCGGGCACCGGCAGTGCGGACTCGTGGTTCCAGTAGTCGTCGAACTGGTCAGATACCTCCTGAACGATCGAGCCTACCGCCAGGATGTCGAGGTCGCCGAACGCAGCGTCCTCCCGTGCACCAAAATACTCATCAGCGATATTGCGTCCGCCGAGAATTGTGATTCGATCGTCTACCGTGAAAGACTTGTTGTGCATGCGGCGATTGACTCGGGAGAACCCGATAAGGAAGCTCGCAGGTCGGCCGGCAGCACCACGATGAAAGGGGTTGAAAACCCGAATCTCAAAGTTCGGATGCGCGTGGAGCGCAGCAAGCACGCCATCCTTGCCGCCGGTGAACATGTCGTCGATCAGCAAGCGAATGCGAACCCCCCGATCAGCCGCGCGCAGCAGCTCATGAATGAAAGCACGACCGGTCAGACTATCCTTGATCAGGTAGTACTGAACATCGATGCTACGATCGGCATTCCGCGCAAGCAACAATCGCGCCGTCAGTGCATCGATACCGTCACTGAGAGGATAGAACCCGGCCCGGTCGTCTGGCCGATCGGCCACAAGGGGGTCGATGCTGGTGCCGAGCCGCGTAGTATCGGTATCGCGAATGACACTGGAATTCTCCCGTGGATAGTTGAAATCGATCGACGCACAGCCGATCAGCGCGAAAAGTGCGACGCCGACCAGAGCGATCCGCCTCAAGGCCTGCAGGCCAGCAACATGTCGATGGCGCTGATAATTGAGATCTGACCTGGCGGAGTCATACGTCGCATCATTCTCAACCAGGAATAAGGAAATCTTGAGTGTCATAGCCTGCATCTTACTTCACCCCGAAAATTTACAAAGAAAGGATTTAGCAGAGCTTATTCAAGAGGCATTTGTTGATCAGCAACGCAACAATTGCAATCCTTGCCTCAGCTTTTAGAATCGAGTCATCACGTCACTTTGTTCAAGCCAATGCGGATGCGGCGCTGGACGCTCAGTTGACCAGAATTTCCTGCTCCAACTGGATGCCAGGATACGAAGAGTCCGGCAGTCGTTTCCTGATCTTCAATTGCCTGGGCGTCCCTTGTTGGTCGATTCCTTGTTGGCAATCTCAGTCTCGGCTCGGTCACGCCGGCGCTTTCGAATCCGCAGTATCAGCAGCGGAATTGACACTGCTGCGGCGGTCCAGGCCGCGTATCGCACGGAATCGTGCAACGGCCTGCCACCGACCTCGAAATCGGGCGAAAACAGGCGCAAGCCAAACGTCAGAGTAAGCAGGGCAAAGGTCGTAATCGGTGCCAGGTAATACAGTTCCCGGCGCTTGATCCCGACGATCAGCATCGGGATGAGGTGCGCTGCGAACAGCATGAACATGAACGTGTCGTACCAATGGCTCATTCGGCGTCCAGATAAGCGTATGCCACGATTATGACGCCAATGCCGGCGGGAGTGAACCCAACCACATCACGCAGTGGACCAGATCGCCCTGCCCGATCGCGACGCGGTTGCGAGAGCTTCACGTGTGACTCGGGCTTTGGGCAAACGAACGAGAGGCGTGCGTCGATCGGCGTCATTTCTGGGCTGGACCTTCTGGTCGCCGAAGGAGAACCACCCGATGCCGCGGATTAGGTCAAAGCTCTCTCCCAATGCGTGATCGATGGTCAGGGTCGTGCAAAAGCTGTCGCGGTGCGCTCCGATGGTTCCGAACAATCCAACGTTGTTGTTGAACGACACCTGGGTCAGTCCAAAGGGATCATTCACCATGCCGTCGACCTGCACCACTCGATCCACCGGAGACGGGGCGTCGCTCACCATGACGTCGACGGGCGTCTGGATCTCATAGATCGACACATCCCGGACCTCGAATCGGTCATTGAAAACTGGATCCTGTGATCTTCACTCGCTCGATCCTGAATTTGCTGGACCTTCGTGCGATGTTGGCAGAATACCGGTGGTCAGAAAGCGATCCAGGAAGTCTTGCTCAGCGGCGTTTTTGGGACCAGGACGAATCCTGGCTTGCCCGGAACCAGGGCCGATCTCAAGTACAAAACCAGTGCCTTCAAGCAATGCAGGGAATCGCACCGTATTGCTATCCAACAATCGATCGAGAAGCGTCCCGATCTCTGGCCCGCCGAGGTCTATCAGCGACTGGCGAAACAGGTCCGGATTGAGCGTCTGGCCCAGATGGCGATCGAAGAGGACTCTGAAGACTTGTGAGAGTCCGACCCGACCGTCGGTCGCTTTCTGAAGCGCCAAATCGAGGTAGAATCCGCGCAGCATTCCGGTCGGGTAGGAAATCAATGGGGCCTTGGTTTCGTCTGAATCGGCCAGAGCAAAAAGGCGATCGAACTCCTGCAGGGATTCGCTGATGATGGCCGCAAATTGATCGTCGGAATAAAGTCCCGCGCGATGGGAGAACTGCAGCCCGAGATAATCGGTAACGCCTTCGCTGAACCACATCCCCATGCCCATATAGCTCGCCAGGGTAAAGCCGAACTGCCAAAAATGACCGAGCTCGTGACCGAGCGTTTGCCACTGCCAGAGCGCATCAGCGGATGACAGCCACGTGCCGCCGAGGTCAGCAGAACGCGTCGCGGCTGCCCACATTGGGCTGGGGGCTGGCATGCCTACATCAAAGCCGACGGCGAAACGACCCGGCAGCGCCTCGCGGCCGGCGTAGCGCATTCCCGCTTCGATAATCGCGCGGGTCGCGGCCACCAGCGAGGCCAGTCCGTCCGGATGATTCTGGCGCGTGATGACTATGACTGAGTGGCCGCTTACTTCAATCTGCTCGGAGATGACATCGCCGGCCATCCAGGTCAACACGCGAAGATCGGCGAGGGAACTCAGACGCAGCGACGTGCCTGTTCCAAAAGAGGTGGCAATCGCCCATCCCTGCGGTAGATCAAAATCCACCGAGATGCTCTCTGGGGGGCGTTGCGAGACTGGCGTTGGCAGCACGTTCCAGCCCCAGGCTCGAAGATGTGCATCATCAAAGAACGCTGAGGTGGCATCCGTGGGCTGATCGGAGACATCGGCGATGTAGGTAAAAAGCAAGTCATCGCCGGCATCCCGAACGATCTCGGGGACGAGCTCGTCGCTGCCAAAAGTGAATGGATTCCAGCGCGGATTGCCCCAGCTGGAGATATCGTCACTGGCGCGATTTCTATAGCGCCCCGTTACGGTCACCTGCTTTGGCTCAAGCTCGATTTTGACCACGTAGCTTAGTTCGGCGGTTTCCTCACTTGTCGCATGTGCGACATCAGCCAGAGCGAAAAGAATAAGCATAGAGCCGGCAATTCCGGCAAGTCGAAAATCGGAGCGGTTCATTTGAATGGTCACGACTAGCCTTACCTCGTTGTTCTCTGGAGTGATGACCAGAGTATGGGCAAGACATTGTTTTTCTGCGTATTTTTCCGCAAACGGACACATTTCGCCCACGAATGGTCGCCAAGGTCAGCCTCGGGAGTGTCTGCTGGATCAAGCTTCCGCCCTTCCAACTCGCCGATTTGGGAATCTCATACGAACCACTGGACAAACCCTCGGAACCGGAACACCTCGAGGGGAATGAAGCGGGCGCGGATCGCACTGCCAAAGTTCGCTCGATTCTCTTCGAAGTAGGTGCCGGTGATCCGGATAGTGCCCCCCACCGCCAGAATGCCACCGCCACCAGCGAATCCGCCATCGGTGCCGTTGGCAACGTTGTCTCTTACCACGGAGCAACGCTGCGCATCGTGGCATTGCGTGCCAGGCCGACTGCGATAAAGGTGCACTTCGCTATCATCTGAACGAATGCCTCCACCCGTATTCGCCGCCGTATTGCCTGAAATCAAGCTATCGCGCGCGTCCAGTACCGACGAGCTGCGCAAGGCAATCCCGGCACCATTGGTCGCTGAGTTGGCGGCGATCACCGCTGGAAAGCCTTCGTTATCGCCACCACGGAGCCTGACTTCAGAGTTTTCCACCGCATAGATGCCCCCTCCGAACCCAGCGGCTTCGTTCAACAGTACACCCTGGAATGGTCCACTATCGTTCAGTTCGAAGAGACAGCCATCGGTCAGAAAAACGCCACCGCCGTCCGAGCGTGCTTCGTTCTGGCCAATCTGTGAATCGAACACCTCGATTCCCACATCACCGGCACAGGCAATGCCGCCTCCGTCTTCTCCGGTATTGGATGAGATGATGCTGTTCTCGTAGATATCCAGGCTCGACCGCGGCGAGCCCGGAAAACCGCGTTTGCTCCGAGGGCTGAGGTCCTCCATGTAGATACCGCCGCCGTTCCCGTTGGCCACGTTATTGTTAAAGCGCTGGAGTCAAATCGTCTCGCGTGCAGGCGAGGATCTTGACCGAATCACGCACGGGCAGCCTCGAGCAAGGCGCTTGTTGCCTGAGACCAACCGAACCTCGTCGACGGCCTGTGCTGCAGTTCGGGCAAGTTTCGACGACTATCTGAAAGGCCCGCTGGAATCTTTGCGCCCAACGATTGAGGCCTGTTGTTCAACCGGCGTGCGATCGCTTTTTCATGCTGGTTTGGGGGGCTTGCCGCCTCGCCCCTGGCGGGCGGGCGTGATTCGGAATGATCAAAGCGAAAATCGACAATAATGCCGGATGCTTCAGATCACAGCGACTTCAGGTTGTCGTCCGACTTGCGGTCGATCAGCTTGTGGTAGGGATCAACACCGACCACGGTCGGTCGCTGGTCGACGGTAAACTCGAAACTGTTCTCCCCGCTGGTAACCCGATGCTTTTGGAGATGCAGTACGGCGTCCGATGAAAATTCGCCGTCGTCCGGCCGCATCGTGAATATGCCAATGTCGATAGGCATATCGAGTTCGACTTCGCTCTCGCGGCCCAAGCCGTCGGCTTCCAGCTTTGAAGCTTTGACTTCTACATTAACAGTGAAACTTCCATCATCGTTTTCGGCGAACGATGC
>JGI12109J20283_10446014_pt1 | contig 10513 bp, 7 predicted proteins | sample ElkSlonscriptome_12_FD_20283 | JGI IMG/M metagenome (IMG submission 20283) | reverse complement strand
CGCCCGGGCGGCGGCGCCCCCCCCCCCCGCAACTCCAAACAGAGCCAGGACACCGGGTGACACGGTATCGCGCCGTGGTATAGTGCCGCTCCCGGCGCCGCAATAGTCAGCGCGCCCTCCGGCCCGTCCGTACAGGATTCGTCGTTCCGCAATGATCCGCCGCTTCGCCCCGACACCATCCCCCGGGTTTTCCCGTTCCCGCCCGCTGTCGCTGGCCCGCGCCCTGGCCTTGGCCGCCGGGCTCGGCTTGAGCGTCACTGCCTGCGGCACGGACTCCGACGAACTGGCGTACGAGGAACGCCCGGTCGAGCAGCTCTACCGCGAGGCCGTCAGCCTGCTGGAAGAGCAGGACTATGACGCCGCCGCCGATGCCTTCAACGAGGTGGAACGCCAGCATCCCTATTCCGTCTGGGCCACCAAGGCCCAGCTCATGGCGGCGTACAGTCACTACGAGGACAACGACTACGACGAGGCGGTGATCGCCCTTGACCGATTCATCCAGCTTCATCCCGGCCACCGGGATATAGCCTATGCGCACTACCTGAAGGCCATCAGCTATTACGAGCAGATCGTCGACGTCCGCCGTGACCAGGCGATCACGCGGCTGGCCATGGAAAGCCTGCGCGAGGTCATCAACCGTTTTCCGGACACGAAGTACGCCCGCGACGCCCGCTTCAAGATCGACCTGGCCCGCGACCACATGGCGGGCAAGGAGATGAGTGTCGGCCGGTTCTATCTGCGCGAGAAGCACTATCTGGCCGCGCTCAACCGCTTCAAACGCGTGGTCGAGCAGTACGACCAGACCACCCACGTCGCCGAGGCGCTGTACCGCATCGTCGAGATCAACACCATCCTCGGCATCGAGCCGGAGGCCCGGAAGGTCGCGGCCGTGCTGGGCTACAACTATCCGGGCAGCGACTGGTACGTGGACGCCTACCAGCTCGTCACCGGCGAGCGCATCCGCGACCCGGGCGAGGAAACCCGCTGGTACGATCGCCTGTTCGACTGGATCTAGACCCGACGCCGGCCGGCCAGGATCACAGGTCCACCGTGCCGTCAGGGTTGCGCGAGGGCCACTCGGATGGCTTCGGCGGGTCCGGGTCCTCGTCGCCGAGGAGGCCGTCGAAGAACTCCTGCAGGCGGCGGGTTTCCCGCTCGACATACGGCTTTGCGGCCTCGACGCCCGCGTCGGCCTCGCAGGTGGCGCGGTTCATGGCACACACGCTGTCACACCCGGCCTGGGCATACTCATCGCCCGGAAACCGCTCGTCACAGCGCGCCTGACAGGCGTCGTGCGCCGCGCCGCACGAGGCCGCCGCGTTGTCCTCGCCATCCGGGCCGCGTTGCGGCGTGGCGGTGCCGTCGCCCTCGTCGCCCTCGAAGCCCTGCATGAAGCGGTCGAGCTTGTCAGCCTTGTCGGCCAGCCACGGCTCGACGCCGGAGACCGCATCGTTGGCGTCGCAGGCGGCGCGGTCGATGGCACACTGGGCCTCGCACGCGGTGGCGGCGAAACTGCCCTGCTCCGTGGACCGGTCGCAGGCCAGGCCGCACTGTTCGGCCTTGGCGGCGCAATAGGCCCGCCCCGGCGACTCCTCGGTCATGTCCTCCTCGGCCATGGCGGATGGGGCAAGCCCCAGGCCGACGGTCCCAACAAGGGCCAGGATGAACGCGCGCATGATCCGTCTCCTCTCGTCACCACGGCAGGGGATATGATGGCCCAGGCCTATACCATACGGGGGGCGCTGGGGCACGAATCCGGTCACGAAGCGCAACGCCGGCGACCCCACGCGGCGCTCTTTCACCGTCGCCGTTCATGGGAGATAGTGATCCGGCCATGACCGTCACCCCCCCACCCCGGCACCGCCGCCGCACGCGTTTTCCCTGGCCCTGGAGGCCGTCGAGCCTGGCCGGCCAGACGGTGCTGGTCCTGCTGGTCGGCTTGATGCTGTCGCACCTGATGGCGCTGGGGCTGTACTCGTTCGACCGCCTGCGCCTGCTGGAAATGCTGGGCGGCCGCGCGGTGGTGACGCGGGTGGTGGAGGCCACGCGCCTGATCGAGGCCGCCGACTCGCCGCGAGCCGAACGACGTCTGGAACGGGTGCTGCGGAGTCCACGGCTTCAGGTCCGGATCGCCGAGACGCCTCTGCTCCCGGCCGACGCGCCGGCCGCGCCCGGCCCGGGGATGCTGCGCGTGCGCTTCCTGGAACAGGCGTTCGCGCGCGCGTTCGCCGAAGCCGACGGAGGAGAGGAGACACTGCGCACGGTGCGCATCGGCGCGGCGCCGCCCGAGGGCCTGCCGCCGCCCGCGCGATCGCACCCCTTCGCGGGGCGGCCGGGGCCGCCCTGGATTGGCCCGTCCTGGGGCGACGATCCGCCGTGGTGGCGGGACAACGAGACCGAGACGCGACACGACCGCCCGGGTCCGTTCCGCCATGACGTGCATCGCTGGGTGCTGGGCGAGCCGGACGAGGAGGCCTTGGCCATCGCGGTCGCCTTGCGGGATGGGCGATGGCTCAATGTCGTCGCCTCCGTGCCGCGCCCGCAGGGGTTCTGGACGCCGGGCGCCCTGGCCTCCATCGGCCTGATGGCGGCGGTGACCCTGGTCTTGTCGGTATGGGCGGTGCGGCGCATGACCCGGCCGCTGCGCACGGTGGCCGACGCGGCGCGGCGCATGGGAGTCGATCCACGCCGCGACCCGCTGCCGGAGGAAGGTAGCCGCGAGTTGCGCGAGGTGGCCCGCGCCTTCAACGACATGCAGGCCCGCCTGACGCGCCTGGTCGACAACCGGACACGCCTGCTGGCGGCCATCTCGCACGACCTTCGCACGCCGATCACCACCCTGCGGTTGCGCGCCGAGTTCGTCGAGAACGCCGAGGACCGCGCCCGCATGATGGCCACCCTGGACGAGATGGAAGCCATGGTGCGCGCCACGCTCGACTTCGCCCGCGATGACGCCACCGCCGAGACCGCCCGCTCGGTGAACCTGACGGCGCTGGTGGCGGCGACCTGCGCCGACCTGGCCGAGACCGGGGATCCGGTCCGCTACGACGACACGGAGGACAACGCGCCCCCCGCCGTCGTGCACGGCCGGCCGCTGGCATTGCGTCGGGCGCTGGTCAACCTGATCCGCAACGCCTGTGTCTATGGCGGCGGGGCCGATGTCTCGGTGGAAACGGCGGAGGCCACGGACGCCGCCGGCGCCGCCATCGGCTACGCCGTTGTGGTGCGTGACGAGGGGCCAGGCATTCCCGAGGAGCACCTGGCCCGCGTCACCGATCCGTTCCACCGCGTCGAGGGCTCGCGCGCGCGCCACACCGGCGGCATCGGCCTCGGCCTGTCCATCGTGCAGGCGGTTGCGGATGCCCATGGCGGCCGGTTGCTGTTGCGCAACCGGCCCCGTGGTGGGTTGGGGGGTGGGTTGGAGGCGCGCCTGGAAATCCCGCTGGGGCCTGGCTGACCGGACCCGACCGGATTACCCGGCCGTCTGCGCCTCCTTGGCCTTCGCCCCGGGATCGGCGGCCGGTGTCGCCCCCACCGCCAGCGCCGGCGGCGCGATGAAGCGCAGCACGAAGTAACCGGCCAGCCCGGACAGGATGGACCCGCCCAGCACGCCCAGGCGCACGTCGTCGGCGAACTGGGGATGGTGCTCGAAGGCCAGCGTGCCGATGAACAGGCTCATGGTGAAGCCGATACCGGTGAGCAGCGAAACGCCGTAGATGTGGGTCCAGGTCACATCCTCCGGCAGCCGGCACAGCTTCTTCCGATAGCCCCAGTACAGGAAGCCCATGACGCCGATCTGCTTGCCCAGCAGCAGGCCCAGGGCGATGCCCAACGGCACCGGCGCCAGCAGGTCGGCCACGGTCAGGCCCTGCAGCGACACACCGGCGTTGGCGAAAGCGAACAACGGCAGGATGGCGTAGGCGACCCACGGGTGCAGTTCGTGTTCCAGGTGCCCGGCCAGATCGCGCTCGTCCTTGCCGCGCGCTCCCAAGGGAATGGCGAAGGCCAGCGCCACCCCGGCCAGGGTCGCGTGCACACCGCTTTTCAGCACGCAGACCCACAGAATGAGGCCGACCACGACGTAGGGCGCCGTCTTGCGCACACCGCCCACGTTCAGCGCCACGAGGACGGCGACGCAGGCAAGGCCGGCGTACAGGGCCATCATCGACAGATCCTCGGTATAGAACATGGCGATGATGACGATAGCCCCCAGGTCATCAATGATCGCCAAGGCCGTCAGGAAGATCTTCAAGGACAGCGGCGCCCGTGACCCCAGCAGCATGAGAATGCCGAGCGCGAACGCGATATCCGTCGCCGCCGGGATGGCCCAGCCGCGCAACGCCACCGGGTCGCCGAAATTCAGGAGCACATAGACCAACGCCGGGGCCACCATCCCGCCGATGGCGGCGATGACCGGCAGCGCCGCCTTGGACGGCGTGGACAACTCGCCCTGCAACACCTCGCGCTTGATCTCCAGCCCGACAAGCAGGAAGAAGATCGCCATCAGCCCGTCGTTGATCCAGTGAATCAGGGCCTTATCAAGCGTGTAGTCCCCGAAGCCGATGATCAGGTGGGTTTCGAACAGGTCCGAATAAAATGATGCGATGGGCGAGTTGGCGACCACCATCGCCAGGATGGCGGCGACGATCAAGATCATTCCTCCAGCGGATTCCAGTCGTAGAAAATCGCGGATCGCGATCAGTTGCATGGCGCACTCCGTGTTCTCGGGACCAAGCCCTGCGGCCAGTCAGACCGGTCCGCTCGACCAACAACCGCTCCAACAGGGGGAGAAGGGTTCGCACAGCATATAGGGATACCGGCCGATGCCGCAACGCTCCCGGCTGGCCCCCCTATCGGCTTCACACGTCTCCGCCAGTGTTCGCGCGAGCCGACGGGGCGGCGCAAGACCCCACCCCAACCCTCCCTGTAAAAGGTTATGGTATTGTCGAGTAGGGGCGCCGGGCGACCGGCGCCCCTACTCGACAATCGGATAGCCGTAACCGGGGAGGGAGTCCGATTTGCCCCCGTTTCGCGGGCTGCTCTCCGGCCTATCGGAGGGCGCAAGCCAGACACCTCCCCCATTTATGGGGGAGGACGGGAGGGGGTTCAGGCGGAAAACAGCGGCTTTGGATGTGTGTGACTCAGAGAGGCCCTGGGGACCGCGTCAGAACCGGGAGCCGAAACTGAGCCGGAAGAACTCTTCCTCGTCGTAGGGCTGCTTGACGACCGGCGTTGCCAGCTCGATGTTCACCGGCCCCAGCGGCGAGGACCACAGCAGGCCGACACCCACCGAGCCCCGAAGCGAGACATCGTGGTCCAGGTCCTCGTCCGGCACCCCGTCCGGCACACCCGAGGTGCCCCAGTCGGTGAACAGTTTGGCGCCGAGCCCCAGTTCCTCCGGCAGGCCAAGCGGGACCCGCAGTTCCAAACTGCCGTCGACGATCCAGTTGCCGCCCAGCGCGTCGCCGGTGCCACGGTCGCGCGCACCAGCGCCGGAGGCCGCGAAACCGCGCAGGTTGTTGCCGCCCAGGAAATAGCGGTGGCGGATGGAGACGTCCTCGCCCAGGCCAAGGATGTAGCCGGCGTGGCCGCGCACACCAATGACCCACTCCGGATCCCAGTTGAACTCATCCCCGAGCGGGTAGTGGTACGACGCCTCAAGGTCGGTGCGCAGGAAACGGGCATCGCCGCCCAGCCCGGCCAGGTCGTTGGCGATCTGGAAGCGGTAGCCCTCGGAGGGGATGAGGCGGGAATCCCGGGTGTCGTACGTCAGGGCGTGGCCCAGCATGGACAGCACCTCGGTGCCTTCCTGTTCCTGGATGAACAGGGAGGCATCATCCTCGACGTCGAAGATTTCCTGGCGCTGCAAAGTGTACTTGAAGTCGTGACGCCAGCGTTCGTTGTATTTGTAGCCGAATCGCAGCGAGCCGCCCTGTTGCCGCAGTTGGTGCGAGCTTTCGTCCTGCAGGTCACGGTCGACCGCGAACAGATCGAACCCGGCGGCGATCGGCCGGTCGAGGAAATACGGCTCCGTGAAGCTGAGATCCAGTTCGGTGCGCCGTTCCGCCCAACTCAGACGCATCGAGAGGTCCTGGCCCCGGCCCAGCAGGTTGCGCTCGCGGATGCCGACCTCGACCAGCGCGCCCAGGCTGGACGACCAGCCGACCCCGAAGGACAGTTCGCCCGTCGACTGCTCCTCCACGTCGACCGTGATGACCGTGCGGTCCGGTTTGTCGACCACGGGCTCGTTGGTCACCTCGACCGTCTTGAAGTAGCCCAGGTCGCGGATGCGCTGGCGCGACCGCCGCAGCTTGGCGGAGTTGAAGGCGTCGCCCTCGACCAGCTGAATCTCCCGGCGGATGACCTCGTCGAGGGTGCGGACGTTGCCCTCGATCTCGATGCGCTCGACGAACACCCGGGGGCCTTCGCGCACATCGAATGTGATGCTGATGGTGTTGGCCTCTCGGTCGCGCTTGATCTGCGGGCGCACGTCGACGAAGGCGTAGCCGAGGGAGCCGACCCGCTCGGTAATGTCCTCCACCGTCCGGTCGATCAGAGACGCATCGTACCAGTCGCCTTCCTCGATCAGCACCGCCGGGCGCAACATCTCGGGGGTCAGATCTTCCAGCGACGCCTCGATGTCCACCGCACCGACGCGATAGCGATCCCCCTCGTTGACCGTGAAGGTGAGGAAAAAGCTCTCCCGGTCCGGGGTCAGTTCGGCGGCGGCGGCGCGCACCTCGAAATCGGCGTAGCCGTTTTCCAGATAGTAGCGGCGCAGCAGTTCCCGGTCATAGGTCAGCCGGTCGGGGTCGAAGGTATCGGAACTGGACAGCAGGCGGTACCAGCGCTCTTCCTTGGTGGCGATAACGCTGCGCAGGTCGGAGTCGCTGAACGCCTTGTTGCCGACGAAGGTGATCCGGCGCACGTAGGTGGCCGGCCCCTCGTCGATCTCGAACACCAGATCGACGCGGTTCTGCGGCAGTTCGATGATCTTCGGGTCGACGGCGACGGCGTAGCGGCCGGAGCGGCGGTAGACCTCCAGGATCCGTTTGACGTCGTCCTGGACCTTGGAGCGCGTGAAGACCGCGCGCGGGCGCAATTGCACCTCGGGGGACAGGGCCTCGTTCTGGATGCGCTTGTTGCCTTCGAAGGCGACGCGGTTGATGATCGGGTTCTCGACCACGACCACGACCAGATCGTTGCCCTCGCGCCGCAACGAGACATCGGCGAACAGCCCGGTGGCGAACAGGTCCTTCAGCGAGCGGTCGATGCGGTCGGGGGCGAAGCGGTCACCTTCCTCGACATGCAGGTAGGTGCGGATGGTGTCCGGCTCGATGCGCTGGGCGCCCTCGACCAGGATCCGTTCGATCACCGGCGCGCCCCCCGGGGCCTGAGCCGGGGCCTGGGCCTGGGCTTGAACACCCTGGGCGGAGGCGGGGGCGATCGGGTGGATGGCCGTCAGAAGAACCGCCGCCGCCATGACCAGCAGCGAAACGCAATGTCTGCAACGCGGGCTCAACGCATCCCCCCGGAATAGTTAAGGTGACACCGCAACATAGCCGCACAGCCGGCGGACGTCACCGACTATTCCAGTGGATGATGTCGTTCCAGGTCACGAACACCATCAGGCCGATGATCAGCGCCAGCCCCACCCGGAACCCATACTCCTGGATCCGTTCATTGACCGGTCGCCCGCGCACCGCCTCGGCGGCATAGAACACCAGATGCCCACCATCCAGGACCGGAATGGGCAAGAGGTTGATGAAGCCGAGATTGACAGACAGAAAGGCGGCGAACAAGAGCAGGGTATCGAACCCCAGTTCGGCCACCTGCCCGGACATCTGGGCAATGCGCAGCGGTCCCCCCAGGTCCTCGACGCTACGGTCGCCGGCGATCATCTGGCCCAGCGTGATGACCGTCATCTTGATCAAGGTGGCCGAGTGGGCGACGGCCTGTCCCACCGCCTCGATTGGCCCCAGGCGGACGACGTCCTCGGCGCTGGTCGCGGCGGTGATGCCCAGCACCGCCATCTGGTGGGTTTCGCCCAGCTCGTCGGTGACCTCCTGAACGCGTGGGGTGGCGGTCAGGTCCAGGGTGCGACCGTCACGCTCCACCGTCAGAGTGACGCTCTCGCCATTGGAGAGCGGGATGCGCTGCTGGACCTGCTCGAACCGCGAGACCGAAGAGCCATCGACGGCGACGATGCGGTCGCCGGGTTGCAGTCCGGCCTCCTGGGCGGCGCTGTCGGGCACCACCTCCTGGATCACCGGCGGGGTGATGGCCATGCCGATGGCCATGAACACGACGGCGTAGACCACGATCGCGAAGACGAAGTTCGCGGCCGGTCCGGCGATGACGATGGCCGCGCGCCGCCCGACGGATTTGTGGTGGAACGAGACCGCCTTTTCTTCCTCGGTCATCTGCGCGTCATCGGCCGCACCCGCGCTGGTCGCGTCCTCGTCGCCGAAAAACTTGACGTAGCCGCCCAGCGGGATCGCCGAGAATTTCCAGCGGGTGCCGTGGCGGTCATTGATGCCGACCAGTTCGGGGCCGAAGCCGATGGAAAACACGTCGACCCGCACGCCATTCCAACGGGCGATGAGGAAATGCCCCAGTTCGTGAACGAACACGACCAGCGTCAGGACGAACAGGGCGGCCACGATCGTGAAGGCGCTGTCGGTGACGAGCGGCAGAAAGTCTGTAACGGTGCTTGGCACGGCGGGGTGTCTTTCTCGATCGGGGGGAGGTGTCGGGATGCGGCGCCGACGGCCCGCCCGGCGCGGTCGCCGGCCGGTTCGGACGCCTCCCTCAGGCCGCGAGGTCCTGGACCAGGGCGGTGCAGACAGCCCGGGCCTCGCGGTCGATGGCCAGGACATCGTCCAGTGTCGTCGGCGCGGGCGCCGTCATGTGCTCGACCGTGCGTTCAACCAGCGCGACGATGTCGAGGAACCGGATCTGCCGGCCCAGGAACGCGGCCACCGCGATCTCGTTGGCGGCGTTCAGAATAGTGGGGCGGGCGCCGCCCGCCTTCAAGACATCGCGCACCAGCCCGAGAGCCGGGAAGCGATCGCCGTCGGGCGTTTCGAAGTGCAGGGCGCCGATTGCGCCGAGGTCCAAACGCGCCGTTGGCGCCGCCATGCGTTGGGGCCAACCCAGGGTGAAGGCGATGGGCGTGCGCATGTCCGGTGTGCCGAGCTGGGCCAGCACCGATCCGTCCTCGTAGGCAACCATCGAGTGAATCACGGACTGCGGGTGGACCAGGATCTCGATCTGCTCCTGTGGCATTCCGAAGATGTGATGCGCCTCGATGAACTCCAGGCCCTTGTTCATCATGGTGGCGGAATCGACCGAGATCTTGGCGCCCATCGACCAATTGGGATGGGCGACGGCCTGTTCCGGGGTGACGGCCGCCATGGCCTCGCGCGTCCATGTGCGGAACGGCCCGCCGGAGGCGGTCAGGATGATGCGGTCGATGCGGTGTTTCTGGTCGAAGTCGAACACCTGAAAGATGGCGTTGTGCTCGCTGTCCACGGGCAGCAGGGTGGCGCCGTGCTCGGCCACCGCCGCCATGAACAGGGTGCCGGCGCAGACCAGGCATTCCTTGTTGGCGAGTGCGACGGTGGCGCCGCGCTGCACCGCCTCCAACGTCGGCTGCAGCCCGGCGGCGCCGACAATCGCGGCCATCACACAGTCGGCGGGCCGCGCGGCCGCCTCGCACAGGGCGTCCGGACCGGCGGCGGCCTCGGTGCCGGAGCCTGCCAGTGCGGCCTTCAGGTCCGCGTACTTGGATGGGTCGGCGACGACGGCCAGGCGGGCGCCGAAGCGGCGGGCCTGTTCGGCCAGGATGTCGACGTTACCGTTGGCGGTCAGGGCCTCGACGCTGTACAGGCCGGGGTTGCGGGCGATGAGGTCCAGCGTGTTCTTGCCGATCGAACCGGTGGAGCCGAGCACGGTTACGGTGCGCGGGCCGTCGGTCGCCCCCCCATGAACATCTACCACGTTGTCAGTCCCCCTTGCGTGAGGATGGCGGTCAGAGCCACCACAGGCGTCACCGCGATCAGCCCGTCCGCCCGGTCCAGCAGACCGCCGTGACCCGGAATCAGGTCGCCGCTGTCCTTGACCCGAAAGCGTCGCTTGAACGCCGATTCAATCAGATCGCCGCCTTGCGAGACAATCCCCAGGATGAGGCTCAGCACCAGCAGACCGCCCAGGAAGCGCCCGCCCAGCAGCAAGCCGGCCGCCGCGCCGACGATGGTCGCGCAGGCCACGCCGCCGATCAGGCCGGCCCACGTTTTGCGTGGGCTGAGGCTGGGCCACAACAGCGGCCCGCCCACTTTGCTCCCCACGGCATAGGCGGCGATATCCGTCGCCCACACGATCAGGAACAGCCACAACACCGTTTCCCACCCGGCGGCCGCGTGGATCCAGGCCATGGCCACGGCCGGCACGCCGATGTAGAGGCTGCCGGCGGCGATCCACAACGGCCGGCGCCGGTCGGCCTCCACCCGGT
>JGI12109J20283_10235394_pt1 | contig 10514 bp, 5 predicted proteins | sample ElkSlonscriptome_12_FD_20283 | JGI IMG/M metagenome (IMG submission 20283) | reverse complement strand
GTTATTTGCCAAATAAGTTGTGCTAGAACGCATGGCAAACTTACTGTAGAACTCCCATTGCCAATTGGGGGCGTAAATCCCTTCGGCTGAGAGTACATGGTCGTTTGACCCTACGCCACTGTCAAACAGCAGGGTATCGGGAATGGTAGAAGGGTTGCGGCGGTATTCGTAGCTAAACAAGCCGTTAAAGCGGTCGTCGTAGGGGTCGCGATAGGCTAAACCCAGGCGTAAACTGGCGGTAGGGCCTAAGCCTTCGAGGAAGGGAGTGGCGGAACTGGCTTGCTGGAAACGCAACAATCCGGTTAAAGCCGGGGTGATTTTACCCGCGGCCGTGGCGGAAATGACCACGTTATTACCGTAGGAACTGTTGCGGTATTCTAAGCGCCCGGAGGCTTTGAAGTCCGGGTTGGCGGTGTAGGAAAAACCGACGCTGTAGGAATCGCCTTCTGTGAGTCCGAGGGAGGCGGCACTTTGACCGACGGCGTAGGGTTGTGCAAAACGCGGCCCGGCGGCGGTTGTTGAGAAGATATTAGTGGCGATGCGTTCGTAACCGAGGTCAACGCGGAAGCCTTCAAAGAGGTTAATGCGGTGGTTGAGGCCGATGGCACTTTGTCCGGTCATGCCGTTAAAACCGCCGACGACACCGTAACGACTGGTGAAGGTAGTGTTTTCTCCGAGTTTGGTTTCCGCGATCGCGTCTAAACTGGTAAGAGAGTTTGCACCGAGTAAACCACCGTTATAAAATTGGTGCGCCAGACGTAGCTTCATTCCCGGTTGTACTGCCCATTCAAGACCCATCGTGGTACGCAGGGGATACACGGGGTCGTTGTCACCCAGACTCATTTCGCTTTGGGCGCGAAAGGCCAGGGTAGAGCGATCGCACTCGGTATCTTCGCATAAAATTGGTACGAGGACATTCGCGACGAGTTGGGAAGTATTAGTATCGAATAAAGTACTAACCGCATCAGAGCGATCGCGATACACATATTCTAAACTGCCCTCAACCCGCCCGAAATCCTGTCTTGCCCCAACGCGAAATGTAGACAACTCATTATCAATATTCGTCGTCCGCAACGCCTCTTGCGTCGGGCTAAACAAATCAATTGGCGGATTAAACTGGTCGAACAACGGCACGCGGGGAGTCGTCGCATTGCCATAATTGCGCTCGTAATCATAACTAGCGTAAACTTGCGTTGCCTCGCTAATTTCAGCGTTAATTGAAGCCCCATAACGCGTTTGACCGGGATTGTAAGAAATTGTCGCATTATTCACAAAACCCGGCTCAACATTGCGATAATACGCCCGCGCCGCCACCTGTTCGCTCAGATTCACATCCGCTTCTAAGCGATACGCCGACCCGCTAGGATTGCCCAACGACCCCCGATCGTTAGCCAAAGGAAAGGTACTGTTATTGTTAAACAGGGAGTAATTATTGGCGTTACTATGGGCAAACTCCCCCACAATCCGCCCCCGACTGAGATTACTATCGGGCAGTTGTCCGAGGGACATCAAGAAATCAACGCCTAAAATTTCAATTTCTTGGTCACCTTGGTCTTCTTGGAAATAACTAGCCCCTACCCAACTCGGCGATTCAAACGAATTATCAAAGTTATACTGCAACCGTCCCGCATAAAGGTGGGTATCGGTTTCGCCGTTGCCTTCATATTGATAAGTTACGACGATTTTGCGGACAGTGGTAATCGAACTTAACGAACCATTGGGGTCGTCGCGAAAATAACCAATGGGGTCAATGGGACGACGAAATAATAGTGTACCGCGATCGTAATCAATTTCATAATCGGGCCCTCGCATTAACTGTTCCCGTTCGATAATCACCCCAGGACGGTTGATTTCCTCGACTTCGAGATAAACCGCTTCACTTCCTGGCACTAATAAGCGATTCGAGAGGAAATAATAACCACTGGTGCCATCAGGAAGCAAAGTATCCCGTTGGAAACCCTGTACATAAGGGCTAAAAGCAGCGCTAATTTGAAGATTGCCCAAGTTAAAGTTGCCCTTAAAGCCGTGTAACTCCCGGCCAATGGCGCTAAACTCTTGGGAAGCGCGGGCAAACTCAGGGGTGCGATAATCCCCCCACATAAAGTAATCCGTCCCTGCCCCTTCTACCGGGGAACTGCGCTCAAAGCGAGCATATACGCTATCAATAGATGGGGTGGTGTAATCGGTGGTGGAACTGTCCCCATAAACGGGATATTGCTGTTCGCAGAATTGCGGCCCCCGGAATAAACGGGTAATGCCATCGCAGGTTTGATTGAGGGGACGTTCGCTGTTATACGCCCCCGTAAACAACCAATCCCCGATTGCACCTGTCGCAAAAATTGCCCCACTGAGATCGACTTGCGTCCCATCGTCGATAATATCAGGGTTCAAGAAGGTGCTGCGACTGCCCCAATAATTAGTTCCGGCAGGCCCCACCCGAAAATCAATTACCCCCGAAACCAGGGAGGGGCGCAAATAGGTTATAAATTCAACCTGTGTATAAGCTTCGACGGTTTCGGTCGGTTGCAAATTGGCGACTTCTTCAAAAACTAAAGCCGCCCGAACTTGTACCGTTTGCGCTTCAATCCCTGACTGTAATTGTGCCTGAAATTTACCCTCTTCAGCCCGCACCTGAAACCCCGGCAAATCTGGGTCTTGGTCTGCGCCGATAAACTCCCCTGCACTGGCGGTTAGGGTGACTAAGGTTGTTTCGCTTAAAAACGCCCCTTCGTCGTCGGTTACAGCGCCTTCTAGGGTAATTGTAGAGCGATCGTCAGCCGGGATGCGGGGGTCGCCGACGGGGTTAATTTCAATCTCCGCTTCGGGAATGGTAACGTTAATCCCTAACGTCCGGGGTGCGCCGTTATTAGCGCTGACTTGAATTTCGTTTTCGCCAATTTCTAATTCAACCCCATACCAAACTTGCGTGATGATATTGTTGGCTTCGTCGAGTTCGCGGGTGGTGGCGATGTCTGCGTTCAGGGATTCGCCGTTGAGACGCACATCTAGCTCGCTGTCGGCGTTGTACTGAATAATCAGGTTTGTGGTTGTGGCCGTTGTGATTCCACCTTGCGGGGTTAAAATGCGGACTTCTGTGGGTTCTAGGGACAAGTCCGGCACCAGTTCGGGTTGGTCGGGTTGCCCAAATTGCTGGTCTTCTAGGGGTGAGATTGGTTGCGCTTGTACAACTCCCCCCCACAAAGCGACGAGGGGAAACGCGAGTAATAAAAGGATGTTGTAATTGGTTGTTGGTTGTTGGTTATTAGTCATCATTTTTTCCCTGGTTCCGGTGTTTCCCTAAAACTGTTGACTGATGACTGTTGAAAAATTGACTGAAAACTTGTTTGCTTACTGCCTCAACGACTGATGACGGATGACTGTTGACTGATGACTGAATAGGTTGTGGATGCGACTCTTTACTAACGTCCACAATGGGCAATTGGTAATTAGTAATTGGTAATTGGTAATTGTTTTCCCGACTGCCCACTGCCGACTGCCCACTGCCCAAAGCTGTTGACTGTAAAGAGGCTGGCGTTACGGCGAAGTTCATGCGTCTGAGGCCGCCAGGTTCAAGGCGGACGAGACGAGAGGGGCTGTTGCGTTCGCTGAAAAATAGGTTGGGGGCGAGGTCGTAGCCGGGAATACTGGTTAGGTCTAATGTCCCGACGCGATTACCTGAAACGACATTGGCCATAGAAAAGAGGCCGTTGGCATCGGTGGTAATGCGGTTGCCGTCGTCGAGGAAAACCACCGCATTCGGGATTCCGGGTTCGCCGGGTTGCTGTTCGCCGTCGAAGTTTTTATCGACAAAGACGCGACCGATAATTGTGCCGCAGTCGGAGAGGATGCCGGGTTCGACGCGCACTTTAAATGTCGCTGTGTTGCTGCGCCGTTCTTGGGCGGTATTGCGTCCGGTTCCCCGTATGGCATCGGGGGTGACTTCGGCGGCGTAGATAATGTTGAGAATTTGGCCGGGGGCGAGTTCGGGATAGGTGAATGTGGCGGTACGCCCGCTTGTGGTGGCGGGGGGAATGGTAACGGGGGTGGTGGTGGTACCAACGGTAATGGAACCTTGGAGCGATCGCGCGATAAAATTGAGTCCCAATGGGGCAGTATCGGTAATCACGATGTTCCGCGCGGTTCCCGTACCCACGTTTTTCAGGGCTAACCGATACACAATGGTATCTCCGGGTTCGGCGGCAGCCCGGTCTGCGGTTTTGATGAGTTCGAGCTTAACTTGGTCGGCGAGTAAGGTCGTTTGATTAGATTGGACTGTACCGGGAAGGTTATCGCCAGAAGCTGAGGCACTGTTGGTAATGACTTCTTGGGCCTGAATGCCATGATTGATGCCCAAAGTTAAAGCCAGCAATCCTGTTAAATGTATAGCCCAATATCTGAATTTAATTTTTTGATTAGGAAAAGCGACAATTCGAGTGGGAACTGTGTTCGGCCATCGTCTCAATCGTTGCATAAGGTTTTTAAAGGTCAGATTGCACGCTGGTTAATATTGAAGATGCAGAGAGGATTGGTTTGATTAGAAGCTTATTGGTTTTAAATTCCCTTCTCTCCCCTAACCAGATGGGGACAGAACGGCTCTACGCTGACATTGCGCGGATTTTGGGTAGATGCTACTGTTCCAGACGAGCTACATCCTAGCAGATTTATTCTCCAAACATAAGTAAATTTACAGATTTTTTACTTAAACAAAAAAAAGATGGGGGTAAGCCCATCTTTGGGAAATTGTCAAATTGGAGGCCAGAATTTAATCCCAGGCAGAAGCGGCTTAAATTCCGGTTGAGTTAACGTGAGTTCGGGTTAAGAAATGGGGGGTTGGAAATTCGCTGGTTGGTAGCTGTAGGTTTTGTGGGGGACTAGCCCTCCACACCCCAAAAGTGCGCTACAAGATGCTACTCGCGCGGGGTCGCTCGTCTTACGGCGGCGCGGGGTCGCACTTCCATTGGGGGCAACGTCTTGCCCCCAAAACCCCTGCGTAAGGGGTTTTGAGAGTGAGTATTTCAACGCTTTGGTTAGGGCAACGTTTAATGTAATTATTTGGTGGGTTTCCGCCAAATCTGGCAATTGCGTCAGACTTTAAGCTTATCCCGAACTGACGTTAGTTATGTTACTGTTGTGTTTTTTCTACCTCCGCGATCGCTAACATGGTTTTCAGAACGGTGTCGGGGTTCAAGCTGATCGAATCAATCCCCAATTCAACCAAGAATTGTGCAAATTCAGGGTAATCACTGGGCGCTTGACCGCAAATCCCAATCTTCCGTCCTTTGGCTTTGGCGGTTTCGATGGCCATTTTCACCATGCGTTTTACGCCAGCGTTGCGTTCGTCGAACAGATGCGCGACTAAAGCCGAATCCCGGTCTAACCCTAAGACTAATTGCGTTAAGTCATTCGAGCCAATGGAGAAGCCGTCAAAGACTTCGGCAAATTCGTCGGCCAGGATGACGTTACTAGGCAGTTCGCACATGACGTAAACTTGCAAGCCATTCACGCCCCGTTTCAGACCGTGTTTGCCCATTTCCGCCAAGACGCGGCGGCCTTCATCGGGGGTGCGACAGAAGGGAATCATCGGAATCACATTGGTCAGACCCATTTCGTCCCGTACCCGTTTGAGGGCTTGGCATTCGAGGGCGTAAGCGGCGCGATATTGCGGGTCATAGTACCGAGACGCACCCCGCCAGCCAATCATCGGGTTTTCTTCTTTCGGTTCAAAGTCACGACCGCCTAGAAGGTTTGCATATTCGTTAGATTTGAAGTCAGACATCCGCACGACAACGGGTTTAGGATAGAAAGCAGCAGCAATTGTGCCAATACCGCGAGCCAGTTTATCCACGAAAAACTCCGGTTTGTCGTCGAATTGCTTGGTGAGTTCGGCGATTTCGTCTTTCACTTCATCGTCGGGGAGTTGGTCGAAGTTAATCAAGGCTAAGGGGTGGGCTTTGATATGGTTGGCGATGATAAACTCTAAACGCGCTAAACCTACGCCATCTGCCGGAATCCCCGCTAAGGAAAAGGCTTGTTCGGGGTTGCCAATGTTCATTAGAATTTGCGTGCGGGTGCGGGGCAAATTGTCTAATGGGGTTTCTTTGATTTCAAAGGGCAGTAAGCCTTGATAAATGTTACCTTCGTCGCCTTCAGAACAGCAAACGGTGATTTCTTGCCCGGTTTTCAGGACTTCGGTGGCATCACCACAACCGACAATGGCGGGAATGCCCATTTCACGGGCGATAATGGCAGCGTGGCAGGTGCGCCCCCCTTGGTTGGTGACGATGGCGCTGGCTTGTTTCATAATCGGTTCCCAGTCGGGGTCTGTGCGGTTGGTGACCAGAACTTCGCCGGATTTGAAACGGTTGATATTGGCAACGTTATGAATGACGCGGGCTTTGCCTTGACCGATGGCTGCACCGACACTGCGCCCTGTGGCTAAAATACGCCCTCGGTCTTGCAGAACATAAGTTTTGAGGATGTTGCCTTTTTTCTGGGATTGGACGGTTTCGGGACGGGCTTGGACGATGAATAGTTCTCCGGTCATGCCGTCTTTGGCCCATTCAATGTCCATGGGGGTGTATTGACCGCGCACTTCGGAGTAGTGGTCTTCGATTTGAGCGGCCCACCGTCCGAGGGTGAGGATTTCTGCGTCGGTGATGCAGTATTTTTGCCGTTCGGGTTCGGGAACTTCAACGTTTTTGGTGAGTTTGGAACCGCCGACATCGTACACCATTTTGATGGCTTTGGTACCGATGCGTTTTTCGAGGATGGGGCTGAAGCCTTGTTTGAGGGTGGGTTTGAAAACAGAGTATTCGTCGGGGTTGACTGCACCTTGGACGACGTTTTCCCCTAAGCCATAGGCGGCGGTGATCAGGGCTGCGTTTTTGAAGCCGCTTTCGGTGTCGATGGAGAACATGACCCCAGAGGAGGCCAGGTCAGACCGAACCATTTTTTGAACACCAACGGAGAGGGCGACGTTGAAGTGGTCGAAGCCGTTGTGTTGGCGATAGGAGATGGCGCGATCGGTGAATAAGGAGGCAAAGCATTTATGGCAGGATTCGAGAACGGCTTTCACTCCTTGGACGTTGAGGTAGGTTTCTTGTTGTCCGGCGAAACTGGCTTCGGGGAGGTCTTCGGCTGTGGCGCTAGAACGCACGGCTACGTCTACGTTTTGGCTTTGTTCTTCGCAAACTTGACGGGCGGCAGGGTCGTCGAAGCGATCGCAAATTTGGCTGTTGCTACCATACCGTTCGCACAGGCGTTTGTAGGCGATCGCGATCGCGTCTTGCAAGTCTTGGGGGAAGGGGGTATTCAGCACCAAAGCGCGGGCTTGACGACCCCGTTCTTGCAAGTTGCGGACGTTACTCACATCAAGATCGCTGAATAAATCCCGCAGTTTGGCTTCGAGTCCGGCTGAGGCGATGAAGTGTCGATAGGCATAGGCGGTGGTGGCAAATCCGGTGGGAACGTTTACGCCTTTGGGTTGCAGTTGGCGGATCATTTCACCGAGGGAGGAGTTTTTACCGCCGACTAAGCCGACATCTTTTGAGCCGACTTCTTCAAACCACAGGATTAAGGCTTTGTCTCGCGAAGTGCCAGAAGTCCGGTCAAGGTCTGTGAATACCATAATTTGCTCCCGTATATTCTTAAAAGGTCAGTAAAATTGGCATTACTGAATTAGGGTTAGGAAAGACCAGCGCGATCGCTCTGACGATTCATAATCAATCAGATAAATTCGCTTTATCATTCCACCCTTTAATAACGATTGGGAAGGAACTTCGTTTCTATCTTTGTAGAACTTTATTGACTTAAGTTTCGCTTCCTTTTTGGGGAGCGAGCGTTAAGTTTATCGTGTTATCGAGTGTATTTTGTTGCTATAGGACTCGATCTTACCGCCGTAACCTCTAGGATTACTGGGGGTTTTATCAAATTCATTCCGTTTTGTTTAATCAGATTTACCAATTTTGGAAGGTGGAGTTTTGTTGTTTCTCCACACTTCTTAGTGTAAGACTCATTGCTAACGGTGGGGCATTTTGTTTTAATTTGTTTACGATCCCCGACTTTTTTCAAACACTTCTTAACAAATTGGGAGGCGGTATTTTCTTAAAGTTTGAATGGGCAAGGGTTGTGGGAAAAGTTTAAAGTTAGTTTAATTTTGCCTCGATCGAGATTGACAAAAGTAATGAGATATGGTGCTAGGTTTGAGGCGGCTTTCTGCCTTTTGGGTTTCACGGGGATCAACGGTTACCGCCACTGACTGGAGGAATTAACACTACTTCGTCCCCGTCTTGCAGGGGGGTTTGGGGGTCTACGAAGTGGAAGTTAACGCCAAAACGAGTGAGCGATCGCCATTGTTCGAGTTCTGGGTAAGACGCGATCGCGCAGTCGAGAACCGCAGACACCGGGGAATCTGCGGGCAGTTCTAGGATGATTTCGCTTTGGTTATAGGCTTCTTGGTACGCCGCAAAGAGTTTGACAGCGATCGTGATTTGTCCTTTGTCTTTTGTCATTTGTGTTTCGTTCCAACCGAATCAGAGACTGAATGTAGAGTCTGTCGTTTATCGTAGCAGTGCGGTTGGTCAGGAGCGCGATCGCGTTAATCTGTCCGTCGTTAGCCCTCACCCCAAACCCCTCTCCCACGGGAGAAGGGCTTATTTTTTGAGTCCGCAAACGCGGACTTTGCCCTTGTTAGCACCGGATTTTCAATCCGTGGGCGGGTTAGCGGGATAGACGATGTATCGCGCGCCGGATTTGGTATCAGTTGACAACTCCCCGCCGTGAACGGTCGGGGATTTGTCAATGGGAAACTTCACTTTCGAGAATGGGACTTTGGTTCGCAGTTGGACGGTTTTGTAACCAAGCAAATAATCCTGAAGCTCCTACCAAAATAACTGCCATCAGACTCACCACTTGCAGCATCAAACTGTAACGCATAACGGCTCCTTCCTAAACGATATTAAAGTGTTCTATGTGGACATGAGTAATCGGTACATCAAGCTCATGCAGAGCAATTTCTACCGCATCCATCATCACAGGGGCAGCACAGATAAAATATTGACGACTGCCGCGATGAATTGGAATGTAACGCTCTAGTAATTCTCGATCCACATACCCGGTTTCTCCTGACCAATCTTCCGGGGGTTCTCGTAAAACATGAATAACCGACAAATCTAAGCGTTGTTTGAGTTCTTCGAGTTCTTCACGAAAGGTAATATCTTCCCAGGTTTTATTAGCGTAAATGAGGATAAAAGTGCGATCGTCTTGACGATCTGCGGCGGTGACTAACATACTCATCATCGGTGTAATTCCAATCCCCCCAGCAATCAGAACAAATCCAGCAGAATCCCAATAGCGATCGATGGTAAATACGCCATAGGGGCCATCTAAAAAGGCTTTTGTTCCTGGTTGAAAATCTTGAATTGTGCTGGTAAAGTCTCCGACTTCTTTAATGCTAAATTCTAAACGTTCGGGACTTTCTGCACTAGAAGACATGGAAAAAGGATGTTCTCTCATTCTAAAAGGGGAAATTGCTAAGGTAATCCAGGCAAATTGACCGGGTTGAAAGTGCATTCCTTGATGTCCTCTAGGACGGAGTACAAGAGTCCAAACTTTGTTGCGTTGGGGAATTACTTCTTCTACAAGATAGGGATGGCGCGTCATCATCCAGGGTTTGACTAAGCGGACATAAACCAAAAGCCAAAGGGCAAAAAGCGCGATCGCACTCCACAAAACTCCTTTCCAAAATAATCCTAAATAGTTGCTAACTCCTAAAGCATGACCTAGCCCAAATGCCACTGCCAAAACTGCTAACACGCCGTGAGCAATACGCCAAGGTTCATAAGGAATGTTTAACTTCTTTCGTCCAATGGCAGTCACAATGAGAATGATGAGAGCCAAAACTGATGAAACTGCTAATTTCGCTCGCCAAGGCGCTTCAATAATATTTAACAGTCCTAGGGTTTCCGGTTTAGTAATAAAAAGAATGAGCGGGTGAATAATAACTAAGGCAAAAGCAATTAGAGAAATATAGCGATGGAATTGCAGAATAATATCAATACCATAGGAAGATTCAATTAAATTAATACGGGCTGTTAAAGCAAACTGTAGTGCTAACATAGCTAAACCCACAAAGCCCAAAGCCACAGAAAAATCTACCCAAAATGTGCTGCCTGTTGGCGCTCCATATAAAAGCAGCACAAATAAAGGAAAGAGAGTAATGGCGAGATATAAACCAATCCAAGCAATGGCGATCGCGACTGGACTCCGAGTTAAAACGCTTTTCATGAAATAAATTAGTCGAGAACGAAGACAGTAAAATATTAATCTATTCCGATCAAATAGCGGCTAAAGTCTTTCTATCGCTCAAATAGTCGCAACTTGTCGCCCAGAATTGACCTGCATTTTCACCCACCCACACCCCCAAAATGAGTCCGACTCCCCTAAACCTCGATGCTTTTGAATTTGAAACCGTAACCGTCAACCGCAGAGGCGAAATCATCAAGCGCCAAACCCAA
>JGI12109J20283_11114112_pt1 | contig 10515 bp, 14 predicted proteins | sample ElkSlonscriptome_12_FD_20283 | JGI IMG/M metagenome (IMG submission 20283) | reverse complement strand
GGTTGCCGTCAACTACCCCGCCCTAAAGGATGGGGCTTGTGAGTCGCCTCACAAGCCGGGTTGACCAGGGCAAGCGGTGAAAATCCGCTCCGTGCATCACAGGCCGTCAAGACCCACGCCGGGATGCTTCCTCAGTCCCGGGCTCTGGAAGGTCGGGATCATGCTGGCGAAAGGTAAAGCGCCGAAGGTTCCGATCGCTGCCATCGGCCAGGAGCCGGTAGTGCACATGCCCGAGGGGAGCGACGCATTGATGCGTCTGTCACCAGGCCCGTAAGGGCGCTTATTGGGAGAACGACATGGCCGTGTTTGTTCTGGACAGGAAGAAGCAACCGCTGATGCCCTGCACGGAGAAGCGGGCGCGCTTGCTGTTGGAGCGAGGCCGGGCGGTGGTGGTGCGGTTACATCCTTTCACCATCCGCTTGAAAGATCGCATCGGCGGTGAAACCTAAGCGCTGCGCTTGCAGCTTGGAGTTCAATTTTCGCGATGCCAAGCAACATGGGGCTTGGAAGATTTCATGTCGGTCAAGCCGACTCCGGTCTACAACAGCGCCAACCTCGCGATGTTCATGGTCACGCTGTCTCAGGTGCTGATGCGCCCGCTACGCGAACCCTGTTCAGGGATCTCAAAGCGCTGTTTCGAGGTCGAAAATATGTCCTCGAAACGATCCCCAAACGCCGGAGCCGATCCCAGGTCGCTCAGCTCGGACGCGTGAATCAAGACCTTGAGAGCGCCTGAGCTACCGCTGATTGGCGAAGGTATTGCAGAGATGTGGGTAATCGATTGCCTTCAGGGCGTAGTGGTTGACGCCGGATTCAACAGCGCCCCCGCCGGCACCGTCAGTTCCGCGAAAAGCGGCGACACCACGCTATCATCCCCCGCGAACACCGACTCCTCATAAAGCCCCTCCTCCAGCACCAGCACCGTCACTCGCTCCCGCAGGGGATCCACGATCCAGTACTCCGGCACCTCCACGGCGGCATACTCGGAGCGCTTGTAGCGATAGTCCCGCTTCACCGACTCCTCGCTCACCACCTCCACGGCCAGCAGCGGTGGGGCATCGAACACTGCCGATCGATGCAGCGTCTCCCGGACCTGCGCATCGCTCACCACGCAGAGATCCATCAGGCGGGATTTGCGCACGCCAGTGCGAAGACCCGCCTCTCGCAGACACAGCCAGGGCAGGCCGAGGCGACGGATTTCCCGATCCAGCAGTTGTTCCAGGTACTTGGCGATCAGCAGATGCCGGAAAGTGGGGGGTGGCATGGATATCAGTCGTCCATCGACCAGTTCGTGACGCTGATCGCTGCCGTCGGCGTGCTGCAAGTAGGCGTCGAAACTCAGCGGCTTCTCCGCAACCTCGGTAACCATGGCGTGATCATCGGCTCGGTGGAAAGCCTTTACGCTATCCCCCGGTCCGGTTCCGCGTCAATCCATCATCCCGACTATACTGCGCCCTCACCGCACCAGAGAACCGATGCCCTTCCGCTCCCACCTCCGGAGAAATTCCATGCAATCCCGCCGATTTATCCAGTGCGATGTGTTCAGCCCCATCCCCACCCGGGGCAACGCACTGGCCGTGGTGGTGGACGGGGAGGATATCCCTGACGATCAGATGCAGCGCTTCGCCGCCTGGACCAATCTCGCCGAGACCACCTTTCTGCTGCCGCCCAGCGACCCGGTGGCCGACTACCGGGTGCGGATCTTCACGCCCACCCTGGAGATGCCCTTCGCGGGCCATCCAACGCTGGGCAGTTGCGCCGCCTGGCTGCACTGCGGCGGCGTGCCCCGGGGATCCGGCGTGGTGCGTCAGGAGTGTAGGGTGGGGATCGTCGAGATCGATACCGCGCAACCGGATCATCTGGCCTTCCGGGCGCCGCCGACGCGCATCCAGCCCATGGATGCGGCCCGACTGGCGGCCATCGTCGAGACCCTCGGGATCCCCCGCGACGCGGTCCTGCACGCCGCCCATCTGGACAACGGCCCGGCCTGGCAGGCGCTGCAAATGGACTCGGCGGCCCGCGTGCTGGCGGTGGACTCGTCGCTGATCCACGGGGTGCCGGGCCGCGCCATCGGACTCATCGGCGCCTACCCGGCGGGTGCCGAATGCGACTACGAGGTGCGGATGCTGGATGCTGGCGACGGGATGATCGAGGATCCCATCACCGGTTCTCTGAACGCGGCGCTGGCCCACTGGATGCGGGCCGGGGGCCGGCTACCCGGCCCGGTTACCGTGGCCCAGGGCACCGCCATCGGCCGCCACGGGCGGGTGTCGATCCGGCCTGTGGACGGCGGGGACGGGATCATGGTGGGCGGGCAGACGCATATCCTCATCCAGGGCACGGTGTTCGCCTGAGGCCGGTGCGGGCGGCTATCATTGCATCGCGACCCGTATTCTCCACCACGACGATACCCGTATGCGCATCATCATCGACGATCTCTCCGGTCAGGCCATCGCCGATTTTCTGGAAGAGCATATCCGGGACATGCGATCCGTTTCGCCACCGGAAAGCAAACACGCCCTGGATCTGGACGGCCTGCGACAACCCGATATCATTTTCTGGTCGGTCTACCAGGAGGACCGGCTGGTGGCCTGCGGCGCTTTGAAGGAACTGGATCCGCACCACGGCGAGTTGAAGTCCATGCGGGTGGCCCGGGAAGTCCGGGGCCAGGGACTGGCTTCCCAGTTGCTGTTACATATCCTGGATACCGCCCAGTCCCGGGGCTACCGGCGGATCAGCCTGGAGACCGGGTCCATGGATTTTTTCAAACCGGCGGTGGCGCTCTACGCCAGGCACGGTTTTCGACCCTGCCCGCCCTTTGGCGACTACCGGGAGGACCCCAACAGCGTTTTCATGACGCTGGAACTCCGGGGTGGCCAACCGGGGAACCGGTATTGTACGGAATGAGCCAGGGATCTCGACTGATGAGCTGGACCCTGGTCTATACCAGACAGGCCCAGAAGGATGCCTCACGGCGCCACCGGTAAAGTCCGTCCCGTCGCCTGGACCCGTAGCGCCAGCTCGATCAACTCGATGGACCCCAGCGCCTCCCCGGGCTGCACCGCCAGCGGTGCGCCGTGGCGGATGGCATCGGCCAGATTCTCGAACAGCCGCTGATAGCCACCCGTCACGGTGGGAATGCTCTCCTGCCCCTCGCCGTGGTACAGCACCCCGTACTGTTCCGGCGTCTCGGCGGCCCAGTCGTCGCTGTCCGGGCGAACCCCGGCTCGCAGCCGCGCCTCCTGGGAATCCAGACCGGTCTTGAGATAACTGCCCCTGCTACCCCGCACCCGGAAGCGCGGATTGGGACCGGCGCCGAAGGGATCGGAGTGCAGGATCACCTCCGTGTTCGGATAATGCAGTTGCAGATGAAAGTAATCCACCGCCTCGGCGCCGGGGCGGGTTTTCAACACCCGGGCGCTGAGAGCGGTGGGCTTGCCGAACAGCGCCAGCGCCTGGTCGATGAGATGCGGCCCCAGATCGTAAAGAATCCCCGAACCCGGCTCGGCGTTCTCCCGCCAGCGCCGCTGGGGGGTGGGGCGGAAGCGGTCGAAATGGGATTCGAACAGTTTGATCTCCCCCAACCGACCGCTCTCGATCAACCCCTGCACGGTGAGAAAATCCCCGTCCCAGCGCCGGTTATGGAAGGGCGCCAGCACCCGGCGACGCTCCCCGGCGAGCCGGATCAAGTCGTGACCGTCGTGAGCCTGCACCACCACCGGTTTCTCCAGCAGCACATGCCGGTCGTGTTCCAGCGCCAGCCGGGCGAGCCCATGGTGCGCCTGATTGGGCGCGGTGATGATCACCAGCTCCGCATCCGCCCGGCGGATCAGCTCCGCCGGATCGGCGAAACACTCGATGCCCGGGTGCGCGGCCAGCACCTCGTCGCGGCGGGAGCTAGCGATGGCGCATAGCTCGTAGCGCTCCGAGGCGAGCACGAAGGGTAGATGGAAAACCCTGGCGGACAGGCCGAAACCGATCACCGCCGTGCGGATAGCGACGGTCATGGAGGCTGGCGCTACACCTCCCCGCAATCGGCGATCACCACCGGCTGGCTGGTGCGCCCGTTACGGCTGCCCACCGCCTCCATGGCCTTCACCACGTCCATCCCCTCCACCACGCCACCGAACACCACGTGCTTGCCATCCAGCCAGTCGGTCTCCGCGGTGGTGAGGAAGAACTGCGAGCCGTTGGTGTTGGGACCGGCGTTGGCCATGCTGAGGGTGCCGGGACCGGTGTGCTTCAACTGGAAATTCTCGTCGGGGAATTTATTGCCATAGATGGACTTCCCGCCGGTACCGTCGCCGCGGGTGAAATCCCCGCCCTGGCACATGAAACCCGGGATAATCCGATGGAACGAACTACCCTTGTAGTGAAGATCGCCCCCCTTCTCACCGGTGCAAAGTGCCCGGAAATTCTCGGCGGTTTTCGGCACCACGTCGGCGCGCAGTTCCATGACGATGCGCCCGGCGGGCTGGCCGCCGATGCTGATATCGAAGAATACCCGGGGGTTCGTCTGTTCGCTCATCTGAATCGCCTTATCAACTGATGGAGTAGAAAGCCGCCATGCAAACGCTACGCGTCACCGCCGGCCCGCTGGTCTTCGCCGCCCGCTTCGAGAGCCAGACCGCGCCGAAAACCTGTGAAGTGTTCCAGCGCCTGCTGCCCTACGAGAGCAAGGTGGTGCATGTACGCTGGAGCGGCGAGGGGGTGTGGATACCGCTGGGGGATTACGATTTCGGGGTGGATTACGAGAACCACACCAGCTTCCCGGCGCCGGGGCAGATGATACTCTACCCCGGCGGCATCAGCGAAACCGAGATCCTGCTGGCCTACGGCAGCGTGCATTTCGCCAGCAAGGTGGGGCAACTGGCCGGTAACCACTTCATCACCCTCACCGAGGGTCTGGAACAATTGCCCGAACTCGGGCGGCTGTGCCTGTGGGAGGGAGCGCAGCCGCTCAGGATCGAGACGGCCGGTTAGACCGTTCAGTCGAACATATCCGGCTCGGACCCGGCCAGTTCCTCGAAGATCGGCTGGAAGTGCAGCCAGCCGATGTACTCGCTGCCCACGTGCTCGCGGCTGTAGCGGGCCGCCTCCGGTGGCACCAGCACCGGCGGGTGACCGCTGGCGTCGATCATCAATTGCTGCTGGCAGCAGCGCTCCAGCGCGATGAACCAGAACGCCGCCGCGTCGATGCTGTGACGGCTGGCGGTGAGCAGCCCGTGGTTCTGGTGAATGGCCGCCCGCACGTCCTTGAAGGCATTGGCCACCCGGGTGCCGGCGTCCTCCTCCACCGCCACCTGTCCCGCGTCATCGCGGATCACCACGTGGTCTTCAAAGAAGCAGGCGGCATCCTGGGTGATGGGCGGCAGTTCCCGGCCCAGCGAGGCGTAGGCGGTGCCGTACACCGTATGGGCGTGGCACATGGCCAGGATATCCGGATGGGCGGCGTGGACCGCCGCGTGCAGCACGAAACCGGCCCGGTTCAGGGCATGGCGCCCCTCCACCACCATGCCCTCATGGTTGGCGCGAATGAGGTTCGAGACCTTCACCTGGCGAAAATGTACCGCCATGGGGTTGGTCCAGTAGGTATCGGTGTGCTCCGGATCACGGATGGTGAGGTGCCCCGCGAAGCCGTAGTCCAACCCGTGGCGGGCAAAGGCCCGGCAGGCCGCCACCAGATGCGCCTTGAGATACTGGCGCTGCTCGGCGTGGCTCTGGAACTTCGGGATGCTGGGAAACCTCAGGCCCGACTGCTCGGGCTGATAGATCGACTCGCGATCACCCAACTCCAACATGGGGAAACTCCTCCTGAAATAGGTTTTATGGGAACTCGTTATCGTAACTCAGCCACCGCCAGTTTGCGCGGCATCGCCTTGCGCTTATACTGGTGACGGTCCATGCCCGACGGCACCCCGGCGAGAAACCGCACCGTCTCGGCGATATTCGGCCCCTTGAGGAAGGCCCCGGCCTCAATACACGGTGAGGTATTCGTCGCGCTCCCAGTCGGTGATATGCCCCCGGAAGCGCCCCAGTTCGAAACGCTTCACCGTGGTGTAGAGCTTCACGAATTCCTCGCCCAGCATGCCCTGCATGGCCGCGTCGGTCATGAGATCGCCCAGCGCCTGCTCCAGGCTTCCGGGGAGTTTCGGCAGGCTGTCGTTCTCCTCGCTGGGTCCGTCCACCTCGGGGTCCAGCGTGAGTTTGTCGCGGATGCCCAGCAACCCGGCCGCCAGCACCGCTGCCGCCGACAGATAAGGGTTGCTGAGCGCCGAGGCGCCGCGCATCTCGATATGGGTCCGGTAGTCCCGGGTGGCCTTCACCCGCACCAGCGCGGTGCGATCCTCCACGCCCCAGGAGATGTTGGACGGCGCGAAGGTGTGGGGCTTGAGCCGGTGGTAGCAGTTGGGCGTGGGGTCGCAGAGGGCCATCATGGACGGGGTGTGGCGGAGAATACCGGCGATGAACTGCCGGGCGGTGTCGGAGAGGCCATCGGCGCTGTTGGCGTCCAGCATGGCGTTGCCGCCGTCGTCGCGGTTCAGCAGGCCCATGTGGACATGACAGCCGGAACCGGCCCGGTCCGGCCACGGCTTGGACATGAAGGTGGCCAGCATCCCCGCTCGGTGGGCCAGTTCCTTCACGGTGTTCTTGAAGGTGAAGGCCTTGTCGGCGGCGGCCAGCCCCCGGCCCACGCCGAAGTTGATCTCGTACTGGGAGCCGGCGTACTCGCAGTTGTGGGTGATCACGTCCACCCCCACCGCCTGGAGATGATCCAGCCATTCGGTGAGAAAATCCCCCTGGTCGTTGCGCACAGTGTTGAAGATATGCAGACCCTCGAAGAAGGGCTCATGGGTCTCGCCGTCCAGCAGATAAAACTCGAACTCGTGGCCCAGGGTGACGTGGAAACCCATCTCCGCGGCCGTATGCAGCAGGTTCTCCAGCACCCGCCGGGGCGCCTGCGGTAGCGGCCGGTGATCCAGAAAATGCACATCGCAGATCACCCTGGCCATGCCGGGCTTCCAGGGCAGGCGTTGCAGGGTGTCGAAGTCCGGGTAGAGGTGCGTGTCGGCGTAGTTGATCTCCTCGTGCAGGCCGGTGCCGGGCACCACGCTGGAGGCGGTGTCCAGGCCCAGCACGCCGCCGTAGAGGTTCAGGCCGTGGTGGGCGTAGCTTTCCACCTTGTCGATGGGTATCACCTTGCAGCGGGAGGTGCCGTGCAGGTCCGGCAGTTCGAAGCGGACATAACGGATGCCGCTGGATTTCAATTCCTGGACGATGCCGGCGATGTCGTGCTTGTCGCTCACGCGGGGCTCCTCTGATCGGATTTCTTCGGTCTGGTGACTACACTGGGTTCATCGCATGATTGGCAAGCTTAGGTGGAAAAACCATGGATAACACGACATTGACGGGAAAAAACGCCCTGGTGACCGGGGCCGGCGGCGCGCTGGGGCGGGCCGCCGCGCTGCGACTGGCCACCGCCGGCGCGGCGGTGGCCTGCTGCGATATCGACGAGGCAGCCGCCCGGGCAACCGCCGAGGCCGTAGCATTGGCAGGCGGGCGGGCGGTGGCGCTGGGAGGGGATGTGGGCGACGCGGCCAGTTGCCGGACGATGGTGGACGACGCCGCCCGGCACCTGGGCGGCTTGCAGATCCTGTTCAACAACGCCGGGATTCTGTTGCCGGAGGATGCCGGCCCGGTGGACACGTCGCTCCCCTGCTGGGAAAAAACCCTCACGGTGAACCTCACCGGGGTGTTCCTGTGCTGCAAGTACGGCATCCCGCATCTACAGGCGGCGGGGGGCGGGAGCATCGTCAACACCGCCTCCATGGTGGCGCTGGTGGGCTCGGTGTTCCCGCAACTGGCCTACACCGCCGCCAAGGGCGGCGTGGTAGCCATGACCCGGGAGATCGCGGTGCAGTACGCCCGCCAGAATATCCGCTGCAACGCCCTCTGCCCGGGGCCGGTACGCACCGCCATGACCGACGCTTTTCTGGGCGATCCCACGCGCTGGAAGAGCCGCGAGGCCTTCATCCCGGCGGGGCGCATGGGCACCCCGGCGGAGATCGCCGCCTGCGTGGTGTTTTTGGCCTCCGACGCGGCGGCGTTTCTCACCGGCGCGGTGCTGCCGGTGGACGGCGGCATCAGCGCCGCCTACGTGGCCTCCGACCTGGAGGGGAAGCTGTAGGGCTCAGAGGAGTCCGAGGCGCTGGTGCGTCAGCAGTTCGCCACTGTGGGCATCCACCCACAGGCTCACCGGATTCCCGGTATGGTCGATGGCCTCGGCGTGGAATGCCTCGCCTTGCTGGTGCAGGACCCACACCGTGGCGTAGCCCTGTTCGCGCAGCTCCGCCCGCACCGCGTCGGGGGACAGCGGGCCGCCGCCGTCACAGGGCGTGGCGCAGAACGCCGCGCTGCCCAGGCCCAGACCGCCCAGTAGCAGGGCCATGGACAGCCATGCCCGGGGCCGCAAGGGCCGACGCGGGGCCGGCGGGGCCGACGGCGGGGGCGACGCCATCCGCAACAGGGGTTGCAGGTTGCCGTGCTGGGTGAATTGGTCCAGCGTGTGAGTGAAGCTTGCTGATCTGGGGCGGTGGTGGGAAAACATGATCGATCCTCCATGGTCGGGATTACTGGCTTATACGCCGCTGCCCTGCCCGGGGATGCAAATCCCCCTCAGGCATCGTTCTGGACGTGGAGGATGTCGTGCAGACGTCGGTCCAGCCCCGCTAATACCCGGGTGGCCTCCCGGTAGACCCCGAACAACTCGCCATACAGGGCATGGCGCCCGGCATCCGGCCGGGTACGATGGCGGATCCGCACGCAGCGCGCCACCGCCTCCCGGGGACTGCCGAACGCCCCCACCCCGATCCCGGCCACCAGCGCCGCGCCGAAGGAGGCGTCGGCGGTCTCGGGGATCTCCATGACGAGCCCGGTGACATCGGCCAGGATCTGCCGCCACAGTTCGCTGCGCCCGCCCCCGCCCAGCAGCCTGGCCGGGCCGAACTCCAGGCCCTTGTCGCGGGCGTCGGTGAGCAGATCGCGTATCGAGTAGGCGATGCCCTCGTACACCGCCCGGGCCAGGTGCGGGCGGTCGTGCTGCATGGTCAGGCCCAGAAAATCCGCCCGCAGCCAGGGATCCCAGTGGGGTCCGCGCTCGCCCTGGAGGTAGGGGTGGAACAGCACCCCCTCGCTGCCCGCCGGGGCTTTCGTGGCCTCGGCGTCCATGGCCTCGAAGCTCTCCCCCGGGAACAGCCGGTCCCGCGCCCAGCGGTGGGCGGAGGCGCAGGCGTTGGTGCCGGTGGCCAGGTAATACATGCCGGGGGCGATGTGGGGATAGCAGGAGATGGGCGGCTGCACCACCGGGCGGTCCACGGCGAGGAACAGCACGCCCGCGGTGGCGAGCTTAATGGCGGTCTGGCCGGGCTGCAAGGCCCCCACCCCGAAGAACTCCACGGTGGTGTCGTTGGAACCCACCACCACCGGGGTGCCGGGGGCGAGACCGGTATCCCGGGCTGCTGTCGTGGTCACCGTGCCGGCCACGGCGGTGGCCTCCGCCACGGGGGGCAGGGTCTCCATGGGCCAGTCGATCAACTGGCAGATCGCCGGCGACCAGTCGCGGGTGTTCACGTCGGCCATCAGCGCGCCGATCACGTCGCTGAAGTCGGTGGCCCATTCGCCGGTGAGGCGCCAGCGCAGATAATCCTTGGGCAGGCAGAAGCGGCGCACCCGGGCGATGACCCCGGGTTCGTGGCGCTGCAACCAGGCCAGCATGGGCAGCGCCCAGGTGGGGTTGGCGCGGTTCAGGGAGGTGGATTCGATGAGGGCGCCGTGGTGTTCGCGAAGTTCGGCGGCCTCGCGGCTGGCGCGCTGGTCGTTCCACATGATGGCCGGGCGCAGCACGGTGCCGGTATCGTCCAGCAGCACCGGGATATGGGCGCCAGCGCTGATGGCAATCCCCTGCAAGGCCCCCGCGCCCACCCCGGAGGCTTTCAGCGCCAGCGGCACGGCCCGGCACAGGGCCTGGAACCATTCCCCGGGGTCCTGTTCCGACCAGCCATGGTGGGGCATGTGGGTGGTCACCGGATGCGAGCCCTCCCCCAGCACCCGCCCGTCGTCGCCGCTGATCAGCGTGGCCTTGAGGCTCCCGGCCCCCAGATCGATCCCCAGTAACATGCTTGGCGCTCCCGGCGGTGGATGAATATCATAGTTTTTCGTAAAGCCGCGACCCGTCGCAACCCGCGTTCCCGGAGAGTGCCGCCATGACCGAGTTTCCCACCCGCGATACCCCACTGGAAGACACCCTGGATCCCCGGCTACTGGGGGAACGGGTGCCGGTGGAGACCATTCCGGTGATCGAGCTGGGCGATTTTCTCCACGGCGATGCCGCCGCCCGCAAGCAGGTGGCGCTGGCCATCGGCCGGGCCTGCCGGGATGTGGGGTTTTTCTATGTGCGCGATCATGGCATCCCGCCGAGCCTGGTGGAACGGACCTTCGCCGAGGCGAAGCGCTTCT
>JGI12109J20283_10211417_pt1 | contig 10515 bp, 4 predicted proteins | sample ElkSlonscriptome_12_FD_20283 | JGI IMG/M metagenome (IMG submission 20283) | reverse complement strand
CGCGTTACCCGGTGCTCTATCTGCTGCACGGCTCGGGCGACACGGACGCGACTTGGACTAATTATGGGCGCGCCCATTACATCGTGGACAACTTGATCGTGGCGGGCGAGGCAAAGCCGATGATCATCGTGATGCCGACAGGTCACGCGCGGCCCAAGGGGCATGCCGGCGATCTGGAACGTGCCGAGATGTTTGCCGCATTCGAGAAAGATCTGCTGCACGATTTGATTCCAATGATTGAGTTGACTTATCGGACGATCGCTGACGGCGACCACCGTGCGTTGGCGGGACTGTCGATGGGCGGTAGCCAGACGGCGACGATCGGTCCCAAGCATGCCGACCGGTTTGGTTGGTTGGGCGGATTCAGTTTCGGCGGCCCGATCGAGTCGGTCGTCGATGCCGCCATGGCAGATCCGAAACGTTTGGGCGACAATCTGCGACTGGTTTGGATGGGGGCCGGCGACCGGGACAAGGGTGCCATCGACCGGCAGCAGCGTTTCATGGAGCAGCTGAAGCCGTCTTCGGTAAAGGTCGAACATCACGTGATCGAGGGTGGGCACGCCTGGCCTGTTTGGCGATGGGCGCTGGCTGAGTTCCTACCGAAGATTTTTCAATAAGAGAGAAAGCGATGAGAAAGATGATCTGGTTGTTCGTTTCGGTTGCCGCGGTTGCCGCGGTTGCCGCCGAAAGCCCCGCGTTCGCCGAATGGGGGCTGGCACAGATGGTCACCGAAACCGACGACCAGACGACCTATCACGCCCGTCCCGTACCCGAATCGCTTCGGAATCGTTGGCCGGATGACTTGGAAGCGGAATTCCAGCAACGTGCTGGACACGTGATCCGATCCCAAAGGCGAGATACCAAAGCGGGGGTCAACACCTACTTTGAAAATGAGAAGCGAACTTACGGGTTTTTGATGGCTCATGTGCTGGGAGGGAATGCCGAGCAGGGGTTGCAATACCTTCAAGCTCGCGATCATCAATCCGAAAGCTGGCACCGCGGCACGGCGGGGATCGACTATTACGCCTGCTTTACGCTGAAGCATCAAATGCGGAAGTATTTTTACTTCGGCGAGCTTTTGGAGCCGGCTTACCGCAAGACGATGTATGAGGGTGCGAAGGCGTGGACAAAGGTGGATCCGCTGCGGCGACCGCATGATGCGTATCAACCGGGAACGACGGGGTGGGGGCCTGATGCGAGGAACAGTTGGGTCGACGTGCGTTCGACCGAAAACCTTTGGTTGATGCGAACGACCAGCGTCTATCTGATGGCAGAGGAGACGGGAAATGAAGCGACGGCGGAAGTCTATCGACAACGTTTGCTCGATTACACCAAAACACTCTACCGGGTCGGCATCGGCGAATGGGACTCTGAGAATTATCATGGCCATTCGATCGCACCGCTTCTGAATCTTTATGATTTCGCCAAGGATTCAGATGTTCGAGCAGCCGCGAAGGCTTGTTTAGACTTTTACGCAGCAGCCGGAGCGGTGAAGTACTGGCGGGGCGGATTCAACGGGCCCAGCAAACGGGATTACAACCATGCTCAGCCGTTTGGAGGAAGTGCGGCCAATTCACTTTGGATGTGGTTCGGTGACCATCCGAGTGGGAAGGCCGACGAGTGGGAATCAGACGAGGTGCATCAGATCACCAGCGCGTACCGTCCTCCGCTAGCTGTCGTGAACTTAGCCCGGAGACGGTTCGAGCGACCGGTTGAGATCTTCGCCGCGAAACCGCCTTACGATGCAACGACTAGATTTCGTTCGGACAGTCGTCCCGAGTATTCCGAGACCCAGTACATCGCTCATTCATACCAATTGGGGTCATTAACCGGGGGCACATCGGTCGACGGAGGCGACGTCAACGGTTTCAAAATGCTGGTTTTCGATGAGGCCGAGGGCGCGGTGGCGCTGCATGCCGTGCCCGGTTCCAACCCGGCGACACCCGGTTCGCCGCTCTATCAAGAAGGGGCCGTCTCCGGGCCCAATCGTGTCGCTCAGCAAGAGAACCTGGCAATCTGGCTTGTTCAAAACGGTCGGTCGCCGTGGTTATGGGTCGTTCCTGACGATATTCAGGTCCGGCAAAAGGGGGGCGTGACGTTTTTGCGATGTGATCGCACTTGGGTCGCCATCCGGCCGTTGGGAACGTCCGAGTTTGTCGTCGACGACAAGCTGACTCGGCAGCTCGAGCAATCCAAGAAGAACCGGTTTCCCGATCACCAAGTGCTTCGAGCGAACGGGCGGGCTGACGCGTTCTGTGGCTTTGCCGTCGAGGTTGGTGAAAGGGAATCTCATGGGACCTTCGAGCAGTTCGCCGGTTCGGTCCTCCGCGCCGACGTGGATGTCAGCCAGTTAGACGAGGGAGTCGTTCGGTATAAGAGCGATTCAGGTCAGTGGCTCGGGATCCACTGGAACGATGATCCGATGGATCTGGGAGTTTGGCGAAACGGCAAGCGGCGGCAATTGGCTGAAACGCCGCTTTACGACAGTCCGGTCATCCGGTCTGCATGGGGAGCAGGGCAGCTTGAAGTCGAGACCCCCGGGGCACGTTTTCGCTGCCGTGTCGATGATCGGGGGATTGCTGACGTCGACGAAACGATCCACGTTCTCGAAAACACCTCGGGCAGCCCCTGATTTGGGCCGGAGTCCGCATCTAGGTGGGTAGTTCGATCGCGAACCGATTTTTTACGGAAAAAAAGATGCCGCAGTGAGCTTCCAGCGGTCTGAAACGACTTTTTTAAACAATTGTTTCAAACAAGTGTTTAACTTTGGGCGTCCGTTGGAGTAGGCTTAAGAAGTGACGGTGGACGCCTGTGAGCATTTTGCAGGGACAGTCCTCCGACGGTGTTTGCTTTCGCCGTGCCGAAGTTTCCGATATCGGACAGTTTCCGATACCGGGCAGTTTCATTCATGCACTAAGAGAGGCCGTTTTGGACGTCTCTTCGTCTCCGACCGATCATTCTCCCGACGGGGCAACGTCTGCTTCGACGCCCAGGCCGAGGTCGGCCGGCGACGGTGTGACCGATCCGGGTGCGCTTTCTGCCGAAGGTTTAGCCTCCGATCCGGCGGCTCGTTTGGTGGTGGCGGCCGGGCCGGTGTTTGCTCGCAAAGGGTTCGACCGGGCGACGGTACGAGAAATCGCGCGGGATGCCGGCGTCAACGTCGCGGCGGTCAGTTATTACTTCGGTGACAAAATGGGGCTTTACCGGGGAGTGATCGCGTCGATCAAGCAGAAGCGCGTCCGCGAGTACCCGACCCCGGTGACAGGCAAGGAGAGTCCGGCAAGAACGCTAGAGCACATCGTGCGGACGCTGCTGTCACGAATGTTGGCGGGAAACGAGAGTGGCTGGGAGTCTCAGTTGATGATGCGGGAGATGATGCGTCCGACGGCGGTGCTCGATGAGATGATCGACCAGTATTTTCGACCCTTGTACGACGTGCTCTGTCAGACGATCGACTCCCTGTTGCCATCGGCCGAGAGTGACGACGGCGATGCGATTGCGTGTTGGAGGCGAGACGCGTTGGTCCCTCAGCTCGCGCTCAGTGTGGTTGGCCAATGTTTGCACCACATGGTCGGCCGGACGGTGATCGAAAAGATGATCGACGTTCGAGTGCGTGAAGCCTACTTCGATCTCGATTCGCTTTGTCGTCACGTGACGGCAGTCACGCTTGCCGCCTGTGACGATCAGAGCATGTTGGCTCATTATCGCCGGCTCAGCGGAGGTGACGCGGTTTCGGCGGAGCCAACCGAGGACGGCGGCGATTAGCGGTATCGGCATTGCCGTACCGACTGTTGGGCACCAAATGTTGGGCACAAAGCTTTTTTGAAATCATTCCTTTTGATTCTGTGATGACCATGACACCCTCCACCGCGGCATCTCGACGGCCTTCGGTACCTCCTGCAGACACGGCTGGGCCTGGTTCGGACACATCGGGCCAAGGTGTTGTTGACGGTAATCCGTCTGGGCTTGTGAACGACGGGGTTAGCCGCGGGGCAGGGCAGGGCGTTGAACCGATGGCCGATTCGCCAGACGGCTCGGCGGCGGATAAGCGAGCGCCGACGGTCGAACCACTGCCGGTGTCGCGGCCGAAATGGTTGTTTTGGAACGTCGGGCTGCCGCTGATTTTGCTCGCCGGTGTGGCGGGATTGGTCGTCGCACTGGGCACGATTGAACCGTCCACGCGTCCGCCGGCGGACACCACGCTGGCGGGACGAATGCGGGCTTTGCCGGCGGCCAGGGTATTGCCTGTCGCTTCGCTGCAGGACTTTGGAAATCGTCTACGGCTGAACATTGACGGAACCGTGGTGCCCTATCGCGAGGTCGTGGTGGCAACGGAAGTCAATGGTCAAGTCGTCTATAAGTCGCCGCTATGCGAGGCCGGGAAGTATGTCACCGCCGGAACAGAATTGATCCGGATCGATGCGACCGATTATGAGCTTGAAGTCCAGCGTCTTCAGCGGCTGCAAGAGCAGGAATACGAAGCGCTTGGTGAAGTCGATCAGGAAATGATCAACGCCCGACGATCGATGGAGATCGCCGATGCTGATATCGAGCTGCAGCGGCGAGAGGTCTCGCGGTTGGAAAGTTTGCCGAAGGACTTTGCCAGTCAGGGCGAGGTGGATCAGGCACGGCGTCAGTTGCTGCAGGCCGAGCAACAGAAGGTCAACTATCAGAACCAGCTTGAATTATTGGCGAAGCGGCGAGGTCGATTGGAAGCCGCCGAGCGGCTGGCCGCGACGCAGTTGAAAGCGGCCGAAGCCGATCTGCAACGCACGTCCATCAAGGCTCCAATCGACGGCGTGGTGGTGATGGAGAACGCGGAGCTGAACACGTTCGTCTCTCGCGGCAGTCCGGTAGTCACGATGGAGGATACGTCGAAGGTAGAAGTATCGGCCAGTTTACGGAGCGACCAGCTTTACTGGGTGCTCAACCAAAAGAAGTCGGACGCCGAAGCCGAAGAGTTGTCTGACCCAACGCTCGAGCCGATCATCGGCGATTACAGGCTTCCGCAGACGCCAGTGCGTGTGATCTATCAGGTGGCAGGTCGCGAGGACACCCGTTACGTCTGGCGTGGCCGGTTGCTCGGTTACGACGGGATCGGGATGGATGAACGTACCCGCACGATTCCGATCCGCGTTGTGGTCGATCAGCCGCGTGAGTTCATGGTTGAAAGGAGCGGCCAATCGATGCTTGATCGGAGGGAGGGCCAGACGAAACGGATCGCCAGCGGCCCGTCCGCTTTGGTTCGTGGCATGTTTGTGAAAATGCAGTTGGAACTCAGCCCGGCGATGCCGCTGGTGGTTGTCCCCGCCGAGGCGTTGCGGCCGGGCAATCGTGTCTGGCGATTCGTGCCGGACCAGAGCGTTTTGGCTCGAGACGAATCGATCGAGGATGCCGAGCTCGATGGCTCCGATCCGGAGGATGCCCAGGCAGAGGATGACTCGCAGGAATCGTCCGAGACGCCCGACATGGCGACGGACAATTCCGGCGACGAAATCGACTTGCCCGATGGGCAAGTCGAGTCGGAGTTGGATCCAAGTCGCTGGGTGGCCGGTCGTCTGGTGGTACTTGACGGCGTGCGGCCGGTCGATTCGCTATCCAAGGACGGTTCGTTTGACGGAGAAACCGCTGCGAAGAAGGGGCGTGCCGAGCGGACGCTCGACGGAGACTACTGGATTTGCGAAGTGCCTCCCGGCTCGCTCGACGGCGAATCATATGTCGTCGTTTCGCCGCTGGGAACGGTGCAGTCGGGCTCGGTACCGATCCGTGTCCCGGCCACTCAGGTCGACCAGGCAGCGTTTGAAGGTGCAACTGCTATGACGATGACGGCACCGGATCAAGCGGATGCTTCGACAGAGTGAAGCGTCGCGGCTGGTGTTTTATTTCTGAAATCAAATCCCGCCGGTTTGTTCCCGCGGCGGGAAGGTCGGATGGGAACGCGACTTGTTTGCCCCCCCTTTCATTAATTCGGACTTGGACGAATGAAGTCACTCATTGACTGGGCCATTCGAAACGCCCCTGGCATGAATGTCCTGATGCTGGCGTTGGTCATCGCGGGAATCGGCAGTTTTGCCGCCATGCGTCGAGAAGTCTTTCCAGAGTTCGAACTGGAAGTCGTCATGGTCTCGGTCCCTTATCCCGGGGCGACGCCGCAGGACACCGAGGAGGCAATTTGTCAGAAGATTGAAGAGTCGATCCGAAGTATCGACGGGATCAAAAAAGTGACGTCCATTGCCCAAGAGGGTTTCGGTTATGTCCTAGCGGAGTTGTACTCCGACGTGCCGGACGTCCAGAAAGTGATGGCGGAGATCGATCGTGAGGTCAGCCGTATTCCAAGTTTTCCGGACCTAGCCGAAGATCCGGAAATCGAGCAGATCACATTTCGCGAAACCGCGATACGGGTCGGGGTCATCGGCCCGGAGGACCGCTCTCGACAAGGTGAGTTAGCGTTGCGCGAGGTTGCCGAGAGCGTGCGCGACGAGCTGCTGATGCTACCGACCGTTTCGGTGGCTGAGTTGATGGGGACGCGGCCCTATCAGATTGACGTAGAAATCCCGGAAGCCACGCTTCGGTCCTACAACTTGACACTCGAGGATGTTGCCGGACTAATCCGGATGCATAACGTCGAGTTGCCCGGCGGCCAGCTGAAGTCCCAAGGTCAAGAGATCCTGCTTCGGGCGAAGAATAAGGGTCGCGTCGGGGAAGAGATCGAAAAACTGCCCGTCGTCACGCAACCGGGAGGCGTCGTCTTAACTGTCGGGGACCTTGGAAATGTCCGTGACGAATTTGAAGATGTGACGGCGGTGGGCGAGATCAACGGCCAGCCTGCTGTGGTCGTCAATGTGCAGCGGACAAAAAGCGAAGACCTGTTGGCACTGGTCGACGACGTCCGCGGCTACGTCGCTCAGGCGGACCTTCCCGACGGTTATCAATTCGTCGTCTGGGGTGATACCAGCACCGACGTTCGCGATCGCATGGCGCTGTTAATGCGCAACGGGATCCAAGGGCTTCTACTGGTTTTCCTCGTACTGGCATTTTTCTTGGAGGTCCGGTTGGCGTTTTGGGTCGCGCTCGGCATCCCGATTTCCATTTTGGGTGCTGGTGCGGCTTTGTTATGGGGCGGGCAAACGCTCAACATGCTGTCGCTGTTTTCGTTTTTGGTTGCTTTGGGGATTGTGGTCGACGACGCGATTGTCATCGGCGAGAACATTTACTCCCACCGAAAACTTGGCAAGTCGCTGGTACAAGCGGCGGTCGACGGGGCCACGGAGGTTTTGCCAAGTGTTACCGCATCGATCGCAACGACCGTCATCGCGTTTACACCGATGTTTTTTGTTTCGGGGGTCATGGGCAAATTCATGGCGGTAATCCCTTTCGCAGTGATTGCAATGTTGATCATTTCGCTGCTCGAAAGCACGTTTGTATTGCCGTGCCATTTAGGGCATCACCATGGCGGCCTGTTTCGCGTCCTGTCGGTTGTGTTTTATCCGCTGCGTCCTTTTTTGCTGGGATTGCTTTGGGTGAACGCTAGGGCGAGCCGGGCGATGGATCGTTTCGTGTCAGGCGTTTACGTTCCGGTGCTAAGGTTTTGCTTAAAGAATCCTCTGCTGCCGATCGCCACCGCCGTCTGCATGTTGGTCGGTACTTTCGGCTTGGTTCGCGCGGGCGTTGTTCAGACCATTTTGTTTCCAAAGTCCGACAACAATTATCTGCAGGCGACGGTCACTTTCCCCAACGGCACCCCGGCATCGGAGACCGAGGCGGCGACACGTCGGATGGCGGAAGCTTTGAAAAAGGTCAACCAGATCATCGCCCGGGAGCGATCCCAGGAGATCGGGTTACCGCCGGAACAGATTTATCCGGCGCAACCGGGTGAATATGCCGGACCGGTGCGGTTGGCATTCCGAGAGGTCGGCGCGATCGCCAATACGGGCGGACCGATGGGCGGCCAGAGTATGTCAGGTAGTAACGCCGGCCAGATCTTTGCCGAACTGCATGGGACGGAGGTACGGGATGTCCACAGCGATCGTCTGCTGGCGATGTGGCGTCGAGAAGTTGGTGAAATTGCCGGGGCGGAAAAAGTCACCTACGGCAGTGTCGGCGTCGGCCCAGCTGGGAAACCGATTGAGTTTAAACTGCTGGCCTCCAGCGACCATATCGACCAGTTGCTGGTGGCGACCGAGGCGATGAAGGCACAGATCGGTGAGTACGCTGGCGTGTTTGACATCAGCGATGACAACACGCCGGGAAAATGGGAATTTCAATTTCGGGTCAAAGACCGTGCGGTCGCCACCGGCGTGACACCGACCGATTTGGGGACCACCGTTCGAAACGCTTATTATGGCGCGGAAGTCATGCGACTGCAGCGTGGCCGGCATGAAGTCAAATTGATGGTTCGGTACCCGGAAGAGGAGCGAGCCTCGCTGGTCAACTTTCGCGACATTCGCGTTCGCGGTGCCGACGGCGTCGCAAGGCCGATTGCTGAACTGGCTGAAATCGAATTGGACCGGGGTTTTTCAGAGATCAACCGGGTCGACCAACAGCGGAGTATCACGATTTCCGCCGACCTCGATGAAACCACGGCCAATGCCGACTTAATCATCGCCAACCTTCGACGAGACTACTTGCCGAAGTTCAACCAGCAATTCCCGGAGGTCTCCATTCGCTGGGAAGGACAGAAAGAACAGAGTCGGGAATCGGTCGGAAGTTTGATGGTGGGCTTTGCCCTCGCGATTCTCTGTATGTTTGTTCTGCTGGTGCTTCAGTTTCGATCTTACGCCCAGCCCTTGTTGATTCTGGCGGTGGTGCCGTTCGGAATGATCGGTGCGGTGTGGGGGCACGGCCTTTTGGGTTTGCCGTTGACGCTGTTCAGTATGTTCGGCTTGGTTGCACTGGCCGGGGTGGTGGTCAACGATTCGATTGTTTTGATCGACTTCATCAATGCTCGGGTTCGCGGCGGCGAGCCTCCGTTCGAGGCGTTGTTGGACGCCGGTTCACGTCGTTTCCGTCCTATTTTGCTCACCAGCATGACGACGATCGCCGGTCTATTGCCACTGTTGATGGAGACTTCTTTTCAGGCGCAGTTGCTCATTCCCATGGCGACAAGTCTTGCCTTCGGCTTGATGGTGGCAACGGGATTGGTGCTATTGCTAATCCCGGTACTTTATATGTTGTACCTGTATTTGCTTCAGGCGATTGGTATCTCGTTGGTGCCCGATTCGGACACTGCGTAACCGTTGGCTGATATGCGAAGCACCTCGCAGTCCGCTTGACGCAAACCAGCCGGTGAGTAAACGCTTAAGGTTCGGGGAAACCGGAAACCAGCAGCCGTCGCGAGGTGGCTGAGCAGACTATGCCGAAACACCTAGTGCGACGTACTCACATGACTGAGAAATAGTTCTCGCAAGCGAAGTCGAAATACTCGTTTTTAAGCTCGACTTCTAAATCGTTGTAGAGGCAATAGTTGCGGACTTGAAGTAGCAAATCGCGAGGCTGGCAATTGCGAAAAGGCCGATCGACGGGCAGATAATGTGTTTTGATCAAATAGTCGATTGCCTCGGCGTTGTATGGAATTTTGGTCACCCGACACATGATTTCAAACAACTTCCGAAAGTCGGATTCGGGAGGATTTTCAACCTCAATTTTATAAGGAATTCGGCGCAGGAATGCGTCGTCGACCAAATCTTTTGGTTCCAAGTTCGTGCTAAAAATCACCAGTTGATCAAACGGGACCTGGATCTTCTTGCCGCTTGCCATGTTCAAGAAGTCATAACGTTTTTCTAACGGCACGATCCAGCGGTTCAGCAATTGATCGATCGACATCTTTTGGCGTCCAAAGTCGTCGATCACCAGTGTCCCGCAGTTGCTTTTCAATTGGAGGGGCGCCTCGCTGATGTTGTTCGTCGAATTGTTTAGAACCTCCAGCATTGCCATTGTCAGTTCTCCACCGGCAACGATCGTCGGCCGGCAGATACGAACCCATCTTTTGTCGAAACAACCGGAATCGAGAAGGCCGCCGCCGGCTTGGGGCATATCGGCGGTGTGATTCATCGGGTCATAAACGCGAAGAATGTCGCCATCGATGTCGATCGCGCGTGGTACCCAGATGTACTTGCCGAAAGCGCCGGTCACCCGTTCGGCGATCGATGTCTTACCGTTACCAGGGAACCCGAATAAAAACATGCCACGACCGCTAGCGACCGCCGGGCCGAGTCGATCGAGCATTTTCGGGTTGATCAGCAGATCTTTGAATGCCCGAGTTAGGTCTTGCCTTTTAGGATACTGGCCTTCGATCGTCTGTTGCTGAACGCTTTCGACATAATCGGAAAGCCGGACAGGGCAGGCGCCGTGATAGGTGCTATCGGCCATGTGGTTACGCGCCCTCGTCCGACCTGACTCGGTGAGGACGTAAATGTAATCGTTGGTCGCGGTCGCGTTCTTGTAGGCGACCAGTTGTTCCATCTTGAGTCGCTCTAGGATTGGTTCGATCAGCCGAAAGGGAAGCTGGACTTGGTC
>JGI12109J20283_10055582_pt1 | contig 10516 bp, 10 predicted proteins | sample ElkSlonscriptome_12_FD_20283 | JGI IMG/M metagenome (IMG submission 20283) | reverse complement strand
CAGGAACGGGATTGGCCATCGCAAAGATGATCGGCTTGTCCGCCATCTTCTCCACCCATTCCGGCTTCAAAGCGCCAGCAGCGGACAGGCCGAGGAAGATATCCGCGCCATTCAGCGCCTCTTCCAGCGTGGTCGCATCAGTGGCGACGGCATGGGCACTCTTCCACTGGTCCACCTTTTCACGGCCCGGCGTGATCGGCCCGGACCGGTCGCACATGATGACGTTGTCATGGGGTACGCCCATCGCCTTGATCAGGGCGGTGCAGGCAATCGCCGCCGCGCCCGCGCCATTGACCACGACCTTCACATCCTTGATCTCGCGCCCGGTCAGGTGACACGCATTCAGCAGACCAGCCGCCGTAATAATCGCAGTGCCATGCTGGTCATCATGCATGATCGGGATGTTCATCCGCTCACGCAGAGCCGCTTCGATGATGAAGCATTCGGGCGCCTTGATGTCCTCAAGGTTGATGCCGCCAAAACTCGGCTCCATCAGGGCAACCGCGTTGATGAAGGCTTCCGGATCTTCGGTGTTCAGTTCAATGTCGATGGAATCGACATCGGCGAACCGTTTGAACAGTACCGCCTTGCCTTCCATCACTGGCTTCGACGCGAGAGCGCCCAGATTGCCGAGGCCCAGAATGGCCGACCCATTGGAGATCACCGCCACAAGATTGCCCTTTGCGGTGTAGCGGTTGGCAAGAGACGGATCTGCAGCAATCGCCTCCACCGGAGCGGCCACGCCGGGCGAATAGGCAAGGCTGAGATCGCGCTGCGAGGTCATCGGCTTCGTCGCGACCACCTCCAGCTTACCCGGGCGGATTGTCTCATGATAGAAAAGCGCTTCACGCGTGGTGAAACTGCCGCCCGAATCGTTGGTGTTCTCGTTACCGCCGTCAGCCATCAATCGCTCCTAAGAATCCCAGTCGGCTCCGCCTAACGTGCATTGGTGACACATCATAGTGACTTTCCGACACAATCGGCGGGTAAGGCGGCGCGATCAGGGGATAGATTAGGGCCCGCGCCATGCCGAATCGCTCGGCGCTTGATAGGGATGTGCGAATGGGCGGCTCTGCATCCGGAAAACCGACTCCCATGATGGAGCAATATCTGGCGCTTAAGGAAGAGGCGGCCGGATCGCTGCTGTTCTATCGCATGGGGGATTTCTTTGAGCTGTTCTTTGACGATGCAAGGCGCGCGGCAGGCATTCTAGACATCGCGCTAACTTCGCGCGGGGAGCATGACGGAGAGCCCGTGGCGATGTGCGGCGTGCCGGTGCATTCTGCAGAGGGGTATCTGGCGCGGCTGATCAAGGCCGGAGAGCGGGTGGCGATTGCCGAACAGGTGGAAACGCCGGACGAGGCAAAGGCGCGCGCAAAGGCGGAAGGACGCCCGTCATCCAAAGTTCTGGTGAAGCGTGATATCGTCCGGTTTGTGACGGCGGGAACGTTGACCGAGGAAGCCCTGCTGGAGCCGCGCCGCGCCAATGTGCTGGTTTCGCTGGCCGATGTACGCGGGACCATCGGGATCGCTTCGGTCGACATTTCAACCGGCGCGATGGTCTTGGCTGAGACTGCCCCGGAGTTGCTGGGCGCGGAGCTCGCACGTTTGGGGCCTAGCGAGGTGGTGGTACCCGATGGCTGGGATCATGATGCGCCCGAAGAACCCGCATTCCATGCCAAGATCGCCTTCGACAGCGACAGCGGCGCGGCGCGCCTTCGTGATCTGCACGGTGTGGCAACTCTGGACGGGTTTGGCGCCTTCAGCCGCGCGATGTGCGCCGCGGCCGGTGGGCTGATCGCCTATCTCGATCATGTCGGACGGGGCACCTTGCCGCTGCTGCTGCCTCCGCAGCTTCGCAAATCCAGCGCGACGATGGTGATGGACGAAGCGACGCGCGCCAGTCTGGAAATCCTTGAAAGCGCTCAGGGCGGTCGCAATGGCAGCCTTGTGGCGACGCTGGATCGCTGCTCCACCGGGGCCGGTTCACGCATGCTGGCCGAGGATTTGGCTGCGCCCTTGCTCGATGCACAGGCGATCACCGACAGGCTCGCTCTGGTGCAGTATTTTCGTGATCGCCCGATAGAGCGCGCTGCTTTGAGAGACCTGCTGCGCGCGCTGCCTGATCTGGGCCGCTCGCTCGGGAGGCTGGTAGCGGAACGAGGAAGCCCGCGCGATCTGGGGCAGATTCGCGATGCCCTTTCAAAGGCGCAGGGTATTCAAACAGGACTTTCCGCGCTGCCTGATCGTCCGGCTCTGCTCGATCAACTGCTCCCCAGCCTGACAGGCCACGGAGCGCTGATTGGCTGGCTATCGAGTGCGCTGGTCGCATCACCGCCAACGGAACGGTCGGGTGGCGGGTATATCGCGGATGGCTATGACGCCAGCCTTGACGAATTGCGCGCGACATCTGGCAATGCCCGCCGCGCAATTGCCGCGATGGAAGCGCGATATCGCGATGAAACGGGCATCAGCAGTCTGAAGATCAAGCATAATGGTGTGCTGGGATATTTCATCGAGGTGCCCAGCCGCCATGGCGATGCCCTGATGGAAGCAGAGAGCGGATTTACCCACCGCCAGACGATGAAGGGTGCGGTGCGGTTCAATTCGCTGTCCCTGCACGAAGAAGCTTCGCGCATATCCGAGGCGGGCGGACACGCTCTGGCAGCGGAAGACGCACATTTCGAAGAGCTGGTCGAAGCGGTTGCAGGCGCGCGCGAGCAAATCGCTGAGACCGCTGGCGCGCTGGCCCGCATCGATGTTGCGGCGGGAAATGCCGAACGCGCGAGCGAGGGCGACTGGTGCAAGCCGACAATCGACGATGCCCCGGGGCTCGCGATCACTGCGGGCCGCCATCCTGTGGTTGAGGCCGCTTTGTCCAGGGGGGGAGAGCGGTTCGTCGCCAATGATTGCGCGCTATCCTCCGACAATCGCCTGTGGCTCATCGGTGGGCCAAATATGGGCGGTAAATCCACATTCCTACGGCAGAACGCACTGATTGTCCTGATGGCGCAGGCCGGATGCTTCGTCCCCGCCGAAGCGGCGCGTATCGGGCTGGTGGACCGCCTCTTCAGCCGCGTAGGCGCTTCGGACAATCTGGCGCGCGGACGCTCCACCTTCATGGTGGAAATGGTCGAGACTGCGGCAATTCTGGCGCAGGCGACGACGCACAGTTTCGTTATTCTGGACGAAGTCGGGCGCGGCACCTCCACCTATGATGGTGTCGCGCTGGCATGGGCTGTAGTGGAGGCGGTGCATTCGCGCATCGCCTGCCGCTGCCTGTTCGCGACCCATTATCACGAGCTTGCCCGGCTTGCAGACAGTTGCGAGGCGCTGTCGCTGCACCATGTCCGCGCGCGCGAGTGGAAGGGCGATCTTGTGCTGCTGCACGAGCTGGCTGAGGGGCCAGCTGACCGCTCATACGGGCTGGCGGTGGCTAAGCTGGCAGGGGTTCCTGATGCAGTTGTCGCGCGGGCGAAATCAGTTCTGGAGCGGCTCGAAAAAACGCGCGCAGAGACTGGCGGGATAGCAGCGGGCCTTGGCGAATTACCGCTGTTTGCCGCGGCGGCAGTACCGCTGGAGACCGCTGCCAGCCCGGCAGAGGCCGTGGCGAAGCGTATACGCGAAACCGACATTGACGCGCTCTCCCCGCGAGAAGCGCTGGACCTGCTCTACGAGCTGAAGCGCCAGCTTTAGGACAGCCTTCGGGACGCGGCCCGATTCTACCAATCCTTAACCGTTTCGCCGCTATCGCTAAACGCATGGCTAATGGACTTTTCGCAAGCAGCAAAATGGCGCTGATCTTCGCGGGTGGAGTGATCGTGTCTGCGGCCCTGATCGCCAGCGCTCTGGGCAGTGGCTACACGCCGCAAGTTGATGATGGCGCTGTTGAAGACGCGGACAGCTCAGCTTTGGCCAATGCCACAGATGCAAACAATTCATCCGCAAGTTTGAGCGGGGTGGACAGTGATTCCGATGCCGACGACGGCTGGGTGACAGATGACGATCTGGTAGTGGATACAAAGGGTTTTGATCCGTCCCCGATCAGGTCGGACAGCAGCCCGGCACAATCCCGTGAGCCCGATGACGATCCAGCCGGGCCGCCTTCAGCCAGAGCAGCCATACAACCCCTGGACCCGATTGACCGGACGGGCATGGAATTTGTGCCGGCGAGCGAGCTTGCGCGCGAGGAACGGGAAGCACGAACATCATCAGTGCAACGAGACGAACGAAACGATTACGACCCCGATGATGGTGACCTTGAATACTGATTTATGGCACCGGTTTGATCGCGCTTTTTCATCCTTATCCGCATGTCGGCGCGGGCAATCGCTCTGATCAGCGCGTAGGCATTGGCGCTTCACCGGTGTAATCGTAAAACCCGCGGCCGGTCTTGCGCCCCAGCCAGCCCGCTTCAACATACTTCACCAACAGCGGTGCCGGGCGATATTTGCTATCGCGCGTCGTACGATACAGCACGTTGATAATGTCGAGGCAGGTATCCAGCCCGACGAAATCCGCAAGTTGCAGCGGACCCATCGGATGGTTGAGGCCCAGACGGCATCCTTTATCAATATCTTCGATCCCGGCGGTCGACTGGCCGAGCACAAACACGGCCTCGTTAATCATCGGCAACAGGATCCGGTTCACGACGAAGCCGGGCTCATCCTGTGACAGGACCACTTCCTTGCCCAGCCCTTGCGCAAAGTCGGTGACGCGATCGGTTGTGACCTGAGCGGTTGCGAGGCCGGGGATGACTTCAATCAGACCCATCACAGGCACCGGATTGAAAAAGTGCAGCCCGATAAAGCGCGACGGGTCAGGCGAGTGGTTTGCCATGCGAGTGATCGGGATAGAGCTGGTGTTGGACGCCATCACAGCGGTCTCGGCCAACACCTTGCTGACATTTTCAAAGATTGATTGCTTGACCGGCTCTTTTTCAGTCGCCGCTTCAATGATCAGGTCTGCGCCTTTCATCGGCGAATAATCCGCCACCGGCGTAATCCGGCCCAGCAAGGCTTCTGCCGCATCGGTGTCCATCTTGCTGCGCCCGACAAGCTTTCCGACTGCCTGCTCGACACGGGTTTTGCCGCCTTCAGCATGCGCAAGGTCGATATCGGCCAGCATCACCTTCATCCCGTGCGCGGCAACTGTCTGGGCAATCCCGGTGCCCATCTGTCCCGCTCCGATGACAGCAATATTCCGCATAGCAGCATTCCCTTCGCATGTGCAGCAATTTGACTTGCTGCGCTCGTTAGCGAGGGGATGGCCTATTGGCTAGAGTGCTGGAGTCCGATGTTGATTTGAAGTCGCGCATGCACAATGAGCGCCAAGGGCTCAACGATTGGCGCCGGGCACCCATTTGACATCGCTTTGACCGTCTTCGTTGGCGACGCGGGCAAGGACAAAGAGGAAGTCCGAGACGCGGTTGATATACATGAGCGCCGCCGGATTCACCACCGTCTCTCCGGAAAGCAGTGTCATCGCGCGTTCGGCTGCACGTGTGCTGGCACGGGCGACATGGATGCGCGCCGCCGCTTCGCTGCCGCCGGGCAGCACAAAGCTGGTGAGCGGCTCAAGCCTCTCATTCAGCGTATCAATCTGTTGCTCGACCCATTCAGCTTGGCGATTGACCATTCTTAAGACCATTTGCGAAGGGGCAAAGTCACCATCCGGCGCAGGGGTGGCCAGATCGGCCCCCAGATCAAACAGGTCGTTTTGGATGCGGGTCAACAAAGCCGCCTGATCCGCATCAGCAATCGCGCAAATAGCAAGACCGATTGCGCTGTTTGCCTCATCCACCGCGCCAATCGCTGCGATCCGCGCCGAATGCTTTTCAGTGCGCGACCCGTCGACAAGGCCCGTCGTNCCGTCATCTCCGGTGCGGGTATAAATCTTGTTGAGCTTTACCATAAGGCGTCAGTTAGAGCCCGCCGCGACCATCCCGATCAGGACCACAACGGCAATTGCTGCCGCCTGATACTTGATCCGCGAGAACATCGCCTTGTTCTGAAGGTTCTGCATTTCGGTGACGGTTTCGCCCTCACCGTTTTCAAGGTTGATCTTGGTGGTCTTCAAAAACGCTATAATGCCTTTGACGAGTGAGAACACGACGAGGCCGCCGAGGACGGCCAGAACCAGATAGAGAAAATATTCCATGACTGACTAACTAATGCGCACCCGCTCCAGTTCCAGCAATCATGCGTTGCCGGCGCAATTGCTGCGCCAGCGCACGCCCATCCTCTCCCGCCTCGCGCCGCGCAGCGAGCGAGGGGGCGCCCCTGCTTTTGGAGAGTTTATCAGCGCCATCATCGGCCATGATCAGAGCGTGATGGAGATATCGGGGAGGCGGCAGGCCGAGCAATTCCTGCAACAACCGGTGGATATGCGTCGCGCTGAGCAAATCGGCACCGCGCGTTACCAGTGTCACGCCATCGGCCGCATCATCCAGCGTCACGGCAAGATGATAGCTGGCGGGCAGGTCCTTGCGCACCAGCACCACATCGCCGAATTCGCGCGGATCCGCCACCACACTGTCACCGTCGACAGTTTTCCAGACCAGATCGCCAACCCGTTCGAGCGCTGCGTCAAGGTCAAGCCGCACCGCCGCCGCTCCGCCGGTTCCACTGGATAGGCAACGCCCCTTGCAACTGCCGGGATAGAGCAAGCCATCAGGCCCGGTGCGAAGCGGCAGCGCAGCAATCTCGCGCCGCGTGCAGCGGCAAGGATACAGCAATCCGTCATCTTCCAGCCGCCGGGCCGCTGCGCGATAGCTTTCCAGCCGGGTCGATTGCGCAGGCACTTCGCGCCATTCAAGGCCGAGCCACTCGAGATCGCGGCGGAACTCGTCGGCGAATTCCGGGCGTGATCGTGGCCCGTCGATATCCTCGATCCGCAGAAGGAGCTCGCCACCTGATTTCCCGCCACGCGCCGCCGCTTCATCGGCTGCGACGATTGCCGAAAAAGCATGGCCCAGATGCAAGTGGCCATTCGGGCTGGGGGCAAAGCGGGTGATGGTTTTCATGGCGCAACCATCCCATCGCACAGTACGGCACCATCCTCCAACTCGGCACTATCCACCGCTTTGAACAGCTTTCCCACAGAGCCTCCACATACTCTCCAGCAGTTCTCCACAGCCCTTTAAATGCATCAGACCGTGGATAGCTGCCCTGTCATGGCTTTGACTCTTTTTATTGCCACGGCATTATGCATTCAATCAGGGAGGAACGCCGGACGTGTTCAAGACCGAACTGATCGAAAGCGCCGCGAAATTCCGTAGCGCTCAACAGGACCCGACACGCAACCTGTCGGGATGCCCCGCGCTCGTGCTGAACGCGGACTACACCCCCTTGTCCTATTATCCGCTGAGCCTGTGGCCGTGGCAAACCGCGATCAAGGCGGTGTTTCTGGACCGCGTCGATATTGTCGCCAGCTATGATCGCGAAGTGCACTCGCCTAGCCTGGACATGAAAATCCCCAGTGTCATCGCGCTGCGCCAGTATGTGAAGCAAAGCGAGTTTCCCGCATTCACCCGGTTCAACCTGTTCCTGCGTGACAAGTTTGAATGCCAGTATTGCGGGAGCGCAAGCAACCTTACCTTCGACCATGTGATCCCGCGCCGACTGGGCGGAAAAACCACATGGGAGAACATCATCACCGCCTGCGCGCCCTGCAATATGAAAAAGGGCGGGCGCACGCCCAAACAGGCGGGAATGCCTGTGCGCCGGGGCGCGATCCGCCCGACCAGCTGGCAATTGCAGCAGCACGGCAAACAATTCCCGCCCAACTATCTGCACGAGACATGGCGCGACTGGTTGTATTGGGACATCGAACTGGAGGCTTGACCGCTTAACGAATGCGGACGACCGTGGTGCGATGACGTCGCTTGTCCTCTCTGCCCTGCTGATCGCGGCAACGATCTTCATTCACTATGAAACGCTGCGATTTGTTACAATCGGTGCGACTGATCTGGGCGTGCATCCACGAATGCGCCTGTCCATGATGCTGGTCGCAGCCATCGTATCGCACCTCATCCATATCGCACTCTATGCCGTCGCGTTTCTGCTGCTTGAATTCTATTTCGGGGTCGGCGCGATCGAGGGGCCTGACAGCGGTCGCTACAATGATGCCCTCTATTTCTCGATTGCGAGCTACACCACGCTTGGCATTGGTGACATTTATCCTGCGGGAGAGATACGCCTGCTGAGCGGGATTGAAGCGCTCAACGGACTGGTCATGGTCACATGGACCGCGTCCATGACGTATCTGCATATGGAGCGGTACTGGGCCTTGGGGCCCGATAACTCTAAGTAGGCTCCAGATGCGCGTGGCCAGCATGCTGACTCGTCGCTTTATTCGGCGTTTTTCGCGCTGAGCGCGTCCCATTCATCCCATGCGATGGCGCGTCCGGGATAGGCCACCTTCGCAAATGGCCATTCGGCCTCGATCCACCCTTGCGCCCACTCATAGAACTCTGCGTCAAATCCGGCGTCATATTCCGCTTTTGTCACCCACATGGTGACGACCGCATCATAGCCTTCAACATCGCTCGGATAGACGTAAATACAGCCCCTCTCCCGGCTGCCATCGAGCGTAAGAATCGCATAGGCAAAAGATGAGCGCGCCTCGAACCGAGCCTGCTCGGTTTCCATATCCTTCTTTGCCTCATCAGCGGTGATCCCCTCGCGCGGCCAGCCGGTGCTGCGCGTGAAGGTTTCCTGCAGATGCGGGATTGATGACATGTAGGCTTCGTAATCGACATCAACGAGATCGGGGCCCAGCGGGATGATCTTGAAGCCGTCTGCCTCGACCAGAGCGGGCACTTCGAAATCTGCCGCGACAAATCCGGCCACCGGTTCGGCCGTCTCCGCTTCTTCGGCTGGCGCAGACGTCTCCGCTGCGCCTGAACAGCCTGCCAGCAACGCAGCCGCCACGATCAAATTCGAACTTCTGATTACCCGTTTCATGCGCTTTCCCCCGATCGTCTTTTCACGTCACCGTGGCCCGCTGATTGAATTCATCGCGCTGCCATTCACCGCTCTCCAGCACCTCGGCCAGGTGACGCGCGGCCTCGGCCATGTCCTCAAAGCGCAAATAGGCGGGCGCAAAGCCCAGTCGCAGGATGTCGGGCGCACGGAAGTCTCCGATCACACCGCGCGCGATCAGGGCCTGACACAGCGCATAGGCTTGCGGGTGGCGGAATGACAGCTGGCTGCCGCGCCGACCGCTATCAGCGGGGCTGACCAGATCGAGCGAGATGCCGCGCTCTGTCAGGCAATCGAGAAAGAATTCGGAGAGCGCCTGGGACTTTTGGTGCAAGCGCCCAACCCCGATTTCCGCGATCAGGTCGACACCCACTTCAAGCGCGGTCAGACCCAGAACGGGCGATGTGCCGCACTGCAATTGCTCGATACCCGGCGCGGGCTCGTAATCGTCGGTGAACGCAAACGGCTGCGCGTGACCGAACCATCCTGTGAGCGGTTGTTTCAAATCAGCCAGGTGTCGCTCAGCCACGAAGGCGAAGGCGGGCGCACCCGGACCTCCGCACAGATATTTATAACCGCATCCTGTCGCAAAATCCGCATCGATGCCGTTCAGATCCACCGGCAGAGCTCCGGTCGAATGTGACAGGTCCCACAGCACCAACGCGCCCGCATCATGCGCGGCTTTGGTGAGAGCCGCCATATCGAACAGCTCGCCCGTTTTGTAATGCGCATGGGTCAGCATCAGCAGGGCGACGTCATCGTCCAGCGCGGCGATGATATCATCGCGCGCGGCCAGTCGGCGCTGTGCCAGGCCCTGCCGCTCCAGCCCCTCGATCATGTAGATATCGGTCGGAAAATTGCCGGGTTCGGACAGGATCACCTTGCGATCAGGCCGTTTATGCAGCGCAGCCGCAATCAGCTTGAACAGATTCGCGCTAACCGTGTCGCAGGCGATCACCTCATGCGGCTGCGCTCCGATCAGCGGGGCGACTTTCTCGCCGACACGGGCACCCATCTCGAACCAGTTCGCATCATTCCACGATCGGATCAAACCCTCGCCCCATTCCTGCTCCACCACGCGGGCCATCGCCGCAGGTGTCGCCGCAGGCAGAGCGCCGAGCGAATTGCCGTCGAGATAGATCACGTCATGCGGCAAAGTGAAACGGTCGCGGTATCCGGAAAGCGGATCGGCCCCGTCAATCTCACGCGCGCGATGAAAACTGTCGGTCGTCGCTTGCTTAGGCATCACAACAGCTCCCTCAGGATTGCGCGCACCGGCGAGGCATCGCCCCCTTCAATCGGCAGCGGCAGCGCGATCAACTCATACCGCCCCTCTGGCACATCATCGAGCACCAGCCCTTCGAGCACGCGCATATCATGCTTCAGCACGGCCTTGTGCGCCAGCATGTCCTTGGACGCCTGCGGATCAATCGAGGGGGTGTCGATGCCCACCAGCTTCACGCCTTGCACCGCCAGCCAGTCAATCAGCTCAGGCGCAATTGCGATGGTGTCGGCGTCCCATTCATCATGCG
>JGI12109J20283_10782486_pt1 | contig 10520 bp, 9 predicted proteins | sample ElkSlonscriptome_12_FD_20283 | JGI IMG/M metagenome (IMG submission 20283) | reverse complement strand
GTCGAGATCTCTCCCGGCTATTCCCGCTGCGTGGGGCCGAAAGAGAACTCTCAAAAGGACAGTGATTGATCGCTCGTACCTTAATTTCGCAAGATTTGCTCAACGGCATGAGGCTGGTTGGGCGAAGAGTCCTTCTGGCGGACCGTGTTCCGGTCGACTGCCCCTCGACTCGGAAGCCCCGGATGATTCTTCCGAGGTTCGCCCGAGAATCTGCTAGACGATTGCCAAACGCAAACGCCTTTCAGATTCGACCCGGGCTTGTCGTTGTGCTCGACCGTCTTCTTTTGCCCCAAAACGGCGGTCGACTTCACATCGTGACGAGCGATCGCTGAGCGACGGTGGTTCACTGTCAGCTTCTAGGACTTCAGTGCCCCGAGGCCCTACTCGCTGCCGAACTACCGTCGGCTCAGCCCCGGGAGCCGACGGCTACCTTCGGCTTTTCGTCCTGCCGATCGGTTTAGGCGAGTTCTGTCGGTTCAGGCGAGTTCAGCAAGCGGGGCGGAACGCTTGGCGGCGGCCGAAAAGAACACTCCGGAACGCCGACCACCGATCGCAGTCTAAGGTGCCAGTATATCGCCGGCCAGGTGGATGACCGGGCCCTGCCATGAAAACGGGCTGCCGATTACCATCCTCGGCATGAAATCCCCCACCCATCCGCTTCCAGGCAGCCACGGCTCCGATTCGATGCAGACCGCACCCGCTCGGCAAACTGAAAACGAAAACGCCCCGCCGCGTAGCAACGTGGCCATCATCGGTTTAGGAACCGTCGGCGCCGGTGTCGCAAAACTGCTGATCGATCACGGCGACCGCACCGCACGTCACGCCGGCAAGACGATCTGGCTCTCCAAAGCGGTCGTCAGGGACCTTCAAAAACCGCGGGATGTCGAACTGCCCGAGGGAATTCTGACCGATTCGATCGAGGACGTCCTCGACGACCCGCAGATTGATATCGTCGTCCAGTTGATGGGAGGTCTTTCGCCGGCAAAAGAAGTCATGCTGCAGGCGATGGAGGCTGGAAAAGATATCGTGACGGCCAACAAGGCTTTGCTGGCCGAACATGGTGCCGAACTCTTCACCCGTGCCCGACAGCTAGGGCGGAGCATTGCCTTCGAAGCCGCCGTGGCTGGAGGCGTGCCGATCATCGCCAACATCAGCCAGTGCTTGTCGGCCAACCAAATCACGTCGCTGGAAGGTATTCTCAACGGCACCAGTAACTTCATCGTTTCCCAAATGGACGAGAAAGGTGCCGGCTACGACGAGACAGTCCGGTTGGCGCAGCAGTTGGGCTACGCCGAGGCGGATCCTTCGATGGACGTCGACGGGACCGATGCCGCGCAGAAACTGGCGATCCTCGCGCATCTGGCATTCGGCGCGACCATCGACTGGCGCGACATCCCCCGCCAAGGCATCGATCGTTTGGCTCCCGAAGACCTGCAGTACGCGCGGCGGCTCGGTTACCGCATCAAGTTGTTGGCCACAGCCAAGCTTGTCGAAGACGAGGAAGAAGAGCTGGAGTTATCGGTCGCTCCCACGCTGATCCGGGGTGATAACCCGATGGCTGGCGTGCGCGACGCTTTCAACGCAATTCGCGTCGTCGGCGACGCCGTCGGGCCGGTCTTTTATCACGGTCTGGGGGCGGGCCAAATGCCGACCGCTTCGGCCGTCGTCGCTGACATCATTGATACAGCCGTCGGCCGCACGCCGATCACCTTTCAAACACTGGAATATTTTTCGTCGGAGCATCCGCCCCGGGCGGCCCAGCGCGATGTCGAGACGCTTCGAGGTCGCCAGTACTGGCGGTTATCCGTGACGAATCACCCGGGCACGTTGGCATCGATCGCGGGCGTCCTAGCCAAGCACCAGCTGTCGATCTCGTCCGTCATTCAACCTGAACCCGATGATGGTGTTCCGCCGACTAGCAACTCGGACCCCCGTCAACGCACCCCCGCCGTCGTTCCGCTCGTGATCATGACCCATGAAGCGAGCGAAGGTGCGGCATCCCGTGCGACGACAGAAATCGAATCGCTCGACTGTATCGCCGGCCCGATCATTCGGATGCCGGTCAAAGGCTGAGTGCCTGGTAAAGAACCGTCGCGACGCTTGCCAGACGATAGTTTCCGCTTCAGAAGATCGCAGCAGTCTTGGCAAGCGTACCCTGAAGCATTTTCAATCGCCCAGCGGCAGTTCTTGCTGAGGACCGAATTGTTTTAGGTAACGCTTCAGGTCCCATTTTCTTCGCGTGCTATCGCTGGTCATGTAACGCACACTTCCGAACACCGGTCGCTTGGGTCCCCAAGCCCGGTCGGTCCGCCCGAGCACCCATAAGATTCCGCAGTACGAATTCGGATCGCGTCCGTCCAGTCCGTACTTGTTGTTCAGGTGGATCATCGTCTCCAGTGCATCCTGCGGGGTCGCCGACCAATGCAGAATCTGCTTGCCCCACAGCATCCGCATGTAGTTATGCATCCGGCCGGTTTGCACGATCTCGCGTTGGGCCGCATTCCACAGCGGATCGTGCGTTTCGGCTCGCTCGAATTGCTCCAAAGTGTACTCGTGCGGCCGCGGGTCGGATCTCGTCTCCGCCAGGGTTCGCTTCGCCCAGTCCGGTAGCGAATCGAGCTTGTCGTAGGTATCGGGGTGTTGGAATGCGAAATGAAAACCGATTTCTCGCCATGTCAACACTTGATCCAAAATGGCTTCCGTCGGCGGCGAGACGTTGAAAAAGCCATGGTTGCGCCCATTTGGTTTCGACGCTTTTTCCCGCTTCCAGTTCTCTCGTGTCAGAAGTCGCTCCACCAATTCGTGAGGCGACAGGTGACCGAAGTGCAGGTAGGGACTGAGCCCGGAACTACCGTCGCGGTCGGGGTGATTGCGATCTTCCGGATAACGCTCCAGTTTCCGCTCGAGAAATTCCTCCATTCGGGCCGCCGCCTGTTTGGGGCCGCCGGGGATTTGGTCGACTGCCGATACCGAATGATCGATCGGGAGGCGGCCGATCCCGCCACGATCCAAAAGATCTACGAAATCAGCCGCCGGCCAACGCTGCCGAATCGAGGGAGGAAGGTCGACGGGGCGGGGCAGGGCGGCGGACGCGAGCGGATCTGCTTTCGGCCATTGCTCCATCGCCGCCAGAATATTTTTCTGCATGAAACGGCGGTAACTGTGCGCGACGGTGTAAAGCCGATCAGCCAACCGCAACGGCAAAACTCCATTTCCGTCGACCAGTTCCAATCTTGCCGGAATCCGGTCCCGGACAGCCGCAATCATCCGCGGCAGAAAAAAGCAGGGGTACTCGTCGGTGACAACTGTATGAGCGTGGCGGGCTAGCTCGTGAAGTAGTGGCGTCCCGACACCCGCCGCAGGCTCCACGTACGGGTAATACGTGATCGGCAAAGACTCTGCGTCGGCCGCATTGTCTCGCATGCCTTCGATCACGAATCGGTGCAGCCGATCACTCGCCCAGCGGTACCGGATTCGAAGCGGCTCCAGCACGATCAGCGGCACGCCCGCCTCCCGTGCTCGGTCGATCGCATGCTGCAACGCAAAATTAAAACGCAAACGCCGTTGGGCGATCATCCAATACAAAACGTAACGACCGTCGGGCCGGAACGGATGGTCGTTGGCTTGCGTAATCCGGTGCAACATCACTGGCAGGCTCGTGGAAACGGCTCAAGGTGTGGGAAACGACGGGATGGTAACGTCACTCGTTCGGTAGCTAAACTACGCCCCCACTGTCCGGCGTCGACAACGGCTCTTCGAGATCCAGCCGAATGGCATGGCGGCGTGTCCGTTCTATTTTTGACAATTGTTTTTTCCGGGACGATCGAGTTGAAAGCTGGCAGTCGACGCAATCGTAGACGGCTTTGGCGGTGGCTGCGACGCTTACGACACCCCAGCCGGATCGCGGCCTTCGGCCTGTTGGTGGCCTACCTGCTTGCCTCCGCCACCTACGTCGGCTTCCGCGCTTTTTATCAATCAGCGAACGAACCGTACTTCACCTTTCGCGACCTGTTGGCACCACGGCTGAACGAGGTACTGACGGCGACCTTTTTCTTCATGGCGGGCGGATGTGTCGGCAGCTTCTTGAATGTGGTTGCCTGGCGATTGCCGCGGGGACAAGGTGTCAGCGGTCACTCGCGGTGTCCCCGCTGTGGCTGTCGCCTCATGGTCCGAGACAACCTGCCTGTGTTCGGGTGGTTGTCGTTGGGTGGCCGCTGTCGAGTCTGTCGCCTGCCGATCTCCGCACGATACCCGATCGTCGAAGCCTTGGTCGGTCTCAGTTTCCTACTGGTCGGCACCGCCGAAGTCTTTCGCTGGAATCTTCCCTATCAGATTGGTCCGCCAACCGGTGGCCCGATGTGGACGCCCGTGCTCGATTCCGGGCTGATGGTTACGCTCGTCTACCATCTGGTGGCCCTGTCAATCGCTGCGGCCATCGGGTTGATTCGTATTGATGGTTCGCCCATTCCCTCCTCATTAGCAAAGATTGCGATTGTCGTTTCGGCGGGTGGAATTTTGGCGGCGCCATCGGTCGGCGTGGTGCCGTGGCAGTTGAATGTTCCGGCAGGCTGGCCGATTGATCCATGGTGGCAACCTTTTTTGGGGTACCGGCCTCTATCGGAAAAGATCCAGCCGTCGGAGCAGTGGGTCCAAGCTGCGTTGCGACTTGTCACCGCGTTGGCGGCGACCGGTTTTTACGCGCGACTGTTGAGCCGCGGATTAGCCCCGACAGCCGACCTGAAGTATCAACCGACCTCTTCCGCGACTCGGCGACTGTTTGATCTTTTGCTGATGCTTGCCGTCCCCGCGATCGTCGCCGGCTGGCAGGCAACGATCGCCATCGTGTTGGTCACGTCAGTTCTGGCTGGAATAGCGAATCGACCAAAGGTGGATGCGCTGCTGCGACGCGGCGGTTTTCATTCCCCCGACGCGTTGGGCCGCCTGGCGATCGGGTTACCAATTGTCCTCACGGTGCAGCTAACCTTTTGGGCGGATTTGGTTGCTTCGGGCTGGTGGCCGAGTGCTCAGGCGTCGCGGGGAACGCTGTTGGCGTGGGCCGGCGCTTCGCTTCTGATCCCCCTCTGGCTCAAAGAACCATCGTCGTCGACCCCGGGAGTGGGTAGCCGTGAATTAGAGCCGTCGACGATGGACGACGAGCCCGAGGAGTTCGACGAGCCCGACGAGCCCGACGAGCCCGACGAGCCAAAGGAGCCCGACGATGACGAAAAGCCTCCTTCGCAAGCGAAGTCGCTAAACTAGGATGGCGGTAGACCCGCCCCACGATAAGGGCCAGCGGATCAAACCCGGAGGGCCGCTACGCCACGACCTGAATTTTGTCCAGCAACCACTTCGAGGCCTTTTTCGGCCTCGGTCTGATCGTCTGTGAATCCCGTCTCATCGCATCAACGACCGTCCGGACCGACATCGCGTCCCGCTGATCCGACAGACGATCTCCGCTGGGTGAATCAGGCGCTTGCCGGCGACGAGGAGGCGTTTGAGTGTCTGGTCCGCCGGCACCAACATCGTCTTTATGTCTCGATGATCCAAGTCACCGGCTCGGTCCACGACGCCGAAGAGGTGACGCAAGAAGCGTTTATCCGGGTATTCCTCAAGCTGAACACTTTCCAGCAGAACAGCCAATTCTTCACTTGGCTGTATCGTGTCGCTTTCAACATCGCTCTCTCCCGCAAACGCCGGCGGAAAGTTCGCATCTCACTGGACCAACAACGGGAGGATAGCGGCGAAGATGTGATTGATCAAAGCGAAGAGGTCGACGCGGAGTTGATCCGGCAAGACAAACGAAATTTGCTGAGCGCCGCGATGGATCAACTCAGCGAAGAGCATCGAGCCATTTTGGTCTTGCGTGAGATGAACGAATCTTCCTACGAGGAAATCGCGGAAATTTTGACGTTATCGATCGGCACGGTTCGCAGTCGGTTGAACCGCGCGCGGAAACAATTGCGCCTAGCGATCGAGGAAATCGAAGCGTCAATGGAGTAACGTGTTCCAATTTCGGCGGCTCACAGTGGGCCGACGGGGAACGTCACCATCGCACCGCCAGCCGGCACGGGTGGTCCGGCACGTCAAGTCCCCACAGTGCTATCCCATTGTGAACGCTTTCCCAAGCCCAGACGACTCGACGCACGATAGCACGTCGCCCTCTTATCCGGTGCGTCGCGGCATCTACTTCGACTCCGCACGCGTTTCGCCTGGCAAAACGGGGGATCGCGAAAGCGAAGGCCGAGCCGCCACGCCCTTTTTGGGAATTCGATTTCAGTGCTGTCGGCAGTATGCGCGAATTTATCGAACTAGTGACGGGACGTCTTATCGAGGCTGTTGTCCCAAATGCGGTGCCGCCATCGAGGTCCCGATTCGAAAGGGTGGAACAGGCAACCGCTTCTTCACCGCTGAATAGGCGTTGCCGGCCGCAATCATCGGGTTCCGCATCTGATCGCCTGTTTCCGCCTCTCGCTGCAATGCCAAGCCGGATCGGGAGGCAGCGAAGCGGGCCGGGAACCTTTGCCGTGTGACGCCGAATCAATCCAATTTGTCGCCAAAATCAGAAAAAACGTACGCCGATCCCACCGGTACAACCGAAACAGTCCATAACACCGTATCGCTGGCGCGCCGCGCTGGCGTCGGTCTGCGATACCAGATCAGGCCCATCGAGTCCAAAGTGAGACCCGAGCCGGCAATTTAAAGGACTGTAGGGAGGCATTTCATGCGACGGAAGTACTTTGGACTGGCGTTGGCCGCTGCGGCCACGCTGGGGCCCAATCTTATGGGCGCCGGGACCGCCTGGGGCGGCGACCGAGAAATCGCTCAGAGCATCATCGAGCGGCTGAAGACCAGCCGTGATGAAGGCAAACTGAAAAACTTTAACCTGGACATGAAAGTGGACGACGGCGTTGTCCTCTTTCGCGGTAGCGTCAGTGGAGACGCCCAACGAGAGGTCGTGATGGCCGCTTCCAAGGGCATCGAGGGCGTCCGAGAAGTCGTGGATGAACTGAGTGTTCAAGAAGTTCAACTGGTGAAGCCAAAGACGTCGGTCGTCGCTGTGCCGCCGACCGCGGACAACGATCAGACCGCCTCGGAAACCGCCGAAGTCGCCTCGCCCGCCGGCGAAGCCTTCGATTTCCAATCCGCGTTGGCTGGCACCTTAGACACCGAGCCGATTACCGGCGTGGTCATCCCTCAACCGGCGATGCCCGCTATGCCTGCGGAAGTCAGTCCGGAAGCCAAACCGGCCGCTCCGGCCGAAGACGTCTTGGCATCCGCAGCCAAGGAAGTCGACACCCATTCTCCTGCTGCGACGCAAGAAGTCGTTCCGGGGACCGTGCTGCCGACAGCGGCTCTGGACGAACCGCATGTCGATTCCGCCGACCAGTGGGAACCGCAAGCGGACAACGTCCTGGTTCAGCAAGTCGCTCAAGTACTTTCCCGTGCAAAGCGTGGGGGTCAGCTGAAATCCTTCGGTGTGGACGTGCAAGCTCACGAAGGCATCATCGAACTGACCGGGCGTGCCGCCTCGGACCAGCAACGAGACCTGATCGGCCAGCTAGCGAACGAAGTTCCCGGTGCCCGGGGCGTTCGCAACTTGGTTGAAATCACCCAGCCCAAGCGAAACGTCGCGGAGGCGATGCCGGTGGTTCACCGAGTCCCGAGCCCCGCTCCCATGCCGAAGATGGCTCCCGCATCACCGATGCCGATGCAGTCGAACCAGTCGACAGCTCGCTCGATGCCGCGTCCCGGCTCCGTAAATCGGGCCGGAACCCCGGCGCATGCGGCAAGCTACGGCACTCCAAGGATGATCAACGGGGAAGTCGTGGTACCCGGCAGCATGGTAACGCGTCCAGCGTCCAGCCCGATGGCCTCACCCGCCGTCCAAGGAGCCCCCGTCATGGGCACACCCGTGCCGATGGCGCCGGCCGCTCCTGTCGGAGCCCCCCGTTACGACTCGCCCAACCTGCCCAACTATGCTTGGCCCGGGTACGCAGCCTATCCGAACTACGCTGCACTTTCTTACCCGCAGCAGTACAGCCCTTCGGCGTTCCCCTACATCGGCCCCTTCTATCCCTACCCACAAGTTCCGCTGGGATGGCGCAAGGTGTCGCTGGAATGGGACGACGGCTGGTGGTTCTTAGACTTCACCGACCGGTAACCTGACCCGGTCGGGGCGCCTGATCTCGCATCGCCTGTTCACTTCAACGGCCCGACATGGAATCCATGTCGGGCCGCTTTCGTAGAGGACAAAATCTTCCATGGCTGCTATGATGCGGGTAGGAACCAATCGTGGCAGGTTACTTGGTCCGCTAACTACCATCTGCCCCGCGATTACAAGCTGTCGGTCGCCTCTTCGTACCCTGAACGCCCAGTTTTGCCGTGTCTTCGCTCCCTGAATCTCTGCAGCGTGTCGAAGTGGCCCTGTCACCACAGGAACGCTTTGAGGAGTATTTGCAAAGCAAGGGTCAGCGGCAAACCAAGCCGCGGAAGTTTTTGGTGGAGACGATCTTTGCTCAGCACGAGCACTTCGACGCGGACGAACTGATCGATAAACTCCCCCGCAAGGGAGAAGAGAACTACGTCAGTTCCGCCACGGTCTATCGGGCACTTCGAGAGTTCGTCGACGCGGGCCTGCTGAACAGCTTCCAGCTTGACGGCCGGATGGTCTACGAACTGGACTACGGCTATCCCCAGCACGACCACCTGTACTGTACACGGTGCAGGAAATTGATCGAATTTCGTAGCGAAGAGCTGATCGCGCTCCGAGACGAGGTCGCCTCCGACCACGGTTTTCGCGTCTCAGGGCACCGCTTGATCGTCCGTGGCATCTGTCGCGATTGCGTCGGAAGCCGGCGAAAGAAGCGGAAACAGGATTTGGTTTGAAAAGGCCACGGCAAGCCAGGCGGCCGGTTTCGTATCCGATCCAGCTGGCGAGGACCTGACACAAGGGTCTACTCAACCTCTGTGTCGCGAATCTGCTTCAAGATCGCATGGGCCACCATCTCGTTGGCCTCAAAATCCTTCATCTCCGCCTGGAACTGCATTAAAATCCGCCCAGCGATCGGCATTTGGTCGCGAGTCGATGCCGGCGCATCGAGCAGCACGATGCGGGATAAGATGACCAAGTCCAAGTAGATAAACCGCAAATCGACCGCCCGCTCGTCAGGCTCCGCTCCCGGCAGCGTGACAACCTCGCGCTCGACCTCCTCGTACGCATCGCGGATCGTCTGATCGATTTCTTCGATCACGATTTCATCTTCACGGGTGATCGGCAAGGTTTCCAGCGCCAGAAAACCGCCGCCGGGAATTTGAAACGTAACCCCCTGGTCGCCCTCGTCCTCGGCGCGAGCCTCCACCTCCCAATTGTCCGGGTACAACAGGCGTAGACCGAAACCTTCGAACGTCTTGGGCATGGGCAGCGACAGGAAAAGACAGAAGGGAAGAGAATTCGCACAAGCTTCGCGGAAGCCCGGTTTTCAAGCGAAACGTGCCGAGTCGACCTCGAGCCCCTCAATCGGCGCGACGAAACTCGTCTACGACGCGGTTGCCTCTAGCAAACGGGAACGAATGCTCGCAGGCACTTCCACTTTGCTCAACTCGCCCCCCGCGGTCAGGCGACAGCAAACAGCAGTCATCCGGCCCGTCGCCACCGATCGTCCGTCAGTTGTGATCTGAAATCGGTAGGTCACACTGCTTCGCCCTACTCGATCGACAGTCAGGTCGATCTGAAGCAAGTCTTCAAACCGAGCCGGACCCTGATAATCGCAAGCCGCGGCGACGCGTGGCCAAGTCAATCGCTCGGGGTCGTCGCCTGACGGCATGACCGACATCCCCAACGACCGCAGAAACTCGTGTTCCGCCGATTCCATCATTGGGAAAAACGCGGAAAAGTGGACGATCCCGGCGGCGTCCGTATCGCGAAACTCCACCCGTCGCACGGTTCGGAAGGCGACGGGTTGCTTGGACTCATTGGCAACCGCTGGTGCGGCGGCAGAGGCCGACTCGGCTTCGAAGGCCGGCGTTTGCAGGCTACCTCGGAGCGACTCCGACTCGGAAGGCTCACGCGCCGAGGAATTTGAGTCTCGACGCGATGACCCACCCGTCTCCGATTCGGCCCGATTCACACGAGGACCTATTCGCCGACGTAGGGCAGCAGCGCCATATAGCGGGCTCGTTTGACCGCTGCGGTGACCGCGTGCTGGCTGGCCGCCGTACAACCGCTCTTGCGACGCCCCATGATTCGGCCTTGCCGATTGATCATTTTGCCGAGCAGTTCGACATCTTTGTAATCGACGTACATCGGCCGCGGGCGGTGGCCATCGACGAAGATCGGATCTTTCTTTTTGGTACGGCTGCGGACGCGAGATCGCTTGCGGGCACGGCTACGCGTGCTCATCGGACGTGGAGGCATAGATCGTTTCGAAACTGCAAGGGGCGAATGGACTCAATCGGCCGACAAACTTCGTCGCCGGCTCGCCAAAAAAGTGGCCTAGCAGTTTGACAAAGCCGCCACTTTT
>JGI12109J20283_12462279_pt1 | contig 10523 bp, 5 predicted proteins | sample ElkSlonscriptome_12_FD_20283 | JGI IMG/M metagenome (IMG submission 20283) | reverse complement strand
GCCCCAGGAATATGTTCACTGGCATATTCGCCCGGTTCCCGCACGTCAATCAACATTACTTGTTGACGATCCAGCCATTGTTTTAAGGTTTGGGCGTCTATTTCTTGGAGGTTATTGGCATTAGCTAAAACCATGAGTTTTTCTCCTTATCTATGTGCAGAACTTGTCTAACTGAATGTATTGGTGTAGATGGTTACAGGAATCCCTGTTCCTTTATGATTTAACCGCTACTTTGCCACAGCGTTCATTCGCGGGAACCGCTTCCATTATCTTCTTCGGATCAGGAAGGTTTAAGTTATTCATCAATTCAATAAAGCTGGCGCGATCGCGATTCGCTAATCGGGGATTCCATTGCTGTTCTTCGCCAATGGTGGATACGGTATGTCCGTGATAATCATGTCCGGGATACACCCGCGTCTCATCGGGCAGGTTAAATAACTTTTGAGTTATGGAATGAAATAGTGTGCTGGCATCACCGCCTTGGAAATCAGTTCTACCGCATCCCCGAATTAACAGTGAATCCCCGGTGAGGACGCGATCGCGATTCACTAAATAGGCGTTATGGCTATCGGTATGACCCGGTGTGGCGATCGCCTGAATCTCAACTGACCCCACCATTAACACCTCACCATCCGCCAGAAAGCGGTCAGCACAAGTCGCCGAGGCATTTTCAGGAACCACACCCTGACAGTGCGTCAATTCCCGCAATCGCGCTGTTCCGGTAACGTGATCGGCGTGAATATGCGTTTCTAGACAATACTGCAAGGTTAATCCCAACTCATCGAGGAGTTTGCGATCGCGATCCACCTGTTCTTTGACCGGATCGACCAAAATGGCTGCTTTTGCGGTTAAATCAGCGATGAGATAGGTATAGGTGCTGGTTTCACTGTCAAATAGTTGACGAAATAACATCAGCTCATCTCCCTTGGGCTGTTTTGCATTGTTTATTCACTAAATTACTATTTAGTTATATTTAAGCTATCTCACACTAGACACACCTGTCAAGAGGGGAGATGGGGGTAGTAGAGACGTTCCGGTGGAACGTCTGGGAGATGGGGGACAATTTGTAGGGGCGGGTTTAGGGACTAAAATCGGCTACTCAGAACTAACTGAAAAACAAAACCCGCCCTACCTCACCAATAAATGAACAACAAAACCCGCCCTCTTCTTGTGCAAGAATGCCACCAGCCTACTACAAAAAAATGGGTTCGTAGTAGGCACGAAGTTATCGGTTAGGTTCAAAATTTTGGCAGGGCGGGTTTTGTATTCAATGTAGTGATTTCCCCGTTACTTGAGTCCCTAAACCCGCCCCTACATTTGGATTGGCTGCTAGGTAATACTAACCTATTGCACCTAATGAATAACGAAACCCGCCCTCTGCTTAAGCATGAGCGGGGTATTTTTGATTGAGCTTATCGGTTAGGTTCAAAATTTTGGCAGGGCGGGTTTTGTATTCAATGTAGTGATTTTCCCGTCACTTGAGTCCCTAAACCCGCCCCTACATTTGGATTGGCTGCTAGGTAATACTAACCTATTGCACCTAATGAATAACGAAACCCGCCCCTACATTTAGATTTGCCTGTCAATTGTGATTAACTGACAGGAGCAATCTGACGCTCAAACTCCTCTCGATTGGCAAAACTTTTAAACACGCGATTCATTTTTGTTAGTTCAAAAATCATCTTAACTTGGTCACAAAGCGAGCAGATAAACAGTTGACCGCCAGCCGCCTGAACTGTTTTTAGCGTGGCAACTAAAGCCCCTAACCCTGTACTGTTCATAAATGTAACATCCTGAAAGTCAACTAAGACAATATCTGCTCCACTTTCGACAACATCATTGACTTCACGTCGGAGTTGATTGACGCTTACGCCATCTAAGATACCAGCAGGTTGAACAATTTTAATGGTTGTACTCATTTGCATGACTCCTTGGTTGTGAATAAATTTACTTTGTCATTGGTCATTTGTCATTTAGACAGGGCGGGTTTAGTGACATTAGGGTGCGTAAAAAACGATAGTAGTGAAACCCGCCCCTACAATTCGCCCATCTGCCAATAACTGATCACTGATAACTGATCACTGATAACTGATCACTGATAACTGATAACCTAGTTACGGCTAGCTTTGGGTTGCCAGACAGCGGCTCGAATAATTACCCATAACAGGGACAAACTGTAAACTGCCCAAAGCCCGTTAATTAGATAAAGTCCAGGATTCTCTAATTCTCCAATGGCTAATCGATACAGACACCATAGTATTCCCATAATTGTGAGTATAACTATCGTTAACTGTGGCAAAACTAACCGAAGATACATTCCAGATTGACGCTGCTTAGGCGTGACTTGGAATTTAATCGGGCGTCCCGTGAAGACACTCCAAACCGCTTGGATAAACAGAGGAAATAACGCGATCGCGTATTGCTCAGAACGCCACAGTTCCCGGGCGGGAATCCCCCAGCTTGCGGCGATAAAGGTTAAACGGTTGAGAATAAAGGCGGGAATAAAGTGGATGGCAAACTCATCTCCATAAGCTTGCACAGGAATAATTCCGGTGAAGAAATAAATAATGGGACAGATGAGAAAGACAACCGTAGCAAACCCAGAAAAATAGCTGTACATGGTTTGAAAATAGTGTAACTGTTGCCAAAAGGTTAACCCCGGTTTACTGAAGGGATTTTCTCGCACCAGAACCTGTAGAGTTCCCTGCGCCCAACGTAGCTTTTGTTTGAGGGTAGAACTTAAGTCATCGGGGGCTAATCCTGTCGCTAATTCTTCATGGTGATAGGCAGATTTCCACCCTGCTGCATGGAGGCGCATGGCGGTATTCATGTCTTCGGTAATGCTGTTACTGGAAACACCACCCACTAAGTCAAATTCGGCTAACCGTTTTTGATCCACGGCGAATTCATCGGCAAAGTTTTGCAAGCCGACACTAATTAATGCCTCGCGCCTTAATACGGCATTGGTTCCAGTATAAAACGCCGAATTCATGCCATCTTTCGCCTGTTGAATTAGTCCGTAGAATAAGTGGGCTTGATGTCCAAAGGGATCACCGGGAGGGATATTATAGAAGGCTTGGGGGGTTTGGACAAAGGCGATTTGATTGCTTTCGTATTTTCCGGTATTGAAATTGTAGGTGTAAAAGTAGGGCAGAACTCGTTGTAATAATTGCGGTTTGGGAATGTGATCCGCATCGAGGGTAAGAATAAAGTCGCCTGAGGTTTCGCCGGAAAAAATCGCGTAGTTGATATTACCCGCTTTGGCATGGTGAGGTTTGCCTTTGGGTTTGGGACGCGCGATGTAGCGACAGCGAACTAAGTTACTGAGTTCTAATTCTTTGTGGTAAATCGCTTTTTCTACGGTTCTAATTTCAGCAGCTAAATTACTGCTCAAGTTGTGGGATGTGGGATGTAAGACGCGCAGCCAATTCCGCAGGCTTTTGAGATGACTGGTGACGGGATAGGAAGGACAATCATTTTCAACCTCGGACAGGGGAGAATAGGATTTAATCATGAGCAAGCAGTTGCGATTATCTAAGGTGCGCGTATAACTCAAATAATCGGCAACTTGATGCATAATGTTGACGCCACGCCCCCGTTCTGCGGTTTCATCGACTGGATTAGAATTATTGAGTACATGTCCCTCTAAATCAAAGGCGGTTCCCTGATCCCAAATCCGTATTTCTATCGATTGTGTGAAAATAGATAGTTCCAGTTTAATTGGCGTTTCTGGCGGCAGATTTTTATGGGCATGGGAAATGGCGTTATCAAATCCTTCAGCGAGTACGGTTTGACATTCTAACCAGACGGAGTTAGGAATTCTGGGTTGGCGTAATTGCTCGAACCAGGATAAAACTTGAGATAACGCATTAAAGTCGGTATTGACGGTAAGTTGGAAGGAGTCTAAAAATTGCTCGGTATTAGAAATTTCTCGGGCTAAATTTTTCAGTTGCTGGCGGCGATTGTCTAACTGCGATCGCTCGCCATTAATCCGCTCGGCTTCTTGTTGCAACATTGGCGATTGTAAGTCCTCTAACCCGAGTTTTTCGGTCATGGTTCGCAAGTCTGGGGAATTGCCATCATCGAGAACGTAAACCGATAGTTTGGTCAGGGGATAATTGAGGGCTAAAGCAGCGCGTGTCGTGTTTTCGACTAATTCCGGGGGTTCATTATAGCAGGTAATAAATATATCCACGGTGGGAAATTCAGCCGGGGGTAAGGGTGGGCTGAGTTGCCACAATGAGCGGACGTTGTGAACGATGGGTCGCCATAATCCTAGCAGAAACATGACACCGCCCACGTAACAGTAAATTTCGGCGAGAAGTAGGGGAATGGATAGCCACAGCGCATTGTAATTAATCGAATGAGTAATTCGCCAGTGGAGATACCAAGCACCAAAAATTAAGTTGATTTCGGCTAAATAGCGAAATAGTAATGTTCGTTCTTTGAGGCGGGAGCGAATGTTGCCAAAAAAAACAGAGGAGTTTTCTAGAAGTGAAATAGAGGTGGTCATTGTGAGTAGAATTTAAACAGGGCTGGGACAGCTTGTCGAGACGTAGCATGGCACGTCTGGGGAGAGTGAAGATTAGGTATTTAAAACGCTAATGGGCGTTCTCCCCGTGCTTTGTAAAGCAAACTTTCTAGAATAATGGCATTGGTATTAACATTAAAGACAGCATTGTCTCCAAGCTGAGAATTTTCATAACGCCCAGCCAGGAAACCGCGATCGCGATCCGCTAAATTCTCAACGGTTGCTCTTAATGTCTGGGTATAGGGGTGATTCGGCAGTAAAGCATTCCAAGCGAAGGCGGCTTTGGTACTCAAAAATCGTAAGTGAGGATAGGGCTTTCCCTGACTATCGACGATGTTCCAGGGTTCACCATTGGCGTAAACACTGTAGTATAAAAAGTGGGGTTTGCGGTCGAGGGAATCTTCATTCACCGCCGTTAAAATGCCTGTGCGTGCAAACCGTTGTGCCTGAACGTGGAGTAAATTTTGGACTTGCTGTTTGGCGGAGTCGGGTAATCCTAATTCTAGTCCCCAGAGAAGATAGGGATCACTGGTAAGATAGTTACTGGCGTTGGAATTGGCGAAATTGCGCTGGTCAATCTCTAGGGAAATCCCATCGATTTCAAGGGTTTGAATGGGGGGATGTTGCAGGGCATTTTTAGCTTCAATTCCCCATAATTGTAAGCTGTGGGCAGCATATTGCTCATACCCCAATCGTCCTTCTTGGAACAAACGGATCGGTTGATTGGCTGTGGGACTATTGCCGTAAAGCCACCCCTCTTTTTCTAATTGGGAAATCTGCCACGGTTCAATTATTTGGTTGATGCGATCGCGGTATTCTGGGTAGTGCGATCGCCAGATATGTAATGAGAGTAAAAATCGGCAAATATCTAAGGCTGACCAACCATTTTTCCCTTGCATTTGGGCAGTCTGGGTGTTATAAATTTTATCCGGTAATCCGGTGGTGGGCATGGGCAGAGTTTCTAGGGTTTGCAACATCCGATCAATCATGGTATTAAATCGGTGTTGAGGAATTAGTCCTAATTGATAAGCAGCATGGATACCCAGGATTGAACTCCCCATATCCCAAAACGTTGCCCAGGGATAGTTCTCTACCGGATTAATGAAACCCGTTTGCGGATTCCAGTTTTGCTCAAAATACTGCCACGCTTGCTGGGCGGCGATTTGATCGGCTGGAGTTAAACGGGGTGCAGCCAGGTTAGCCAAGATGTCAGTCGCGGCTTGTGGGGGTATGGGTTTTACGGGAGTGGAACGCCAGTAGGTTCCCACCGTTCCCTTGATGAATTGGGCGGTTTGCTGGACAGTCGTCGGCAATCCTTGACCGGAATCCCCCGCTTCTATGGCTTGCCACCAGGGAGAATTCAGGGCGGTTTCGGGGCGAATCAGGGGTTGCTGATCGGTGGCGGTGTAGAGTAGGGATTGCAGGATCAGACTGTTGGTACTGCCACTCAATCCCTTGGCAGTTTCCCCAGTTTTTTCATAAAATCCCTCATAATAGCCAGATTGGGAATTATAGCGATCGCGGATTGCCTCCCATAGCTGATGAGTATAGTCATTGTCCGGAAATAGGGCATGAAAGCCAAAGCCAACGGCTGTACTTACGGTGCGATTGTCGGGAACCGAGTTTCCCTGATCATCCAGAGTTGCCCACGGTTTGCCCTTGCCAATAATCGTGCTATTGACAATATAGGGTGGTTGATCCAGTAGGGTAGTCGCCGCCCCTGTGACTGTACCGGTGCGACGATAGCGTTGGGCTTGGGCTTGCAGGAGGGGTTGTACTAACGCCCGCATGGAGGGATCAAAGCCAAATTCTAAGCCGTAGAGGAGGAAAGGATTGCTAACGGTGGAGGATTCTGGGCTGGCTAAGGGTACGGGAACACCCTCAACCCGGGTTGTGGGATAGTTCTTGCGACTCTGAGACGGGGTAACGTTGAACCCCCAGAGTTGAAATGCCCGCGTAGCATAGTCTACATAACCGAGGCGGGTTTCGGGCGTGACATGGGTTCGCAGTCGTCCATTGTTGTCCTGTGTCACCCTGGCGCTATAGAGTATCCCATCCCGGATGACTGGAGAATAAGACCAATCCAAAACCAGATGATCCACAACATCAGTGTATTCTGGATGACAGGTTTTCAAGGTATACAACGCCGCCAATAGTCGCCCCAAATCCAGCGCCGACCAACCCGTACCTTCAGCCGTGGGATTGCTGCTACCCTTGACACTGGGGTTACCGCCGTAGTCGATGGGTTGTAACGACTGAGTATCATAGCCTCGATGGGGTAATTGTCCGGCAAATAGGGGTAACTGCTGCAATGCGGCTAACAGATGACGAGTGCGATCGCTAAATTCTTCCGGTGAGATAATATCTAGGGTACGGGCGGCGTGGAGGGCTGCCAGATAATCCCCTAATCCCCATACCGTAGCCCCATTGAGATCCGCGCGATCGTTCACCAAGCCTGTATTCTGTTGATAGGTTGCCTGGAAATACTGCCACGCCTTCTCCCCGTAACCTCGTTGGGCATCGGTTAGGGGAATTGCCAGGGGGGGACAAGTTGAGGACTGCGGTTTTCCGACGGGGGGGAGGGGTTGAATCGCCACCGTAGGCGGGGTGGAGGTGGAATTAGTTCTAGGGGAAACAACGGCTTCCCTTCCCGGTTGTCCGGTGGAAACGCTGACACCATTGCTGCCAATTAAGGGTTGATTACCCCTGGCTTTATAGTAGAGAATCTCTAAAATTAAGCCGTTAGTATTCCCGGTTAAGGCGGTATTCGGTGCTTGAGTTTCCTCATACAGTCCCGCATAAAACCCACCACCATCGGGACTGCGTAAGTCTTTCACCGCCTCAAACAGCGTTTTGGCGTAATCATTATCGGGATAGAGATAGTGCCAACCGAAGGCGGCTTTAGTGCTGATGCTGCGTAACGCTGAGTGAGACTCGTTGCGATCGGTAATTGTTGCCCAGGGAACGCCATTGGCATAAACGGTATTGTAGAGAAAATAGGGCGCTTGATCAATATTATCCTCTGTCACCGCCGTGAGTTGTCCGGTTTGTTCATAGCGACGTTTCTGAACCTCTAACACCCTAGCCGCATAATCGGCAATATCTCCCTGGAAGCCAAATTCAATCCCATCTAAAATATAGGACTCACTCACCACATAGTTATTGGCATTGGTGGTTTGGTAATCGCGAGTATCCACAGGAATTTGCACCCCATTAATCTCGACCAACTTAAACGGTTCAAAGGAGACAGCCTTCGCCACGTTAAAGCCCCAAAGTTCATACCCTCTCGCCGCATATTCTTCATAACCCAGACGCCCTTCTTGCACCAATAAGGTTTGATTATCCGGTAAAACGGTAGCCCCATAAAGCTGTCCATCTTTGAGCGATCGCTTAATATCCCATGTCTGAAGAATTTTAGACAACCAATCTTCATACTGAGGATGACAGGTGCGAATTACATCAAATGCGGCTAATACGCGACCAATATCCAACGCCGACCACCCAATTCCTCGTTCGATGGGAGTATTGGCATAATCAACAAGTTCTCCGGTTGCGGTGTTATAAACCTTGTTGGGTAAGCTATCTTCAAATAACCTTAACGTTTCCAAACCCGTTAAAAACTGATTCAGGCGATAGTCAAACTCTTCCTGGTCAATTAAATTTAACCAGCGGGCTGAATTCAGTGCCATTAAATAATTTCCCATATCCCAGAGTGTTCCGGAGGGATAATCATTGCTAGAGTTGGTGAATCCTGTTTTGGGCTGATAATTGTTGAGAAAATACTGCCAAGCTGTCTGGGCATAGAGTTGTTCTTCTGCTGTTAGCGGGACGGTAATTTCCGCACAGGTAGTAGGTGCGGGGGTTGGCATTTGAGCGAATGCTGTTTGGGGAAACTGAATAAACAGTGAGGGAGAAATTACTCCGATGAGAAATAAAGCAATTAGTTTTAAGGCAATTGGGCGAGAAAGTTTTGGCAGCATAAGGATCAATGTTTACGCTAGAACACGTTCAAGTAACGTCATTCGTTATTTGTCATTTGTCATTGGTCAAGTCGGGGCGGGTGTAGGGTGCGTTAGCGTAGCGTAACGCACCATTGCCGCTAGTTCCTTCACATTCAAAACTCGGTCAGGGCGGGTTTGGTTACATTAATAGTTTGAACCGTCACGTTATCGGTAAAACCCGCCCCTACAAAGCTATTCTTTCACCCCTGCCCATTGGATGAGCGGTTCGCCAACTTTTTTGTAGAGAAACAGTTCCAGAATCACACCATTATTATTTGCCGTCAGGGATTTATTCGGTTCATCTAACGACTCATAAAACCCGTTGTACCATCCCTTATCCGCCTTGAGATTATATTGGACAAACTCAAACAACTTATTGGTGTAATCCGTATTATAAAGAACGTGCCAACCCAGCGCCGCTTTCGTGCTGATAAAGCGCAAATTATCATGATTCTCGCGAGTATCAGTAATCGTTGCCCAGGCTTCCCCATTCGCGAACAGAGTGCCATAGACAAAATAAGGCGGACGATCCAAATTATCTTCAGTTATCGCTGTTAATTGATTCGTGGCGTTGTACCGGGCTGCTTGTGCCGCTAAAAGTCGATCTGCATAAGCTTTCGGCAGCGCTTTAAACCCGGTTTCAATTCCATCTAAAATATAGGGTTCGCTGAGGACATAGTTATTCGCTTCCGAGGTTTCATAATCCCGTTTGTCATAAGGAACCCCTTGACCATAAAGATCGACAAATGCCACATTTTCAGTAAAATCTAATGCCTTTTTAACATTCAACTCCCACAACTTTAAACCGTAAGCTGCATAATTTTCATAGCCCAAGCGCCCTTCCTGATTATATTGCTCTTTACCCTTAACAACGCTAGTGCCATACATCTGATTATTGTCCGTCAACCGCTCAACCTGCCAATGATCCCAAACCGCTTCCGTTTCTGATTTAAACTCTGGATATTTCGCGCCGACAATCTTTAGCCATAATGCTAACCGCCCCAAGTCAATAGCTGACCAACCGATTTCCTCTTTCTTATCCAGTTGACCGTAGTCAACAGGCATTAATGTCTTAGCATTATAAACTTTATTCGGCAATTCATCCTTATAAAGCGGCATCGTTGCCAGTGTTTTCAACAGACGACTCATCTTAGTCTTAAATTCAGACTCTGGGATAATCTCCAGTTCATTAGCACTGACTAATGCGGCAATTGCTGCCCCTTGATCCCACATCGTTACTGAGGCAAATCCATCAACAGAATTGACTAATCCGGTTTGATCATTCCAGTTGTATTCAAAATACTCCCAGGCTTGTTCAGCCATTGCCATTTCTTCTGGGGTTAATGTACCTGCACCAGGGGGAATAATTGAACGTTCTGCCGCTTTGAGTTCGGCAGATGTAACAGGAGTACCGGGCAATTTTACCGATTCAGCATCAAGTTTCGCCAACTTAGGATTTTCCTTCGTCTTAGGAGTAATGACTTGAGAAATCGAGACTTCTGGTGATGGAATAGACGCCATATCCGGCTGATTTGACAGGCTTTCCAAACTCGCGATCGCGGCGATGGCTGTGGCAATTCCTCCAGCACAAACCAAAAGAGATAATTTTTTGGGCGGTGGTTCAAAATTAATACTCATAATGCTCCTTGATAACCCGTTTTTTTGTATTCAATTCAGCAATAATTAGGTCAATTAATAAACCAATCTGAATTAAATTTTGTCAAAATACTCAAGCTTTTACAAATGACCAATGACCAATGACCAATGACTTAAAAAGAAATCCGCACCTGTCCGCTAAAGGCATCATTGTTATAGTCACTATCCCCAGTCGCTCGATTCTGAACATTGGTATAGCGATAACCGAAATCTGCCTCTACATTGGGCGAAATCTTAGCTGTACAACGGGCTTCATACCCATTAGCATTATCAAATTCTCCATCTAATCGCTGGCGTCCTAATGTTGCCGCTAACCGACAACTCAGAAAATCAAA
>JGI12109J20283_10514851_pt1 | contig 10530 bp, 5 predicted proteins | sample ElkSlonscriptome_12_FD_20283 | JGI IMG/M metagenome (IMG submission 20283) | reverse complement strand
GAGTTCGATAACCCGTTTGTTGATCAATCGAAGGATCGAAACGAGGATCAGTATAAGCATCCGTAATATTGAGAACTTGACCTGTCGAAGCCACAAAACCAACAATTCCACGATTGGCTGGAATACGCAGCTCCATCATCGTTTTCCCATCGGCTTTAGCTACTTTTGTCCACAGTTCATTGGTTTCTTTATTGTACAAAAATATTGTACTGCGATCAGCGTGCATCAAGCGACGAGCTTGTTCCATCACCGAAAGCAACGTATCTTCTAAATCTAAACTTCGACCTAAAGTATTTGTCGCTTCTAATAACGCCGCAACACCCCGTTGATTTCGAGCCGCAATATAAAAGGATTGACAACTTTCTAAAATAATCCCAATCGAATCAGCAAAGGAGCGAAATTGCTGTTCATCTTCGTCATTAAACGCCCCTTCTGATTTATTCAAAAGACGCACAACGGCAACAATTTCCTCTGTATTGTGAGAGCTAAAAATTGGCATACAGAGAATATTTTCAACTGCATAATTTAGAGGTTGATCAACTTCTGGATCAAACATTGAATTTGTGTTAATTTCCGCCACATTTACCGTTTCGCCAGTATTCGCGACATGACCAATAATTCCGGCATTCATCGGAAAGCGAATTTCTTGAGTTTCCCCTGTTTCTTCTTGAACTGTTTTGTACCAGAGTTGATTTTTACTGCGATTAATTAAGAAAATCGTCGTGCGATCCGCTTGAATAATCTGACCAATTTTGAGAGTGAAGGCATCCAGAAGTTGTTCGAGGAGTATTTCGAGTGCTTCATTATTGATCAGATCGATCGCTCGAAGAAATTGTTGAAACTCTGCGGTGATAAAATCTAATATACATATAAACTCCCCAATTGGCATATTCTTGACACGATCTGCCAACAAACCCATGCGATCAACTTGAGTCAGTGTAGCGAGGATGCTACCAGCATTAGAAAAGGTCATGGGAGGGATAGTTGTTCAACGAAGATGGCAAATCAGAGATCTGCTTTGGGGTAAACAGAAACCCGTTAACAGAAAACAGACAACAGGAAAAAGGAAACAGTTTAGGAGTAGATTTTGATGAAATATTCACGCTTAAATTGATATTCACCTGATCCATTTACCCCTCTAATACTGATAATCGAGATCTGAAAATGAGTGATCGGTACCTGATAACTGTTAACTATTTTGCGAACTTCCTCTCTTACAAACTAAGTCTCACTGGAAATCGCAAGAGGGGAGTTCGCGCTGACAACGGGCTACTGATCACAACTGCCATTTTCTCTGTCTTCAGTCTAAGCGTCCAGACCAAACTAAGCAACTGATGGCAGAATATGACGGCTTAAAACCGTGCTATAGTAGCGTCGCAACTGTTGAGTCGCTGCGGCCCATCCCCAACGTTCCGCTTCTAGACGGGCGTTTTGGCGTAAGGTTTCCCGTTCAAGCTGGTGAGACAGTAACCGTTGAGTTGCAGAAATTGCCCCATTCTCATCGGTTGGATCAAAGAGATAACCATTCACCCCATCGGTGACAATATCGGGAATCCCCCCGGAACGAGCCGCGACCACCGGAGTTCCCGCCGCCATTGCCTCTAGCAAGACTAACCCTAAAGTTTCTGTCCGAGAAGGGAAAATAAACGCATCAGCGCAAGCATAAGCATCCGCTAGTTCCTGTCCGCGTAAATATCCCACAAAATAAGTTGGAGTTCCAGCAAAATGTTCTTCTAGAGTTTGGCGGTTTGGGCCATCACCCACCAGTGCCAGACGCGCATTGGGAATGGCTTCTAAAACAGGCTTGATGCGATCAATTTCTTTTTCCGCACCCAAACGCCCCACATAAAGTAATAATGTACAATCCGGGTGGCCTTGGCTTAAGCGATCGCGCATTTTTGCCGTGGCTTGATGGGGTTGAAATAGTTCAGTATCAACGCCCCGTTGCCACAAATCCACCCGCTCAATGCCATGAGAAGATAATTCCTCAACCATCGCCGTTGAAGTACAAAGGTTTAAATCCGCCTGATTATGAGCCGAACGGAGTAGCCCCCACAGGACCTCCTCCAACATCCCCAAACCGTAGTGATGTAGGTATTGAGGTAAGTGAGTATGGTAAGACGCAACCAAAGGCAAATTCAACTTTTTAGCATAATATAACCCACCCAACCCCAAAACCGCAGGATTAGCCACATGGATCAGATCCGGTCGAAAAGCCTCTAACTTCGTACCCACACCTGGATGAGGAATAGCAATCTTTAACTCGGGATACATGGGTAAGGGAAAACCCTCCACCCCAAAAATTTGACATCCTTTGTACTCTTTGATTCCTCCTTCTGGAGAAACAATGAGAACTTGGTCACCAGCCCGACGCAAATGGTCAACAGTGTGACATAGCCGTGTGACAATGCCATCGATCTTCGGTAAAAAAGTTTCAGTAAAAAGAGCGACTCGCATAGAAAGTAGCTTCTGAGTTGAGAATCGATAATATTCGCCCTATCATCATCTCAGAATTTGGGACAGGATAACATACCGTGATCAATCACCTGTCATTGGAGGGATAATTGATCAATTATCCCCGCCCGATCTCAATCCAACTTAGTTAGCCATTGCATCTTCTGATAACTCACTCAAATTAAACAAGAACGGCACACTACTGTTAGAATCTCCATTGAGAATCAAAACATTCGGCATCTGAGATCCGCCTTGTCTCCAAGCTTCAATCGCTTCTTTTTGCAGAACTAACTGGCCCCCTTGATTTTTCAAGGTTTCTGCTAACAGACGTTGAGCTTCTGCTCTACCCTTGGCTCGGTTAATATCGGCTTGCGCTTGTTGTTCGGCTTCTCGTGCCACATAAACCGCCCGTCGCGCCCGTTGTTCGGCAATTTGTTTTTCTTCGACGGCTCGGGCAAACTCAGGCGAAAACGCTAGATCAACGACACTGGTATCCAATACCACAATGCCATACTTATCTAGTCGGCTATTGAGTGCTTCATCAAAGTCGGCTTTGAGGTTATCGCGCTTGGTAATCGCTTCTTCAATCGTTCGTTTGGCTGCGGCAATTTTAAACGATTCTTGAGTTTGAGGGGCGATCACCTTAGAAACTACATTTTGTAACGTTCCCTGTTCTCGCCGAATTCTCACCACTTGTACCGGATCAAGACGGAAGTTAATCGCAAAACTCGCCGAAAGTTCTTGTAAATCCTTTGTGGAACTTTGAGCCGGAACTTCAAATTTTTGTACTGTCACATCATAAATATCAACCGCAGAAACCAGAGGGGGCTTAAAGTGAAGACCCTCTAATAGACTGCCATCTTGGGCTTTCCCTAAGATACTCAATACTCCCGCCTGACCCGGATTAATGATCACAAATGAATTGAGTCCGATTAAAAGAGCCGCGGAGAGAATAATACCTAAGATAATTGCAGGAAGACCCTGCTGTGGTGCTGCACTTTTCAATGTTGGAACTCCTTTTTCAAACAACGGTTTGAACAACCTGCGATTCGCGATCGCTTGGGGACAAACCTTTCACAAACCTATTAAGTGTAGCTGATGCTACGATTAGTCTCTCTTTGATCTTAAAGGTTTCAGGGTCAGATGTCGGCTCTAGAGTATTAAAACTTCGCTAAGTGTAAAGAGGTTGGATTCCAGCTCTTTACCGTTGATCAGGGATTTGAATCCCGCTTCTTTAACATTTGTTTACATCACAGACAGAAAATAATGCTACACATCTTTTTCCTAAACTCCCCCCTCCCCACCTCCCTATCGCTCATCTGTCGCCAATATTGAAAGATTTCATTTACATTGACAGGGGTTGGACTCGACCTGTTCATCCTCTCCGGGCAACAATCGGATAGATTGTCAAATCTGATCCATTGAGTGTATCATTCAACACTTACTATTTGATCTTGACTTTTGGCTTGATTTGCTATGTATCTTAAAACGCTACACCTCCAACAATTTCGGAACTATAGTGATCAAAAAGTAGCGTTTGATGCTCCTAAAACCATCCTTGTTGGTGATAACGCTCAAGGAAAATCTAATCTTTTAGAAGCAGTTGAGTTGCTCTCGACCTTAAAAAGTCATCGAGTCAGTCGCGATCGCGAACTGATTTTAGACACTCAAGACAATGGACAAATTACCGGAAATCTAGAACGAGAAACTGGACGCATAGAACTGGGGCTGATCTTACGAAGTAAAGCACGCCGTACTGTGCTATTAAATAGTCAGTCTCTCCGTCGTCAACTCGACTTTCTCAGTATTCTAAATGTGGTACAATTTTCAAGTTTAGACTTAGAATTAGTGCGAGGAAGTCCAGAACGCCGCCGGAGTTGGATTGATCGATTATTAGTACAACTTGAACCTGTTTATGCCTATATTTTACAACAATATTATCAAGTTTTACGACAACGAAATGCTTTACTCAAAACGGCTCGTTCTCAATCCCATTCATCTGGGGAAGAACACTCCCAAAAACCCATCTTAAACTCAGAATTAGCGGTTTGGGATGCTCAACTTGCCGTCACTGGGGCGCGTGTGATTCGACGACGATATCGAGTCTTAGAACGGTTGATTCCACTCGCTCAAACCTGGCATCATCTCATTAGTGGAAGTACCGAGAATTTACACCTCACCTATCAACCCAATGTTCAGGTTATTACAGCCGAAAATACTCGTTTATCCGCTCTCTCTCCCCAAGACGTTCAGCAAGCTTTTCTCCAAAAAATATCCACCCGGACTCTAGCAGAACAACAGCAAGGAACAACTCTAGTTGGCCCCCATCGAGATGATATTATCTTTACCATTAACCAAACACCCGCTCGTCAGTATGGATCTTCCGGTCAACAGAGAACTCTTGTTTTAGCCTTAAAATTAGCAGAACTACAATTAATTGAAGCCGTGATTGGTGAACCCCCTTTATTGCTATTAGATGATGTTTTAGCCGAACTCGATCTCAGCCGTCAAAATCAACTTTTAGAAGCCATTGGCGATCGCTTTCAAACCTTAATTACAACAACTCATCTTGGTGCTTTTGATTCTCAGTGGTTGCAGCAGACTCAAATCCTATCTGTACAAGCTGGAAAAATCGGTCAATATTTTTAATTTTAAAAGCCATCTCATCTGGTTCTAAAGTTTGCGAATCACCCGATAAACATCAACCATCTGCTGTTTTCCTTTTAACGGCATTAACCCCCAAGATTCGACTTCAAATTGATGATCAACATACTGTAAAGTTTGGTAAGCAATTAAAATCCGACAAACACTCGATTGACGTTCTTTCTGACAACTTTCGAGGCGAGAAGCAATATTAACACTATCTCCGAGTAAACCATATTCTAAGCGATCGCGACCCCCCAAACTCCCCGCAACAATCGGCCCGGTGAAAATACCGACCCGCATTTGAATCACAGGTAAACCTCTCGGTTGCCAGACTAGATTTAACTTTTGCAGTTGTTCACTCATCTCCAAGGCGCAGGAAACCGCCGCTCTAGCATCTCGGGCAATTTGGTTTTCGCTGAACCGTGCCATCGGTACACCAAAAGCTGCCATGATCCCATCTCCAGTGAATTTGTTGATAATGCCGTGATGATTGTGAATGGTCTGGGTAAGCATGGCGAGATATTCGTTCAGCCACTCCAGCAAGTTCTCAGGGGGCATCTGTTCAGAAATGGTACTAAAGTTCCGAATATCGGTAAACAGTATGGTTGCCGTTAACTTTTGGCCCGGTAACTTGCCATCAAAAATTAAGCGATCGCGACTTTTCCACAACGCCTCCGCAATTTCAGGAGAAGCATTTTGACCCAGTAGCCGCATCATGATTTGTTGTTGACGTTGGGCTTGGAAAGCCCGATAGGAAATAAGGGTCGCACTGGTCAGTAAAAAAGCCAAACCAGGACTCACCACCGGCACCCAATAGGCGTTTAAAAACAGCATAAACGATAGGGTAAATAAAATCCCCAGTAAAAGGGGACTCCCCAAGACTAAAATCAACGGATGACGACTCAGCCAAGCCAAAGTTGCCCCGATAATTGCCCAACTACTGATCCAGATAATTTCAACCCATTGCGGCCAGAATTGAAATAAGGGTCGCTCTCCTGTGGCAGCATCGAGAATTTGGCTGACCATTTGGGCATGAATAATCACACCAGGCGTTCTTGGGCTATTTTTTTTACCGGGACTGTAGGGGGTGAGAAACAGATCTTTACTACTGGGGGCGGTTGTACCAATTAAAACGATTTTGTCTTTCACCCAGTCCGGTTCGATTGATTCATTTAACACTTCTGAAACATTTACTGTAACTACACCATCCATTCCTGAACGGTAGTTTAAGAGGATTTGATAGCCTTTAGCATCAATATTTTGATATCCTCCCGAGTCGGTTTTTAAGGGGACAAATATTGCTTTTCCTAACCGAATTCGATCCGGATCAGCGGGATCATTTTGGGGTTGGATGCCTTGACTTTTTAAGAAGTAGAGAGCCAACTGAAGGGAAAAGGAAAATGAAGTTCCTGTTAATGAATCTGCAAAAAACAAATTGCGGCGAACAACGTTATCGTAATCTAAAGGGATGTCGTTGAACCCTACCCGACTGGGCTCAATCCCAGGAGGAGCGGGAACACCCTGAGTATCTGGATCACCTAAGTTTTTGATCGCGATAATATTGGGGGATTTAAGTTGCTCAACCAGTTGTTGATGTCCAGGTTCGTAGATAATATCGCGGTAGAGGTCAAGACCAATTACACGGGGTTGAAGTTCTAATAGCTTTTCGAGGAGTGAGGCGATCAGTTGATCAGAAAGGGGGAAGCGGTTATAGGTTTGAATATCTTCTTCGGTAATGGCAACGACTAAGATGCGGGGATCAGGCGGTAAACTTACTCGCAACCGCATCATTTGATCGTAGACAACCAGTTCAAAAGGTTGGAGTCCTCCGAGATGAATCACTCCAAGTAACACGACGATCGAGACAAAAGTTACAGTCGCAACAATGGAGAATTCTGTCGCGTCTGGCCACTTCCGTTTGAGGGTTCGTAAAAGCTTATCGATCACAGCAACCCCTTAAATGGAGTGGAAAGGGGGGGAAGATGCCAGACTGTTGGCTCGAACTGACTCGAATTACAGCGACTCAGCTTGAGGTTGACTGTGAACAGGTGGAACTTCTCAGCCCTACTCAAACAAATAACTTAGCTATCGAGACTAACTTTCCCAAATTCTAGGCTAGGATACCAGATTAGATAGTCGAGATGCAAGTCTGTCTGGCGGCAACAGCCACCAACTAGATAAACCTACCGCTTTGATCCCTTTAATGCCTTCGTAAAATTTTTCCGATATGATCGGTTAGCCGTGAAGAATACAGGCCATAGCAACGACAGGTAGAGACGATTTCCGGAGCTTTTGACAAAGTTAGTTTGCTCAAACCCACTCCAGAACTTCCAGACTCCACCCGCGTAGAGAGCCAGTAAAGCAATTGTGATGAGCGCACTCATAATGTAGTTACTCTCTAAATATTTGTGTAAATTCAAGCAAGGGTTGCGTATTCTCTATATGTTAGCAGTTTTACTCAATAATCGTGAGCTTCTTCCCTCTGTTGGGCTTCAAAGTTGTCAAGTTAGTTGATGAATCAGCGCAATTGTACGCCAATACGGGGGATGTACAACGAAAATGATAAAATTAACGCTAGGAATAGAGATAGATAGTATACTAACAAGCCCTCTGGCTTCTTGGCAATAGCACTTTGAAAGCGGGCGTAGCGGGTGCAGTCGATGCTTTTCCCCTGAGCTTTCCTCCTGCGTCTTTGGCTCAAGGCACGGTCAGTTTAGAGGTTTTAAGATCTTAACAAGCACAGGGTCAACGTCGAACTTCTTCCCTGTCCGAACAATTAGAGATGCTTTCAGGAGTCTGGCTCTACCTCAAAATCTTACTGACTGTTCAATCAAAGTGAGAGCAGGCGGGGCCTAATTTTCAGAACACCTACACAACTTTTGGAGGATCTATGCGAGCAGTGTTAATGGCTGGTGGATCGGGAACACGACTAAGACCGTTAACTTGTGATCTCCCTAAACCGATGGTGCCTATTTTAAATCGCCCCATTGCTGAACATATTATCAATTTACTCAAACGACATCAAATTTATGAAGTGATTGCCACCCTTCATTATCTCCCAGATGTTATGCGGGAATATTTTCACGATGGTACAGACTTTGGAGTGCAAATGACTTATGCGGTCGAAGAAGATCAACCTTTAGGAACCGCAGGTTGTGTAAAAAATATTGCCGAACTCCTTGATGATACCTTTTTGGTGATCAGTGGTGATTGCATCACAGATTTTGATCTCAGTGCGGCGATTGATTTTCATCTCAAACACAACTCCAAAGCTACATTGGTCTTAACTCGGGTGCCAAATCCTCTCGAGTTTGGTGTGGTGATTACTGATGAAAATTATCGCATTCGCAGATTTCTAGAGAAGCCTTCCACGAGCGAAATTTTCTCCGATACGGTGAACACGGGAACCTATATTCTTGAACCCGAAGTCTTAGAGTATCTTCGGCCCAACCAAGAGTCTGATTTTTCTAAAGAGTTGTTCCCGTTACTCCTGGAAAAAGACATTCCCATGTACGGTTATATTGCAGACGGATATTGGTGTGATATCGGTCATCTCGATGCTTATCGAGAAGCTCAATATGATGCCCTGTTAGGTAAAGTTAAACTGGATGTCTCCTATGAGGAGCGATCGCCAGGTTTGTGGTTGGGAGAAAATACTTACATTGATGATACGGCTCAGATCGAAACTCCGGTTTTAATTGGTCATAATTGTCGGATTGGGCCGAGAGCCGAAATCGCTGCCGGATCGGTGCTAGGGGATAATATTACAATTGGTGCTGATGCCAATATTAAACGGCCAATTATTTGGAATGGGGCGATTATTGGAGATGATGTTCATCTACGCGCTTGTGTAATTGCCCGAGGAACAAGGGTAGATCGACGCGCTCATATCCTAGAAGGGGCGGTGGTGGGATCGCTCTCGACAGTTGGCGAAGAATCACAAATTAGTCCGGGTGTACGAGTCTGGCCGAGCAAAAAAATTGAATCGGGCGCTACCCTCAACATTAACTTGATTTGGGGAAATACGGCTAAACGGAATCTGTTTGGTCAACGAGGTGTTCAGGGGTTAGCCAATATTGATATTACTCCTGAGTTTGCTGTGAAATTGGGTGCGGCTTATGGTTCGACTCTCAAACAGGGCGAAACGGTTGTGGTTTCACGGGATCAACGCCGTATTTCTCGCATGGTGACGCGATCGCTGATTTCGGGTTTAATGTCGGTGGGTGTGAATGTATTTAACCTCGAATCTACAGCCATTCCAGTAGCTCGGGCGGTGATTCCCACGCTGAATGTTGCCGGAGGATTGCACGTTCGTCTATCTCCAGATCGAGCCGATCAAATTTTAATTGAAATTATCGATAGTAAGGGGATTAATATCACCAAAGCGAAAGAGAAAAAAATCGAGGGGGCTTATTTTAAGGAGGACTTACGACGGGCGCAAATTCCTGAAATTGGGAACGTGGTCTATCCGGCGGAAGTGGTGGATAATTACAGCATTAGTTTTGAGAAGCATCTCAATGTTGAAGCTCTGCGCCACAGTAACGCCAAAATTGTGATTGATTATGTTTATGCGGTTTCGGGTGCTATTTTACCCCGTTTACTGTCTAAGTTTGGCTGTGATGCGGTGGTTCTCAATGCTAGTTTGAGTCAAACTTCGGTGTCTAACCGAGAACGAGAAAATCTTCTCGATCAACTGAGTCGGGTTGTCGAAGCCCTGCGAGCGCATTTTGGGGTTCAGGTTTATGCCAATGGTGAACAGTTTATTCTGGTTGATGAAACCGGAAGCCCGATTCGTGGTGAACTGCTGACGGCTTTGATGGTGAATATGGTTTTAACTTCTAATCCGAGAAGTTCGGTGGTGGTTCCGGTACAGGCTTCTTCTGCGGTTGAACAGATTGCTCGTCGTCACGATGCGAAGGTGATTCGCACTAAGGCTAATCCGACGGCTTTGATGGAAGCTTGTCACACCAACCCGAATGTTGTCATGGGGGGAAGTGGGGAGATGGGTTTTATTTTTCCCCAATTTCATCCGGGGTTTGATGCTATGTTTGCGATCGCTAAGATGGTTGAAATGCTGACGACTCAAGAGCGAAGTCTGGCCCAAATTCGGGCGGATTTGCCTTATGTTATTCACCGTTGTCATACGGTCCGCTGTCCCTGGTCGGTGAAGGGAACTTTAATGCGTCATTTGGTGGAAACTCACACCACCGATAATTTAGAATTAATAGATGGAGTCAAGTTGTTAAATTTTCAAGATGATAACTGGATCTTGGTTTTACCCGATGCAGGTGAGCCTCTTGTTCATCTCTATGCCAATAGCCACGATCGCGATTGGGTAGATACGACTATCAGAGAATACCGCAATCTCGTACAAGAGTTTGTTAACCAATCTCAAGGAATCAATCGAGGGGATGAGCATTACCTTTAAAG
>JGI12109J20283_10262761_pt1 | contig 10531 bp, 12 predicted proteins | sample ElkSlonscriptome_12_FD_20283 | JGI IMG/M metagenome (IMG submission 20283) | reverse complement strand
CGCTTGTTGGCCTGGTGGCGAGTCCACGGTCGACACGACCTGCCCTGGCAGCTGCAGCGCACGCCCTATCGCGTCTGGGTTTCAGAGATCATGCTGCAGCAAACTCAGGTTCGAACGGTCATTCCCTATTTTCATCGTTTTACCGAGCGTTTTCCTGGTCTCCGCAGTCTGGCTGACGCCGAGTTGGACGATGTGCTGTCGTTGTGGACCGGACTGGGCTACTATGCCCGCGCCAGGAATTTGCATGCGGCGGCAAAAATTTGTGCGACTGACTACGGTGGCGAACTTCCCGCCAGTCCCGAACTCCTGCTTGCACTGCCGGGTATTGGCCGCTCAACGGCGAACGCGATCTATGCCCAGGCCTGGAATCGGCGCGCACCGATTCTGGATGGCAACGTCAAGCGCGCTCTCTCTCGCCATGCGGCTATTGAGGGCTGGCCGGGACGCAGTGTGGTAGAAAAATCCCTGTGGCAGGAAGCTGAAGCACGCACACCCGATGATCATGCCGCAGACTTTACTCAAGCGATCATGGACTTGGGTGCAAAGCTTTGCACCAGCAGGTCCCCACGCTGCGACCAATGCCCGGTTTCCCAAGACTGTCAGGCGCGTATTGAAGGGCGAATCGACGAATTTCCCGGAAAGAAACCGAAAGCCAATAGACCGGACAGACGCGCTCGATTCCTGGTCCTCAGAAATGAAGCAGACCAGGTTTTATTAATTCAGAGGCCACCGAGCGGAATTTGGGGCGGTTTGTGGTGTTTTCCTGAACAGCAAGAAAACACAGGTTCGTCAATTTCAGCCACTCAAATTACAAATGCCCGCCCCACACTGCCACCTATTGATCATGAGTTCTCGCATTTCCGACTGAGCATGCAATTTCTCCACCAGGAAGCAAGACAGAGCAGCCTGGTAGAAGACGAGAACAACGCTCGCTGGTTTTCGGTCAAGCAAGCACTTACGTTAGGTCTTCCACGGCCGATCCAGCTCGTTCTAGCCAGAATTCTAAATAATCCGTAGCGTAATCGCCTTCAAAACCGCGCGAGTCCGATCACGAGTGCCTAGCTTGCTCAAGATTTCTGAAACATAATTTTTCACTGTGCCTTCGGCCAGATGAATCGTCTGAGCGATTTCGCGATTTGAATAACCACCGGCTAATAGCCGCAGTATCTCGAGTTCGCGAGCCCCGAAATCTTCAACTGGCGCGGTGTCGTCCGGATACTGATAGCGATTGCGTACAGCCTCTGTTGCCATCGGCTGGAGCAAGCTGCGACCGGCCGCGACTTCGCGGATGGCGGCCTCCAGATCCTCAGGTGCGACGTCTTTCAAGAGAAAACCCTGTGCACCAGCGTCTGCGGCGCGCGGCAGCAGCTCTTCGTCATCGAACGTGGTCAAGAGCAATACCGGGATGTCCGACCCTGACAGGCGAAGTTGACGAGTCATCTCGATGCCGTCCATTCCCGGCATGCGAATGTCTGAAATAATCACGTCCACAGGTGTTGCCTCAAGCTGATCGAGCAAGCTCTGGCCATCATCGGATTCAGCAATTACCGACATGTCGTTAACGACAGAAATAATTGCCTTCAAGCCCTCTCGGACCAGTGCCTGATCGTCAGCCAGCGCGAGTCGTAATTTGGTTTCCGACTGATTCATCAGTTGACCTCGGCCGGAAGTTGAGCGCGCAACTGCAGGCCGCCGTGATCAGAGGACGAAAACTGCAGTGATCCATCCAACGATTCCAGACGCTCCTGCATCCCCTTCATACCCATTCCGGGATGCAAAGGCCAATCGACTTGCCCATTGTCGTCAAGCTGCATCTGCCAGTGACCATTAGCGCGCGTCAACACCATCCATGCCTCTGAGGCACGCCCGTGACGCACCGCGTTAGTAAGGCCTTCCTGGGCTACGCGCAGCAATACTTCTGCATCAATGACCCGTTCGACCTTGACCTCGTTCGACATATCAAGATGCAGCTCAAGACCGCGAAGCGGCGCTGCCATTTGCTTGATGCCTTGAGCAAGCGATAGCCCATCGCCCTGACGCAGCTGACGCACCACCGCGCGCAGATCGTTCAACAGTTCGCCGGCCAGCTCATCGGCAGTTGCTAGCGCATCGGCATCTTGTGTGCTGGCGTTAGCGCGAATTGCTCGAAGATTCATTTTTAGTGCCGTCAGCTTATGGCCGGCAACATCGTGCAGTTCGCGCGACAGGCGCAGGCGCTCCTGATCTCTGGCGCTGTCTGCGAGCAGCGTGCGGGTTGCCATCAGATCGGCATTGACAAGGCGCAGCTCATCGGCCATGCGTTCCGATTTCTGGCCGTAGCGCATCACCATCAGCGCGAACATCTGGAATGAACCATAAGCTGCAAGACTGACCAGCGCGCTCGATAGCGTAGCTTGCCAGTTCAAAATCATGATCAGGAAATAGGCTGCATTCAAGGTGAGTAACGAGATAATCGTTGCGCGAAAGGATAGTCGGACTGCGTAGAGACTCAGCAACAGGATAAGCAGGATCGGCGTCGAGCCCGAGACTCCCATGCTGAGCAGCCAGAAGGTCAAGACGGTCAGTACGACCAATACAGCAATGCTATTGGCATCCAGTCGATCAAGTTCATCGCCCAAGAACCACAACCAGCCCATCAGAAAGCCTAACAGGAGGACGTCCGCCCACGGGTTCTGGCCTGGTGCATTGCCGAATAAATTGGAGCTGGAATACCAGACTGCGCCCCACGCAAGGTAGGACGCGATAGCAAGCGCCGAGAAATATTTTTCGGAAAAAGATTTCGGTTCCATACCGACAGTATCGACCCAGATCGCGCCCTTGAACAAGGGCGGAAGGAAAAATCATGACTTCCGGCACCCTGATTATCTGACTTCTGGCACCTAAACCGATGCTGCTCCAGGAGCGATGCTGGTCTCCTGGTTCGTTGAGACCCGCCTGGCGGTGAGATGCATCGCCAAGAAATCTGGAGAAAATCATGAATTTGTCCGTATTCGTATTGCCGCATGTTGCTGCTGGTGTGATCGCACTGCTGTTGTTCTGGACCGCCGCCTTCAACAAAAAGGGTACGTCCTTCCATCGAAAGGTCGGTCAGGCCTATCTGGTGAGCATGGCTGTTATTGTACTGACCGGGATACCGCTGACGTTGAAAGCCTACCTCGCCGGTTATGTGACCAGCGCGATCTTTCTTGGCTATTTGTTAATACTGGTCAGCCATAGTTGCTTCACTAGCGTGCGCGCAATTCGGTTGCGTCAGGATCGAGTGAGATTTTTGGGTCCGTTCCATCAAGTGGCGACCGGAATTCTCGGCACGGCAGGTGCTGCCGTAATGATTTATGGATGGGGCAGCAATATGGCTGTTATCCTGATTCCGTTTGGCGCGATTGGTGTGATGTCACTGATCGGGCTGGCACGCGATATGAGAAAGGCTGAATACGCCACCAACTGGTGGTTGAAAGAACACTACGGCGCGATGATCGGAAACGGGATTGCTACCCATATCGCATTTTCTCAAATCGGACTGGCGCGAATCCTGCCTGGGCAAAGCGGCACGGTAACAATGTTGGGATGGTTAGTGCCACTGGCGGTTGGAATGACCGCGATCGTTGTTCTCAACCGCCGCTATCGAAAGGCATCTCCGCGGACGCCGCCTGTTAAAATCGATTCTTCAGCCAAAACCGCGACAGCACAAACTCAATGAGCCGAACCATATTTTGCAGCTACACGAAGCAAGAAGATGAAGGCTTGGATCGGGCACCCTTACCTGGTCCGCTTGGCCAGAAAATTTTTGACAATATTTCCAAGCCGGCCTGGAGAAAATGGCTGGCCCATCAGACGCTGCTGATCAATGAAAATCGACTGAGTCCGATTAATCCTGAACATCGAAAGTATCTTGAACAACAAGCAGAGGCTTTTTTATTTGGCGGAGACGTTGATAAGGCGGTCGGGTTTGTAGATCCAACCAACGGGAATGATTAGCCCACTGCTTTGTCGCCCGTCGAATTGAGTTCGGCTTGAACCGCTGGGTAGTTTAAAACGCGCAGCGTTTGAATCCTGCAGCTGACGTCTCCCATCTGAACGCGATCAAAATTGCTGAGGTAGCCGGAATGGCTGGCAATCAGAGCAAAACGCTCAACGGAGCGGAGTACGCTGGAACACGGTGGCGCAAAATCCACCAGTACATGACGCTTGCGAGTCAATTCAACGCGGATCGTGTCAGCGTCAATCACCTGCCAGTCGCGAATGCCGATGCCGATATAAATATTGTTGATGGGTTCACCGGCATGTTTGAGATAAACCGATTCCAGTTCCTGGCGGTCCTGAGGGGCAGTAGCGCAAGCGATCACCGCAAGCAATGCAAGCGCAGATACGAGTGACGTTCTTCCTTGAGCAGGCATTTTCACATTCTCCAAAACAGCAGTATGTACGACATCCATATTATCGTAGTGTCGAAAACAATCTTCCTGTCATCTAAATTTGATAAATATGCCGCTTTCAAATCAATGCTTTCAGGCTTGCGCTTTTTGCAGGCGCAAGTCAGGTTTATTGAATATTAGGGTTGACTTAAACCACGCAAACCGTTTTAATACTCGGCTTCGCAGCAAAACGGTCAGTCTAGCGTTCGACCCGAACAGTTGCAGTGGCCAGGTAGCTCAGTTGGTAGAGCAGCGGATTGAAAATCCGCGTGTCGGCAGTTCGATTCTGCCCCTGGCCACCATTTCTCTGTTTACCCGATCATTTGCATAAACAACGGATTCAGATCGCTAAAACACTGCGCCAGTTGCTTGATGCTGACAGCCCGGTTGAGCGATTCGAGCGCGAATTGCTTCTGAGCCATGTTTTCGATAAAAACCGGGCCTGGATCTGGGCTCATCTTGAAGATTCACCGGTCAGTCAAAAACAGATCAACCGCTATTCAGAACTGCTGGAGCGACGAGCAGCCGGGCACCCCATCGCCTATCTGACCGGTTTTCGCGAATTCTACGGCAGGGAATTTCAAGTCAGCCAGGATGTATTGATTCCGCGCCCCGAAACCGAGCTCCTGGTTGACTTGGCGCTGGAGCTTTTGCCAGTCAGTAGGATTCGGATCATAGACGTCGGCACCGGATCTGGAGCCATCGGTTTGACTTTGGCGGCAGAGCGGCCAGCTTGGCAAATCACTGTAAGCGATATTTCGAGTGCTGCCCTGCGCGTGGCGGCAGATAACCAGAGTCGGCTCAGGCTGGACCAGGTTCGGCTACTTGAGAGCCATCTTCTCGATCAGGTCTTGAGTGAGTCTTTCGACTTGGTCATAAGCAACCCGCCCTACATTGCCAATGATGACTCTCATTTATTGCAAGGTGACCTGCGGTTTGAACCTGCCGTTGCCCTGAGCTCGGGACCTGATGGCCTGGATTTGATTCGGAAGCTAGTTGCTCAAGCGCTCAGAGTGCTCAAGCCTCGCGGCTGGTTGTTGATGGAACATGGTCATGATCAAGCCGGCGCAGTCCGTGCTTTGCTGGCCAACAGCGGCTTTGATTCGATTCGATCCTGGAGCGATCTGGCAAAAATCGAGCGAGTCACGGGTGGCAGGGTTAGCAGTTAAAAATGGAGCACGATCAAACCGATCGAATGAAAGCTGAAGTAAGCTGATCCGGTCACATGCTGTAACTCCCACTTTATTTCCATCGATTCCGCTGCAAAGGTAAATGCCTGATGTCCCGTTCGCTTGCTATTCGACTGTTGATTCTCGCCATCTTTCTTTCTGGCATCGCGTTATTTATTGCGTTCGACCTCGGACAGTTCCTGAGCCTTGAGAGCTTACGCGCCCATCGTGATCGCCTGCTCGGATTTGTTGATGCCAATTTTTACGCCAGTTTGTTGGTCTATGTCCTGATCTACGTCGCCATGGCAGCCTTATCCGTCCCCGGTGCTGCAGTGCTTACACTGGCCGGGGGCGCCTTGTTTGGTGTGGTCGCCGGCAGCATTGCGGTGTCTTTTGCCTCATCAATCGGCGCTGCGCTGGTTTTTATTGCCGCGCGCTTTCTGTTTCGCGACAGCATCCAGAAACGATTTGGCAAGCGGCTGGAGGCAATCAACCGTGGCGTTGAGCGCGACGGGGCTTTTTATCTGCTCGCACTGCGGCTGGTTCCAGTGTTCCCGTTTTGGCTGGTGAATTTATTAATGGCACTCACCCGCATCAAAACCTGGACGTTTTATTGGGTTTCTCAGCTTGGCATGCTTCCGGCAACCGTCATTTATGTCAACGCGGGCACGCAGCTGGCTCAAATTGATTCTTTAAGCGATGTTTTGTCGCCAGGGCTAATCGGTGCCTTTGTGCTGTTGGGCTTGTTGCCGCTGCTGATGCGCTGGACGCTGAGTTGGCTGCAGCGCAGAAAAGTCTATAAGGGCCACAACAAGCCGAATTCCTTTGACTACAACCTGATTGTCATAGGTGCCGGTGCCGGTGGGCTGGTTTCCGCCTACATTGCAGCGACTGTCAAAGCAAAAGTCGCGTTGATCGAAAAAAACGAGATGGGCGGCGATTGTCTGAATACTGGTTGTGTGCCATCCAAAGCTCTGCTCAGAACCGCAAAATTGGCGGCTGAAGCGAAAGACAGCAAGCGCTACGGCATCGATACGATGACTACGAACATCGACTTCAAACAAGTCATGGCTCGCGTGCACAACGCCATTGCCAAAATCGCGCCGCACGATTCGCCTGAGCGCTATCGCAGTCTCGGCGTTGATGTTATTCAAGGCCACGCGCGATTGATTTCGCCCTGGCAGGTGCAGGTTGGCGAACAAACTTTAAGCGCACGAGCGATTGTTCTGGCGACCGGTGCTGAGCCCTTGGTCCCGTCGATTCAAGGCCTGGATCAGACCCAATATCTGACCTCCGATACGTTGTGGGATATTGATGAACGACCTGAGCGTCTTGTGGTGTTGGGTGGTGGGCCGATCGGTTCAGAGCTGGCTCAAGCCTTTGCCCGGCTCGGATCGCAGGTCAGCGTAATTGAAATGGCAGACCGCCTGCTGCCGCGCGAAGACGCTGCGGCCGGCGAACTGCTGGCAGAAAAAATGGCATTTGACGGAGCGACGGTTGCTACCTCGCACAAAGCTCTGCGAGTTGAAGACGGCAACAAACTGATCTGTGAACATAACGGCAGTGAGGTCGTTTTTGAATTCGACCAGCTGTTGATCGCACTCGGCCGAAAGACCCGCGTTAGCGACTACGGGCTCGACGAACTAGGCGTCCGGCTGGATGAACGCAAGCGCATTGCCAGCGATGAATTTCAGCGCACCAATTTTCCGAATATTTATGTTTGTGGGGACGCCGCTGGGCCCTACCAGTTCACCCATGTCGCCTCGCATCAGGCCTGGTCGGCTGCGGTTAACGCGTTAATTGCACCGCTGTGGTCATTCCGCACCAGCTACCGTGCGGTTCCCTGGGTGACCTACACCGATCCCGAAGTCGCCCGGGTCGGTTTGAGCGAAGATGAGGCAACAGAACAGGATGTTGCGCATCAGGTCACACGCTACGGGCTTGATGATCTGGACCGCGCTATTGCTGATAGCGCGGACTACGGCTACGTCAAGGTTTTGACCGAACCAGGTAAGGACAAGATTTTGGGTGTTACGATTGTCGGTGCACACGCCGGTGAAATGCTGCCCGAATTTGTGTTGGCCATGACCCACGGATTGGGCCTGAACAAGATCATGGGCACCATTCATACCTACCCAACCTTCAGTGAGGGCAACAAATATGCGGCTGGTGAATGGAAAAAGGCCAACAAGCCTGAGAAACTTCTGGTCTGGGCGAAGCGATTTTTTGCCTGGCGGCGGCGTTAGTCGCAGTGAAAAAGCTCACAGCTTAGACAACCGCCTCTTGGATAATTTTTATTTAGATAGAGGAAACCAAGAACAATCTCACTTCGTCAAACAAGACCACGTTCAAGAGGGAAGCGACTGGCCCTGAGGTAATCATGCCCCAAAAATCAACATCCGACACCCTGCCCCGCCCCTATTTGGTGGCTCTAACCGGCGGTATTGCATCAGGAAAAACCGCAGTTTCTGATCAACTGGCCGGTACCGGCATTTTAGTGATCGACACGGATGTTGTCGCCAGAGAAGTCGTGAAACCAGGCACTGTTGGGTTAAGAGAGATTATTCGCGTGTTTGGTGAAGATATTTTGCAGTCCAATGGCGCCCTGGATCGGCGCGCGTTGGGCTTGCGAGTATTTAATTCACCGGCGGCGCGTAATCAGCTCGAGGCGATTACACATCCACTGATTCGCGATCAGGTTCGAGCCGATATTGACGCCGCCCGCGGCCGGGATGTCATTGTACTGGTGGTTCCGCTGCTGATTGAAAGCGGGCTGTTTGAAGATGCCGATGAGGTGCTCGTGATCGATGTGCCGGAGAGCACCCAGCGTGAGCGCTTGATCCTACGCGACGACATCAACGTTGATCAGGCCGATAAAATCATGGCTGCGCAGACCAGTCGCAATGCACGTCTAGGGCATGCAGACTTCGTTATTGAAAACAGCGGAACCAGAGATCAACTTGAAGACCAGGTAACTGCCTACCTGGGCGGGCTCAAAGCCAGACTCAATGCGCACTCAGAATCGAGCACCAAGCCTCAGGCCTGATCATGCCGCCTGATTTTTCCCGCCATCAGGTAATTACCATAACCGGGCTTTGAGCATATCGAAGTACTTTGTCGCTGACGCTGCCGAGCATAAGCGACTTCATTCGCGACAGACCGCGGCGCCCGATGATAACTAGTGTTGCGTGGTCATCTTCGGTATAGCGGATGATTTCTTCAGCCGGATCACCCATCGAGGTCTCTTCATCAATCTCGACCCCATCGGCCTCATTCATGCCCTCCCGGGTTTGATCGAACGCGCGTTGGGCCGCAACCTGGGCCGCCTGATCAATATCGGCTTTCGACATGCCTGCCATGCCAATGACTTCGACTGAAGCAGCTGGAAACACGTAGAACAAGCGCACAGGGATCGACAGTGGTTTTGCCAATTCGAATGCGAAATTGGTCGCTCTGATTGAATTCTCCGAGCCATCGACTGGCACTAAAATTTCTTTGATGTGTTCTGTCATAGGTCGCTCCTATAGGTTTGATCGCTCCTGTTAGTACTGTATTACATCTAGGGAGCCTCTGAATAACTATGTTCGGGCGCGACGGGACTTTGCGGGAGGCTCCGGCGCGGCTTGGGTGAGCGCCGTTTGGTCATTCCAAACAAGCGAGCCCAAACGAGGCGGAGGCCCCGCAAAGCCCCGTCCCGTATGGGTTTCGCCGGAAAAGCCGCATCTCGCGCGTCGCGCCACACGGCCGTAGCTACGGCTACTGTCACTCGCGACGCACCACACGATCTGCGGCTTTTCTGACTGAAACGCGCTCCGAACATAGTTATTCAGAGGCTCCTTAAGACAGTGGCTGTCCTGATCAATCAAGATCATCTGCGCAATTACTGTACCAGCGCGCCCGAGCATAGTCGTTCAGAGGTTTCTTAACTCGCCGATCTTGTTGAGATTAGCGCAACCAAAAAAATCGGACAGCTCAAAAAGACCAGTCCCTGGTTGAATTTGAACAGAAAGGTTCTAAACCAGCCTGAGAGAAAACAATTCCAATGACGCTGACCTGACCGCCGTCATGACTAACCACCTGGTGTTGAGGTTCCTCAGACCTTCGCTGCAACGTGTCGGCAACGAGTGCTTGGAGGATTCTGGCGGAAAAATCATGCTCAAATCACGTCGGCCCGTTAGTCTGCACTAACTTTCAGAAACTAAGGCTAGAAATATTATGTTTGAAGCAAGTGCTGTATTTTATCTCGCCATGTTTACCTTTGGTGCGGCCATCACATTGGGTGCTGTTCAACTTTACCGAGTGCGACAAAGCCAGAAGCGTCAGAAATGAATCTTGAGTTGTTAACGCATTCGGATCGTCCTCACGCACTCTTTTTTAAGCCTTCGGAGGTTGAATGGCCTCAGATCCAAGCCTTGTTCAAGCCTGCTGGCTTTCAAAATCTCGATCCGAATCGAAGCTAACCGATTGATCAGTCGGCTTCCGATTCAAAACGATCCTCAAAGACCTCGTCAAGGATCTCGGCATTCACCGCTGGCGAGAATTCGCTTGTGCCGGCGAAGCCGCTCAGCTGGCCATCATCCAGCAGCGTAGCCGTAGCGGTGACCAGCAGGTCCGCTGGTAACGCTTCCGCGAGCTCGACCTCGAAAGTTTCACTGCAGTCCGCTGATACGCTCACTTGCTCTGCAGTCACGAACGTGCGTCCCTCGCCGTGGCCGGTCGGGTCAGCCGCGATTACGGTGAAGAACTCGATTCGATAGTCGCCGGCGCTGGTGTCGAGATCGAAGTCGATCCTTGTGAGGCCACCATCGACGGTTGCTGAATTAAGTGCCGGGAAATTCTGGAAGCCGTTAGGACCGGCATCGGCGTCGCCGCAGCCATCGTTGGCGGTCACGCCGTCGCCGACGGCCGCATCCATTGAAAGATCGATTCCGAGCGCCTGATTATCGGAGA
>JGI12109J20283_11508414_pt1 | contig 10532 bp, 8 predicted proteins | sample ElkSlonscriptome_12_FD_20283 | JGI IMG/M metagenome (IMG submission 20283) | reverse complement strand
TTCCGTCGCCAGCATGGCGGACAGTTCGGACGCCACGTTGATGGCGCTGTCTTCCAGCAGCTTTTGGGACACGTCCACATAGACGCTGGCCTCATGCGCCGGGATGGTCACCTGCCCGAAGGTCGGTTCGGTGCTGGAGCGGTCGTCCGTCTCGCCAACCCATACCGCAGTCGGGCGGCCGGTCAGCTTCGGCATGACCAGTTCCCCGGCGGCCGTGCTGGTGACGGTGGCGTGCTGGCGGATCGGGCTGATTTCCTCAATGCCCTTGATGACCTGAGCGCGGAAGTCGGACGGGGCCAGATAGCCGCCGGACGTGTCATCCGCCACGGTCAGGCTGCGGACTTCATCGGCGCCCATCGCCTCGCGGCCACGGCGGACGAACGCGGTGAAGGCGCGGGTCTCGAGGGGCGGACCATCGTTCGCGGGCGCCGAAACGCCAGCGCGGGAGGATCGGGCTTCCAGGCGGTCGGCGCGCTTTTCGGTCGCGGTGACGGCGGTCTTGATTTCGTCCACCGTGGTCTTGACTTCGCCAACGGTCGTTTCGAGCCGGTCAACGCGGCTTTCAAGATCGGGCTTATCGTCGGTCATGGTGTCATCCGCGCGGGTCTCGGGCGCGGCCCCGGTTTCGTGTTCCATGTCGGAACCTCCATGCTGGTGTGCCGCGCGCGCGGCGGGATCGGCCCGCACCTCGTGGATGCGGGCACGGTGACCGCTGGGAACAGCGACCAATGAGATTTCGGCCAGGTCGGCCGTGGTGATGGTCCGGCCTCCACCGGATCGGGCTTCGTCGGCCAGCCGCCGGAACCCGACCGACAGGCCATTGAGCGCGCCAGCCCGAAGCCGGGCGTAGGCGTCGGCGCCCTCGGTGGTCTCGATCAGCAGGCGCCCCCGGACGAAAAGGCCGGTGTCGTCTTCGCGCACCTCATCCCAGGCGCCGACAACGCGGGCCTGATCGTGCGACCAGAGCATGGGCAGGCGGTGCCCCTCCGCCCGATGCTCGGACAGGGACGCGGCGAACGCGCCCCGGCGGAAGGCGGTGCGGTGCCGATCAAGCTCATCCCAGACGACGGCATATCCAGAGAAGGTGCCGGTGCCGATGTCTGGCGAGAAGCGGCGTTCAAGGCGTTCACTCATCGCTCGCGCCCCCCTGTTCGGTGTTCATCGGGAAGCGCAGCTTCGCGGCGTCTCCGCCCTCCGGCGGGAAGTTTTCCTTGCCGCGCGCTTCGTCGGCGGTCATCAGCCCGCCGGCAATCGCCTTGACATAGGCGTCAACGCGGCTCGAAAGATCGGCCATCTCAAGGGCGCCGGTCGTGAACTCGGCAAAGTGATCGGCCCGCTCTTCCTCGGTCAGCAGGTCCCGATAAATCGTCTCGGTCCAGAGACGGAGATACGGCAACAGGGTCAGGGCGAGGAACTGGCGGCCAAGGCTTTCGGCGTTGGCGTGCGTCACCCGCGACATTTCGGACAGCAGCGACAGCGGCACCCGAAGGAACCGGGACACCTCCGCAACCTGGAACGTGCGCATCTCCTGGAACTGAATATCAACGCTGTTGAAGGTGAGCGGCTCGAAGCTCATGCCTTCTTCGAGAACAGCCGTAGAACCGGCAGCATCGCCCGAATGCAGGGCGGACAGGCTCGATTTGAGCCGCGAAATCACCTGATCGTTGAGCCGGCCGGGCGCCTTCAGGACGCCACTCGGGCGGGCGCCGCGCGCCATGATCCGGGAAGCGTGCCGCTCGAGGGCGATGCCCAGGCCGATGGCATGACGGCCGGCGTGGATCAGCGACAGGCCGGTGTTCGGCGTCACCCCCAGCCCCCGAAGGTGGAACACCTCGGAGCGGTCAAGGTCGCGGTGCGTGCCGTCGCCAAGGGTCAGGGTATAGCGCGGCTCGAGGGTGTCGGCGTCGGTCTCGACGGTGACGGACTTCCGGGGCAGCGGGACCACCTCAAGCACACGGCCGTCGCTGGATCGTGCGACATGGGCGAACGCCTGACCGTCCAGGATCAACGCGGCCGTCATATCGGCCTTGAACTGGTACGCGGTCACCCAGGGGCAGGGCAGACGAGACAGGATCGGCTCAAGGGGATGGTCATCGGCTCGGCGCCGGTCGTCACCCTCGCGGACGTACAGGTGGACAGGCAGCATCGCAACGGATTCGCTGATCGCCCGGACGGCGGCCAGGGCCGGAGCGTACTCAAGCGCCGTGTCGGCCGAAACGGCAATGCCGGCAGCCGTGCCGTGCGCCTCGCGCAACATCGCCTCAAGATCGCCAAGCGATCCCGAACGGGTTTCAAGCCCAAGAATGCGTCGAAGAAAACTCATGTCGAAGTCCTGTCCAGCAATTTTCACCCTGGACAGAAAAAGAGCCCGGAAGCAAGTCCGGGCTCGCGCGCGCGCAAAGTTAAGTTTGCTGTTCGTTGATGTTCGTTGACCGTTGTTGATTATAGTTACTTACTCGGCAGGTGCGGCGCCGTCCGGCTCGCCAAGCACACAAGCGTTCAATGCCTCGAGGGTCTCGAGGGCGTCAGTCGCCGCGCGTTCGACCAAATCGGAGTCGCTCGAATCGGCCAGGATGTCAGTCAACAGACCGTGCAGGGTGGCGGAACAGGTGGTGATGTCGGGTGTCATCGTCTTAGTTCTCCTCTGGTGAAACGCATGGCTCCGATCCATCGTCGTGGCCATGCTGGGCGATATGCGAAAGGACCGCATATGCCCGGTTTGCCCGCGCCAGCAGTTCGGCCCGGCGGCGGGCCAGCGTGTCGGCCAGGGCCACCGGTCATCCCTCCGGCCGGATGGCGTACAGGTTGACGGAGCGCCCCCTGACCTTGGTCTTTTTCGACCGCTTGCCGTCGTCACGCTCCACAATCCAGCCGGCGCGGTCGAGGGCATCAAGGGCGCGGGTCAGGTCGTGCCCAACAACGGCCTCTTTCAGCGCGTCAGACGTGAAGAGGTAGGTTCGCGGCGCGTCGGCCCCCATGCCGTCGTCACGCCACCAGCCGGCGCGCTCGCGGGTCGGGATCGTGCTATCCTCGGTCAGCACCGAAAACCGCGTGTCGCCATACCGATCAAGGAACGCGGTCACGGCCTCAAGGATTTGGTCATCCTCCGGCCGGCCGGCGGCCCGGCCTTCTTTCCACAGTCGGAAGGCCAGCGTTGCGGCTTCAATCGCGGCATCTTCGGGCCAGGGCGCCACGCCATAGTCACAAGCCAACTCGCCGGCCATGGCGATCAGGGCGAGCATTGACGCTGCCCGGCCTTCCAATTCGGAACCACCAGTGAAGCCCGGTTCGTCGCGGACGGTGGCAAGCAGCGCGCCAAGGTCCTGGTCGTCTGTCAGCAGGCGTTCAACGAAAGCCGGCCCGGCGTGCCCATGGTGGTCCTCGCACGCGGTCTTCAGGGTGTCGCTCAGCGTGCGGCCATCGGGCAGCCCGTGCAGGGCGTCGAAGACACCGAAGGCGCGGGCATCGCAACGAACGTCCAGCAGGCGGGCGGACTGCCCGGCCTTCTGGTGCCTGTTGCCTTCCGCCATGCTGGCGGCGATGGAGCGTTCCCCGGACGACAGGACGACGACGCGCCACCGATGGACGGGGCGGGCACCACCGGAGCGGCTGGCCCGCGTCTTGCCCGTGCCGTTGCCGATGGAGTAGACGACGGCGCCGACTTCGCGAGGATCGCATTCGGAGATCTCGTCCAGGACCAGCAGACCGTCATTGCGCGCGGCGGCCACGGCCTCAAGCCCGTTGCTGGTGGTGCGCCAACTCCGGCCGAACTCGCGCGGGTGCCCCCAGACGGACGACGCCATATCCAGCAGCGTTGACTTGCCGGTGGAACTGTCCCCAACGAGGTGAAGGCCGGCGCCCTGGCGATGCACGCGGGCCAGCAGCGGCCCCGCGAACGCGGCGGACAGGGCCAGGACAGCAAGCGGGTTGCCGACAGCGCGCGCGGCAACGTCAGTCTGCCAGCCCTCGAGTGTGCCGGCGGTGCCGGTGCCGGGCGCGGTGTCACCCTGCCAGACGGCTTCGGCGTCGCCGAGGGTCCGATCCGGCAGCACATAGGCGGAGCGGTCAGCCAGCCAGCCGGTGCGGGTCGCGGCCAGCACGTCGCGGTCAGGGTGCCGCGTCATAAGCCAGTCATTGAAACGGCCCTGTTGGCTGCGGAAAATCCGCGCCCCCTGATCCAGCAACTCGCGGCGGAGGTCGGAGCCGTCGCCGGCCAACAGCGACATGGGCGCGGCCCATTCCTTCATCCGGCCGCGCGGGTCGGTGAAGCGCAACAGCAGACCATGGTCCCGGCCGTCCGGCCCTTGCGTCTGGGCTTCGGCCCAGATCGGGGACGCCACCTGAACGTCAAGCGGCGGCGGCGGCTCGTCTTTCTTGGCCCGGCCGAAACCGTGATAGTACAGGCCAGGGGGGCCGAACTCCGACCACTCTTCATAGGTCGCATAGAACGGCCGTTCCGCCGGTTCGCCCTCAGCGCGCGGCGCGGCGCCGGCCCGCTCGTACATGCGATCCAACTGGCGGTCTGAAAGGTCGGTGCCTGCAACGGCATCCCAGCCGTGCATGATTTCGGCCACGTCCTCGCGGGAGAACCCTTTGCGCCGCAGACGGCGCACCATAGACATGGCCATGCCCGAACGGCTTTCGTCGGTCAGGCCCTTCGTGTCGCCCAGCCACCGGCGCAACATGGCCTCATCGGCGGCCAGTTCGGCGGTCAGCCGATCCCGAAGGCCCGGGTCCACAGCGGGCAGCGTGTCCCAGGCGCACAAGGCCCGCACGTCCGCGCCCGTGGCGGCGCGGTCGGTGCTGGTGACCAGACGCGAGACAGACACCCCGCGCCCCTTCGCGCGCTTCGATTTGGTCGGCAGGTTGATGGTGCCGGGCAGACGCAACACGCGGTCCACGTTGCGCACATGATCGGCGCCGAAGCGCATTTCGAGAAGCTGGCCAAGGTCTTCGGCCAGCAGGGTCGCGGCGCCGTCCTTGCCGTCCAGAGGGTGCCCATCGGCGCGCCGCCAAAGCAGATTGAACCCGTTTCCCGAGTCGATCACGAATGCCGGCGGCGTCGGGCTCTCGGTCGTGATCCGGTGCGCCAGCCGCGCCAGCCGCTCGCGCTCGCGGCGGAGCCCATCCGGTTGCGCTTCGACGGCGGCGGCCGGGTCAAGATCGGCCCAGAGGTATTCCGACGCGGCAATGTCGTCTTTCTTCGGCTTTTTGGTCGGCCGGCCCGTGGCCGGGTTGGCCGTAAAATACAGATTTTTCCTGCCCTGGCGGGCGTCGATCCAGCGCGCCAGCCCGTCCGCGTCGGAGGTGTCGAAGGTCGCGGCCTCGGTGCCCCCATCGGGCACAATCGCAACGAGGCGGACCGTCCCGCCGGGCCGAAGGGCCTGACAGAAGCGGACGGCCTCGGTGGTGTCGTGCTGGTGGGCCTGTTTGGGGGCGGCGTGGGTCATCGGGCGAACTCCACCCCGGCGGCGGCCAAATCGAACGAGAGTTCAAGGTGCGCCAGTTCCGCGAGCGCGCCCCGGGTGTCGCCTGCCTCGAGGCGAGCGCGAATGCGATGAAGCTCGGCGGGCATGTACCAAAACAGGAACTCGGGATTCGCTAGTTCCTCCCGAATGGGGATTGGCTTCTCGGCGGGTTGCACCGCCGGGGAAGACCGCGCGCGGCGGGTCCGGATGTCGATAATATCGCGGTCCATGTCAGGCCTCGCTCGTACTGGTCAGGGGGGCGGACAGGCGGCCCGTTGCCCATGCGTCAAGCGCGGTTCGCTCGTAGAACACGTCCCGACCGAACCGGCGGAACTCCGGCCCCCCGCCCGTGCTGCGCATCTTCTTCAGGGTGCTGGCCTTGCAGCGCACGCCGAAAATCGCCTGGACGTACCGGGATGCTTCGTCCGTCACCAAAAGGCGCTTCCGAAACTCGGGGGGAAGGCAAACCTCGGGGGTTCGCGCCCCATGAGGCGCGTTGGAACTTGTCATCATGGTTCAGTCTCCGAAGGAGGGAGCGGCGCCCCGCTAACGGGGCGCCTGGTCCTACTCGGCGCCGAGAACCTGCTCGATGCGGCGCTCGATGTGGTTCAAGTTTATCGACACGAGAACATGCTTGTCGGGATCCGCCAGCATTGCCGGCAGAGCCTCAGGCTTGACGATTTCGCTCCAGATAGAATCGCCCGAGCGATGACCGTCAGGGGGGATAACCGTGAACCCGTGTTCGGGGTGGCGCGCCTGTTCATGGCCGTCGGTGCCGCGTGGGGCCGAGGGGATCAACTCACCAGGGCCGGTCCACAGAACCAACACTGCGTCACCATCCTTGAAGCCACGCAAAAAGGCGGATTCGCGCGCAGCATCGGCGGAGGAGAAGCCGAGTTTGGTTAGCAGGCGCATGACACGAAGCTGAATGGTCTCCGTGATGCTGAAAACGCGCGGTTTGCCCGCGTAAGGGGTCATTGCGGGGACGAAGTGTTCGCGCACAATCAGCTGGTTGAGCTGACTGCGCTCCCAGCCCGTCACTTCGCATACTTGGCGAATGTTGAGCCCGTCGGACATAGCTTGGTTCTCCTGTGTGCCGGTGCAATACCCCTAACATGATCAACTATGTTCCGAGTGTCAAGGGTAATCCGTGCAAAAGCACCTATCTCATAAAAAGGGGGTGGCGTTATGCCCCCCCACTTACCCGAGTCAGGCCAGGGCGAGCGTTCGCGCTCAAGGATATACGGCAGCGGTTCCCCCGGTTCCCCCGTCAGGGAACCGCCGGGGAACCGGAAAAGCCCTGCAAAATCAATGCAGTTCCCTCGGTTCCCCCGGCTCCCCGTGTTTTCGTAGGGGGTCAGGGCTTTTTGAGCGGTATCACGTCGGCCGGGGCGTCGCCTTGGGCTTGGCGGTAGGCATCGGAAATCATCTTTGCGGCGTCTTCTGCCAGGGCTTGGTGAGCCGATTTCGCCATATGCAGATAGCGGGCGGTCGTCTCGAGCCGGGTATGCCCAAGCGCGTGCATGATGCCGGCGGCTTCGGCACCCTGCATTGCCATCCATGACGCCAGACTGTGCCGGAGCCCATGCAGCCCCAGGTCAGACGGCAGCCCGGCCTCCGCCCTCACCAGCGCCCATGGCTTGGTCATCACCATTGGCCCCGCACCCTTGGCAGGCGGAAACACATAGGCGTCGGGGTCCGGGTCTTCCGGGGCCTGCATGGCGATGATGGCGGACGCTACGGCGGGCAGGCCGATGATGCGTTCCTTTTGCGTCTTGGTGCCGGTCTTATGTTCTGTGCGCGGCAGACGGATTTCGCCAGCCTTCAGGTTCACATGACGCCAGCGGAGATTGATGATCTCGCCTTTCCTGGCCCCGGTCAGGGCGATAATCCGGATCGCGGCGGCAGCCGGTGAGCGGATGCGACTATCCTGCTCGAGCCGGTCAAGGGCGTCGAACAAGCGGCGGTATTCGTCCGGGCTCTGAAGGATGGCGTCTCGTTCGTTGTCGGTTCCAAGGGACACGTCCGGGACCGGGTTCACCACCGGATAGCGTTCGCCCTTTGCCCACACCAGAGCGGCCCCCAACAGCCGGAGGGACTTCCTGGCAGTGCCTTCACCACCACGGACACGGGACAGCCCACGCGGGCCGGTCTTGGTGGTCTTGCTGGTCTTGCCGTCGCGGATGGCCCGAAACGCCTTCATCACGTCTTCAGGCGTCAAGGCATTGGCGTACAGCCGCCCCATGGTCGGGATCAGGTGTCCGTTGATGCGTCCAAGGTCCGTGGTCCTGGTGTGGATGGTCTTTGCCTGGAACTTCTCCGATTCGATATAGGCGGCCAGAATATCCGCAACCGTTGGCGTTTCACGCTTCTCCTTCCGTTCCGTCAGCGGGTCGCGGCCCTCCTTCACCATGGCGGCCAGTCGGTCGGCTTCCTTCCTGGCCTGGTCCGTCGTCCATTTGCCATGCTTGCCGATGGTGGCGCGCCGCTTCCGCCCTTCTGGCGTTCGATAGTCGAAGACGTAGGACTTCACCCCAGACGGCAACACCTGAAGCCCGAACCCGGTGATACGGTCATCCCAAACCATGACGCGCTTTTTCGGCTCAGGATTGACGTTATCGACGATTGACTTTTTCAGATTAGGCATGGGCGTTTCCCCGGCTGGTGTTGGTGACACGCTCCCCATGTCACCACCATGTCACCAAACGCTGGTGACATGGGGTAACCTCGGTCACCGACTTTCGGCCATCAGGAAACGTCTATCACCTTGCCTCGTCAACGGAAATCACTTTACGGAAACCGGGTGTCACCAACGGTAACGTCAGGTAGCGTTGTAAAATATGCCCTCCGGAGCCGAAGGTCAGGGGTTCGAATCCCTTCGGGCGCGCCATTTCTCCTGACGTCGAAACGGCTTGCCCGAGTGCTAAGTGGTTCGGACTTCGTCCGAAGGGGCGCGCCATCTCTCCTGACATTGAAACGAGCCCTCCGACCGGCTGCCGCAGCCGCACTGTGGCTGCGCGCCGTGGTGCCGATCGCGCGGGCACGAACCAAGCGCAGCGGCACATCGAACCCGATTGCCTCTATCGAATGGCAAGGCAGGCTCTGGCCGATCGGCCAGCCTGACTTCTGACTGATTGCGAGAGTCGGGATTTTTCCCGATTCTAAACAGACAGGAGGGCAGGGGTGCTCGCCCGCGCGAGCAACCGGCGGCAGGTTCGGAACGTCGCGCACTCCTCCAACGGACAATGGCTGTCTCGCACGAACGCGTTGGCGGCTGGCCACTTGAGGAGAAACCGCCATGGCCTTTCGAGTGCCGACGTTTGTCGCCGCCATCGCCGTCACGCTGGGCACCGCCCTCGCGACGGCATCCCCCGCCATCGCGGCCCTGGTCAACGTCACCACGATGAAGGGCAGCGCGTCCGACTATTCGGCGTTCCGCGCGGCCGAGTCCGCGTTCTGGACGGGTAAGACGCTCACCTATAGCGAGGATTTCGAGAGCCACGCGATCACGAAAGAGGTCCCGGCCATCAACTCCGCCGTGGGCACCTTCACGTCGACCCAGGGCGGACAACGGGGCCAGGAGATCTCGATCCTGGACGCCGCGAACACGCCGTTCGGCGGCCGCTACAACGTCAGCAATGACCGCGCCCGCTCCGGAAAGTGGCTCGACAGCAACGATTCCAAGAAAATCGTGTGGGACGTCTCCGACCTCACCGCGTTCGACACCATCAGCTTCTGGATGACGGACGTGCTGGACGTGGCCGGCAAACTGGCCTTCCAGACGGCGGCGGGTGCGAACTACGCCACCACGATCGACTTCCCGGGCAAGGGCGGGTCCAACGGCAACGGCAGCCTGCTCTTCATCTCGATGAGCTTTGACGAACAGGTCACGGCCTTCAGGTGGTCGGCGACTGCCCGGAACGATGGATGGGGCCTCGATGACATCAAGGTCGGCTCCGCCGTACCCCTGCCGGCCGCCGCGTGGTTCATGCTGACCGCGCTGGGCGGGTTGGCCGGGGTGCGATGGTTGAACCAACCCCGTCGCGCCATGGCCGCCGCCTGACGTCTGCCCCACTGAGACTCCCAAGGATCGGGCGCCGCGCTTCGTGGCGCCCTTTGCTGTCCGCGCGCGCCGCCGCGCCCCCTGGCACACCGAGACCCCAACACCCCGTGACGCCCGGCCGGATCTGGTGTAAGCCCTCGCTCGACCTCCCGACACCGGCCGCACAGGACGCTCGCATCCCCATGGATCTGCGCAACATCGCGATCATCGCCCACGTCGACCACGGCAAGACCACCCTGGTCGACTCCCTGCTGAAACAGTCCGGCACCTTCCGCGAGCACCAGAAGGTGGCGGAACGCGCGCTTGACTCGAACGATCTGGAACGCGAGCGCGGCATCACCATCCTGGCCAAGTGCACCTCGGTCGCCTGGCACGACGTGCGCATCAACATCGTCGACACCCCGGGCCACGCCGATTTCGGCGGCGAGGTGGAACGCATCCTATCCATGGTCGACGGTGTCGTTCTGCTGGTGGACGCGGCCGAAGGCCCCCTGCCCCAGACCAAGTTCGTGCTGTCCAAGGCGCTGGCCCTGGGCCTGCGGCCGATCTGCATCATCAACAAGGTGGACCGATCCGACGCCCGCCCGCACGCCGTGCATGACGAGGTGTTTGATCTGTTCGCCGCCCTGGACGCCAACGACGACCAGCTCGATTTCCCCACGCTGTACGCGTCGGGCCGCGACGGCTGGGCGGCGCCGAACCCGGAGGTGGTGGAGACAGGAACCGAGGGCCTGACGCTGGAGCCGCTGTTCAACCTGATCCTGGGCCACGTGCCGCCGCCCGAGCGGGTGCTGGACGCACCGTTCTCCATGCTGGCGACGACGCTGGAGGCCGATCCGTACCTGGGCCGCGTGCTGACCGGACGCGTGCACAGTGGACGCATCCGCCTCAACCAGCCGATCAAGGCCCTGCACCGGGACGGCAGCCTGATTGAACAGGGCCGCGCCTCCAAGCTGCTCAGCTTCCGGGGGCTGGAGCGGGTGGCGGTGGACGAGGCCGAG
>JGI12109J20283_10448755_pt1 | contig 10534 bp, 8 predicted proteins | sample ElkSlonscriptome_12_FD_20283 | JGI IMG/M metagenome (IMG submission 20283) | reverse complement strand
GTCTTGTTCTGGGTCTTGTTGTGGGTCTTGTTGTGGGTCTTCTTGTGGATCTTCTTGTGGGTCTTCTTGCGGTCTGACGTCCGACGGTTCGGTTGGCTCATGGTCCTTTTCCCCTGCAATTTCGTTTGCTATTTCGGGTGCAGTCTCGCTGGCTTGTTCGCTGACTGCTTGTGATTCCGGCTCGGCTTCTGAGGCTGCTTTTTGTTGTGATTCGACTGGGGCAGGGTGGGTCAACTCCAACTCCGGTTCGAGGTTGTCTATATCCTTGATCTCGGCCAGCGTCGGCAATTGATCCAGCGACTTCAAGTTGAAATAGTCGAGGAAGGCCTTGGTGGTACCTAAAAGCTCGGGCCGCCCGGGGACATCGCGATGACCGACGACTTTGATCCATTCGCGCTCCTGCAGGGTTCTGAGTATGTTGGAACTGACCGCAACGCCGCGAATCTGCTCGATATCACTGCGCGTGATTGGCTGACGATAAGCAATAATCGCCAGCGTTTCGAGTAGCGCTCTGGAGTAACGCGGTGGTTTTTCAGTCCACAGCTGAGACACCACTGGCATGAGTTGACTTCGGATCTGAATCCGATAGCCGCTGCCGACCTCTACCAACTGCACGGCTCGACCTTCAAGATCGGCATCCAGGGCGGCCAGCGCCTCTTTAATGGCACCGTGGCCGGGTTTTTCGTCGTCCGGGAAAAGCGCGTTGATCTGATTCAGGCTCAGCGGTGCGCCGGAGGCCAGCAGCACGCCTTCAACGATCTGTTTTAGCGTTTCGATATCCAAGTGCATTTCCAGTCGAGTAATAGTTTTGATTGAGTGGTGGTTCGGTCTGAATCGATTCTGAATTCAAGATCCTAGATTCAAGATCCTAGATTCAAGATCCTAGATTCAAGATCCTAGATTCAAGATCCTAAATTCTAGATTCAAGATCCTGGATTCAAGACCATAGATTCGAGAATCAGGCTTCAGCCCGGGCCGGTCGGCGCACGTAAATGCTGCCGAACAGCTCTTGCTGAACCAGGTCAATCAAGTGTTCGCGCAACAGCTCGAGCAAGGCCAGAAAAGTTACCACGGCCCCAAGTCGGCCTTCCTCAAGGTCAAAGCAATCGGCAAACTCAATAAATGGTTTTTTCGACACCAGACCAGTGATTCTAGACATACGTTCGCGTACCGACAACGGTTCGGACTGAATTTGATGGCTGGCCAGCATATCGGCTCGCGCCATGACGTCTTTGAGGGCGAGCAGTACTTCTTTCAGATCGACATCCGGTGGCAGTTTGATTTGTTCGACTTCCTCGATATCGGCAGAGGCAACCGCGACATCCCGCTCCAGCCGCGGCAGTTCGTCCAGGTCTTCGGCGGCCTGCTTGAAGCGTTCATATTCCTGCAGGCGGCGAATCAGCTCAGCCCGGGGATCGCCCTCATCTTCTTCTTCGGGCACGGGTCGGGGCAGCAACATGCGAGACTTGATTTCGGCAAGGATGGCTGCCATTACCAGGTACTCTGCAGCAAGCTCAAGTTTCAGTCCGGACATCATGTCGATATAGCCCGTATATTGGCGAGTAATTTCAGCGATTGGAATGTCCAGAATATCGAGATTCTGGCGACGAATCAGATACAGAAGGAGATCGAGCGGGCCTTCAAACGCCTCGAGAAAAACTTCGAGCGCATCTGGCGGAATGTAGAGATCGTCCGGCAGTTTTAAGACCGGCTGGCCCTGCACAACGGCAAACGGCAGTTCGGTCTGGCTAATGGCCAGATTTTCCGCCTGGACTTGTTGGGCTTCAGTGATCTCGCGGTTCTCGCTGGTCTCGATGTTCATAGCGCAAGTGTATCGCGTTATCCTGCGCGCAGGTGGGCGCTACAATAGGAGTTCAATGAACGTAGACGGGAAATGAATATGCTGTACATGATTCGTGGCATTGATACGGAGGACAGCTTACCCCGGCGTGCTGGCTCACGTGACGCCCATTTGGCGCGTTTGAGCGCACTGCTCAATGAAGGCCGATTGGTCCTGGCTGGACCGCTGCCGGCCATTGATGCCGACGACCCGGGCCCGGCCGGATTTGTTGGCTCCCTGGTGGTTGCTGAATTTTCCAGCCTGGACGATGCCCAAAGCTGGGCCGATGCCGATCCCTACATTCAGGTCGGGGCCTGGTCGGGTGCTGAAGTACAGCCCTTCAAGCAGGTGCTGCCGTGACTGAACAGCGGGTCGAAATGATCAAGCAGCGGCTGACCCAGGCGTTGAACCCCGATCAGCTGCAGGTCATCGATGAGTCGCATCTGCACGCAGGCCATCCGGGCGCGCGCGACGGTCGCGGGCACTTTCGGGTTCGCATTGTTGCCGATGTGTTTTATGGTTTGCCTCGGCTGGCTCGACATCGTCGAGTATTCCGGGCCGTAGGTGAACTGATGAAATCCGACATTCACGCACTTAATATTGATGCTGTTTCCAAAAATGAACTATAAACTATTGATTTTATTATCTTCATTCGCCTTGATTGCATGCAGCAACACTGATGATCCAGTAGCAGCCAATCCCCTCGTCACTGAAGACGATGTATTGCTGGTGCTGGTTGACGGCGAACCCATTACCTTGCCCATGCTGGAATACACCATGGAGGCGCGTGGCGTGGCCGAAGACGATGAAGACGGCATGCGCAGCCTGCTCGATGAACTGATTCGATTGCAGGCCGTGGCCAATGCAGCCAGGGAGTCAGGCCTTACCGAAGAATCGCGCGTCCGGGCCTTGCGTCGTTTGCGTGAGCTGGAGGCGATTCAAATGAGCTATTTCAGTCAGTTGGCCGAGGATGAGCCGGTCACTGACCAAGAGGTGCAAGCCGTCTATGATTCGCAAGCTGCAACGGTTGGCGATCAGCAATATCAGATCGAAACCGTGGTTTACGCCAATCAGCCGAGCATATTGTCCGACCTGGCACGGCTTGACGCTAGCGATGCAACCTATGAAGAATTGCTGGCGGAAGCTCGCGAGCTTGGGCGTCCCGTCGATCAGCCGCTATGGGTCGATTTAAGTCAGCTGCCGCCCGATGTTTCGGCGGCGCTGCGAACGGCGGAAGTCGGCGAGGTGCTGCCGCTACCGTTGCAAACGGCGCAGGGCTGGCGCATTGTTCGATTGATCGACAAGCGTGCCTTTGAGCCACCAGCGTTAAGCGAGGTGCGCCAGGGTATCGTTAGAACCATTGCCAGAGAACGGGTCACGGCCCATGTCGACAGCCTGTATGAGTCTGCGGAAATCACCCCAATGCTGCCGTTGGACGATGCCGATGAGAGTGATGCCGATAACGACGCTAGCGATAATTGATCACAATCGTTTGGCACGATCGTTAGGCAACATTGTTAGACACAATCGTTTGACCCTATCGCTTAAGGCCAAACCGTTTACCGCCAATTCGTTCAAGGCAGATTCACCTGGACAGGCGGGCTCCAATTGGGATCGCGATAGTCGGCGGTTACTTCGGTGTAGATGCCACCGCGCACTTTGAAGTCTGCTCGCAGCTGCATAAACCTCGGCTGGGTGGCGTCGACCAGATCGCCTAAAATCTGATTGGTGACGGCCTCGTGGAATGCACCTTCGTCACGAAAGCTCCAGATGTAGTTTTTCAACGCCTTGAGCTCAACGCATAAACGATCGGGAACATAGGTCAAATACAGCTCAGCAAAGTCTGGCTGGCCGGTTTTCGGGCACAAACAAGTAAACTCTGGCATCCGAATGCGAATGGTATAATCGACATCGGTTTGCGGGTTGGGGAAAACCTCGAGTTCGCGGCTGGGTTGGCTGGGCATAAGAGCAGTCTCGTTGAAGGGATTTAGCAATCCCGTAGATTAAATCAAAACTCAGGGAATCAGGGCGTCAATGCGACTGACCGCAATAAAATTGTCTGGCTTCAAATCCTTCGTCGACCCGACGACGGTTACCTTTCCATCCAATTTAATGGGCATCGTTGGCCCCAACGGATGCGGTAAGTCAAACATTATTGATGCTGTGCGCTGGGTGATGGGAGAAAGCTCGGCGCGGCAGTTACGCGGCGAATCAATGAGCGATGTGATTTTCGCCGGTTCGGGCTCGCGCAAGCCGGTGACCACTGCGACCGTGGAGCTGGTGTTTGATAATAGTGAGGGCCGAGCGGGCGGCGAGTATGCCAGCTACTCGGAAATCTCGGTTAAACGACAGGTCAGCCGAGACGGTCAGTCCCTGTACTTTTTGAACGGCGCTCGCTGCCGCCGGAAAGACATCACCGATTTATTCTTGGGCACTGGTTTGGGACCGCGCAGCTACGCGATCATCGAGCAGGGCATGATTTCTCAGATCGTCGAAGCCCGGCCTGAAGAACTACGTGGTTTTCTTGAAGAAGCCGCCGGTATTTCGCGCTACAAGGAACGTCGGCGCGAAACCGAGAATCGAATCCGCCACACCCGCGAAAACCTTGAACGCCTGCTTGACCTGCGCGATGAAGTCAGCAAGCAGCTTGAGAAACTCAAGCGCCAGGCGCGCGCTGCCGAGCGCTACAAAGAGTTCAAACAACGCTATCGTCAGGATGAGGCACGTCTGACCGCGCTGCGCTGGCGCGAACTGCAGGCTCGCGCGGAAGAAGAAACGCGCGCGCTGCAAAGTGTAGAAACGCGGTTGCAGGAAACACTGGCGCGCCAGCGCTCCGCAGAAAAAGAACTGGAAACCTTACGCCAGAGTCAGCACGTTGCATCGGATCAGGCCAGCAAAGTGCAGGGCGAGCTGTACGAAGTGGCCGGCGAAATCGCACGACTCGAACAAGCAATCGAACACCAGCGCGAAATTCGACAGCGTCAGCAGAGCGAGTACTCCGATACCGAAAATCAGCTCAATGAACTCAAGCAGCATTTGGTCCTGGATCAGGCGCAGGTCAAGGAAACCTCCGAACTGATTGCCGAGCTGACGCCACAGTTAGAAACCGCCCAGGAGCGTGAGACGGCCGCAAGCGAACATCTGGATCAGGCAGAAACCGCCCTCAGTCATTGGCAAACTCAATGGCAGGATCACCAGTCACAAGCGTCTCAATCGCGCAATCAAGCCGATTTGCTGCGCCAACGCATTGAGCATCTGGATGACCGGATGAATCGCGCAGCCGCTCGCCTGGAGTCGCTGGACGCACAGTCTGGCGAAAGTGCAACAGAGCAGCTCCAAAACGAGAAAACAAATGCAGAAACGGCGCTGAAGGCGAGTGAAGATGCGCTGGCGAAACTGCGTGCAGAAGCAGAGTCTGTCCGTTCGGCCATGGCCGATCAGCGCTCGACTATTGAGTCATTGCGCAATGATCTGGAAGCAGCCCGGGCTGAGCGTCATGCCCATCAAGGTCGGATTGAATCGCTGAAGGTTCTAAACCGCAGCGACGATGACCGGGATCTAGAGCGATGGCTGGAAACACACGGCCTCGACACCGAAGCACGCCTGCTTGAATCGCTGGAAATACAAGACCGTCAGTGGACAACAGCAATCGAGACTGTGCTTGCCAGCTGGCTGCAGGCGATTCATGTCGCGCAATCGGCAAATATTATTTCAGGCGATTTACCCGATGCGGGCCTGACTCTGGCAGACCGCGGCGCGGTGCCTGGGCGTCAAGACACGCTCGGTGCAAATGTTGAAGGCGCTGGCGCCCTCAGGTCACTGCTGAATCAGGTCTTTTGTGCGCCCGATTTAGCCAGCGCTCAGCAACAGCTTGATCAAATCGGCGACCATGAGTCAGTCATTACCCCTGAAGGTCACTGGCTGGGACATGGCTGGTTCCGTCAGCCTTCAGCGGCAGACGGCGAGGCTGGCCTGCTCGAACGTGAGCAGGAGATTCGTCGCCTGGATCAGGTATTGGCTGAGAATGCTGGCCAGATTGAGTCAATTGAAACTGATCTGGCCGCGGCGCGAGAAGCCCTGAGCGCCAAGGAACGACAGCAAAAGGAGCTCGACGCAGATCTGCAGGACAGCCAGCGTCAGCGCGCTCAGATTCACGGCCAACTCACCGGCATTACATCGCGGCTCGAAACCCTCCAGCGACAGCGTAGCGCGGCGGATAAAGAGCGCGCAGATCTGGAGCAGCGCCAACAGGCAGACGGCACCGCCGTTGGCAAGGCTCGCGCTGAAATGGAGCAAGTCCTGGTCCAGATGGAGAAAGCGGAAGCCGGTCGAGAGCCGCTGCGCGAAGAAAAAACGCGTCTGGACTCAGCCCGTGATGCTGCCCGCAAAGCCCAGCGTGAAGCACGCGAGCAGCGCGAAAGCTGTTCGCTTAAATTGGGCTCAGGACGGGCCGGCCTGGAGTCCTTGCGCCAGTCCATTGCCCGGATGGACAATCAGGTCGGCGTGTTGCAGAACCGCTTCCTGGAGCTTAGCGAGGCGTTGGCACAAGGTGACGGACCGGTGCGCGAACAGCAAGCCAAGCGAGATCAATTGCTGGATCAGCGTCTGGCCATTGAGAAACGCTTGCGCGATGCTCGTTCTGAGGTCGAAGCCCTGGAGGCCAATTGGCGCGAGCAAGACCAAAACCGGCAGCAGGCCGCGAATGATGCCGATGGTATTCGTAGTGAACAGTCAGAGCGACAGTTGGCGCTTAAAGAAACACAGCTGAAGGCGCAATCGTTGCGCGAGCGAATTCAAGCGCTGGACGAAGACCTGGATGCCCTGTTGACGGCGCTACCTGAGGGCGCCGAGACGCAAAAGTATCAGCAAGAACTTGAGCAGCTGGAAGAAAAAATTCGCAAGCTCGAGCCGGTTAATCTGGCCGCGATTGAAGAAGCTGAAGCGGAAGCGGAACGCAAAGAATATCTCGATCGACAGCATGCAGACCTCGAAGAAGCGTTGGCCACGCTTGAGGCAGCAATTGCCAAGATCGACCGCGATTCGCGCACCCGCTTTAAAGAGACGTTTGAGCAAATCAATAAAAATATGGAGGTCTTGTTCCCGCGTTTGTTTGGCGGCGGGCACGGCCACCTGGAAATGGTTGGCGATGATTGGCTATCGGCCGGCGTTGCCATTATGGCGCGACCGCCCGGTAAACGGATTGCCCGCATTCATTTGATGTCGGGGGGAGAGAAGGCGCTGACCGCGGTCGCTTTCGTGTTCTCTATCTTCAATCTGAACCCGGCCCCGTTTTGTCTTTTGGATGAGGTTGATGCACCACTGGATGACGCCAATGTTGGCCGCTTCTCAGAAATGGTCAAAGAGATGTCAGAGCAGGTTCAGTTCCTGATTGTGACCCATAACAAAGTGACCATGGAAGTAGCGCATCAAATGCTCGGCGTGACCATGCGCGAATCCGGCGTTTCACGTCTGGTCTCGGTTGACTTGGACAAAGCGGTCGCACTGGCCGAGGCAGTTTGAATACGATGACGATGCCATCACTTAAAGTCAGATGCCATGCGATCAGGGATTTCGCTCGTGTCAGAAGACAACACGTAAGGCTGAAGGTCAGATTAGGCTGTTCTCATGGATAGTCTGCGTATTGTACTTGTTGTGATCGGGCTGCTCGTGCTGGCCGCAATTGTCATGTTTCATAAACCAGCCGGACAATCCAAACGCAACCATCAGCGTTGGCTGGAAGGCCGCAAACTGCCGCATCTGGGCAAGTCAGCGTCGGATAAAGCCATACCTTCAGCTGAACAAGACAGCGACGAGCGCGCTCGAACCGAGCCCGGTTTGGCCGCGCGCGAAGAGCGTCCCGCCTCACAGGCCAATTTAGCCGCCGGCCTGGCCTCAGCCCGTCTCACTACTCAGGGCGATCTGCTGGATGGATCCGAAGACGATGCTGACAATGCGCCGCGCGGACAGCGTGAATTTGCGCCAGACAAAATAGTAACGCTATATATCAAGCGGCGAGCCGGTCGTCGAATCAACGGGACAGACTTGTTGGACGCCGCCATCAAGGCCGGAATGGAATTCGGTGAAATGAACATTTTTCACCGGCTACACGAAGGTGAGACTGAACCGGTGTTCAGCATGGCTAATCTGACCGCGCCGGGCAATTTCGACCCGTCCAACTGGAATGTGTTTGATACCTCTGGGGTGACTTTTTTCTTGACCCTGCCAGCTCCAGTCAGCGCGCTAGATGCCTGGGATGCGATGTTTGCTACTGCCAGTCGCGTCGGCGAGTTATTGGAAGCCGACGTGATGGATGACGCACGCTGCCTGATGACTCGCCAACGCATCGCACAGCTGCGCGAATCGATGCGCGAGTACGATCGCCGCCACGGCTTGGGTACTACTCAGTCTTGAGCCTGCTCTTACGCGCTCTGGATTCTGGATAATCAGACTTTCAGGTCGATTGGTCAAAATTTCGATTGGTCAAAAAATGAACGACCCAAATAACTCTGGTCCTTCTAACAAGCGCGATACATCTGATGCCGATCAGATTGCCCGGCTGCGTGAGAAAATCAACGACCACAACCACCACTATTACGTACTCGACGATCCAGTGATCAGCGACGCGGAATACGATCGTCTGCTGCGTGAGCTCGAAGCCTTGGAAGCGCGCCATCCAGACCTTGTCACCAGCGACTCGCCAACCCAACGAGTTGGTGCCGCTCCGGCTGAGGGCTTCGAAACCGTCACCCACCGCGTGGCCATGCTGTCGCTGGGCAACGCCTTCTCTGAAGAAGAAGTTGCCGAATTTGACCAGCGCATATGCAATCGACTTGATGTTGAAAACGTTGACTATGTCGCTGAACCCAAGCTTGATGGATTGGCCATAGCCCTGCGCTACAAAGATGGTGAATTGGTCCAGGCTGCAACCCGGGGCGACGGCCAGCAGGGCGAGGATGTAACCGGCAATGTTCGCACCATCCAGTCGATTCCGCTGCGATTACGCGGGAGTAATCTCCCCGCTGATCTTGAAGTCCGTGGCGAAGTGTTCATGCCACGATCAGGTTTCCATGCCCTGAATCGACGTCTGGCCCAGAAAGAAAATGACGGCGGCAATAGCAGCAATAAGCAGTTTGTTAACCCGCGAAACGCTGCTGCCGGGAGTCTGCGCCAGCTCGACCCGGCCATTACGGCACAGCGCCCGTTGCGCTTTTACTGCTATGCGGCGGCGACTGAGCTTGGTCTGCCGGACAGCCAGTCCACCATCCTTGAGCGGTTGCGCGACTTCGGCCTGCCTGTCAGCCCTGAAATCAAACAGGTCAGTGGTCTGGACGGTTTGCTTGCCTACCACGCAAGTATTGCCGAGCAGCGCCAGAAACTGGACTATGACATCGACGGTGTGGTCTACAAAGTCAACGACCTGGAGCAGCAGCGCGAGCTTGGATTCGTCTCGCGGGCACCGCGCTGGGCGCTGGCCCATAAATTCCCAGCCCAGGAAGAAACCACAACCCTGCTCGGGATTGAGATTCAGGTCGGTCGAACCGGCGCATTGACGCCGGTCGCAAGATTGGAGCCGGTATTCGTCGGCGGCGTGACGGTGACCAATGCCACTCTGCACAATGCCGACGAGATCAAACGCAAGGATGTGCGCCCCGGCGACCGCGTGATTGTTCGCCGTGCTGGTGATGTCATCCCTGAAGTCGTGCGTTCCGTGTCGGAATTCAGACCGAAAAATGTTAAACCCTGGCACATGCCGAGCCACTGCCCAGTCTGCGATTCAGCCGTCGAGCGGGTCGAAGGTGAAGCCGTGATGCGCTGCACAGGCGGCTTGGTCTGCGCCGCCCAGCGCAAACGTGCGCTACAGCACTTTGTCAGTCGCCGAGCAATGGATATCGACGGATTGGGGAACAAATTGATCGAGCAGCTGGTTGAAGCTGATTTGGTTCACAACCCAGCGGATCTTTTTCGCCTGGACTTAGAGACGCTGGTGGGCCTTGAGCGGATGGGCGAGAAGTCGGCAAAGAACTTGCTCGATGCGCTTAATACAAGCAAACAGGTTGCTCTGGGGCGGCTGTTGTTTGCGTTGGGTATTCGTGAAGTCGGCGAAGTCACGGCCGAACAATTAGCGCGTCACTTCGGCTCGATTGAACAGCTCTCCAAAGCTGACCTTGATGAGCTTACCGCTGTGCCGGATGTTGGTCCCGTTGTTGCCCAGCACGTTCATGCTTTTTTCGGTGAGGCGCACAACCAAGACGTTATTCAACAGCTATTTGAAGCTGGCATTCGCTATCAAAAACAACAGGTCGTTGATACCTCAGAACTGCCGCTGACCGGTCAGGTTTATGTATTGACCGGTGCACTGGATGCGATGCCGCGATCCGAGGCCAAGAAAGCGCTTGAAGCGCTGGGCGCGAAAGTGACTTCCAGCGTTTCAAAAAATACCAGCGCCGTGATTGCTGGACGGGACCCGGGATCCAAATATGAAAAAGCCCAGCAGCTGGGCGTCGATATTCTCGATGAAGCGGAGCTCAAGCAACTGATCGATCAGGAGTAAATCGCCGAACATAGATCATTGAATATCGATTCTCGAGATTAAATCGAACTCTAGGGAGCCTCTGAATAACTATGTTCGGAGCGCGTTTCAGTCAGAAAAGCCGCAGATCGTGTGGTGCGTCGCGAGTGACAGTAGCCGTAGCG
>JGI12109J20283_10097204_pt1 | contig 10545 bp, 9 predicted proteins | sample ElkSlonscriptome_12_FD_20283 | JGI IMG/M metagenome (IMG submission 20283) | reverse complement strand
AAGGAACGGCACGAGGGACGGAGAAGAGCGTCCAAGGTTTGAGCAATCGGCACCGGTTGTTGGTTGTTCGGTTTCCGGTTTCCGGTTTCCGGTTTCCGGTTTCCGGTTTCCGCGGACATCGTAACCGCGTGCTTTCCGCTCATTCATCGACCTAGACGCAAACGTCCCTTAATGAGCCTCCTGAAAACTGAAAACTGAAAACTGAAAACTCCGACGTTTCCAGCTACCGAATACGAACCAGGTTGACGCAATGACCGACGAAGCCACCTACGACCGCCTGAAATCCGAACTCGCGGAGATCGACGCCGCCGGTCTGTACAAGCGCGAGCGGCAGATCACGACGCCGCAGCGCGTCGCGATTCAGACCCGGGAGCGCGGCGAGGTACTGAATTTCTGCGCCAACAACTACCTGGGCCTCGCCGACAATCCGGAGATCATCGAGGCGGCGAAACAATCGCTGGACGAACACGGCTTCGGCATGGCATCGGTTCGATTCATCTGCGGCACACAGGACCTGCACAAGCAGCTCGAAAACATCATCGCCGACTTCCACGGCAAGGAAGATTCGATCCTGTACGCCGCCTGCTTCGACGCCAACGGCGGCCTGTTCGAGCCGCTGCTGGGACCGGAGGATGCGATCATCTCGGACGCCTTGAACCACGCCTCGATCATTGACGGCATCCGACTGTGCAAGGCCGAGCGACATCGCTATCCGAATTCGGACATGAACGCGCTCGAGGACGCGCTGAAGAAGACACAGGACAAACGCACGCGGATGATCGCCACCGACGGCGTGTTCTCGATGGACGGAACGGTCGCCCGTCTCGATGAGATCACTCAGCTGGCCGAGCGCTACAACGCACTGGTCATGGTAGACGACTGTCATGCCACGGGCTTCTTCGGCCCGACCGGGCGCGGGTCGCCCGAGCACCACGGCGTGCTCGACAAGGTCGACATCATCACCTCGACGCTGGGCAAGGCGCTGGGCGGCGGCATGGGCGGCTTCACCACCGCCCGTCGGGAAGTGATCGATATCCTCCGTCAGCGCTCGCGTCCGTACCTGTTCTCGAATTCGCTGGCGCCGCCGCTTGTCGCTGCGACCATCAAGGTCTTCCAAATACTGACCGAGTCGACCGCGCTGCGCGACCGACTGGCTGCAAACACCGGCTTCTTCCGTGAAGCGATGACTGCGGCCGGTTTCGATATCAAGCCGGGCGAGCATCCGATCGTACCGGTCATGCTCTACGACGCGCCGCTGGCCCAGAAAATGGCCGATGCGCTGCTCGAAGAAGGCATCTACGTGATCGGCTTCTTCTACCCGGTCGTGCCGAAGGGAGAAGCACGAATCCGACTGCAGATCTCGGCTGCGCATACGCGGGAGAATCTGGAGCAAGCCGTCGAAGCATTCACCCGGGTCGGGAGGAAACTGGGCGTCATCCAGTGATTGCCGCGGGCCGGCAGCCATGCGCCGCAAGATTCTCGAATCGGTCGCCGGATCGTTGATCCACTCCGCCGCGCGACGCATTCCGACACTGGGACACGCCGCTTGCGTGGCGGCGCTATGCGCCGGACCGGCGCTCGGCGTCCGTGCCCAGGACGCGGATGCGGCATCCGATCCGATGAGATTCAATCCGGTGGTTGTGACCGGCTCGGCGTTCCCGCAGGCTCTGGATCGGTCGATTCGATCGGTCGAGGTCATTTCCCGCGAGCAGATCCGCGAGTCGCCGGCAACCAGCCTCGCCGAACTGCTGGCCCAGGTCGCGGGCGTCGACGTACGCCGACGCGGCGGACCCGGTGTTCAGGCCGATATCGGCATTCGCGGTTCGACCTTCGAACAAACGCTGGTGCTGCTCAACGGCATTCCGCTGAGAGATCCGCAGACCGGCCATCACAACCTCAACCTGCCGGTGCCGCTGGAGACCATCGAGCGGATCGAGATCGTCAAAGGTCCGGGCGGGCTCGCGTTCGGCGGACACGCCACCGGCGGGCTGATCAACATCATTACGCGCGTTCCGAGTGCGAGAGAGGGTGGCATCCGCGTGCGAGCCGGCAGCCATCGCTTCGGCGAAGCCGCCGCGTGGTGGGGAAGCGGCGACCACGACGGCGGGCAGACGGCCAGCCTGGAGGCCAGCCGCTCCGACGGCCACCTGGCCGATGAACCAACCGATTTCGAGCAGATACGGGCGAGCGTCAACGGCCAACGGCAGCTTGGCGAGGCAAGCGTGCAATGGGGCCTGGGCTACGAGCGAAAGAAGTTCGGCGCGTTCAAATTCTACACCGCCGATTTCCCGGACCAGCGCGAACGCACGAAAACCCGGCTCGCCTATGTTTCGGGTGAACGCGCGCTGGGCCAATGGCAGATCGAGGCACGCGGCTGGTGGCGCGATCACGACGACTGGTTTCGTACCCGCGTCGGCAACCGGGATTTCATCAACAGCCACGCGACGCGGGTCTTCGGAGCGGGGCTTGCCGCGCGCCGCGTCACCGAGACCGGCGCGACCGGGTTCGGCGTTCACCTGCTCGACGAGCGAATCGACAGTAACGCGCTCGGCGAACGAGACCGCGACGAGCGCAGCTTCTGGTTCAGCCATCGGCAGCGATTGGGATCGCGCTGGGTTCTGGAGGGCGGGCTGTCGCTGCTGGACCTCAACCAGGACGGCAGCCGCTGGCTGCCGACCGTCGGCGCGAACTACCGGATCGGTCGCCACTGGAGCTGGTTCGCCTCCGGCGGACGCGTCGCGAGGCCGTCGTCGTGGACCGAACAGCGACTGGTGACCGGCGGCAATCTCGGCAATCCGGAGCTTCGGTCCGAGAGTTCCTGGCTCGTCGAGAGCGGACTGCGCTGGCGGCGTGGCCGATTCGCCGCCGACGGCGCGCTGTTCCAACGCTGGAGCGATTCGCTGATCGACTGGGGCCGCCCACCCGGCAGCGTGCAGTGGCAGGCCGACCGGTTCGACGACTATCGCAGCCTCGGCGGCGAACTCAACGCTCGCTGGACAGCGCCCGGCAATACCTGGCTGGACGCGATCGCGGTCAGCTACAGCTGGCTGGATACCGAACTGGACGCGCGCGGACTGCAGATCAAGTACGCGCTCGACCATCCGCGCCATGCCGTCAACGCCAGCCTGCGAATTCGGCCTTCGGCGGCGCTGCGCCTCGCCACCACGCTGCGCCTCGTACGTCGCAACAACGGCGACACAACCAACGACGTAGCGCTCAGGCTGACCTGGCAGCCGAGCCGACTGGAATGGTTTGTCGAAGCCGACAACCTTCGCGATGATCGAACGCCGGAAGCCGGCTTCGCCCCCCAACCGGGGCGCTGGCTGTTTGCGGGCATCCGCATCGCTTTCCAGTAGTCCACGCCGCCGATTGCCGTAGCGTCGAGGTCAAGCCAGATTGATCTCCTCGATCCGCTGGCGAAGGTAATCGTCCGACGCGATCGGCTCCGGGTATCGGTTGGGATTGTCGTCGCTGATGCACTGCGGCAGCGTTTCGATGATGAAGTCCGGGTTCGGATGAAGGAAGAACGGGATCGAGTAGCGGGAGCGCGCCGCCGCATCGCCCGGTGGATTGACGACCTGGTGGGTGGTCGAGGTGTAGACGTGGTTGGTCAGTCGCTGCAGCATGTCGCCGACGTTGACGATGATGGTGTCCGGCAGCGTCGTCACCGGCACCCAGTCTCCATGCTTGTTGAGGACTTCGAGACCCTGTTCGCGTGAGCCGATCAGCAGCGTGATGAGGTTGATGTCCTCGTGGCGCGCCGCGCGCACCTGGCCCGGCACCGCGTCGCGAATCGGCGGGTAGTGAATCGGGCGCAGAATCGAATTCCCGCGATTGACCTTGTCGGCAAACCAGTCCGACGGCAGGCCCAGATCCAGCGCGATCGCCGACAGCATCCGCTGACCGAGATTGTCCAGCGCGCCGTACAGCGCCAGCGCCGCCCGGCGAAAGCCCGGCACTTCGTCGGGCCAGAGATTGGCAAGCAGGATTTCCGGATGCGGGTTCTCGTCGGGCAATTCGCGTCCGACGTGCCAGAACTCCTTGAGATCGGGGACGTCGTGGTCCTTGGCCTGCTCGACGCCGAAACCGGTATAGCCGCGCCTGCCTCCGCCGCCGGGCGTATGGTAGGCCAGCTTTGCGGCTTCCGGCAGCGCAAAGAACTCGCGGAATCGCGCATACGCCTCGTCGATCAGGCCGTCGTCGATCCCGTGGCCCGAAATGCCGACAAAGCCGTATTCACGATAGGCCGCGCCCAGCGCCTCGGTAAAGCCGTCGCGACCTCCGGAGAAATCGCCCAGATCCAGTACCGGAATCCCGTAATCCGGCGCGTTCTTCTCATCGTTCAATTTGCTGCTCCCTGCTCGACCACGCCGGCAAGCCGCTCTGCCAATGCCTGGACCGTGTCTGCTTCTCGACCCTCGACCATGACCCGAACCACCGGCTCGGTTCCCGAGGGCCTGAGTACCACGCGACCGTCACCGTCCAGCTCGCGCTCGACCTCGGCGATCGCGCTCGACACGTCGCTATTCTTTTCGATCGGATCGCTGGATCGACCGTTGATCGGCACGTTGATCATGACCTGCGGGTACTTCTTCATGCCGTCGGCAAGCGCTCGGAGCGAGCGGCCGCTTTTCGAGACCACTTCCAGCACCTGCAGAGCGCTGACGATGCCGCAGCCCGTAGCGGCCCGGTCCAGGCACAGGATGTGCCCTGAGGCCTCGCCGCCCAGCACCCAGGATTGGTTCGTCAACTGTTCATGAACGTAGCGATCGCCGACCCGCGCGCGCCGGAATTCGATTCCGAGTTCGGTGAACGCCTGCTCCAGTCCAAAATTGGTCATGACGGTGCCGACCACGCCGCCCTCCAGTTCACCGCGCTCGGCTCGCCAGCGCGCCAGGATGAAGAGAATCTGATCACCGTCGATCAATTCGCCCTCGTGATCGGCCATCAGCACCCGATCGCCGTCGCCGTCGAATGCGATCCCGAGGTCCGCGCCGGCCTCGCGCACTGCAGCGCACATGCCCTCCGGATGCGTCGACCCGCAGTCGCGGTTGATATTGACGCCGTTCGGGCGGTGGTTCATTGCGATCACTTCGGCCCCGAGCTCTCGAAACACGTCGGGCGCGATGCGATAAGTCGCACCGTTCGCGCAGTCCACGACGAGTTTCAAGCCGGCCAGGCTGGTGCCGAACGCAACCGTCCCCTTGCAGTATTCGACGTAGCGCCCGGTGGCGTCTTCGATTCGGCGGGCCTTGCCGAGCCGCTCCGGCGCCACATGCGTCATCTCCTCGTCCAGCATCGCCTCGATGCGGTACTGCAGATCGTCGGGCAGCTTCTGACCGGAGCCGGAAAAGAACTTGATTCCGTTGTCCTCGAACGGGTTGTGCGATGCCGAAATCACGATCCCGGCGGCCGCACCCATGGACCGGGTCATGTGGGCGATTGCCGGCGTCGGCATGGGCCCCAGCAGCAGCACGTCGACACCGGCCGCGGCCAGCCCGGATTCCAGCGCTGATTCGAACATGTAGCCGGAAATGCGGGTGTCCTTGCCGATCACGACGCGGATCGGTCCGTCTGCCTGTTCACTGAGCACGCGTCCTGCAGCCCAGCCCAATTTCAGCGTGAACTCGGCAGTGATGGGCCATACGCCCACCCGACCGCGTACGCCGTCCGTTCCGAAATATCGAAAGCTCATTCGCTGCATTTTACTCGTCTTGCCGCCCGCTGCCCGGGCCAGCATGTGCAAACGGTTTCAAGACTCCGATGGCAGCTCAGGAACCGCTGAATCGCTTTGCTTGGACGCGGCGGCAACTGTCTCTCGCGTTACACCACACGATCTGCTGATTTTCCGACGGAAACGTGCTCCGAACATAGTGATTCAGAGGTTTCCTGACGGGAAGTTGACACACGCCGGCATTTCTGCTGAGCTTAGAGGATGTCGAAAACGCTTGATCGAGCATGAGGAGCCCGCCGATGCGCAGCGCCGATTCCTGGCTGAACGAATACGGCGAAAGCCACCAGAACCCGACCAACAAGGCCATTCACTGGGTTTGCGTGCCGCTGATCGTCTGGACCGTGACCGCGCTGATCTGGTCGATCCCGTCGCCGGCGAGCTGGCTCAACTGGGCCGTCGTAATGGCGCTCATCGCGATGGCCTGGTACGTCGCGCTTTCGCCGAAACTGTCGGTCGGCATCGGCCTGTTCCTCGCCTTGTGCCTGTTGCTCAACAGCTGGATCGAGTCGACCTTCACTTCACCGCTGTGGCTGATCGCCGTAGTCGTGTTCGTCGCGGCCTGGATCGGCCAATTCATCGGCCACCAAATCGAAGGCAAGAAGCCCAGTTTCTTCAAGGACCTGCAGTTCCTGCTGGTAGGTCCGGCGTGGTTGATGGGCTTCGTATACCGGAAGGCGGGCTGGAGCTATTGATTTTTCGAATGGCGGGCGTTACCCGAGCACCGGTTCGCCCCGCGTTTCGCGTTTGCGGGCGAAGCCCGCGTGGCGAAACCGCCTTTGAACTTGGTTGCCGAGAAAACCGGCATCACATCCTGCATGGCGACCCACACCTGAGGGCGCCATGCCGCCAAATGCATCAGCCTTCCCAGGAATCAGGACCCAGGAATCACTACGCCACCCGCAACCCCACCCTGCCGAGCGCACCGGCCAGATCCGCAATCAAATCGTCCACGGTCTCGAGCCCGACCGAAAGCCGAATCAGGCCATCGGCAATGCCGTGCTCGGCGCGTTGTTCAGGACTCATCGTCGAATGGGTCATGCTGGCCGGGTGCTGGATCAGGCTTTCAGCATCGCCCAGCGACACCGCAAGACGAATCAAACCAACGGCGTCCATCAACTGGATGCCCGCCTCCAGCCCGCCGGTCAGTTCGAACGCGATCATGCCGCCGAATCCGGACATCTGCCGTCGGGCCAGCGCGTGCTGCGGAGACGAGGCCAGTCCAGGGTAATGGACGAGCCGGACGCCGGGTGCGGTCTCGAGCCAGCGCGCGATCTGCATCGCGGATTCGCAATGGCGCTGCATGCGCAGCTCCAGCGTCTTGATTCCGCGCATCACCAGGTGCGCCGTGAACGGCGACATGACCGCGCCGGTCAGGTCTTTCAGTCCGTCCATGCGCACCGCGTCGATCGAATCGGCCGAACCCGCGACCAGTCCGGCCACCAGGTCGCCGTGACCGCCGAGATACTTGGTCGCCGAGTGCACAACGAAATCCGCACCCAAGGTCAACGGCCGGGTCAGCACCGGGGTGGCGTAGGTGTTGTCGACGACCAGCCGGGCGCCACAGGCGTGGGCCTCCGCGGCCAACGCGGCAATGTCGATCAACTCGTTGGTCGGGTTGGCCGGCGTCTCGCAGAACACGACGCGCGTGCGTGGGCCGATCGCAGCGCCTCGCGCCGCAGGGTCGGTCAGGTCGGCGTGCCGGACCCGGACTCCAAAACGCGCCAGGCCGTGATGCAGGAATGACCAGGTACACCCGTAGACCGTGCGGTGCGCCAGGATCTCGTCGCCCGGCTCCAGCAGGGTCCACAACAACGACGCGATTGCGCCCATGCCGGATGCGGTAGCCAACGCGGCTTCGGCGCCTTCCAGCGCGGCCACGCGCCGCTCCAGCACGGCGACGGTGGGATTGGAAATCCGCGAATAGACGTGGCCCGGCGCATCACCGGCGAAGCGCGCCGCACCCTGGGCGACATCGTCGAAAACGAACGTCGATGTCAGGTGCAGCGGCGGAGTCAGCGCGCCGCTGACATCGCCTTCGTAACCGGCGTGGATGGCCTGGGTTGCGAATCCGGGCGGCGGAGGATCATAGCGGGCGCGGGACATGATCGGTCTCGATTGGGGCAGACCTCCATGCTAATCGTCCAGGCCCGAAATTTGCTTTCAAAATATAGCGCCGGATATACTCAGCGCGCAATTGAATTGCGGGAAAATCATGGAAATCGACAGAAAAGACCTGGAAATCCTGCGCGAACTGCAGCTCGATGCCCGGCTCAGCAATCAGGACCTGGCGCGCCGCGTCAACCTGTCGCCGTCGCCCTGCCTGCGACGGGTCCGGCGCCTCGAGGAGTCCGGTATGATCCGCGGCTACACCGCGATCGTCGATCAACAGCGCTACGGCCTGCCCATCACGGTGTTCATCCGCATCGCGCTGGAGCGTCACGACACGACGACGGTCTCGGAGTTCGAGCGGCGCGTGCGCGATATCGACGAAATCATGGACTGCTTCCTGATGACCGGACAGCGCGACTACCTGCTGCGCGTCGTGGCCGCCAGCCTGGAAGGCTACGAGCGGTTCATCCGCGACGTCGTTCACACCATCCCGGGTATCGCGTCGATCGACACCAGCTTCGCCTACGGGGTCGTCAAGAACGCCCGCGCGCTCCCGCGTCGCGAGCCCTGAATCCGGATCCGGCGGTCGCCGTCGGTGCGCCCGTCGGGCCGGGTACCTCAGCCCTCGCTGATGTGCTCGGCGTAGGCTTCCGCGTCCAGCAACTCGTCCAGGTCCGCTTCGTCGGTGGGCTTGACGATGAATAACCAACCGTCGCCATAGGGGTCGTTATTGATGGCTTCGGGCGAGTCGTTCAGGGCCTCGTTGATTCCAACGACCTCGCCGGACACCGGCGCATAGATGTCGGACGCAGCCTTGACCGATTCGACCACGGCACAGGCCTCGCCGCGCGTAACCTCGGTGCCTTCTTCGGGCAGTTCGACGAACACCAGGTCGCCGAGCTGTTCCTGCGCGTGGTCACTGATTCCGACGCGCACCGGCCCCTCTTCCAGCCGCTCGGCCCACTCGTGGCTGTCGGCAAAACGCAGTTCGGACGGGATATCACTCATTTCGGGTTCCTCGGACTCGGGTTCGTCATACTGAACGAATATCGAATTCTAGCGGGATCGCCGGCAGGCTGTCACGCCAGCGGCAGCCCGTCGCGCGGCTTTCCGTTTCGAACGAAAGGCAGCTTGACCACTTGCGCGTTCAGTCGCCGGCCGCGGAGATCGACCTCGACCTCGCCGTCCACGCCAACCGGAATCCGCGCCATCGCCACCGGCCTTTCGATGCTCGGGCCGAAACCACCGCTGGTCACGGTGCCGGCGCCGGACGCGGTGTGCACCTTCGCGCCCTGGCGCGGGATCCCACCGGACGCGAAAAGCAAACCGACGAGCTGGCGGGACGGGCCGTCGCGCCGCTGGCGCTCCAGCGCATCGCGCCCGATGAACGCTCGATCCGGTGGATCGAAAGCAACGGTCCAGCCGAGATTCGACTCCAGCGGCGTGGTCTCGACGTCCATATCCTGCCCGTACAGGTTGAGCCCGGCCTCCAGGCGCAGGGAGTCGCGGGCGCCGAGGCCGCACGGGACGACGCCGCGGTCCATGAACTTCCGCCAAAGCGGCGCGGCCAGGTCGGCGGGCAGGATGATCTCGCAGCCGTCCTCGCCGGTATAGCCGGTCCGGGCAATGAAGAAGTCGCCGTGGCAGATCGAACGAAACGGCTTGAGGTCCCCGACACGCTGGGCGCCGAGCGATTCGGCCACATGCGCGACCGCTTCGGGGCCCTGAATCGCGATCATCGCCAGATCGTCGCGCTCCAGCACTTCGAGGTCGTCGTCGGCCAGCTGGCCCTGCATCCAGGCCAGGTCGGCGGCTCGCGTCGCGGCGTTGACGACCAGACGATAGAAATCGTCCTCGATCCGGTAGGTGATCAGGTCGTCGATGATGCCGCCCGCCTCGTTCAGCATGCAGCCGTAGATCGCCTGCCCGGCCTCGCGGATCTTGTCCACGTCGTTGGCCAGCAAGCGCCGGAGACCCGCGCGGGCGCCCGGCCCCTGGATATCGACCACCGTCATGTGCGAAACGTCGAACATGCCGGCACGACGCCGCACGGCATGGTGCTCGTCGACCAGGGAGCCGTAGCGAATCGGCAGCTGCCAGCCGGCGAATTCGACCATCTTCGCACCGGCCTCGAGGTGTGCATCGTACAACGGGGTTCTGGCAGGCATCGCGCATCCTGAAAATCGGGGCAATCTCGCTATTTTAGCGGGGACGGCGAAAACGGTTTTCGATTTCCTGAAAATTGAGAACGCTGGCTTCCCGCTCGCTGCGTTTCGCGGCGCCTGATCCGGGCCGAGGATTCGACTGCCGATGGAATACGGTCAAACGCCAGGCAGGACCGGTGCGAGAATGCTTCGTCGGACAGAACCCCCATCGATCGACCGGTTTTTCCTTATCCGCGGCGAATTCGATTGGCATCGGCTTCGTTGTGGGTTCCAGAAACCCTTGCATCCGGCAGCCGGAGTCAGCCCGGCCACGGCCCGAATACCAAATGCTGATCCGTCTCGCCCGCAAGCGCGAAGCGCGGGGCGAAACGCATTTGAAGTTGGTTTTCTTCGCTCGGAATCAATCACAGCAGATCAGCTGCAGCTGCCCGAGAGCTGAAACCTTAAATCAAAGGCGGTTTCGCCACGCGGGCTGCGCCCGCTTTCTGGCGAGGTACTTTTCACAGTCGCCTGAAAAGTACCCAAAAGCGCTCTTTA
>JGI12109J20283_10626214_pt1 | contig 10550 bp, 7 predicted proteins | sample ElkSlonscriptome_12_FD_20283 | JGI IMG/M metagenome (IMG submission 20283) | reverse complement strand
GGTATGGTGTAGATCCGGCAAAATCTGCTCTAGCAGGTCAATATGGGGTACGGCTACCGCCTGCGTGGTCTCAAAAGCGGTGTAATGGATATGGCTATAGGCCGGGAATTCCCCGGTCACATCCGCGACGACGGCAAATTCCATTGTCGCTGCCTGATCCGGTTCGGTTTGACCGTTGGGGCTGACCGGGTTCAGCAGATAGGCGTCATCACCATCAGCGGTGAGGGCACCACTTAACCGCACCTGACTGTGATCATAATATCCTCGCCGGCCCATCACCTCGCTCATGGTAGTGCGGGGCAGTGGGCTAAACCCGACGCGGTCAAAGGTGTTGGCGGGTTTATACGCCAGCGTACACCCGACGGCATCCGCATGGGCAAACACCTGGCTAATGCGCTCTAACGTAAAGGGAAAACGGGCGTCATCGGTGCGGAGTAGTGTACCGGTTATAAATACGCGGGTATCCACATGTCTACCACGGAACACCGGCGACATCGCGAAAAAATCATCAATGGTGTTCAGGGAAGCCCCCACCGGCGTGCGGTGCCACAGCGTTTGACCCAACACATCATCGGTGGTGATGCCTAACGAAGTCCGCATCTGACGGCGGCGGGTGCGGTCCGGTGCGATGTAGGCATGCGAGTGAAAATCCGTCACCAGATGCCCTTCCACCGTGATCTGTTGCCCTAGCAGGTTGTTCGCATCCCCCAGCACCGCTTCGACGCGCATAAGCCTACTCCTGTGTGTTATCGTGCTCCTATACTTACCAGTGTATAGCCAAATTGTTACAATTCAGATGAGAAATTCATACCATCAGGTAAAAATTCGCTGAGGCCCTGGCCGATTTACTCCATTGCTACATCAATGCTATACGTGGCCGGGACCGTCGTCAGCGGGGCAAAGGGCGAGATCGCCAGCGCGATTTCCGACACATCCGGTGCCAATGGCACGCTGAACGTCGCCTCGGGTGTATCCGCCAGCCAGCGCGTTAGCTCAACGCCCGCCGCCGTGGTTTGGATCACCTGGACCCACGCCCGCTGCGGCAAGCGGTTATCCGTGCGGACCCACCCGGCAGATTGCCAGCCGCCGCCATCGACCTCAAAATCGCTGAAGTAGTCGATTTCTGCGATGGCGAGGTCATCCAGCAGAAAACCAGCTTCGGTAACGGCGTCATCGGTGATGAGTTCAAAACGCAAGGTGACTTCGCCACCAGCATACTCATCCAGGCTGACGGTTTGCTGCACCCAGCCAGCAGATGTGCCGCTGTAACCGGGGCCATAGGCGTTGCCGTGCGGGTTATCGGTGGTGGTGCCCGGCGCGGCCAGAATATCCCAGGTTTGGCCGCCGTCCCCGCTGGCGGTGAGGTACAGGTAATCCCAGCCTTCTTCGATTTCCCACCAGGCATGATAGGTCAAGGTGGCGGCATCTACCACGCTCAAGTCAAAGGTGTTGGTGAGTGTGCTGTGGCTGACATCGGCGCGGTTGCTGTACCAGGCTTGCGCCCCGCTGAACGGCATCGTATCCGCTAAGCCGATGGTCTCATCCTGTACGAGTGTCACCGTCAGCGTATTGACGTTCTCCGGCGGATCAATGCGGTAGTAATCGGTGCCATATTGCCCCACACTGGCCGTGTTCAGGTAGCGCGTACTGTTGATAAATGCCTGTGCAGGCGGTTCAATCAGTGGATCATAACTGGTGTAGCCATAACCCTCCTCAGCGGATTGCACCCAGTTTGCTACCACCCAATCCGCAAAGAAATCATCAACGGTGGAGCCGTCCAGGTCAGCGAGGGTAGCTTGCACCCCGGCCAAACCGTTGAGCGTCTGCGCACTGAGGGCACGCACCCCATCCTCCCCGTAGCGATCATAGAAGTAATTGACGAACAGAAAACCCGCGCCATAATTCACCGCACGGTTGCTACTGCCCGCCCCGCCGAATGTGTTCAACTGGGTGCCGGGCGCAGCCAAAAATGCCCCGGCCAGCCATTGCAGATTGCTATCATGGCCGAGTGCCGCCTCCGTAAAGGTGGAAAACCCCTCATTGAGCCAGGTGGCCTGATTCACATCAATGTTATCGCGGATCATGTGCTGGAATTCATGGGCGAGGGTGCTTTCTAACGCCGCCGCATTAATGGTGCTAAACGCATCCAGGTTGACGAAAAACATCTCGCGCTCGTTGCTGGTGGTGTACACACTCTGCGGGAAGCGATGCCGCCGCGCATAATACGCCCCGGTCCCCGGCCCCAGGCCGCGCACAAATAACACATGCACACGCGGGTCACCGTCAACGCCGGGGTTTGGCTCCGGCCCCCATAAATCCCGCACCTGATCATACACACGCTCATCGAAGCCCGTCGCTAAATCCTGCAAACCGCTCTCGCTGACCTCAACGCCGTCCTCAACCCACATGTACACATGCTCACCCATAACAATCAGGCGTGCATCCACGGTGAAGGTGCGGGCCTGCGCGGAGTTAATCACGGTGAAGGGTTCCACTGTGCCGATTTCCGGCTGCGGGCGTGGGGTCACGCTGGTATCGGTGACGCCACGTAACCGCTGTGCCAGCAACACAGAATCAGCCGCCGGGACTTCGGTGTTATTCAATGCGTCAACGGTGGGGAAGGCATCAGTGGGCGCGTCCTGCTGCGCAGCAACCGGGCTTATCAGCAGCAGACAGAGCAAAATCAGAATACATGGTAAGCGTTTGTGCATGGGGGGTCAGCCTTTGTGTTGTTTCGGTCAGGTGATGGCACCGAGTAGGGCTACAGGCCCCATTTACCCGGCAAATGTCGTGATCGTCCCCGGTGGTAGGGCCAGCAAATCATCTACGAAGGCGTCCCATGCGGTATAGAGGCCGGTGGTATCACCCCAATCATAGTAGAAGGTCCAGTAATGGTTGACCAGCACCAGCAGCGACCTGGTTTGTAAATGCTGGCGGGCGGTACGTGTGATTTGTGCCGGGTCATCCCGATGGTTAAACAGGTATTCCTCAGCGGTATACAACGGATTACCAGCCGGTGTGGTGAATTGCTGGTAGCCACCCCGAATCACATACTCCGGGAAGGGTGTGAGTGTTTCCGGCAAGGTGCAGACGGCATAATCCGCGTCAAAAATCATCTGCAAGGCCGTAGCCGATATGCGGTCATAGGGGGCGATGAAGGTCTTAATCTGCGCAGTGGGGAAGGCGGCTTCCAGGTGTACCCGGCCATCGGCTAACATATGGCTGATTGCTGCCGGGTCATCGCTATCGAATTCATGATAGATGTGATTGTATCCATGCTGGCAGATTTCCACCAAACCGGCGGCGACTTTATCATTCAGATAGACGCAGAGTTCGGTGTTTTCCTCTATAAAGTGTGCGGTGGTATCCCCACGATAGACGGGCGGGATGCCAGGATCAAACGGCGTGCCCTGGCGATGTAGCACCCGTGTATCCCCGCGTACTGCCGGGATGACAGCCAAACTCACCGGGATGCCAGCATCCCACAACCGCCCATAGACTCGTTCCAATAGATGCGGTGTGGTGTAAAAACTGGTGTCATCATCACGGATGATAATACGCTGCATGGTGCCTGGCCTCTTAGATCAAATTCGACGGTGATTGCAGTGTCTCGCGATCAGTCACGATAACATAATTATATGGGCGAATGTGTGTTACAGGGTAAAGATCGGTGGGTTCGCCAAAGAGGGCCAGCCGCAGCACGGTGTTTGCCCAGTCATAGGGGCCGCCATTACGACAATACAACCGGATTTGCCCTGCGTTTAAGATTTCCCGCATGCCCAGGGTGTACGCTTCCCGTGGGAACGCCTCCAAATTGCCCCCTACGCCGGCCCGCACCGCGTTGATGGTCACGGTGAAGTCGTTCAGGCGGACTTTACGGCAACTCATGCCACTGATGCCCGGTTCGGGTTCGTTGAACGCCACATGCCCATGAATGCCAATGCCACCATAGCAAGTATCAATCCCGCCGACATCATCAATGATGCCGGGTAACGCGGTGATGTTAGTCTCATTAGGGAAAAACACCTGCGCCCGGTTCAGCGATGCAGATGGGTTCAACTGACTCAGGAACAGGTCTTCAGCGATGCGCCGAAAACTCAGCGGATGATCTGCCGGGACGGTGTTGCCGTCATCACCGCAGTATTCATCCATGAAGAATAACCAGCAATTCGCCAGGCTCAGTTTTTCGCTGTTGATCGCTTCCACCAGCGCGGCATATTGCCCGGTAGGGCCAACGGGGAGGATCAAGCGCAGCGGGGCGGCACTCGCCATACTTACGCGGATTTGCCCGGCAATATCCTCGGCCATGCGCTGATGCAGCGCGTCAAGGTCTTCACATACGATCAGGCGGTCACCGGCGCGTTCGATGACGTCGTCAGGGCTGAGGCGCAGCAGGGCGCGGATGTCGTCTTTCAGGGTCATGAGCATGGTCCATATCATGAGCGGTCATCATTATAGTCTATTGTACCAATGATCTGCGCTGAGGTGTGATTGAGACTGATGGTTACAAATATCGTTTAATCCCGGTAAAGGCCCGCATTATGCAAATGTGACAGTGAATTTCTGTATAGTTGTGGATGCACGCATATAACGTTTATGTTAGGATACGGCTACGTTCGAATAGCGTTAGAATAGCGTTTATGTGGAGATCGTGTTATGAAATGGCTTAATCGTCGAATTAACAACCTTGGTGATCGCCTGGATGATGTTGCCGCACTGGTGATGGCTGTCCTGGCTGTGGGTATTGTCATATTGGGTTCGTTATATTTACATGGTGAAATTAATGTACGAACGCTCATCAATGATCTGTATGCAAATGGTGGCTCTGAGTTTTTAAGCATCGCTATCACCGTGTTGGTGATTGAAAAACTGAATGAACAGCGAGCCAAGCGTGAAGCCGACGCTCGTGAAATCACCATTCGACAGGAAGCCGAAGACCGCGAAAAGCGGGACCTGATCGCACAGATGGGCAGCCCAATCAATAACTTTGCCCTGGAAGCGGTGCGTGTTTTGCGCTTGCGCGGTTGGTTGCAGGATGGCTCTGTTTCCAAGGCGGAAGCGAATTTAGCCGAAGCCGATTTACGACGCGCCAAACTGAAAGACATTAACCTGCGTGGCGTAGACCTCACCTCAGCCGATTTGCGCCACGCGGACCTTACATCGGCGCAACTGGGCCAATGCAAATTATTTGAGGCGGATTTACGCGAAGCCATTCTGAGCTGGACCAAGTTTCCGCGTGCGAACCTGGGTAGTGCGAATTTGGACCGCGTCAGTTTGAGCCAGGCGAATTTGCTTGAAGCGGATTTGGAAAATGCTAATCTGCATCGGGCAAACTTGTATCGCGTTATTCTGCGGGGGGCGAACCTGACCAACGCCAACCTCAGCCGGGCCAAACACCTGGATACCGTCGAATTTGACCGCAACACCACCCTGCCGGACGGCTCCAAATACACCAAAGATGTTGACTTAACGCGCTTCACCAACCCCAAACATAAGGATTTCTGGCGGCCCAATATCGACCCGACTGATCCATTGGCCCCGATGTGGTGGCGGGGCGAAAACGATACCACTAGCGGCTCAGAGGCGTATGTATGAGTGATGACGCGGTGATGCAAGCCAAATTGCTCGCATCACCTGTGCCGCACTAGTTTAGCGGCCCTCACTTGATCTCATAGAGTACAAACCACGGCAGCGTATCCACCATTTCGGTGATGACGGTGCTATCGGCGGGTAATTGGGTGCTTTCCAGGCGTTCATAATCATGGCGGATAATGGCGTGGTCGCCATCACACCATTGGGTGATGTCGATCTCGATCTCCCCGGCATGGTAAAAAACTATCGGGATCAGCACCCGTTCCCCGGCATCCAGCACCCACCAGGTATAACGGTCGGTAATTTCACGGCGGGTAATGGTGGCGATGTCAACACAACGGCGATGTGCTGCGTACACATCTTCGATGAAATGATAACTCAGGCAGTGTTCTTCATCGCCCACCCACGTCAGGTTTTTCTCCGTGACGTTGCTCTTATACAGACCATAAGACATATCCTGCACACCCATGACCTCGTATTTGGGGCGGCGGGCACGGCCTGCGCTAATATACCGGGCGATGAACTGCCGCAACAACACCCCCTCACTGCCGACCTTTTGCAGCAGTGGCGTACCCCATAGGAACGGGTCGCCGGTGTCGTGTGTATCCACAGCGTAGGTGATAGCAAAGCGGTTATCACGGTCCCGGTTGAACTGTGTCAGTTGATCATAAAGCGTGAAGCACTTTTCCATATGGGCCTGGTCAATCTGATCCATCATGTCATTACCGAGTATCAGGTCAAAGCCGATGCCTGCGTAAGCGTCGATTTCGTTGCCCATACGCTCGGCCAAGGCCCCAATGTAAGGCTTTTCTGCGGATTTGCTGTGGGTGATGGCTTCCTGCAAAATGGCCGGTGTGGGACGATCTGCCGCCGGGTAATCCGGGTCATCATCCACCACCGAGTCAAAGACATGATCAACGGAGTCAAAGCGCACAAAATCAAAGCCGAATTGGTCACGCCAACGCGGGAAGATTTGCGTAAAGTAGTTGATCGCCATGTCATTGCGGCGAGGTTTGGTCGCCGGGGCGCGGTTGGGCAGCATATCATGGTAGAATTTAAACGGCGTCAACACACCGAAGATGCGGTCATCGGGTTCTTCGCCGGTGGCATCCCGGTATTCATAGACCGGGTAATCATCGTCGTGGTAGTGCTTGAAGGCGGGCACCCCCACCCCGCGCAGCATATGACTGAGCACAGGCCAGTACCCCCCATGTATGAGCCGTTTGATCAGCGCATGGTAGACGGTCGTTTTGCGTTCATGGGTGGCGGGGTCGTCACCGTCCTCAAATTCGAGGGTGTTCAGGCGTTGCAGGGCCAGCTCATTGCGCACGGTCGTTCGTACTTCCTGCACAATCGTGTGTTGATGCTCGGCGAGCATCATATCTTCATTCGTCAGCAGATAATCCAGCCAGCGTTTATCCATCTCATACAGCTTGATCCAGCGGAACATCTCCGGGTGCATCAGCACAGGGATAGCGAATTGGGCGACGTGGGGTTCCAGGTCAAAGCCGATGGCTTTACCGAGCAGATGCGCCGCCTGCACAAACGCCCGCAGTTGATCGGCTGCATCAATGCCACGCATGGCGAGTTCGGGGTCCACGGTGCGCGGCGTGATGGATTCCACACTTTGTACCACGTAGATGATGTTGAAATCATACAGGGTGAACGGGGCCAGGTGAATAGCATCCGCACGGATGCCCGGCAACAGCTTGGCCGCATGAATAAAGGTACCCGGTTCATCACCCAGGCCGGTAGCCCGCACGTTGACGAAGCAAAAGTCGCGGTCAACCATCCAGGCCGTGTCCTTCTCACCCGCTACCGGGCTGATTGGGTCGTGGTCTTCGGCCAGGCGAGCGTAAAAGTGGGCGATAGCGGCATCAGATAATTCAAGTAGGGCGCGGCAGGTATCCACAGCATAGCCGCGTTCGGTAACGGTGGTATAGAGGGCATCCCCGCGAATGATATCCATCGCGGAGGGTTTGAGCGCGTTTCTAATCCGACTCCAGAGTTTCATAGGCATATCCTATTATGTGAGAACAAAAAAGGCCACAAGAATCTAGGAAGAAACGCTACTATTTCCCTCTATTCTAACGCGCCCTTGCACCTGCGTAAACCATTTTTAATCCTGCTTTGGTATGTGATTTGAAACCCAGGGGCTTATACATGCGTATACAAGACTGAATGCTCATTTATTGCGAGGAAAGTAACGATGATTACGACTATTGTAAGTGTTCTTGCTGCTGGTGCGTTGGTTGTCTTTGCAGGGCCGCGTTTGTTGACGCTGTATCTTGAGCGGCGCATCAAACAGGTGGCCGAGCAAGCGGAGATCACCGCCACCGATCCACTACTGACAGAGCTGGACCCAACACGCCCGGCAGTGGTCTACTTTGGTGCGGCATGGTGCAGCCCGTGTAAGCTGGTACAGGAACCAGCCTTGCAGCAGCTCGAAGCGGAGACCGATGTGCAGGTCATCCGCGTGGATTTAGATACAAATCGTGACGCCGCCCGTCGCTGGGGGGTGATGAGCGTGCCGCGTACCTTCGTGCTGACCCCCGGCGGTGACGTACACACTACCAACCTGGATACTGTCCACGCGCCGACGCTCAAGGCACAGGTACAGGCGGTGGCCGGGTAAAATTCGTACTCGCCCCAAATTACAAATCAGGGTATAATTGTGAGCAGTTGGGGGAGTGGCGGAATTGGCAGACGCAGCGCACTTAAAATGCGCCACCTTCGGGTATGTGGGTTCAAGTCCCACCTTCCCTATACAATAAAGCTCACACTTGAACATGCGCTAACATCTCTGGTGTTGGCGTTTTTGTTTTCCTCACGGGCAAGCAAAGGCCAAGCACAATTCTATCCGGATAGAACCACGCGATAGCGCGGACCCTTATACTTAGCGGGCGGGTAGACAGAAGGTTGGATGGTCCGACCCTACAAATACCTTGTGACCCGTATATCATGATAAACCCTTTGCATGTGCTGGCCCGGCCCGCAAAAAGGCCCCAACCACCCGCTGAAACTCATCCCAGGCTTCATCGTGGACGGCGTGCCCACACTTAAAGGTCTCTAGCCGGGCGTGTTGGGCGGCATCCACCAACCGCTGCCCGTATTCAGCCGGGTTGAGCGTGTCGCCTTCACCGAGCATCAACAGCAGCGGCGCACTAATCTGTGGGGCAAGTGACAGGCTGAGATCACCGCCTTTATCAATGATGGCATGTGCGGTTTTGATCCACCCCAGTACAAAGGCATCAACGTTATCAATACCGTGCCGGTCGCGCTCTTCCTGGGTGATCCAGCTACCGGGGAACATGCGCTGGGCCACCGGGCGCATCGCCGGGCCATAATAACCAACCGCACCCCAGGCCGTAATCGAATGCCAGCGATCCGCTGCCATGCCCCCCGCCAACAGCGCAATCTCTCCACCATCGGAATAACCGAGAATGTGTGCTTTGTCGATTTCCAGCGCATCCATCAGGGCCAGCACATCACGGGTATCCTGCTGGTAAAAATCACGCGGGAATTGGCGCGGTTTGGGTTCAGATTGGCCGTAGCCGCGCAGCGTCAGGCCGACCACGCGGTAATCCGGCTTGAGCCAGTCAATCACCCTGGGGAAGTGCAGTTCAGCCGTACCCAACATACCATGTACCAGTAAGGCCACCGGCTTATCAGCATCATCCGGGGCGGTATCAATATAATGCAGGCGGGCACCGGTGGGTAAATCAGCAAAAGGCATGATGGTTATCCTCGTTTGATCATCGCGAATACAGTATTGCCGGAAAGCGCGTAGATCATATCGCGCTGGCCGTCACCGCTGGGGGCCGCTGCGACTTTTTCCAGCGCGGCGAAGTTATCCGGCTCAGTGGCGCGGAATTGATTGCGATAGGTGCCAACGTATGACAGCTCATACACCGCGCCCCGGTCCGCCTGGACGATGTGCAACACCTGCTCGGTCACACGGGTATCAATAAACATGGAAGTCGCGCTGTTGATCTCCTGGCCGGTGATGAAGGTCGTATAGGCAAAGGGTTCCGCCACCCCACCGCGATAGCGAAAGACCGTCCCCTCGCTTAACAGCACGTACACAATACCGTCATTGTCGATGACGAAATCAACTGCGCTGAGCATCGGCGGCTTGTCTACAGTCGCGCCGAAATACTCCTCCGGGGCGTTGATATAGGCATCTGCTGCCGTGCCGGATGGCTCATACCGCCAGATTTGCTCCGCACCCGGATCAAGAATGTAGATGTTGTTGCTCCAGACTTCAATCTCAATAGGGTTTACCCACAACTCCGTGCCTTGCAACCGTCGCGCCGCGCAGAACGAGCTAAAATCCGGGCGGCATTCAATCAGAACGCCATCGGTAGAAATGGCGACGAACACATTACGGAAGGTGTTATACGCCACCCCGATGATGTCACCTTCAATGGGGATGCTGCCAGCAGCCCGTCCACCCCGGCGCATATCCCCGATGGGTTCGGGGGCGCGGGCCGCCGCTAACCCATCGGCAGTCAAGGTGACGCGGTAGACCTGGGCATTGGCCCCATCCAGTACATACATGGCCGTGCCCTGCACCACAATATCGGTGAGGTCGGCACTGGGCATGCTGGCAACGGCGGTGGCATCGCGGCGGGTGATGTTGTTGAGGGTATCCAGCGTCGTCTGACCCTCCCGTTCGATATTGGCGAGGTCGGGGTCATTGGGGCGTAAATCCTGGCATTCATCGACTTTACGCAGCGTCAAATCCCAGGCATTTTGCACGGTGATCCGGTCCTGTGTGGCGACGGTCCGCGCCAAAGCGGCGTTATCCTGGGCTTCCTGCAAGCAGATCTCGAACTCAGTCTCCCCGGTGCCGGAAAGCCAGAGCATCACCACCAGGCCGACCACCGCAATCGGCAACAGCACCACCGAACTCGCGCCCAGCGTGGTGCCGAAAAAGCCGCGCTCATTATCCCCTT
>JGI12109J20283_11314322_pt1 | contig 10554 bp, 6 predicted proteins | sample ElkSlonscriptome_12_FD_20283 | JGI IMG/M metagenome (IMG submission 20283) | reverse complement strand
CCAGGAGCTGGCGCAGAGCCCCACGCTGAAGCGCCATCTGCCCGGCGGGCCCACGCGGCTGGGCGAGTGCATCGATGCCATCCTGCAGCAGGAAAAGAACGACATCCCGGCGCGCGCCCAGATCATCGAACGCCTGTGGAACGAGGTGGAACTGCCCGCGCGCCTGGTCAGTGAGATCGACGCCGCCTACAACGCGCTGCTGCCGCCGGGCGAACCGTACCGGCACGTGGCCCTGCGCTCTTCCAGCACCGACGAGGATACCGAATCCAGCATGCAGGCCGGCGTCTACGACAGCTTCCTGTTCGTGCGCGGCCTGGACGACATCCTGGCGCACCTGCGCCTGACCTGGGCCGGCATGTGGAGCGCCCGCGCGCTGTACGGGCGCGACCAGACCCACGACATCCTGCACCGGCCCTCGTGCGGCGTGCTGGTGCAGCGCATGATCCGCGCCCGTGTTTCGGGCGTGCTGCAGACCGTGAACGTGGCGGGCGACGACCTGCGCGAGATGGTCATCAGCGTGGGTCTGGGCCTGGGCGAGGGCATCGTCTCCGGCCTGGTGGCCGCCGACCTGGTGACCGTCGTCAAGGACCAGGGGCCCGACCGCGATCCCGTGCACTTCAACTACCTGACCAACGACAAACCGCGGCAGATGGTCTTCGATACGCGCCAGGGCCGGGGCACCTGCCTGGTCGATACGCTGTACCATCAGCGCCTGCGGCCGGCCATCGAGTACACCGAACTGTGCGAGATCGCGCGCGCCGCCCTCGCCCTGGAAAGCGCCTACGGGTATCCGCTGGACATGGAATTCGCCTTCGAAGAGGAACGGCTGTGGTTGTTGCAGGCGCGGCCCATCACCGCCATCCTGGCCGAGCACCGCGCCACCGCCACCGACCACCCGCTGCAGACTGGAGACTGACGTGATCCGCAAGCAGGACAGCCTCGACTACCACGCCAAGGGCCGCCCCGGCAAGATCGGCATCCAGCCCACCAAGAGCTGCCTGACGCCGCGCGACTTCCGCATGGCCTATCTGCCCGGCGCCACCCATCCGGCCGAGGCCATCGCCGCCGATGCGCGCGAGGCCTTCAAGTACACCTCCCGCGGCAACCTGGTGGGGGTCTTCACCGACGGCAGCGCCGTGCCCGGCCTGGGCAACGTGGGCCCGTACGCGGCCAAGCCCATGCAGGAGGGCATGGCCATCCTGTTCAAGCGGCTGGCGGATATCGATGTCTTCGATCTGGAACTGAACCCCACCGATGTGGACGGCTTCGTCAACACCGTCCGCCAGCTGGAACCCACCTTCGGGGCCATCAACCTGAAGGATATCCAGGCACCGCACGGGCTGGAGATCTTCGACGCGCTGCGCAAGACCGTGGAGATTCCCGTCTTCCACGAAAACCTGTACTCCACGGCGGTGGTCGCGTCGGCCGCCTTGCTCAACGCGCTGGAGCTGGTGGACAAGCGCATGAAGGATCTGCGGGTGGTGATCTGCGGCGCCGGGACCGTGGGTATCGGCTGCGCGCGGCTGCTGCGGCGGCTGGGCGTCACCGCGGAAAATTGCCTGATGTACGACGAGCACGGGCTGCTGCACGAGGATCGGGATGATCTGCACGTCTATCAGCGGGACTTTGCCGTCTCCGCGGGTGAGCACGACATGGGCCTGGGCCTGGGCGGGGCCGATATGTTCCTGGGCGCGTCCGCCGGCGGCGTCCTGACCATGGACATGATCCGGCGCATGGAGCGTTTCCCGATCATCTTCGCCCTGGCCACGCCGGAGCCGGAGATCGGGTACGAGGCGGCCCGCGCCAGCCGGCAGGACGCCCTGGTGGCCACCGGGCTGGGGCAATTCCCCAACGCGGTGATGGATGTGCTCAGTTTTCCCTACATCTTCCGCGGCGCCCTGGACGTGCAGGCCGACAGCATCACCGAGGGCATGCTCCTGGCCGCCGCCCGCGCCCTGGCCGAGCTGGCCCGCGAGGAGGTGCCCGAGGAGGTCGAACGCGCCTACGGCGGGCAGCGCTTCAGCTTCGGACCCGAGTACCTGCTGCCCAAGCCCATGGACCCGCGCATCTTCCTGCGCGAGTCGGCCGCGGTGGCGCGCAAGGCCATCGAAGAAGAACGCGCCAACCTGAAGACCGGCCTGGACGAGTACGAGGGGCGCCTGTCCGTGCGCCTGGGCACCGGCCGCGAGAAGATGCGCGAGCTTCTGATGCGCGCCCACCAGCAGGAACGCCGCGTCGTCTTCACCGAGGGCACCAACGAGACCATCCTGCGAGCCTGCGCCCAGATCCTGGACGAGGGCATCGCCCAGCCCATCCTTCTGGGCGAGGAGAAGGCCATCCGGCGCAAGCTCACCGGCCTGGGGTTCGATCTTTCGGGCGCCACCATCGTCGACCCCGAGCGCAGCCCCAGCTTCGAGGCCTACTGCGAGCAGTACTTCCACATGCGCCAGCGCAACGGCGTGATCCGCGCCACGGCCGCGGAGAAGCTGCGCCAGCCCGACGGCTTCGGCGCCATGATGCTGCACAGCGGCGCGGCGGACATGATGATCGCCGGCTACAGCACCCACTTCACCGAATCGCTGCTGACCCTGCTGGAGATCATCGGGCCGGCCTCGAACGTGTGCCGGGTTTCTTCCCACCACCTGGTCCTGATGCCGGATGATGTGGTGGTGCTGGGCGATTGCGCGGTGAACATCGACCCGACGGCCGAGCAGCTTGCGGAGACGGCCTTGCTGGCGGCAACCAAGGCGCGTTCGCTGGGGCTGGAGCCGCGGGTGGCGATGCTGTCTTTTTCGAATTTCGGCAGCACGCCGCACGCGCACTCGCGCCGGGTGAAACGGGCGGTGGAGATCGCGCGTTCCCAGGCGCCGGAGCTGCAGATCGAGGGCGAGATGCAGCTATCGACCGCGCGCAACGAGCTGCTGCGGGGTGATGTATTCCCGTTCGCAAGGCTGACCGGGGATGCGAATGTCCTGATCTTCCCGGATCTGCAGTCGGGGAACCTGGCCATGCAGGCCTTGAGCTACATGGCCGAAGCCATCCCCATCGGGCCGGTGCTGATGGGCACGCGGCTGCCGGCGCATGTGCTGCAGTACGGGTCCACCGTGGAGGATGTGGTGAACCTGGTGACCGTGGGGGTGGTGGAGGCGTTCAGCGAGGGTTAGAAGAGGGTTGGTGGGGTGTCGGGATTTTTGTTTTGTTGCCCTGCCAACAAAACCGGTTTGTCCTTTGGGGCGTTGAGGGGCATTTCGGTGGGGGCGTTTTGTTGCCCTACCAACAATATCGTTCTGGCCAAGGCCCCACACCCAGCCTCGCGGACCGCCGCCTCGGCCAGCTGGGGGTCGTTGTTCTGCTCGGACAGGTGGGCCAGCATCACGGCCTGCAGGCCGGGCGACCGCCGCGCCAACCGCGCCACCAGCCCGCCGCACTCCTGGTTGTTGATGTGCCCGCCGGCCCCCGCGATCCGCTTTTTCAGGAACCATGGATAAGGACCGTTCCGCAGCATATCCCCATCGTGGTTGGATTCAATGTAGAGATAATCCAGATCCGTCAGCTTCGATTCGTCCAGCCCATCGGCCGTGCCCATGTCCGTGGCCAGCAGGACGCGCTTGCCGCCGGCTTCCACCAGGTAGGCGCAGGGTTCGGCGCAATCGTGGGGGACTTCCAGCGGCGTGATGCCGAAACCGGAATGGTCCACCCTCTCCGCATGGCGCACGACGCGGTGGTCCAGTCCCGTCAGACCGGCACCGTGCAGGGTGCCGTGGGTGCCCAGCAGGGGGGCTGCGAACTGGCGGGCTGTGCGGTCGGCTCCGCGGATGTGGTCGGTGTGCTCGTGGGTCAGGAGAATACCGCATACGGTATACCGCTCGAGGCCGGCCTCGGCCAGGCGCCGCTTGATTTGGCGGTGGGAGAAGCCGCAATCCACCAGGAGGAGCTTGTCCCCCAGGAGGATAGCCGTGCTGTTGCCCTTGCTGCCGGAGCCGAGGTTGGTGATGCGTATATTCAAATTTGTGGGCTTTCTTGATTTATTGTGGACACCCGCCGGCGGGTATCGGGGCCATTTCCGGGGGGATTCGGGCCGGGCGCGGGTTTTTGGATCCGGGCTCAGGCTCTCTACCCTTCGAGATAATAAGGCAAAAATCGGGGAAAGTCATTCATGGAGCCGGGGAGAAGGTGCGGGGGTGGGAATCTTCTCCAGTTTCATCCCGGTGGGGCCTGGCCATGGGCTCGCTTGCCTGTTGGAAGACTTTACTTATTGCCATAAAACAGCTTGGGTTCGTTTGATCATGGCAAAAGTACCCCCCCGGGGGGCCATTATACAGTATACAGTATACCACCAGACGGTTGAGTGTATGGTAACCTGGCTTTCAGGCGACTCAAGGCCTGGCGGTCCCCCCACCCGGGCCATCCCCTTTGTTCAAAGGGAGTTTCGGGTCCAGAACCACCTCGTACGCGTCCAAAGACTCCAGCAAAACCGCCGGATCCGATTCCACCAGGGCCAGGTCCCGGTGCGACGCCTTCACGAAGCCCTCCTCCACGCTCTGGTCCAGGAACGCGAATAACCATCGTAATAACCCTCCACATTCAGAAATCCGAGGGGGTGGCGATGGATGCCCAGTTGGGTCCAGGTCCAGGCTTCGAAAATCTCTTCCAGGGTGCCCAGGCCTCCAGGCATGGCGATGAAGGCATCCGCCGCGGCGGCCAGGGCTGACTTGCGGGCGTGCATGCCCTCCACCAGTTGCAATTCCGTCAGGCCCGGGTGGGCGATCTCCAGATCCGCCAGGGCCCGCGGCAGCACCCCGATGACCCGGCCTCCGGCCTCCAGGGCCGCGTCCGCCACACAACCCATCAGCCCGACAGTGGCCCCACCATAGACCAGGGTCCAGCCCCGCCTGGCGATCTCCGCACCCAACCGGCGGGCGGACGCCTCATACGTCGGGTCATTGCCAGGCTGGAGCCGGTGAAAACGCAAACGCTCTGGATCATTCCAGACCTCCGGAAAAGGCCCCCCGGGGGGACCTATATACGGTATACAGTATCCAGAAGGCCCATGAAAAAGGGCCATTGCGCCACAATATCCCCCCAGGCAGCGAAGTTCCACCGGCATTCCCCCATTTATCCCCCGGGGGATAACCCCGGGATGCCAAAAACCCATTCCGTGAATATGCTGGACAGCACACCGTGCACCGGATCACAGGAGGACCCATGATCATCATCGGCTGCGGATACACCGGCACCCGCGTGGCGCGGCGCCTGGCCAGGGAAAGCCGGCCCGTCATCGGCACGGCCGCCTCGCGCAAGAGCCTGGAACATCTCACGGAAGAGGGCCTGGCCGCCCTGCAACTGGACCTTGACAACAGCGGCACGCCGCTGCCCGCCCTGGAAACCGACCGGATCCTCTACCTCACCCCTCCCCCGCCCGAAGGCATCACCGACCCGCGCCTCGAGCGCCTGCTGGGTCACCTGCGCGCGCACGACCGAAAACCCCGGATCGTTTATGCCAGCACCACCGGCGTGTACGGCGATTGTGACGGTGAATGGGTTACCGAGGGGCGTCCGCTGAACCCCGGCTCGGATCGGGCCAGGCGGCGGGCCGACGCGGAAATGCAGCTCCAGCAGTTTTCGCGGGACACGGGAGCGGAGGTCGTCATCCTGCGCGTGGCCGGCATCTATGGGCCGGGGCGTCTGCCCATCGACCGCGTGCAGGCGGGTATGCCCGTCCTGCGCGAGGAGGAGGCCCCGTACAGCAACCGCATCCATGTGGACGACCTGGCGGAAGCCTGCCTCGCCGCCCTGGATCGGGGCCAGCCCGGCGCCATCTACAACGTGGCCGACGGCAAGCCCACCACAATGAGCCACTACTTCACGCTGCTGGCGGAGATGCTGGGCGTGGAACCGCCTCCCACCATCGGGTGGCGGGAGGCGGAGGATATCCTCCCGCCCGGACTGCTGTCCTTCCTGCGGGAGAACCGGCGCGTCGATTCCACGAAGATGCGCCGGGAGCTGGGTGTCGAGCCGCGCTACGCGGATTTTGCGCTGGGGCTGAAGGACAGCCTGTCCAGCAGCGTGTAGGCCACCGGCACCACGAACAGGGTGAACACGGCGCTGATCAGCACGCCGCCGATCTGCACCATGGCCATGGGGGCGCGGAACTCGCTGCCGCTGCCGCCGAAGATGAGCTGCGGGACCATGCCCACGGCGATGGCCAGGTTGCTCATGACGATGGCGCGCAGCTTGGTGGGGCAGCCCTCGACCAGGGCCTCGATGATGCCCATGCCCCTGGCCCGGAGCTGGGCCACGTAGTCCAGCATCAGGATGGCGTTGTTCACCACGATACCCACCATCATCACCAGGGCCATCAGGGACATGATGTTGATCTCGCCGCCCAGCAGGAAGAGCGACACCGCCATGCCGATCAGCGACAGGGGTAGCGTCAGCATCACCGTGAAGGGGTGCACGAAGCTCTCCAGGATGGCCGCCATGACGATGTAGATCAGCACGATGGCCAGGATCAGGGCCTCGAAGATGGCGGCGAAGCTCTCGTCCTGGTTCTCGGCGTCGCCGCCGTACTTGATGGTCACGCCCGCGGGCACGTCCAGGTCGGCCAGCTTCGCGTCGATGAGGTTGCGGACCCCGGTCAACGAACCCTGGGCGATGTTGGCCGTCACCTCCACCAGCTGCAGCTTTTCGCTGTGCAGGATGGTCGGATCGCCCACGCCGGGCTGCAGGTCCACGACCTCGCCCAGGGGCACGGTGATACCCATCGGCGTGCTGATGGGCAGGTCCTCCAGATAGGACGGGTTGCTCCGGTTGGCGGCGGCGAACTTGACGACCACGTCGTACTCCTCGCCGCCCTCGCGGTAGACCCCGGCGTCCTCGCCCTCGTAGGCGGTGCGCAGGATGCCGCCCACCTGGCTGGTCAGCAGGCCCTGCTCCGCCAGGTCGCGGCGGCGCGGGGTGATCTTGATCTCCGGCTTGCCCGGATCGTCGCTGTTGTGGACCTCCACCAGGCCCGGTATACCGTACACGATGTCGTAAACATCGTCGCCCACGGCCCGCACCTGCGCCGCGTCGGCTCCCAGGACCTCCAGCACCAGATCGGCCTCGATGTTGCCGGCGCCACCCAGGGGGTAGACCGTCACCTTGGCATCCGGGACCCCGGCCAGGTGGGGGCGGATGCGGTTCATGAAGTCCTCGACCGAGTCCTCGCGCTCGCTCTTGTCGCTGAGCCGGAGGATGATGTCCGCATCCTCGATGCCGCGCTGCTCGCCGCCCACCTTGACCAGAACGCCCTGCACCTCGGGCTCGGTGCCGATGGTCTCGGCCACGCGATTGGCCACCGTGGTGGTGCGCTCCAGGCTGGTTCCCGCGGGCAGTTCCAGGCTTACCTGCAGACGGCCCGAATCGATGGACGGGAAGAACCCGCCGCCCAGCAATCCGAAAAGCTGCAACGCGCCGACGAAGATGATCGCCACGATCACCAGCGGCACCCAGCGCCGCTTCAGGCACCAGGCCAGGGCGCTGCGGTAACCGCGTTCCAGCCCGTTGTAGAAATCATCCCAGAGGCGGATGGAGCGGCTGATAGGATCGTTCCCGTGGCCCAGACCGCTACCCGACTTGAGGAGCTGGCCGGCCAGCATGGGCACCATCGTGAAGCTGACGATCAGGCTGAACAGGGTGGCGAAGACCACCGTCAGGCCGAACTGCAGGAAGAACTGCCCCACGATGCCGCTCATGAACGCGATGGGCGTGAAGACGACCACGTTGGTCAACGTCGAGGCCAGCACGGCCACGCCCACCTCGGCGGTGCCCTTGGCGGCGGCTTCCTTCGGTTCCATACCCTCGCTCACCAGGCGCGAGATGTTCTCCAGCACCACGATGGAGTTGGTCACCAGCGTGCCGATGCTGATGCCCAGCGCCATCAACGACATCACGTTCAGGCTGAAACCGGCGGCCTCCATCAGGCTGAACGAGGCGATCACCGAGACGGGCATGGCCACCGCCGCGATCAGCGTCTGCCGCCAGTCGTGCAGGAAGATGAACAGCAGCAGGCCCGTCAGGCCGATGCCGATGGCGATGTTCGTCAGCACGTCGGTGCGGCTGGCCTCGACGAAGGAGGCCGTCTCCTGCACCAGGTCGATCTTCACGTCGGCGGGCAAATCGGCGCGGATCTCGTCCAGCTTGGCGAAGGCGTCGCGGGCGATGTTCACCACGTTGCCGTCGCTGCGGTTGCGCACCGCCACGGTGATGGCGGGCCGGCCGTTGAAGAAGGAGGCCTCGCGCACCTCCTCGGTGGTGTCGACGATGTCCGCCACCTCGCCCAGGTTCAGGGTCGCGCCCGTGGGCAGGTTCAGCTGGAAGGCGGCCAGCTCCGCGGGATCGGACACCTCGCCGACCATGCGCACGTTCACCTCGTCCGCGCCGCGGGTGATGTGGCCCACCGGCACGTTCAGGTTGCTCGCGGCCAGGGCGCCCAGCACGTCGTTCAGTGTCAGGCCGTAGGCGCGCAGGCGTTCCGGATGCACCGAGACGCGGATCTCGCGCTCCTGGGTCCCGATGATCTCAACTTCGGACACGCCCGTGATCCGGCTCAGGGGCTCCTTGACCTTCTTGTCGACCAGTTCGTAGATCTCGCTGAGGGAACGGTTGCCGCTGACGGCCAGCTCCACGGCCGCCTCGCCGGCGATATCGAACTTGGTGATGACCGGGTCCTCGGCATCCTCGGGCAGTTCGCCCGTGATGGCGTCGACCTTGTCCTTCACGTCGATGGCGTCCTGGTCCTCGTCCGTATTCAGATCGAACTGCACGATCACCTGGGATACGTTTTCCATGCTGGTGGATGTCAGCTCGTCGATATCCGCGAGGGTGGCCACCTCGTCCTCGATCTTCTTGGTCACCTGGGTTTCCACGTCGCCGGGCGAGGCGCCCGGATACACCGTGGTCACGACGATGACCGGGAAGTTGATGCTGGGGATCAGCTCGGTGACCAGATGGCTGTACGAGTACAGACCCATCACCACCATCACCACCACCAGCATGGTGGTCAGCACCGGCCGGGCTATGAGGGTGCGCAGGAGGTTCATGCTACATCGCCTCCCCGGCGCCGACCGTCTTCGTCTTCACGCCGTCGGTCAGGAGGGTCTGGCCGTGCAGCACGACGCGGTCGCCGGCCTGCACGCCATCAAGGATCTCCACCTGGTCCTCCGTGCGCAGGCCGACCTTCACGGGCTGCAGGGTGGCGGTGCCGTCGGTCTTCCAGACGCCCTCGACGCCGTCTTCTGTGACCAGGGCGGCGGCGGGCACCAGCAGGGTGCCTTCACGCTGCTGCGTGCGCACCTCGAAGCTGACCAGCAGCCCGGGCAGCAGGCGGCCGTCCTCGTTGCCGAAGGTGGCCTCGCCTGCCAGCAGGTGGGTCACGGGGTCGGCCATGAGGTCCAGCTGTGTCAGGGCGCCGGCGTGGCGGGTGCCTTCGGGATCGGTCCATACCGCCTCGAGACCTTCCTGCAGGGAAAGAGCCTGCCGGCTGCCGGCGTGGAATTTCACCTTCACCTTGCCGGTGTCCGCGATCCAGGCCACGGCCTTGCCGCTGCCCACGGTATCGCCCTCGTTGACCAGGATGCGCGTGACCACACCGGCCTCGCGGGCGGTCAGGGTCGTCGCGCCCCGGGCGTCATTCAGGGCGGCGGCCAGGACCTCGAGCTGGGTCTCGGCCGCATCCAGTGTGCTCTGGCTGACGGCGCCCTCGGCAAAGAGGTTGCGCAGGCGGCGCACCTCCACCAGGGCGTTGTCGTAGTTGGCGCGGCTGCGGGCCACGCTGTGGTACATGGGCGAGGGCGCGCTGTCGGCCAGGTGCACGATGACGTCGCCGGCTTCCACGCGGTCGCCCTCCTTCACCGGAATGCCCACCACCTGCAACGCGTTGGTGGAGACGACGGGGTACTGGACCCCGCCCTCCACGGTGCCGGCCAGGGTCATCCAGGTGGCCAGGTTGCCGCGCGCGGCGGTGACGGTCTCCACGGGGATGCCCTCTTCCTCCTGGACGGAGCGCACGCTGGCCAGGGCCTCGGTCTGCCCCGCCTGCTGGAAGCGCACGGCGAAGACGGCGATGATCGCCACGGCCATGATGATCATCACGGTGATGTTGCGTCCCTTGCGGGACCTGCTCGGGGTCGTCATGCTAGTTCTCCTCGCTTCCGCCCACGGCCAGTTCCAGGCGCGCGGCGGCGATGTTGACGTCGTGCAGGGCCGCGGCCAGCTGCACACGGGCTTCGGTCAGCGCCAGTTCGGCGTCCAGCAATTCCAGGGGGGTGGCCAGGCCGTTCTCCTTGCGGATGACGGCCAGGCGATGGGCCTCGGCGGCCAGCTGCACACCCTCACGCCGGCCCTCCAGGGCCAGCCGGGCGTTCTCCAGATTGGTGCGGGCCTGGCGCACGCCCAGCTCGCGGTCGCGCACGGTGCGTTCGTATTCCAGGCGGGCCACGCGCAGCTGCGCTTCGCTGCTCTGCACCGCGGCCTTGGTGGCGAAACCATCGAAGATGGGCCAGGACACCCCCA
>JGI12109J20283_10481705_pt1 | contig 10560 bp, 9 predicted proteins | sample ElkSlonscriptome_12_FD_20283 | JGI IMG/M metagenome (IMG submission 20283) | reverse complement strand
CACCGCGGTTGGCACCGGTTGCGGCACCCGGAGCGGGCCGGCACCGGTGGTCGCGCCGGTGGCACCGGCGCCGGAGGGCTTCTACCGCATTCGCTACGGCGACACCTTGAGCGAGATCGCAGAGCGACGCGGGATCGGCCTGGAGACGCTGGCCGCCTGGAATCGGTTGGAGCCACCCTATGGGATCGATGCAGGCCGCCTTCTGCGCATCGAGCCGCCGCCGCGCGGGCAGATGCCCGAGACGAGCGCCCCGGACCCGCCGCGCACCGCAGCGCGCTCCACGCCCGGCCGAGCCACCGACGATGCCGACGGGGCCAAGGAGGCTGGGCCCGCGCGCGCATCGCGGGAGGGCTCGCGGGCTGCGCCGAGCGTCCCGGCGACGAACCCCGGCATCGTCTGGCAATGGCCTCTGCGGGGGTCTGTCGTGCAGACCTTCCGCGCCGGCGACCGCACCCGGCAGGGGATTCGGATCGCGGCGAGGCCTGGTCAGTGGGTCGCGGCGGCCGCTGCGGGACGTGTCGTCTACAGCGGCGGTGGACTCAAGGGTTACGGCAACCTTATCATCGTCAAGCACGACGAGGAGTGGCTGAGTGCCTATGGCTTGAATCGCAAGGTATTGATCTCGAAGGGGGAGAAGGTCCAGCGTGGCCAAACCATTGCGGCCGTCGGCGTGGCGCCGAATGGCAATGCACAGCTTCACTTCGAGATTCGCAAGAACGGAGCCGCTGTAGACCCGCTGGAGCATCTGCCCCGGTCGCCCTGACGCGTCTGGGACGGGAGGGAGAAAGGCTGCATGGCAACCCCCGAAGAGCGCGATCGGCTTGCGCAACGTTCGGGCCTGGCCGAGGGCGAGTCGTTGTATTCGGGCGACGAGGATTCGGCGGACGCCGACGAAGAGTTGGCGGAGGAGGGCCGTTTTGCTTCGGAAGACCCGGACCCCGAAGCGGGCGACGACGGTGAGGAGGGCGAAGAGGATCGCTTCCTGGCCGGTGAGAGCGACTTTGACGCGACGCGCCTCTACCTGAACGAAATCGGCGAGGCCAAGCTCCTCTCGGCGGACGAGGAGGTGTTCTATGCCCGGCGCGCGCAGGGGGGCGACAACGCGGCTCGCCAGCAGATGATCGTCTGTAATCTACGCCTCGTAGTCAAGATCGCGCGTCGCTATCTCAATCGGGGCTTGCCGCTGCTCGATTTGATCGAGGAGGGCAACCTGGGCCTGATCCGAGCCGTCGAGAAGTTTGATCCGGAACGCGGCTTCCGTTTCTCGACCTACGCCACTTGGTGGATCCGCCAAACCATCGAGCGGGCGATCATGAACCAAACCCGAACCGTGCGACTGCCGATACACGTCGTCAAGGAGATCAACCTGTACCTCAAGGCGACGCGCAAGCTGGCCCAGCAGCTCGATCACGATCCGACCTCGGAAGAGATCGCGAGCCTGTTGCACAAGCCTATCGCCGAGGTCAAGCGGATGCTCGGACTCAACGAGCGCATCGCGTCGGTCGATTCACCGTACAGCAAGGACGCCGACAAGCCCCTGGTCGACATGCTACAAGATGACGCCGCCGACGACCCGGCGGAACGAATCCACGATCAGGGCGTGCAGCACAACCTCGAGCATTGGCTCGGCAAGCTCAACGACAAGCAGCGAGAGGTCGTCGAGCGCCGCTTCGGTCTGCACGGCTACGAGCATTCGACGTTGGAACGCGTCGCCCAGGAGCTCGGCGTCACGCGCGAGCGCGTCCGCCAGATCCAGCTCGATGCCCTGCGCCGTCTGCGCGATATCCTCGAGCGCGAGGGCTTCTCGGGCGACGTCTTCTTCAAGTAGCGGCGTCGGCGGTCCGGCGACTGCCGGTTGCATTGGCAACGGCCTACCTACACCTGTTAACCGCACGTTGGCAGCGCGGCGCTGATCCCCTACCGGCGCTGTGGTAGCGCTTAGTCTATCGGCCGATAAAGCGCGCGATATTGACTTACCTGGGTGTTTTCAGTCTGATTCTTCTTGGAGCCGAGGCGGGATTCTCCCCGTGCGCTCGGCGGCGTGGGAAGGGCCTGAGCCCCCTTTAGTTGTCCCACCTAGCGGAGGGTTTATGGAAGGCGGCCTGGAGCAGAAGTACGACCTCGCCGTGGTGCGCTGGTTCGCCGTGATGGCGGTGGTCTATCTGGTCGTCGGCGCGAGTGTTGGCGTCTACATTGCGGCCCAGCTCGCCTGGCCGTTTCTCAGCTTCGACCTCCCTTACTTGTCTTTTGGCCGGCTGCGTCCGCTGCATACGAACGCCGTGATCTTCGCCTTCGGCGGGTCGACGCTGATGGCCACCGGTTTTTACACGGTGCAGCGCACCTGCGGTGTTGCCCTCTGGAGCAACAAGCTCGCCTGGTTCACGTTCTGGGGCTGGAACCTGGTGATCGTGCTCGCCGTGATCACCTTTCCCCTCGGGCTGACGCAATCCAAGGAGTATGCGGAGCTCGAGTGGCCCGTCGACATCCTGATCGCGGTGGTCTGGCTGGCCTTCACGATCAACTTCATCATGACCATCGCCAATCGGAAGAGCTCGCACATCTACGTGTCGAACTGGTTCTTCCTCGGCATGATGGTGATGATCACCTACCTGCATGTCGTCAACAGCCTGGCCGTCCCCGTCGGCCTGTTCAAGTCTTATTCGATCTTTTCCGGCGTGCAGGACGCGATGATCCAGTGGTGGTGGGGCCATAACGCCGTCGGTTTCTACCTGACCGCCGGGTTTCTCGGCATCATGTACTATTTCGTCCCGAAGCAGGCCAATCGGCCGATCTACTCTTACCGCCTCTCGGTGCTGCACTTCTGGGCGCTGATGTTCGGTTATGTTTGGCTGGGGGCCCACCATCTGCAGTACACGGCCTTGCCGGATTGGACCGGCTCCCTGGGCGCCGCGATCTCCTTGGCGATGATCATCCCGTCCTGGGGTGGCGCCGTAAACGGTATGATGACGCTTTCCGGGGCCTGGGACAAGCTCCGTACCGATTACGTGCTGCGCTTCCTGATCATCGCGATCGCCTTCTATGCGATGTCCACCTTCGAGGGGCCGGTGATGGCATTGAAGACGGTCAATGCCCTATCGCACTACACGGACTGGACGATCGGCCACGTCCATTCCGGTGCCCTCGGTTGGGTTGCCGGGATCTCGATCGGGGCCATCTATCACTTGATGACGCGTCTCTGGTACACGGAGATCTACTCGGTGCGGTTGGTGAATCTGCACTTTTGGACCGCGACGATCGGCGCCGTCGTCTACATCGTCGCGATGTGGGTCTCCGGCATCATGCAAGGTCTGATGTGGCGGGCCTATGACGAGTACGGCACCCTGGCCTATACCTTTGTCGAATCGGTGGGCGCGATGCATCCCTACTACGTGATCCGCACGATCGGCGGCGCGATCTTCCTGTTTGGTGCCGTGGTCATGCTTTACAACGTCGCGATGACGGTGGCCCAGTCGGCATCCCAAGGACGCCTGCAAAGGGCCCGCAACCTGCCTGCCACGGCCTGACGAGGAGCAGTCCGATGTCGGAACAGAGCAAGGGTATGCAGGAGCGCATGGAGCGCAACATCTGGGGCCTTTTGATCGTGCTCGCCATCGTCCTGTCGATCGGCGGCTTGGTGGAGATCGTCCCACTGTTCTACCTCAAGGGTACGATGGAGCATCACAAGGTCCCGGAGATCGTCTGGAACCACGATGCCCCCGGCAAGCGGCCGATCGTCGAGGTCGATGCCGAGGGTCGTCAGCGTTGGAATTGGGCGGCCGGCGACGGGGTGCGTCCCTATACGGCGCTGGAGCTGGCAGGACGGGACATCTATCAACGCGAGGGATGCTATCTGTGCCATTCGCAGATGATTCGGCCCTTCCGTGACGAGCGTGAGCGCTACGGCCACTACTCGCTGGCCTCCGAGTCCATCTACGATCACCCCTTCCAGTGGGGCTCCAAGCGGACCGGCCCCGACCTCGCGCGCGTCGGCGGGAAATATTCCGACCAATGGCAACGTCAGCATCTGCGTGATCCCCGCAGCCTGGTTCCGGAGTCGGTGATGCCGAGTTACCCCTGGCTCGACGGGAACGATTTGAGCGGGGGCCGGATTCAGCGCCACATGCGCGGACTGCGGTCGGTCGGTGTGCCCTACCACGATGATGACATCGCGGTAGCACCGGAGCTGGTCAAAGGCAAGACCGAGCTAGACGCCTTGGTCGCCTATCTTCAGGTGCTTGGGACCATGGCGGAGTTGGACGACACCGAGGTTTACCGTGAGTAACAGCGGGCTCGGCGATTACCTCGCGACCGACTGGCAGGCCATGACGGTCAACGACTGGATCGGCACTGTCCTGACGGTCGTCATCTTCGTGCTGATGATCGTGCTCTACGTCCAGGTCTTGCGGCCGAAGAACCGGCAGCGCCTGGAATCGCGGCGCTTCATCCCGTTCGAGGACGACAAAGACGGCAGCGGAGACGACCATGGGGGAAACTAACCCTTTTCCTGACGAGAACAACACCGGTCACGTCTGGGACGGGAACCTGCGGGAGCTCAAGAACCCGCCGCCGCGCTGGTGGATGATCGGGCTCTGGGGGTCGGTGCTCTTCGTGATCGGCTACGGGATCCTCTATCCCTTCTGGCCGATGGCCGAAGGCCATACGCCCGGGGTGATTGGCTGGACCTCGATGCGGGAGTATGAGCGCGGCGTGGCGCAGGTCGAGGCCATCCGGGCGCCCTACGAGGAGCGTATTGGCGAGCTCGGCGCCGAGAAGGTCCTGGCCGATCCGGAACTGGTGCGCTACACGGTCGCCTCGTCGAAGGTCCTATTCGGCGACTACTGTTCCGGCTGTCACGGTAGCGGCGGCCAGGGAAACCCTGGCTACCCGATTCTGGCCGACGATTATTGGCAGTATGGCGGGACGCCGGCCAAGCTGATCGAGACCATCAACCAGGGGCGCCGCGGCGTCATGCCGGCGCATGCCGAGATCCTCTCCGAGGCGGAGATCGAACGACTTGCCCAGTTCGTCGTGACGCTCAAATCCGGCGAGGAGGCGAGCGACGAGGCCTGGGGCTTGTTTCGCGGCAAAGGGTGTGCGGCGTGTCACGGGCAGGAGGCCGACGGCGTCATCTCGCGCTTGCCGAACGGGCAAACCATCGGTGTTGGCGCCCCGAGCTTCCGCAACGCCATCTGGCGCTTCGAGCCGGGCGGTATCGAAAGCGCCCGCCACACCATCACCTATGGCGTGAACCAGCCCGGTCGGGAGCAGACGCGTCAAGCCGAGATGCCGGCGTTCGGCACCACCGATCGTCTGAGCGAGCAGGAGGTCAAGAAGCTCGCCATCTATGTCCACCGGCTCGGCGGCGGGCTTTGAGTCAGCGGTGTGCGGGGCGAATCCCACGGTTTCTCCGGCCTTTATTTCCTGTCCGCCGCTCTCATGGCCTAGGGTAGAAGGGCGCCGTTTGGAAGGGCGCAGCGCTCCGGCGGTTGCCGGTTCCAGCGCCCTTAGCGCGGTTTCAGGTCACCGCGTTGCATCCTTGCTTCCAGAAGATGTCGCCCGCGGGTCGCCGCAACACGCTGCAAGGATGTCGCGGTAAGCTTGACCGCGCGATCCCTCGCGCCGACGGTTGCGGCGGCGATCCGCAGGCGAGCATCTTCGAGGCGATGGATCGCAGCTGTGGCCATCGAAAGCGGTGCTCGTGTCGTTCGCGCATCGCGATCAGTTGTCGGGTCGGTGCCGTCGTGCGACGCCACGGAGAGTGGCCACGGGGGTGCGCCCAGCAGGAGTTGTACCTTGAGCGAGCAAGCAGGGCGGCGCCAGGCGGTGGCAATGGAGGGTCTCTACGGCGAAGCCGATCGGTGGCGGGTGAACACGGGTGGCCAGACCATCCATGCCAAGCGCCTGCCGGGGAAGTGGCGCAGGATCAAGTGGCTGACAGCGTCCGTTTGGCTGGTCTACTTCGCGGGACCCTACCTACGCTGGGAAGGCCGACAGGCGGTCCTGTTCGATATCCCGGATCGCCAGTACCACCTGTTCGGCGCGACGGTCCTGCCGCAAGACTTTTGGATGCTGTCGTTGCTGCTGCTCTTCTTCGCGATCCTGCTCGCGGTGACCACCGCTGTTGCCGGCCGGGTGTGGTGCGGCTTCTTCTGTTTTCAAACCGTCTGGACGGACGTCTTCACCTGGCTCGAGGAGCGGCTCGAGGGCCCGCCTGGCGAACGCCGGCGGCTCGATCAGGCCCCCTTGGGTGTGCGCAAGCTCAGCATTCGCGCCGTCAAGCACGGCCTTTGGCTGGCGATCGGACTGTTGACCGGATTCAGCTTCGTCGCCTGGTTCACCGACGTCTTTGGGCTGTGGCAGACCTTCTTCGTTGGTCAGGCGCCGCTCGCGGCCTATGTCACCGTCGCGCTCTTCGCCGCCGGCACCTACGTCCTTGCCGGTTTTCTCCGCGAGCAGACCTGCTTCTGGCTGTGCCCCTACGCGCGGATCCAGGGCGTCATGCTCGACCGCTCGACCGTGGTTCCGGCCTACGATTACCGCCGCGGCGAGCCCCGCGGCCGATTGCATCGAGGGGCGACGTCGGCCCAGGGAGATTGCGTCGACTGCCACCAGTGCGTTGCCGTCTGCCCTACCGGCGTCGACATCCGTGACGGCCAGCAGGAGGGCTGCATCACCTGCGGACTCTGTATCGATGCCTGCGACGCGGTGATGGAGAAGGTCGGGCGGCCGAGCGGCTTGGTCCGCTATGCCTCGCTCGATGAACTCGAGGGGCGCCCGGCCACAGCATTGCTGCGTCGCGCCCGAGTCTGGGTCTATGCCGCGATCCTGCTGGTCGCGGCCGGCGGCATCGGCTACGGGTTTGCCTCGCTCGAGGCCGTCGAGCTCAAGGTCCTGCACGAGCGGGCGCCGCTGTTCGTGCGCCTCGCCGACGGCTCGATCCAGAACAAGTACACGCTCAAGGTCCTCAACAAGACGAGCGAGGATCTCAGGCTTCACCTCAGTGCGAGGGGTCCCCTCGGGCTCGAGCTTGCGACCCTGACGCAGGCAATCAAAGCGCCACGGGGCGAGGTGACGCCAGTGACGCTCTTCGTCCGGGTGCCGGTGCAGAATCTGGACGAGGAGCAGGTCCCGATCCAGTTCCAGGTCCAGGGCCGCCGGGCTGACGGCGAGGCGATCGGCGCGCAGCGCGCCAGCGTCTTCATCGGGCCGGGAGCTGACTGATGCCGACGCCCCTTCCCCGGCAGCGGTCGACGCCGGCCTGGCGCAGCCCATGGTTCCTGGGTTTCGTCGGACTGATCGTCACGGTGCTGGCCGTCAATGCGACGATGGTTTACCTGGCCATCACGACCAGCCCGGGCTTGGTCAACGCGAGCTACTACGAGCGCGGCCAGGACTACGAGCGCTCGGTCCTCTCGCGCCGGGCCGCGGATCCCGGCTGGGTGGGGACGGTCGACGTGCCGGACACCGCGCGGGTCGGCGAGCCGGCGCCGGTGCGCTTCGCGATTGTCGATCGCGCCGGGCAACCGGTCGTCGCCGAGCGCGTCGACTTCTATGCTTACCGGCCCTCGGATGCCAGCCAGGATTTCTCCGCGACCATGCACCCGGAGGGGCGCGGCCGCTATCGGGTCGAGGTCGCGTTTCCGTTGATCGGCGTCTGGGATACCCTCGTGGCGGTGCGCGCCGGTGGCGAGGAGCAGCTCATTGGTGAGCGGATTCGTATCCCAAGGTAAGGACGCGATGGCCGATGCGGCGGTGGCCTGCCCCGCGCAGCCGCGGGCCTTGGAGGTCACTGACCACGGCTGCTTTCACTGCCGGCGCCCCTTGCCCGCCGGTGCGCCGATCACGGGGCGCGTCGAGGGCCGAGAACGCGCCTTCTGCTGCCCGGGCTGTCGCTCGGTCTGTGAGGCGATCCACGCCGCCGGGCTCGCGGGCTTCTATCGGCGTACGCCGGCCGAGGGCGGCCTCGCGCCACCGCCTGAGGCGCCTCAGGACCTGGCCCTCTACGACCTCGATGCCGTCCAGAGCGAATTCGTCGCGGACCTTGGCGCCGTACGGGACATCCAGCTCCTGGTCGAGGGCATCCACTGCGCGGCCTGCGTCTGGTTGATCGAGAAGGCCTTGCGGGGGCTTCCGGGCGTCGCGGAGGCGCGGGTCAACCTGAGCGGTCGGCGCATGCGCGTGGTCTGGGACAATCGCCGCGTCCAGCTCTCGGCCATCCTCCGGCGCCTCGGCGAGATCGGCTACGCTGCGGTTCCCTTCGACCCACAGGTCGCGGCCGGCTCACTGCAAGCCAGCCAGCGCGCGTTGCTCTACCGGCTGGCCTTTGCCGGTTTCGCGATGATGAACCTGCTGTGGATTTCGATCGCCCTCTACAGCGGGGCCGATCGCGGCGAGTTCCGCGGCCTCTTCCAGTGGCTGGGTCTCTTGATCGCGACGCCGACGCTGCTCTACGCCGGGTATCCCTTCTTGCGCGGCGCTTCGGCTGGCCTGCGTCGCGCCCGGCTGAGCATGGATGTGCCCATCGCGCTCGGCGCCTCGATCACCTACGGCTACTCCCTCTATGCCACCCTGAGCGGCGCCGGCGAGGTCTACTGGGATACGGTCGTCAATCTGCTCTTCGTCCTGCTCGCGGGCCGTTATCTGGAGTCGCTCTCGCGTCGCCGGGCGGTCAGCGCCACGCAGCGGCTGCTCGACTTGCAGCCGAAGGCCGCGACCGTCTTGCGCGAGGAAGGAGAAGCGGTGGTGCCGATTCGAGCCGTACAGCCGGGCGAGACGGTGTTGGTGCGCCCGGGGGAGAAGGTCTCCGTGGACGGGCTGATCGTCGCCGGCGAGAGCGAGGTTGACGAATCGCTCTTGACCGGCGAGTCGGCGCCAATCGTCAAGCGTTCGGGACAGCGCGTTGCCGCGGGCACGCTCAACGGCGCCGGCGCACTGCAGGTGCGCACCGAGGGGGTGCTGCGCGATACGGCCCTGGGGCGCATCGTGCGGTTGGTCGAGGACGCCCAGGCGAGTAAGGCGCCGATTCAGTCATTGGCCGACCGGGTCGTCCCCTGGTTCGTCGCCGCGACGCTCGTGCTGGCGTTGGCGACTTTCCTTTGGTGGGCGCGGGGCGACAACGAGACGGCCCTGATGGCGGCCGCCGCCGTGCTGATCGTCACCTGTCCCTGCGCCCTCGGGCTCGCAACGCCGATGGCTGTCGCGGTTGCGACCGGTGCCGGGGCCCGCGCGGGGCTGCTGGTCAAGGATGGCGCCGCGCTCGAGGGACTGGCGCGGGTCGATCACCTCCTGTTCGACAAGACCGGGACGCTGACCGAGGGCAAGCCGGCCGTGACCGCGGTGCACACCCCGGAGGGGCAGGGCTGGCGTCTGGCACCGCACGCGTTCGCGCCGGCACTCGCTGCGTGCCTGGGCCGCCTTGCCGCCCTCGAACGCCTTTCGGAGCACCCCCTCGCCGCGGCGGTCGCCGACCTTTGCGCGCGCGCAGGGGTTCGGCCGCAGGTCGACGCGGTCCGCGAGCTCACCGTCCGCCCGGGCCGCGGCATCCGGGGACGGGTCGCTGGGCACCTTCTGGTGGCTGGCACCCGCGACTGGCTCAGGGAGAATGGTGTCGTCGGGCTCGACCGGCTTGCCGGCGCCGCCCACGACGGCGCCCTGCTCGTCGCCGAAGACGGCCTGGTGCGGATGGTCCTGACCGTCCGAGACGCCCTGCGTCCCGATGCGGCCGCCGTGGTGAGGCAGTTGCGCGATCTTGGCGTCGCCGTGACGATGCTGACGGGCGACCGGCGGGATCAGGCGCTGCGAATCGCTGCCGAGCTTGGTGGGATCGACGTTATCGCCGAGGTCTTGCCGGAGGACAAGGACAGGGTTGTCGCTGATTTGCAACAACAGGGCCAGCGGGTCGCGATGGTTGGCGACGGCATCAACGATGCCCCGGCGTTGACGCGGGCCGATGTGGGCATTGCCGTCGCCGGCGGGACCGATGTCTCCATCGCGAGCGCCGACATCGTCTTGCTTGGCCGGGGGCTGGGGCAGGTGGAGCACGCCCTGATGCTCTCGCGGCGGATGCTGGCGGCGATTCGGCAGAATCTCGCTATTTCTCTGATCTATAATGCTGTGATGGTGCCGCTTGCGATGGCGGCCCTGGTGACGCCGCTGATCGCGGCGGTCGCGATGCCGCTGAGCTCATTGGCGGTGATCGGCAACTCGGCGCGGCTGCGTCGGCCCGCTTCTGTCTCCTTGGGCGACGATGGACGTCATCTATAGCCTCATCCCCGGCATGCTGGTCATCGGACTGCTGGCTCTGGCCGTGCTCTTCTGGGCGGCGCGCTCTGGCCAGTACGACGATCTCGACGGTGACGGCCAACGGATCTTGATGGACGAGGAGCAAGACGAGGAGGCGCCGCGCCACGGGGGGCCCTATTGAGGGTTGCAAGAGTCATCGGAGACGGCTTGCTGCGACAGGCTGCAAGGACGTCCGTGTCAGCTCGACGGCGGGATCCCTCCCGCCGACGGTCGCACCGACCCGGCTCCGATTGCTTTCGGGACGGTTGATAGTGGCGG
>JGI12109J20283_10162217_pt1 | contig 10560 bp, 8 predicted proteins | sample ElkSlonscriptome_12_FD_20283 | JGI IMG/M metagenome (IMG submission 20283) | reverse complement strand
GTTACGGGTAGGTGGGAAGAATGAAGTCCCTCCTATGCGTCATTTATATTTGGTTACCCTCGCACGGAATATGCTTGTGGACCTGCTCCCCGGGACGAGCGGGGGAGTTAGGGTATGTCGCCTTGTTGAAAAGAGGCTATCGAGTGGACGTGGACAATGGATTTTCCTCTTTGGCGATTAGTATACTGTTGGATGTGATTGCGCTGGCGGCCGTGGTTTTTCTGGCCATGGCGCCTTTGTTAATTGATCTGATGGGTCTGTCACCCTATATCGCGTCGGCTGTGGGTATTACGGTGTTGCTGTTGGTTGCGAGTTGGGGTTGGTTCTTTTTCTTTCCTCAATTCATTTCTCATCCGCTGGTGCTCCGCCTCACCCGGAAGTGGGGGTGGCTTCAAAAACCGACCCAGTTTCTTCAAGCACTGGCTGAAACCATTTCTGCCACCCGTAAGGCCAAGTGTTGGGGTCAACTCCTCGTATGGTCAGGGCTCGTTCGGATTGGGAAATATGCCGGTCTGTATCTCCTTTTTCAAACCGTGACTCATTCCATGTGGCCTGAACTCGCAGCCTTGTCGCCCTGGGCAATTCTACTAACTTTGATTCTGGCAGAGGGGGCTGCGGCATTGCCGCTACCTGCGTTTATGAGTTTTGGGCCCTATGAAGCCGGAGGCACTGCGGCGTTGGTGATGATGGGGTTTGAGGCGTCCGAGGCTGCATTTACTCTGCTGGTAGTTCATATTGTGAGTCAGGCGGTTGGATATATGATTGGTGGATCCGCGCTGTTACTCTATATCTATGTTGCTCCGAATCGGAAAGACCATGAGGCATCTATGAAGGAAATGGAAACTCTCCCTCTGAAGGCCACACTTCGGGCCTGGATCTTTCCTGTGGTCATGGCTTTTCTCGCACTGCTTATGGCAGGCTGGACCTACCGTGCGTCCACAAAACTGGGCTCGTGGAGTGCACCCGAAACAGGAAAGGCCTTAGAAATGCCGGCACAAGCAGAGGCCCGGTTGCGCGAGGTCATTGGAAAGGAACAGGGATTTTTGGTGTGGAGTTCAAATCGGTTTGGGAATCACGATATTCTTCGTCTTACTTTGCCCGACCTTCGCGTAACACAGCTCACCGATCATCCGCATACGGAAACCTATCCGCGGATCAGCCCGGATGGCCAATTCGTGGTGTTCTGTCGTTCCCGTCAACCCTGGGTCTCTCAACGAAATCCCAACGAATGGGATCTTATGTTGCTGGATTTGAATAATGGTAACGAACGCGTGTTGACCGAATTTGGGTATCAACCGGCTTGGACCGCCGATGGAGAATCCGTAGTGTTTGTGCGTTCCGGTTCTCAACTTGTTCGTCATGAGGTGTCTACGGGTGAAGAAACGGTCATCGCCAAGAGCGGAAAAAATGGATTGCCCGGTGGTTTGGAGTTTCAGACCCCCAGTCCTCATCCGGGAGACGGACCTTTGGCGGTCACCCTTCGTGGGGCCACCCGGGCGAATGTTCTTCTGGATCTGGAATCCTCCACCCAGCAACTCATCAGTAGTAGTGGGTGCCAAATGAATTGGTCTTCAGATGGGTCTTTCCTGTATTGGAGTGATCATGGCGGACCTTCTGGATTGCAGTTCTTCCGATCGGATTCCGATCCTGTAGAGCCGATGATGTGGCTCGATATTCCGACGACCTATAGCCATCAGTATTTTCCCAGGCTGAGCGGCAATGGAAAGCTGATGGTGATGGCGGGAAGCGAAGGCGGGCATGAGCATGACAGTGCCGATTATGAAATTCACATTTGGAGAGTAGGGGAACCCATGCAAAACGTGTCCCGGGTAACCTTTCATTCAGGAAACGATTGTTGGCCGGATCTGTTTTTGAGGCCTTCCCCATAGCTGTCGCTTGTTTTGTTTCGCTCTTCCTTACCAAAACCTCATTTTCCCATGATTGACATTTACCGATTGATGCTCAGGTTTCCCGGATGTCTGCAACACACTTAAAACGGAGTTTGGGATTACCTGGAGCCTTGATGATGGGCTTGGGATCCATGGTCGGAACCGGAGTTTTTGTCAGTATTGGTTTGGGGGCCGGGGTAGCAGGTCCTGGGGTGCTTCCCGCTATCATTGTCGCGGCGGTAGTGGCACTATGTAATGGGATGTCCAGTGCTCAACTTGCGGCGGCTCATCCCGTTAGTGGAGGGACGTATGAATATGGATATCGGTTTCTTACTCCTTGGCTGGGGTTCACGGCGGGCTGGTTATTTCTTTGTGCAAAGTCTGCTTCTGCGGCCACCGCAGCCTTAGGGTTTTCAGGGTATTTGCTCTATCTCATGGGAATTGCGGATCACGTGGACCTCCGAATTCCGGCCCTGGTTCTGTTGCTGGGAATGACCCTGCTGGTCGCCTCAGGAATCAAACGAACCTCCAGCGTGAACACGGTTGTGGTGAGCATGACTCTCCTGACGCTTGTCCTGTTTATGGGTACCGTACTTAATGGGCATCTTGTGGTGGAGCACATCGCGTTATCGTCCTCCGATGTGTTGAGTCGAGGCTTTCTGGAGGCCTGCGCTCTGATGTTTGTGGCATACACTGGATATGGGCGCATCGCCACCATGGGGGAAGAAATAAAAGAGCCTACCAGGAACATTCCCAAGGCCATTCTTCTGGTGATGGCCATTACCGTCACATTGTATTTGGGGGTAGCCTTCACGGCGGTGGGCGCACTGGGAAGTGAAGTCCTGGGAGAACTCACTCAATCGACAGCCGCACCGTTGGAGATGGTGCTTAAAAATTTGAACAAACCTATGATGGCGAAAGTGGTGGCCGTTGGGGCATTGACGGCCATGGCCGGGGTGCTGTTAAATTTAGTTCTCGGCCTGTCCCGGGTTTTGCTGGCCATGGGGCGGCGAAAAGATATGCCTTCATTCTTTTCGAAACTTAAAGGCGAAAATCCATGTTCAGCTGTGTTCGGGGTAGGAGTGCTGATCGGGGTAATTGCGATGACGGGTTCGGTAAAGCTTTCCTGGTCCTTTAGTGCGTTCACCGTCTTAATGTATTATGCGCTCACGAATTTGGCGGCATTACGTTTACCTCCACGGTTGCGTTTGTACCCCAGGGCATTTTCATATTGTGGACTTGCGGCCTGTGTGTTTTTAGCTTTTCAGGTCCCTGTGTCCGTTTGGGGTGTGGGTTTGGCCTTTTTAGGGCTTGGCGTTTCCATTCACCTCTTTGTGGGCAGCCTTCGGAGGCCTGCATGATTTGGTTGGTGTGCCTGATGTCGATCAGGACGTTTTCCTAAGATCTTTCGAAATAATGGAAGTCCCCGCTTTTCAAATCCGTCAATCCTCTTAAGGTACTCCTTTTAAAGTAACTGTAGGTAAGGATTAAGATTATGGCCTGGATTCAAATTGCAACCGAATCAGATTTTGAAGGAACGGACCGAAAATTTTGTGAAGTGTCTGATGAGATTCAGGTGGCGCTCTTCCAGCATGAAGACGGAAAGTATTACGCGGTCGAGGTGTGGTGCAGCCATCAAAAAGTTTCTCTCATCAATGGAGATGTGGATGACTACGAATTGATGTGTCCCCTGCATGGTGCCTGTTTTGATCTCCGCACAGGAAAACATCTAAGCCTTCCAGCGGTGAAACCTATCGACTCCTATCCGGTTCGTGTGGAGGAAGGTTCCATTTCGATTGAAGTTGATGACGAACAAGTCCCTGCGGAATGACTCCTTTTACCGAATCTGAAATAGGTGACATTCGTCGGGATTTCCCTGTGCTGGAGCGCAGGGTTCATGGGGATGTTCCTTTAGTGTATCTGGATAATGCGGCCACATCGCAAAAACCATCTTCGGTCATTCAGTGTGAGGCTGATTATTACAAAAAGATGAACGCCAATGTTCACCGGGGCATGCATTCCTTGGCGGAGGAAGCGACCGCTGCCTACGAAGAAACCCGTCTACAGCTCGCTTCGTTTTTTAATGCCCCTGATCCCAAAGGCGTCATCTTTACCCGGGGCACGACCGAGGCCATTAATCTGGTGGCTTCCAGTTGGTGTGAAAAGAACTTGAAGCCTGGGGACGAAATCCTGATTTCGGTCATGGAGCATCATTCGAATATCGTTCCCTGGCAGCTTGCGGCCGCGCGTATAGGTGCCACGATTAAAGCGGTTTCGTTGACCCCCTCCGGGGAATTGGATCTGGAATCTCTGGAGGAACTATTGTCTCCGAAGACGAAACTGCTCGCGTTTACCCAGGTCAGTAACGCGCTGGGAACTGTGAATCCGGCTAAAGAAATTATCGGAAAGGCAAAACAAGTTGGAGCTACCGTATTGTTGGACGGTGCTCAAAGTGCCCCGCATATGCCTGTAGATGTGCAGGACCTGGGATGTGATTTTTTTGTGTGTTCGGCTCATAAAATGTGTGGGCCTACAGGGATAGGTGCCTTGGTTTCGACACCAGAGCTTCTGGATAAGATGGAACCCTATCAGGGAGGAGGGGAGATGATTGACCGGGTAACGATTTCAAAATCCACGTGGGCGGACTTGCCCTATAAGTTTGAGGCCGGAACTCCGAATATCGCGGGAGCGGTGGCGTGGGGCGAGGCTCTGCGGTATCTTAACGGACTTGGGTTGCATCGTATTGAAGCGTCCTTAAAGGTGCTTACAGATGATGCCGAAAAGCGATTGGCCGCAGAGGAAGGAATCACCCTAACCGCCCATCCGGCCGAGCGGGGTGCGGCAGTTTCTTTTTGGGTAGATGGCATTCATCCTCATGATGTGGCGCAACTGGTGGATCAATCCGGTGTGGCCATTCGAGCCGGACACGTGTGTTGTCAGCCCCTGATGGATCATTTGGGGCATCCCGCCATCAATCGGGCCAGTTTTGCTTTTTATAATACGAAAGAAGAAACCACCCGCCTTTTGGAAGCGCTTCGTACCACTCGGAAAATTTTCGGGGTGGCGTGAATACCAGGAGTATTTTTGCAAACCAGGTGGTGAAGAGCGTCAGGAATGAACCTTACACATGATGCAAAAAAATATCCTAATCTTTCTGAAACAAAGGTTGACCCATCCAGCAGTCTTGCATTAGGCTCCACTCACTTGTGAGACACTTTCTTTCCCAACCCAAGAGGTTCATCATGGCCAAAATCTTCCGAGCCTGTTTGTTTCTGATCATTCCCTTTACGCTTACACGTGTTGGTTATGCGCAAACTACCCCTACCAATGTTTCGAAATCCATTCAGTTGACCGAGGTTGATGCGAATGAAGTAGCGGCACCGGATTACTCCGGCAGAGCCAGGGGATTGATCACAGGAGGACACAGTTCTGATGATTGGCTACAGGTGTACGTGGAATTTGATACCGCGGCGAAGTGGACAGATGAGATCACGTTCACCTTTTATCTCGCGTTACAGGGAGATCCTTCCAATTTGCCGGAGGGTTCCAAGCCGGTTAATGTGTTTAAAGGTTCGACCACTATCTATAACGTCCCTGGAGAGCGGGGACACATGGCGGACGCCTTCCTGGATGCAAATACATTTGAACGATACGGGGATGTTTTTGCCATTGCAGTCGTGGCGGAAGTCAATGGCGAGCCTCCGGTTTTACTTACCAAGCAGCCAAGCTCTCTGCAGGGTCGGGCGTGGTGGGAAACTGAAACTCCGAATTTTATTGAGTTATTGTCCCGTTATGATTCCCCATATCGACTTATTGAAGTCGATGAACAAGGAACGACTCAACCCTGATTACAGGCGTTCAACCTATGGCAAAACGAATTCTGACGTTGGATATTGGTGCGAGTACTCTCAAGCTCGCGGAGTTTAAGCTCACAGGAGATTCTCTGGAGCTCACCTCTTACGGGATAAAACCCGTTGGGGTAGATCCCGGCGACGAATCAAACAAGATGGTGTACCTCGGAACAGCTCTGGAAGAGCTGATCCGTGAAAGTGGGGTCAAACCTGGCCCGGTATTGCTTTCCTTATCCGGAGCAAACGTGTTCTCCAGATATGTAAAATTACCTCCCGTCTCTGGGGATAAAATTTCCCAGGTGGTGGAATACGAAGCCAAACAGAACATTCCAAACCTGAATGAGGTAGTGTGGGACAAGCAGATCCTGCCAGGAAAAGATGGGGATATGGATGTGCTGCTGGCTGCAGTAAAGCTTCAGGTTGTAGAGGAGCTCGCTGAGACCATCCACCAAGCCGGGCTCGAAGTGGAATTGGTCGATGTTTCGGTTGCCGCGCTCTACAATGCAACCCGTATGGCATACCCTGATGCAGAGGGATGCACCATGATCCTGGATATGGGAGCCAAGACAACCAATTTGGTGTTTGTTGAAGGTGACCAGGTATGGAGTCGGAGTTTCCCAGTTTCGGGGCATTCGATTTCACAATCCATCGCAAATGATTTCGACTTGCCGTTTGGTGATGCGGAAGCGCTCAAAGAAAAAGTATCCATGGTGGCATTGGGTGGGGCGTATGAGCCCCTGGAAGATCGCGAAGCGGATCAGGTCTCAAAATGTATCCGAAGTTCCATGACACGGTTGCATTCGGAGATTAGCCGATCCATCAACACCTATCGAAGTCAGCAACATGGATCAGCCCCTTCCAAAGTAATGCTTACGGGTGGCAGCGTGGTCATGGCGTACTTTGACATGTTCCTTCAGGAAAAGCTGGATATCCCCATTGAGTATCTCAACCCTCTGGAATCCATATCGATTGGTTCAGGGATTGATGAAGAGCAAATTGCGGCGGAGGGACACCTTTTATCTGAAGTCATTGGCCTGGCTCATCGCAGAGCTGGGAATGGCCGGATGGAAATGAATTTACTTCCGCCTTCCATTGTACGTGAACGATCGTTCCGGAAAAAACAGGGTGTTTTGGCCATTTGCATGTTTCTGGTTGCGGTGACGCTGGGGGTTTGGGGATGGATTAATGCGGCAAAAGCCTCCAATCAGAAACACATTGAACGTGAGTTGAAGGAAAATGTAGAAGAGCTGCAAAAATGGGACCGCGCCATTCAGGAGGAGCAAACGGACTTCCAGGATGTAGAAAATGATTTGCTTGCGTTGACCAATGTCGTGAAAGGCCGGAAGACCTTAACCACGAGTTTGCAGGACATTCGCAACATCCTGCCAGAAAATGTCTGGGTGACTCAAATTCGTCCTGATGCAGAAATGCCAGATCAGAAGTTTGTGTTGATCGGATCCTTTTTTAAAGATCTCCTTTATGAAAACATTGAGTTGCCGGATAACCAACCGATTGTTCAGTTTGTAGAAAACCTGCAGAATTCGGAGATTTTCTCTGAAGATACTCAATTTGCATTAAGTATTACGGATCTGGCGGAAGACCGGAACGACCAACGTCAGAGTATTTCGGTTTTTCAAGTTGAAATCATCCTTAGTAATCCGGTGAAACTATGAAATGGGCACGATATAAGCTAATTTTGATTTCGGGTATCGTGACGGTCATTCTATGTGGAGGTTTGATTTTCTGGATCCTCTCCAGCTCCTCAGCTCTAAGCGAGTTGGATTCTTCGGTGGACAGGTTGCGGCAGCAGCAAAATACCCTGGTCTCTTCAGAGCTGTACCCTTCAGAATCCAATCTGGTGATACTTCGTCAGGAGCAGAAAAAAGTTGCTGAAAGACGGGATACACTTCTTTCCGTTATTCGGGAAGGTCAATTAAGTATACCAACCATTAACCGTGCTGTTTTTGGCGATTACATTAATGGAGTTGTTCCCGAACTACGGCAAGCGGCCTCCACCGCCACGAAAGGTGGTGAGGATGGCGTGAAGCTGAATGATCCTGATTTTGGATTAACGGAATATTTGGAAGGTACGTTGCCCACGCAGAGAAGAATTAATACGCTTGTCGTAGAAATTGAGACCATTGATCATGTGGCAAAAATACTCTTTACCTCAGGGATCAGTGAGCTGGTCTCGATTAACGTTAAGGGTGAAGAAGACGAAGAAACCAATCCTCGTATTTCTGGACGTCCTTTGGCTCGAGAAAGAAGGCCTACACGCACGACCCGTGCTGTACCCACTCCTTCGGTGCAGGAAGTTGACGACGGGTCTACATCGGTCGAGAAAGAGAGAGAACGACTGTTTTCTGATGTGGTGCTACGAGTAGAATTTAAAGCCTACGAGGATTTTTTGTGGGAGGCGGTCAATCAAATTTTAGCAGACTCAAATCAACTCGTGATTTCATCGTTTTCTATTACAAATGGAAACACACTGCTGTGGCCTGATTATTTGGAAAGTCCCAATAGAAATTCGGAAACGCGGTCAGCCCGTAGAGAAAGGCGCGATGCGCCTCGTAGTTCCTCGTCTGAGCCAGATCTATTAAGCATGTTAAGTGGGACGGGTGAAAATCCACAAGCACAGAGACAGGAAAAAGAAAAATTGCCGGGTCTTGCGGAACGTCAATTAAATGTGGTGGGTGGGGATCTCCTCAATGTTGTTATGGAAGTGAAAGCTTTCCGTTTGAAACCTGCTGAAGAATCAGCCGCTCAACCTGAGGGTATTTGATATGGGATTTCTAAAAAACCACGGCGAAAAACTTTTGCTGATCGTATTGCTTGCCGGAGTCGTTCTTTCCCTTCTATCAGGCATTACCACCATTAGCACCTTGGAAGATCCTGATGGTCTGGCACTACGAGCGCCGAAAGGAAATGTGAAACTCGAGGTGGATAGCCTGGATGCCACGATATCTCGTATCACGGATAACCCTCCACAGGTAGGGGTGGAAATAGGTATGTTTACGCCTGAAGTGCGAGTGATTTGCATCAACCAACAGTGTCGCAGTTTAATTCGGCCTGATGCTGAAACATGTGTGTATTGTGGGGAAGTTCAAACGGTTGGACCACGGGACACGGATGGGGATGGCATTACGGATAGCCAAGAGGCCGCCTGGGGAATGAACCCCTTAAATCCTGATGATGTGTTTCTGGATCAGGATGATGATGGATTCCCGACGCTGTATGAGGCCGAAAATGGCACAGATCCCACCAATGCCTCCTCCAGTCCTGAACTGATCAAGTTCTTAAGACTGAAAGACATCAACCAGACGAGTATCCAATTTGAATTACGTGGAACAGCCAAGCTTTCAGGTAACTATACTCTTCAACTCTTTTGGAAATATCCAGGACAGTCCCGAGGTCAAACGGACTATATTCGTACGGGTGAGAACTTTGGTCAGAATAATGAATTCCGCTTGGTTTCCTTCTCTGAAAAACGGGTGCAGGAAGGAGGCCGTTTTGTGGATAAATCTGAAGCACTGATCCAGAGTGGCCGATACCAATTAACCCTAGGTCGTACACCTGAGACCCGTTCGGGATCTATGACCGAGCGAATTGCGGTCATAGAAGCGATCTTTGGACCGGATTTTGAAGAAGAAATTAGAGTCGATGAAACAATCACTGTAGGTAAGAAAACCTATAACGTCGTTGACATCACTCAAGATGCTGTCGTATTACAACCAAATGATGAATCTGAGCCAGATCCCGAAGCCATTGTGATCAAAGCACCCACACCGGAAGATGAAGAAGCACTGGAAAAATTCCGCCCAGGCGGTGCATCTGAAAACAAACCCTTGAACGGAAGTGGTGGCCCATCATCTCCTGACTTTCAGGACTTCTTTTAAACCAAATTTTTTATAGATTCCCTATCCACTTATGATGAAATTGACACCGCTATCGCGTGTATCTCAGAAGGAGACTCCCTACATGAACCGTATGAAATTAATGACTCTTAGTTGCTGCACCATCGTAGTAACTGCTTTCCCCTCGATCCATGCTCAGCAAGGGTCAGCCGAACAAATGTTTGTAGATCCTTCTGAAGTGACTGAGAAAGATCGCCTCATTGCTGCGGCAAACCTGGCCGAACAAGAGCGGGTACGACGTGCTTCCGCCGCCCGGGAAGGTCGACAGGCCACAGCCTCAGCCCTGGAAGCCATGTCCAGAGGACAGTGGGCAATTGCGGTAGATCTCTTTAATGAAGCTTTAAGCAAAATGGAAGATGTTGAAAAGCTTCAGCAGGAAATTCAGATGGCGAAGGAGCAGAAATCTGAAGCGTATTATCAAATGGCTCGATCCATTTATGAACGCAGACGCGAGGGGGGGAATTTAGATCAGGCGGAACGTTTCCTTGCTCTTTCTGCTGAATCTTCTGGCGATAATAATAAAATCGATTCCCTGCAAAAAGATATTGAAGCCTATCAGCGACGAGTTGCGGAAGGAAAAGAAGAAATTCCAATTCGTGAAGAAGACCAGTACCGAACTGCGCGGGAAGCGATTAACGATCTGTTATCCCGTGGACGTAAAGAGCTGGAGATCGGAGATTATGATCAAGCCGAACAAACCTTTGAACAGGTGTTATTCTATGATCGCTACAACAAAGAGGCGTTGCGTTTTATAGAGAAAGTGGCGGAAGAGCGTTACGAAGTACGTCGTATTGAACGGAAAGCTTCGGTGATGAAAATGGTCGAGGAAACAGAAAAACGCTGGCTTCTTCCTCTGCAAGTTGATCAGAGAGGCGCACAGGAAGATTTTAAAATCGCTGGTGAAGG
>JGI12109J20283_10712661_pt1 | contig 10561 bp, 7 predicted proteins | sample ElkSlonscriptome_12_FD_20283 | JGI IMG/M metagenome (IMG submission 20283) | reverse complement strand
GCCTACGGTCTTGGAATGTGGACGAGGATTTTTGGATGTCAGCGCTTTGTACCAATCGTCCCAGCGATGAGTCAAATAGGTTTGATCCTTTTGTTTAATGGTTCTTACGCCAACACCAAACTGACTTGGATCCTTACAGGCTAAATCCCAATTGGTGCAGGCTACAATCAGGTCGTGATTTGAGGAGGGGTCATCAAATTCTACCGTATCCGCATAACCCGAATACGACAGAGGAGGCCAATGCTCAGCGGCTTTAACAATTTCGATATCTATCTCGCTGTAAGTCGAGCGCGGCCCCCTTAGGGCTTTTTCTTGTCCTATTTTTTCCAGCACATACCCTTCACCTGTCTCGCACTTATCTCTGGTGTTCCATTCATCGAGTGAAAGAAATTTAAGCCAAAATGCGCAGGTGACTCCATTCCAAACATTCTCTTCGCTTAGTACTTCCGGAAATTCAATTCGTGCTTTAAATTTTCCGAATGTGAATCCGAATCGGCCTTCAATTCCACCGTTTTCTTTTCTGTACGGTTTTTTTGAATTGCCGGGGTTCTTGATAAGTATCACATTCTGATCGGCATCGTAAGAGGCATTTTGGCAGGGTTGATCTGCCAGTGATACGAACGAGCCTAGATTTCTTTCGGAATTTTCTGACCAATCGTTGAATTTATCCAGCGTCATACCTCTTGTTACATCGAGTGCTTGGTCAATATTGTTTAGAGATGAGTCAAGTACCGGTGTGTTGATATATTGGATAAAGTGCGCATTCTCAAAAGCAGTCTCACCGTTGAGACAATCGGCGCCTGAATAGGCTTCTTTGAAATCGAATTGATCGTAGTACAGACCGTAATCCGGTTTTAGAATAGCGTAAGTTCTCAGGTATCTTTTGCTCGTCCGGACAATAAGATTTGATTTTTTTTCAGCTTCCGGGAAAAAATAGAATGGATTGGACCTAACTCCTGTTTCGGGGTTTGCTAATCGGTGGTTCAACGCATAGTCTGGAATGGAATCAATCAAAGATTCTCGACCAATCACCAGCATGAACTCGTACAGACCCACCCGAGGGTTGTTGCGGAAACGGAGGTTGGTCGTGTCTTTCGATTGAGTGTTTCTCAATGTCCAAATGGCGTCAAACCGCAATTGATCTTCCAGGGTCTGATTGGAGGCCAGAGCTTTATCTTCAACGGATTTCAGCCATTCGGGATTGCTGCGAATAACATCGGTCATTTTGATTAGGTCCGCACTGTTAAACTGATTTGACCTCGGGTCGGGTCCGAAAAATCGAGCTTCGTTAAATGGGTTTCCCATGATTTTAATGGAATCGCTGAGTGCAACCCGTTCATTTTCTCTGACCTTCTCAGTAAGCTTAAATTTTGGCACATCTATTCCCGACCACGATCCATAAAAATTTTCGGACGATTTCGGGTTAAACACGCCATCGATGTAATCCGCATGCATGTAAGAGATATTCCTGTAGTAAAGTTTGTAGAAAAAGCGCTCCTCGCGGCCATCGTTCTCAATGTCGAAATTAAAATGAAAGTAACCTCTCGATTCATCTGCTGAATCTGATGGAAGAACAATTCCCTCAAACGGGCCGTTGCTTAAATCCATTTCGAGGACCAACGTATCTGATGTCAGGGAATAATTAGAGAACATCTCGAAGTTCTCCACTTTCATTTCATCGTTTGGCGCAAAACATCCGCTCAACAGGACGAGCAACAGGAAATATGGACCTTTCATTTCTTTTTGAACTTAAACCGGCGGGAAATTAGCCATTATTGATTGGTAGGAGAAACTTTACCCTAATTTTGCTGTTGCACAGATTAATTCTTTTTGCATGAAAAGCTTTGACGTACCCGAATTCTATCGTTCACCCATTATTGCAAAGGTAAAAGAAGCGAGAAAAATTACCGATCCTAGGAAAAAGGACTTTTCACCTGCCATTTTGGATTTTGGCCCGTTGCAATTTTTGGTTCCTCGCCATTTTGGTTTCTGCTACGGCGTGGAAAATGCCATTGAGATTTCTTATCGAGCGCTGGAAGAAAATCCGGGGAAAAGGATTTTTCTACTCAGTCAAATGATTCATAATCCTACAGTAAATAAGGACTTAGAAAGCCGAGGCATCCAATTCATTATGGATACGCATGGAACACAATTCGTGGAGTGGGACGAACTCAAAGCAGACGACATTGTGATCATTCCTGCATTCGGAACGACCGTTGAAATCATGAAATTGCTTAGTGAAAAGGGGATTCAAATAGAGAAATACAATACGACTTGTCCCTTCGTGGAGAAAGTTTGGAAGCGATCGGATCAATTGGGAAAGGATGATTTTTCGGTAATTATTCACGGTAAAATCAAGCACGAGGAAACCAGAGCAACTTTCTCACACAGCTATCAAGGCGCTCCCTCGGTGGTGATTTTGAATATGGAAGAAGCGGAGGTACTCGCACAGTTTGTTCGCAAGGAAAGACCCGCTGAAGAGTTCTACAAAGTTTTTGCAGGAAAGTACAGCGAAGGATTCGATGTTGAGAAAGATCTCGATCGAGTAGGGGTAGTCAATCAAACGACCATGTTGGCCACCGAGACTCAAGGAATCGCCGATTTTTTTAAGCAAACAATGATTGATTTGTTCGGTGAAGCCGATTACAAAAAGCACTTTGCTGACACCAGAGATACGTTGTGCTATGCAACGAATGATAATCAACGTGCTACCATAGGAGTGCTGGAACACGGTGCTGATATTGCCATAGTGGTAGGCGGTTACAACAGTTCGAATACTTCTCACATTGCAGAACTCTGCGAAGAGCAGATGCCTACTTTTTTCATTAATTCCGATGCTGAGATAAAAAGTAAAGATGAGATTCACCATTTCAACTACCCCGAAAAGAAAATGGAAGTGTCTCGAAATTGGTTGGAAGGCAAAACCCCTTTGCGCATCATCTTGACGAGCGGGGCTTCGTGTCCGGACGCTACGGTTGACGCCGTTATGAAAAAGGTACTTTCCTTTTTTGATGAAACCAGAAATCTGGATGCAGTAATCGAAGATGCTTTGGCTAAGCCATAACCTTGTTCTTGATCCAGCCCATTACCATGTCAAACTGCTCTGTTTCGGTGATGTCGGTGTTGTCCAAGACACGCGCATCTCTGGGTTGAATCAATGGATTCTCCTTTCGACTGGTATCCATTTTATCCCTGTGAGTTAAGTTTTCTCTGACTTGCTCTCGGGTCAATTCTTCGCCTTTTGCGCGAAGTTCGGCATATCTTCTTTCTACACGTACTTCAGGATCTGCCGTCATGAAAATTTTCAATTCGGCATCGGGCAGCACTGCACTTCCGATGTCTCTTCCGTCCATTACTACGCCTCCATTTTTGGCCGCCTTTTGCTGCATTACGCGCAGTTTTCCTCTCACTTCGGGAATGCGGCTCACTTGACTCACCAGGGATGAGACTTGGAGGGTTCGAATCTCGTCTTCTACCTCTTGCTCGTTTAGGCGCGTTGTATTGACTCCATTTTTATTGACGAAATCAACATCGATTGAGGAAAGGCTGTCGATCAATCCCTTTTCGTTGATTTCATCATTACCGGTTAAGTTTTTTCGGATTGCGAAAAGCGTTACCGCCCTGTACATCGCCCCTGAATCGATATAAGAATAGCCCAGTGCTTTTGCGAGGCTTTTTGCCAACGTGCTTTTCCCGCAAGATGAGTAGCCGTCAATGGCTATGTTGATCTTTTTATCCACGGTCGACGAAGATAGGAATACATGTTTGGAATGCCGTTATGACTTTTTGAAATCGTCGAATTTGAAGCCGAGCGTAAAATGATTGCTAACCCCGGCAACACTGTAAGCGGCGCGTGCATAACTGATATGAATTTTTGCAACCCTGAGCCCTAGCCCGTAGGTAATCCCCGCTGCTCCCGGATTGTCATCGATTTTTAATTGTTGACGGCGATTGTAATTGTATCCCAACCTTAAGTTGAAATTCTCCGTGAGAAGAATCTCGGCATTGAAGACCAAATGCCGCATCAGGTTTTCACCAAAACCTCCGGGGTTTGTCACAACTTCTTCGCCCGTCAAAGGATCAATTTCAGTAATAGTTCGCTCGGGAGTGAGATCCCATCGTTGAAGATTTTCACCGATTACCGAGAATCGTATCGGCGCCTTGGCTAACTTTTTGGAGAATGCCGCCTGAATTTCAAAGGGCAGAGTCTCATTTACTCCATCGCGGTAGCTGCTCAGTGAAGTGCCCAGATTCTTAATTAAAAAGGTTGCCGTGAAAAGCTTCTCAGCATTGTAGTACGTACCACTCAAGTCTGCTGCTAAAGCAGTGGCTTTGTATTCGGCCAATTCGCTGAGGATAAACTTCAGGTTTCCACCTACCGAGAATCGATCGTTGATTTGACGTCCATAACCTCCTTGAAAAAGATATTCACCCGCATTGAATGAACCGATGACTTCCCCCGTTTCCGTGGTCATGGAAAAGTCACCATAGCCCAAGCTGGTTATCCCGAGAGAGAATGTTCCAACACTGTCAATGTGCTTAGCGTATCCGGCGTGTAGAATATTCGCTTCCCCGAAAAAAGGGGTGTAACCAAACACGATTTGATCGGAACCGGCAGAGTCGAGTAGCGAAGGTGCAAACAGTCCAAGGTTCAAATCACCATCCTTTACGGCGATGGCGTTTCCTCCTAAGGCCGCTATTCGAGCAGGAGAAATCGTTTGAAGAATTTGAAAGTTGGCTTGCCCGTTATCTTGCGAAAAGACTTGAGAAAAACCGGATAGCATGAAGGCTATCGTTAGTAACCGCTTAAACATCTCGATGCAAAAAACGCAAAATTTCTCGGTCTATTGCCGCTTATGAAAAAACTTGCAGAGCTTAGGCCACCTTGAGCGGTTCTGACACTTTTTGAGTCAGCAAAGCTTTATCAACTACCTCCATCATGTCGTCTACAAAATGAAAAGTCAACCCATTGAGATATTTCGGATTAATCTCTTTGAGGTCTTTCTTATTCTTGGTAGACATGATGATTTCTTTGATGTTAGCTCGCTTGGCAGCAAGAATCTTTTCTTTCACACCGCCCACGGGAAGTACTTTTCCACGGAGGGTGATTTCTCCGGTCATGGCCAAATACTTCTTCACTTTTCTCTGAGTGAAAATAGAAGCCAATGCCGTGAGTATGGTGATTCCCGCCGAAGGGCCATCTTTTGGCGTAGCACCTGCCGGTACGTGAACGTGGACATTCCAATTATCAAAAACCTCTTGATCCAATCCGAGTGAATCGCTGTGCGACTTCAGATACTCCAAGGCAAGCATCGCTGACTCTTTCATCACATCGCCCAAGTTTCCCGTCAGGGTAAGCTTTCCTTTCCCTTTGGTAAGTGAGCTTTCGATGAAGAGAATATCTCCACCTGTCGGCGTCCAGGCCAACCCTGTGACCACCCCGGCCACGTCATTGTCTTGATACTTATCTTTGGCATGTGCCGGCCCTAAAATGTCTTCGAGCTGCTCCAGCGTAACGGTTGAAGTGAACTCTTCATTCATGGCAATCTCCTTGGCTCGGTTTCGAACCAATTTGGAAATTTTCTTTTCCAGACTTCGCACACCGGATTCATTCGTGTATTCCTCTACGATTTTTTCCAAAACCGCCTTTCCGACTTTAATCTTGTCTTTGCCGAGTCCGTTTTCTTTGATTTGCTTCGGCAACAAATGCTTTCTTGCAATCTCTACTTTTTCTTCTACGGTGTAGCCATTTACCTCAATGATTTCCATTCGGTCGCGCAGAGCGGGGTGAATGGTGTTAAGACTATTGGCCGTGGCAATAAACATGACCTTCGACAGGTCGTAGTCGAGCTCAATGTAGTTGTCGTAAAAAGTCGAGTTTTGCTCGGGATCCAGCACTTCCAGCATGGCTGAAGAGGGATCACCGTGAGAATCTCTTCCCAACTTGTCCATCTCGTCCAGGATGAAAACGGGATTGGACGTCCCCGCTTTTTTAATGTTCTGAATGATTCTTCCCGGTAAGGCTCCGATATAAGTTTTTCGGTGTCCGCGAATCTCGGCTTCGTCGCGTAGACCACCCAATGACATCCGAGCGTATTTTCTTCCCAGTGCTTCAGCAACCGATTTGCCCAAACTTGTTTTACCTACGCCAGGAGGGCCGTAGAGGCAAAGGATCGGAGATTTCATATCGCCTTTGAGCTTGAGAACCGCCAAGTGCTCTATGATTCTTTCTTTTACCTTTTCCAGTCCGTAATGATCGCGGTCTAAGATGCGCTGCGCTCTTTTTAAGTCAAATTTATCTTTGGAGTAATCCTGCCAAGGAAGTTCCAAGAGAGTGTCGAGGTAGTTGAGCTGCACTGAATAATCGGCTCCCTGCGGATTCATTCGCTTCAAGCGGTCCAGCTCTTTGTGAAAAGCTTTTGCCGTTTTTTCGTTCCACTTCTTTTTTTCGGAGCGTTTCATCATTTCTCCGATCAGCTCTTCTTGTGGATTTCCACCCAATTCTTCTTGGATGGTCTTCATCTGCTGATGTAGCAGATATTCCCGCTGCTGCTGATCGATGTCGACTTTAACCTTCGATTGAATGTCGTTTTTCAGCTCGAGCATTTGCAGCTCCTTGCTGAGGTACTCCAGCACCAATTCAGCGCGCTTGCGCAAGTCGGCAATCTCTAGCAGCTTCTGCTTATCCTTCACTTCGGCGTTCATATTGCTCGAAATAAAGTTGACCAAAAAGCTATGGCTCTCGATGTTCTTTATGGCAAATTGCGCTTCCGAAGGAATATTTGGCGAAAGCTTGATGATGTGAAGGGCCAAGTCCTTAAGTGAATCGACCAAGGCTTGAAATTTTTTCTTTCCCGTTTCGGGTTTGATCTCCGGAAACTCGGTCACTCTGGCCTTGAGGTAAGGCTCTTCGGTAACGGGCTCAATCAGCTCAAATCGCTTCTTTCCCTGAATGATCACGGTGGTACTTCCATCGGGCATTTTGAGTAGCCGCATGATTTTGGCAATCGTACCGATCTTATTTAAATCATCAAATTCAGGGTCTTCGATGGATTGCTCCTTCTGACTCACCACACCGACCATTCGTTTGCCTTTGTATGCTTCCTGAATCAGTTTAATGCTCTTATCTCTTCCTACGGTGATGGGTATAACTACCCCCGGAAATAGTACGGTATTTCGAATCGGAAGTATTGGCAGTTCAACAGGAGTCTCCTCACTGTTCATCTCCTCTTCATCCTCATTTGTAATTAATGGAATGAATTCCGTCTCGTTGTCAACTATATCCTGCATTTCTTGGGGATCCCAAAGCTTCTTTTCGGTCATATTTTTCTTATCCAAACTGCGCCAATCTGTCAGAAAGTGCGCATCATTTATAACGGGTAGGCAAAAGTCAAGCGTCGTGCCAAAGTAAGAGAAAGGCTATTTTCGGTACTTTCTGTCGTGCTCTAGTGCATGTTGGAATGCAGCTTTGTCACGTTTAGTAAATTTTATGGCTCTGCGAGACATCATGGCGCTAGCCGCTTCTTCTGCCTTATCCATTCTGAATTCCACAAACCCTTTTTCCGGGGAGCCCCAAGAAAAAGAGGGAATAAACTTGTCGGGAAACCCACCGCCAAATATGTTGGCGCACATACCCACTACCGTTCCTGTATTGAACATGGTGTTGATTCCCGCTTTGGAGTGGTCACCCATGATGAGTCCGTGAAATTGACGACCCGTGGGCACGATTGCTTCGCGAGAGTAGTCCCAGACTTTCACTTCTCCGTAGGTGTTCATCAGGTTTGACGTATTGGTGTCAGCGCCGAGGTTGCACCACGACCCGATTACGGAATTGCCGAGATAACCGTCGTGGCCTTTGTTGGAATAATCGTTAATAATCGAATTACCCACTTCTCCGCCTACCTTGCAGTGCCTGCCGATGGAAGTATCACCGTAAATTTTGGCTCCCATTTTCAGGGTGGAGTTCGCACCCAAAGAAAACGGCCCGCGAATCAAACTGCCTTCCATTACCTCTGCATCTCGGCCGATGTAGATCGGGCCTTCAGTGGCATTGAGCACACAGTGACTCAGTTTAGCACCTTCCTCCACAAAGATTTCGTCGCCTTTGGTGGAAATGTCCTTGTCGAAATTTGTGCTGTGGTAGTTTTTGGAAATTCTCTTGAAATCTGCTCGCAGCACCTCACCATTATGCACGAAAATATCGGATGGTTTTTCGATGACCGTCAAGTCGTGATTGAAGTGAACTTCTTCCCGATCAAAGAGGGTGAAAGAGATGGCTTCACCCTTGTCGATTTTGGTCTGCACTTCGGCCATCTCTGATTTAGTTGCCTTTACGGCAATGAATCTTCCGCGATGGGTCAATATCTCATCTTCTTTCAGGTCAGCGATGGCATCAGCCAACTCTCCGTTGGGAATAGTCGACCCATGGATGAGGAGATTGACGTCCTCCGCATCCTCTGATTGCCCGAGGTAAGAAGCAGTTAAAACAGAAAGCTCTGTTTGAAGCGCACCTGTCCATTTTTCCCTGATTGTGTCTATGCCTACCAGTAAGTCGCACGCAGGCTTTGAGAAAGTGAGGGGCAATAATCGTCTTCGGTCTACATCAATGAGAAATGACTTCATAAATCAAAAGAAAACAAAAAAGCCTTCCCGATGAAGAGAAGGCTTTCAAAAAAAGATTTATGTCGAAATTATTTCTTTTCGAATTTTGCGTAACGCTTACGGAATTTGTCAACCCGACCGGCGGTGTCAACCAATTGCATTTTACCGGTGAAATATGGATGAGATTCGCTTGAAATCTCCAACTTCACTAATGGATATTCGTTTCCGTCTTCCCATTTAATGGTTTCTTTCGACTCAACGGTTGAACGTGACAAAAAGGCAAAATCGGCTGCGATGTCCTTAAATACCACTAATCTATAATTTTCAGGATGAATTCCTTTTCTCATGACACTGTTATTATTCGGGCTGCAAATGTACGCAAACCTTTTAATTATGAAAATACTCTGGGCAAAATTGTAATATTGTCGGCTGAAAAGGAGTTATACCCTAGTGAAAATTCGATTACAGCGGTTCTATTACCCAACTATTCTGGCCATTCTTCTTGTCGCGGTTCTCGTGACCGGTTGCGACAAGGAAGAGTTTAACACCTCTCCTGATTTTCGTTTGGCATTTTCTACCGATACGGTGAGTTTTGATACCATCTTTCAAAGTGTTGGTTCGGCCACGCAGATTATGAAAGTGTACAATCGTTCGGATGAGTTTGTCACGATCGACCGAATTTCGGTGATCGACTCTTGCGACAATTATGATCCATTCAGGCTCAACGTTGATGGAATTTCGGGTTCGATGGTTGAGAATATTGAAATTGGCCCAAACGATAGCGCATTTGTTTTCGTCGAGGTTACAATCGATCCCAGTCAACTTTGCACTGCATTAGAAGTTGGGGTTATCGAATTTTCAGTTAATGGAAATCAACAGTATGTAACACTTTTTGCGTTTGGCTTGGATGCCATATTCTACACGCCAAACGTTTTTCCCACGAACGGATTACCCGCCTACACCTTGATCGACCCCGATCCTTGTGCGACTATAACATGGACTGCTGACAAACCTATTGTGATTTATGGATATGCGGTAGTGGACTCTTGTCAAAGTCTGATCGTTGAACCTGGAACGCAGGTTTATTTTCACCAAGGTGCGGGTTTGTGGATTTTTCAGGAAGGCTCTATTCAAGCGGGCAGTACGGATGGCGAGGCCGTTGTTTTTCAGGGCGATCGATTGGAGCCCTTCTTTGATGAAGAGCCGGGTCAGTGGGATCGAATATGGATTCTCGGTGGAACGGAGAACAACTCTTTTGAGAACACCATTATCAAGAATAACTTCATCGGAATTCAAGTGGAGCCTTCCCCCTTCGATCCGGCTATTTCCAATTCTTTGGTGTCCAATCGATTGATTTTAAGAAACGTTGCCATTCGCAACAACTCCGTCGCGGGAATCTTTAGCAGAAATTACCGTATCGAGGCAGCGAATTTATTGGTGAGCGCCGGAGGACAGCATTGTTTGGCTGCCACGGGAGCAGGTCAGTATCGCTTTGATCACTGCACCTTCGCCAATAATTGGTCTGCATCTACTCGTCAAACACCGGCTGTATTTCTGACCAATCTCTACCCGGTCGACGCTCAAACACTGGGGGTTGGTAATATTTTGAACAGCCGATTCCGCAATTGCATTTTCTATGGAAATGGATTAAATGAGTTTGGGTTCGATTTCGATACAGAATCCGGGGATATTGACTTGGGGATCGATCACACATTGATCAGAATGCAAGAAGATGATTTTCTAGACTTGGATCAGTCTTATTTTGCCGATGAAATTTTTGTCGGCTTTGATCCTGGCTTCGTGAACTTCTCTGAGGGCGATTTCCGATTGAGAGAAGACGCTTTTGTGCGTTCAAAAGGAACGAGCCAAGGAGGGTTACCCAACTTCGACATCGTAGGTACACCTTACAATAATCCTCGGCCGCTGGGTTGTTTTGAGTATTTACCGGAGTAGACTTTAG
>JGI12109J20283_10959026_pt1 | contig 10570 bp, 7 predicted proteins | sample ElkSlonscriptome_12_FD_20283 | JGI IMG/M metagenome (IMG submission 20283) | reverse complement strand
CGATGAACAGCGGCTGCGCGGTGAATGGCTCCGTAGTAGTACGGACGAGCATGTGCTGCGTCTGGAAGCGGTCACCACGTTCAAAGAAGCCCGTCGGCACATCAGGCGGGGCGTCCCCCTGCACCAGGATCTCACTGCCAGCCACAACTGCCGCGATCACCCTGTAATCCAGGGTGGGCGGGGTGAGTGTCTCCCACCATAGGGTGAGCGTGTTGTCATCTTCCAGGCGATAACCGCGCAACGCGAACACCCCGCCAAAATCCACATCCGGTGTGGTGATGGCATCAGCGGGTAAATCAGCATTGAGCACCCCAAACGCGCCGACGGGCACAATCGCCTCGTCCAAGCGGGCACCATCCCCGGTTGTGATTGGCAAGAATTGGCCGTTGGGGAAATCCCATAGATTTAAGTTGGCCCGCAGCACCCCGGCCCCGGTAACGTTCTGATCCAGCCGAATACGGTAGTGATCCGCATAGATTGTGCCCGGTTCCCAGGCGGTGGTGCGCAGGCTACCCCACCCAGGGAAGGTATCTTCCCCACCGATAACGGTGCTATCCGGCAGCGCGATTTCAATACTGACGGTGTAATCGGCAGGGGATACGGCCTGCGCTTGCCAGTAGAGCGTCAGCGATAGCGCGTCACCGGGTAGCAAGCGGGCATCCGGTGCGTTGTAACCCACCAGCCGCACATCGCCAAAGTTAAGGTCAACGGGTACCGCCTCAGCGGGTAGCGTCATAAGCCGCCGGGGGGCCTCATAAGCGGGGATAATGGTAATAAATGGCACTGCCGCCGCAAACAGTCCCAGCGGCACCACCACGCCCCTGGGCACCCGCACCTCACGCAGGCCCAGCGCGAACAGCGTGCTGGTCGCGGCGATGTACGGGAACAGCAAGCGTCCCTGACTGGCCGGGGTTTGCAGTGTCCAGGAGATGAGACTGCCCAGGCCCAGGCTCAGCAACAAGGAGAGCAAAAACACGCGCACGCCATAATCAACCTTGCCACGCGCCCGCCACAGATGCACCGCTAACCCCAGCACCGCCACCACCGCGACGGCATCCACCACGCGGTAAAACGCCGTTTCCGTAAGGATGCTGAACCAACCGAACACGCCCCAGTAACTCAACCAGAGGCCCTCAAATTCGCCTAACAACTGCGCGAGATCAACCGTCATCTCCCGCCGCCCAAAGATCGCCAACATGCGCTCTGTACCGAACAACTCGTCATACAGCATGATATTGCGAGCGTACCACCATCCAGCCAGCACCCCCCACACCCCGACGACCATCACGCCCAGTTCCAGCAGGCCGCGTCGATTGCGCGTGCGGTAGGCCGTCCACAGGGCCGCTAACGCCGTAACGGGCATCAACACCAATCCACTGAGTTTGCTGAGTGAGGCCAACGCCAGCAACACCGCCAATAGCAGGCCGCGCCGCCGTTCGAAGCCATCACGCAGCATGACCAGCATCTGCCACACGATGACGCTGTTCAACGCGGTAACCAGATTATCGTTATTCACAGAGGCGGCGATGAACAAAAACTGCGGGTTAAACGCCGTAATCCCGGCGGCGATGTAGGCGACAGCAGGCCGGGCAGGTGTCAGGGTCCGTGCTGCTGCATAGACCGCGTAAACGGTCACCGCACCACAGAGCAGGCTAATCAGGCGACTGACCCGCAAGGCAAGGGTGGCCCCGCTGAGATCTGGCGGGTAGACGGGCGCGTGCAGCACACGGTTTTTGTTCCCCGGTAGCCCAGGCTTACCGATATTGGCGTGGGGGTTGAACTGAAGCAGCGCGGGGTAATCGGTCCAATCGAAAGGCAGCGTCAGCGCGGCGACGGTCAAATAATAAAGTGGCGGCTGGCTGCCCTCTTGCCGGTAGAAGGTCTCAACGCCGGTCTGCTGGACGGGCAGTTCGCCCGTCGTGCGGATATGATGAACAACCCCGACGTGATAGAGTTCGTCGGGCGTTTCAAAGTTCGGGATAGCATAGATATAGAGCATACCCAGCAGCATAAACGCGCTGATGAGTGCCCACAAATGACGTCCGTGCATGGGTCGATTGTATGGGTGCAATAGTAAGGATACAGATCGTAGATTTTACCAGATGTGGGCACGATATTTCTAACTGACGTTACTTCTGCCGGGACTACGAACGTGTTGTCAGGTCGTTGATTGGACATCTATTCACCATAACATGCGGTTTTTGAGCATTTTTGTGGCGGACAGGGCCTGCTCTGTCCCTGTTACACCATGTCATATCTACGATGGCTCGTCATCGAGTGGCGGCTGGTACATTTGCTCGGTTTCGTTGCCGGTTCGTTGCTGTGTGGATTGTGTCGGCACATGCTCAGATAAATCGACGGGTTGCCACATCTTCAAAAAGCGGGTGTAGCTATCCGCATGGGTGAAGATATACAGTGACGTAAACCCCGGTAGCATCAGCTTAGTACCATCAGAGAGCGTTAAAGCGCGTTGAATAAGCTGGCCGTTCACGCTGACGCGATGTGCTGCCGTCAAATCGTGTGCTTCTGGGCCATTTTCACCGCTGACTATCCTGAAAACCTGACCCGCCTCTGCCATGACGACTGGCAAATCAATATCATCGGCCTGCCCGATGGTGGCTGTACCATTGCGTGCTTCATAGGTGGCAAAATTGCCATCTGGACTGCGTAGGATAATCCAGAAGGGTTGAACGGACATGACCGAAACTCCTTAACCTTGCTTTACCCATAGCATACCGTACAAATATAACGGACGTACAAATTTTTTGTTACATCCGGGTTTGTGCTGGTAGGACGATGATCATATGCGTGCCCTGGCCTACCGTACTTTCCGCATGGATGCTGCCGCCATGCGCTACCACAATAGACCGCGCAATCGCCAAGCCTAACCCGGTCTCCCCGGCGGTTTGATGGCGAGACCCATCACTGCGATAGAACCGCTCAAAGATGTAGGGCAAGGTCTCCGCCGGGATGCCTTCGCCCGTATCGGCCACGGTGAATGTCACCCCTGGCGGTGTGGTTCTCCCTCGCGGCGCAGATTGTACGCTCAGGGTGATGGTCCCTGCGGCGGGGGTGTGGCGAATGGCATTACTGACCAGATTAGCAAAAACCTGTGTCATGCGGTCCGGGTCGATAGCGACATTGGGCAGCGATTCTGCCTCCTGCACGACAAGCGCAATCGCGTGATCCTCAGCAAGACCGGCAAATGACGCGGCTACATCACGGATGAGCGCGTTCGGCGAGACCATCTGGGTGCGCAATGGCAGTTCGCCAGCATCCGCCAGGGAAAGCGTGCGTAAATCCTCAATCAGGTGCTTGAGTTGGGTGGTTTCGTTGAACATCGTGTTCAACCGTTCCGGTGTGGGTTGTAGGGTGCCATCCCGCAAGCCTTCCAGGTAACCGGAGATAATCGTCAGCGGGGTGCGTAAATCATGGGCGATGTCGGCGGTCATCTGCCGCCGCAGTTGATTGGCTTTATGCAGTTCGGCACTCATCTGGTTGAAGGCTTCGGTCAATTCGCCCAGTTCATCACGGGTACGCACTTCAACTTGTTGCGCGAGGTTGCCGCCACGCATCGCACGAATGGCGGTAGTCAGTTCACGCAGCGGACGCGTAAAATGCCCGGCCAGCACGACACCCATAATCAGCGCGAGGGTACCGGCCCCTGCCGCACCGATCATCAAGGCCTGGGTCGTGGTTTCCAGGTAACGTTGATCATTGGCGTTTAACTGCGGTGCACCACCCAGGAAGATCACCCGTCCGACGACCTCCTCCTCCACTTCGATGACTTTGCCTGTGTTAAACTCACGCCGGGAGACCTGATCACCGATTTGATACGGGCCGCCCGGCCAAACCACCTGTTCATCGTTATCCACAAGGATAAATTGTGGCGGCATGGGATTACCGGGTTGTCGTTGTTCGGGGCGCGGCAAGCCCGCCCCCTGGCCTCTGCCGGGACTGTTTGGCCGGTTGGGTTGGCCTGGCCGGATGGTAAACGCATTTGTCTCCGCTGTCTCCGCCGTACCGAAGGTGATATTTTCCCAGCTACCATTAACAAGATACGCGTTCTCCGCAGCCTGGGTAAACTCAGTCTGCGCCTCGTTGATCTTCAACTGGTCAAAGGCGTTGTTGGTTGCATAGAGGGCAAACGCACCGACCAGCGCAATCCCGACCAGGCTGGTTATCAACAGCGTAATCATCCATTTGAACGTCAGTGAGAGGTGATTAAATGCGTTCATAGGGCATCTGCATCCGGGTTAAAGCGATAACCTACACCGAAGACGGTCAACACATAAATCGGCTCACGCGGGTCGGGTTCTAGCTTGGCCCGCAGGTTACGCACATGCACGTCGATGGTACGCTCTACACCTTCAAAATCATTCCCTTTGAGGCGTTCCAGCAAATCAGCACGGTCAAACACCCGGCCCGGCGCACTCATCAGAATGGTCAACAGGTCAAACTCGGACCGGGTCAGGTCAATGTGCTGGCCCCCCACTGTGACGACATGCGTGCTTTTATCCAGCATGACCGCACCCACACGCAGCGTATCCGGTTCGATGGGGCTTTGCTCCACGCGCCGCAGCACCGCCCGGATGCGGGCGACCAGTTCGGCCATACCAAATGGCTTGGTGACATAATCATCTGCGCCCAATTCCAGGCCGATGACCTTATCCGTTTCATCCAGGCGGGCAGTAATCAGAATGATGGGCGTCTGCTTCTCTTTTCGGTACGTTTTCATGAAGGTGTAGCCGTCCATCTCCGGCATCATAATATCCAGCAGGATCAGATCGGGTTTTTCATGGCGGGCCACATATAAGCCCTCGCGCCCGTCTTTTGCACTCACCACACGGAAGCCATGCCCCGCCAAATAGTCCTTCAGCAAGTCATGAACGCTGGCTTTATCGTCAATAATCAGGATGGTTTTGTTCATTATCGGTTGCTCTTGGCATTTTTAGGTACACTATAAATCAAGTATACCGCCTAGATGTTCAGAAAATGTGTATGCTTGTGATGCGACCTGGCATATGCTACCTTCAATCAATCAATGCCTAATAATACAAATTTTAAGAAAGGGCTTTCATGGATTTCAAAATTACGACAATTGAGCGACACATTTATGATATGCAGCGGCAGTATCCTAATGCCAGCGGTGTGTTTACCAGCCTGCTCTATGATATTGCGCTGGCCGCCAAGATGATCTCTCGCGAGACCAACCGCGCCGGGATTGCCGATATTATCGGCGCGGCCAGTACAGAAAATGTGCATGGGGAACGCCAACAAAAATTAGATATTTTTGCCGATAAGATCATTTCCAGCATGAACGATCACACCGGGCGGTTGGCGGCGATGGCCTCCGAAGAACATGAGGACATCATTGATATGCCACCATCCTATGATGCTGGTAAATATGTATTGCTCTATGATCCTCTGGATGGCTCGTCCAATATTGATGTGAATGTGTCTATCGGCACCATTTTCTCCATGCACCGGAAGATCACCACCGGGCCGCAGGGCACAATGGAGGATATGTTGCAAGCGGGCAATCGTCTGGTGGCTGCGGGGTATGTGTTGTACGGGTCTAGCACCATGTTGGTCTATACAACCGGGCAGGGCGTGCATGGCTTCACCCTGGATAACTCCCTGGGTGAATTTATCCTCAGCCACGAGAACATCCAGATCCCACAAACACCCAGGTATTACAGCATCAACCACAGCAACGAAAAATTCTGGACCAGCGGTGTACGGCGGTATATCAAACACTTGCAGGGCATCTACGGGGAAGGCCAGGAACCACTCGGCCACCGTTATATCGGTTCTATGGTTGCGGATTTCCACCGAAATCTACTGCGTGGTGGGGTTTTCGCCTATCCCGGTGATTTACAAGATAAGAAGCGGCCCTATGGCAAGCTGCGCTTGATGTATGAATGTCAGGCGATGGCCTTCATTGCGGAGCAAGCAGGCGGTTACGCCTCCGATGGTGTCGGCTCTATTCTGGATATTGAACCCAGTGACCTGCATCAGCGGGTGCCGATGTTCATCGGTAATCGTGATCTGGTAGAATTGGCCGAAAAATTCATCGCAGAAAATGATCAGGAGTGGATCGACAAATATTTGCCCTATCGCGAAGGCCAGAAACAATAGGCGCAATCAGTCAGGCACCCATGAGCAGACCTGTCTACATTATACTTGTAGGGTCCAACCGATTGACGTTTGAATAATTACTCGGACAAGCCAATCGTCGATTTTCTTCTTACCTCATCCCTTCCGAACCTCCGGTTCTCCAAGTTGGAGAGGGGGCGAACCATAGGTTCGACAACGAGCTTGGCTTGTGGAACAAGCGAGCGAGTAGGGGTGAGGTCCAGCAATTGCCGACTCAGTATGAGTTATGCAACTATTTTATCAATTCTCAAAAGGTTGGCGCACCTGTGTGTTCCCGCATGAATAATCTGCCAGGACAGGGCAACACCACACGATAGCGTGGATCCTTACTTAGCGGGTGGACAGCCAGAAGGCTGTCCCTACAAATGCCTTGTGACCCGTAGGGCGTCCGCGTGAGACAAATACAGCCATCCAGTTTTTTCGGTAATGCTACCGGCAGGCCCTGTCCCTACAAATCACGTATGAGTCGTAGGGACAACGCCCACGTTGTCCAAAAACTTGGCATAATACCGCAATCTGACAGGTTGTTCGTACACCCATTAGTCTTCATCATCTTCAGATGTACCGTTCATTTGATCGGCGGCTTGGCCGGCAAGTTCGTCAATAGCTTTGAGCATCTGCGTGCGTGAAAGGATCATGGATTGGTCTTTTTCATGAGTCAGTTCTTCCGGCACATTCATCCGCCGCTCACGCAGAAAATCCACCAGGGCATCACTCACCTTGCGCGATGGGGCCTGCTCACCAAATTCCTCGCGCACGTCCCGCAGATGATCGACAATCCACAGGTAGAGGTCGGCCTCCGTGCGAACAGACAGTTGTTCCGCCATGTTGTACTTACGCACAAGCGTAATCGCCGGGCGATAGACCGTGTCATACCAGTGGATGGCCGCTTCCGGCAGGGCAATCTCACGCCCGGCCATCTGCTCTAAAATGGTCTTGTGTAGGTAGATATGCCCCATCAGGTCACTGTAGCGGGTTTGTTCGCTCAGTTGCAGGGATTGGTGATGCGGGCGTTTATCTGCCAGGCCGGTTTCTTCTAAGAAGGCGGCATAAGCGGCGGCGGCTTGCAACTCTGTCTCTGACATGCCTGGATGCACATTCACCACCGTCGGCAGTTCGGTGACGTGGGCTTGAATGGTGGCAGACCCTAACTGCCGCGCCACAGAAACACGATGGTTGCCGTCACGCACGTAGTAGGTATCCCCAATTTTATAGAGTTCAATGGGCGGCAAGCCGGTTAAGCCGGTGGCCTTCGCATAGACGCGGCTCCAGCGTTCTTGCATTTCCCGGCGTTTGGGCAAAAAGTTCCGGGTAAATTCCCGGTAGCGGCCCACACTGCCCACAATCTGATTCAGCGGCACATCCTGCAAGCCCTTGTAGCTTTCTTCGCGCAGACGCAGCCGCTGCTTAACATCTTCGAAGCTCAGTAATTCCGCTGGTTTACCGCGTAGATGGTTGATCATCTCCTGCCAGAAAGCACGGGACCGCGCCCCGCTGAACTTGTTCATGCCTTCCATAAACCCGGCTTGGAACGATTTATCATTGCTCATAAGTCACGTCATTCTCCTGGCGTGCTCGGTCAAATGGCCTGTCATGGAAACAGGCTATCCTCTTTAGCATTATACGGGTATTCTGGTGGGAATTAACGGCGGGAATGCACAAGATTTGCATAATCGCCTTTGTGGAGGTTTTCACAACATCATCAACACAAAACGGAGATGTAATAGATGACCTATATTCTGGTAACCAACGACGACGGGGTGCGGGCACCGGGTATTTTGGCATTGTCTCAGGCCATGCGTACCCTGGGCGAGGTCAGTGTGGTGGCCCCCCTGCACAATCAAAGCGCGACGGGCCACAAGAAAACCCTGTTTCAAGATATTGCGGTCAGTGAGGTTACACTACGGGATAAGACCCCGGCCACTGCCGTTGATGGGTCGCCAGCAGATTGCATCGCACTGGCCGCGCTGGGCATTACCAAATGGCCGCCGCGCCTGGTCGTGAGTGGCATTAACCGGGGCGCGAATATGAGCCAGGACGTGACACAAAGCGGCACCGTTTCCGCTGCGCTGGAAGCCACCATTCATGGCGTGCCCGCCGTCGCCATCTCCCTGGATAACCACAACGCCGATGAGCCGGAAGATTACACCACGGCAGCGGCTATCGCGGTCAACGTGGTGAAGCGCGTGTTGCAAAAATCCTTACCGCCCTTTACCGTCATCAGTGTGAATGTGCCCAACACCGCCGATGTCAAGGGCATCCGGTTGGCGCGGCAGGGCGTGCGCATCTATAACGATGCACTGCAAAAAGACGGCGACATCTACCGCATTGTTGGTGACCCGCCCACAGGTAGAACCGATGAAGAAGGCACTGATCTATGGGCGGTGCATAATGGGTACGCCTGCATCACCCCCATTCACCTGGATATGACGCATCATCAGTTTATGGCCGATCTCGCCTCCTGGGATATTACATTGACATCGTAGGGACATCCGCAGTAAAAATGACCATTCAGCGGTTAACAGTGTGCTTGCCTTCTCCGTTATCGGGGATCGGGTGGGGTCCAAAACCCTTAGCGTGACACCTGTCGGGACGGCCTTCTGGCCGTCCGCTGTGCGCCCTATGAATACATCTCAGGACAAGGTAAACAGATAAAAACCTGCATATCACACCCTTACCGCCGCGCCAACGTGAGGTCAAATGCCCCGGCACGGCCCAGAAAATCCGTAACGATGACTGTGTAACGCCCGCTTGCCGTTACTGGAAAATCGGCGAGTTGCGCGTCTAACACATCAAGCGTCAGCGCATCTGTGCCGTGATCGTCGTTCGTGGCGATTACCACCCCATCTGCATTGACCAGCGTCAGGCGTGGGTCCAGTGTGAAGGCGGTATCACGGGCCGTCAAAGTGAGCACCTCGCCTTCTACTGCCTCGAAAGTATAGGTATAGCGGCCATCACGCGGCAGGCGGGCCGCCACCCGCAGCGTACCGACTTCGTCTTCGCTGAACGTGGCCTCATATAAATCCGCCGCCGTCAATGTGACCTCGACCTCACCTTCAAAAATGCCGCCGTAGGTATCCACGCGGATGACATAGGTGCCTGCATCCGGCAGGAGCAGCCGTTCAATGCGTGCATCACCCGGCGCGAGATCGTCACGGTCACTATTGTGATTATCATTGTAGGCCAGTTGATCGCCATCAACGGTCAAAACGGTTAGCACCACATCACGGATTGCAGGATTATCCGCGTCGGTTTCCAGGCTGCGCCCGCTGATCGTAATCACCTCACCGGGGACGGCCACATAGGTTAATTCGGTAGGATTTTCACCATCCAGGGTGATCAACCGCGTTTCATCCGTTTGCATGGGGTCGGTGGGTGTATCTGTAATGCTCTGTGCGGTGATTGTGGTGCCCGTCATTGCCAGCACCGCGATGAACAACCACATTATGCTGCGGACAGGGCAGGCCCTGTCTCTACGAAAAAATCTAATCGTTGTAGGGACAACGCCTGCGTTGTCCGCTGTCACATCCCCCAATGGTCCCCTTTTTCCCCTGCGTAGGTCAAACGGTGGGTGTGTAGAATTGGTGCTAAGCGGCGCGTTGAGTAAAATAAAGACCATAATCAATAAAACCCTTGGCGTGAATGGCTGTTTGATGAGCCGCTATTGTGCGCTGAGCTTCTTACCGTGTCAATTGGTGTTAACGTATGAGACATTCAAAAAAACTAATCATGTTGTTGTTGATCCTGGCTATTGTGGTGGCGGCCTGCTCCGATGATGAGGGCGATACGGTTGATGTGGTGGCGACGGCCACCCTCATTCCGCCGCCCGGCTCCATCCCGGACCCGTCCGCGACGCCGTTTATGACGCGAACCCCGTTGCCCTCACCGACGCCGACCTTTACCAATACCCCCATTCCGTCGGAAACGCCGCTGCCCTCACAGACGCCGACACCGGTGCCCATCGTCGGCATTATCCGCTCCATTGAGCGCGTGAACATCCGCACTGGCCCCGGCGTGGATTTCTCCGCCATCTATGCGCTGACGCCCGGAACAGGCGTTGAGGTACTACAAACCAACCCCGATGGGAATTGGTACAACATCGAATGGGAAGATGAAGAAGACGGCCTGGTGCAGGGCTGGGTCTTCTCCAACCTGTTATTCATCCAGGATCCACCCACACCTGTACCGACTTTTACCCTCACACCCGATCTGACCGCGCTGGCACTGGGCACGGGCACGCCCATCGGTGGCGGCACCATCACCGCGACCCCGCCACGTTCAGCGGTGACGGCCACACCCATCGGCACCGAAGGCGCACCGATTGCGCTGGCTCCATCGGCAACGGCGGAGTCATCCGGTCCCTCCATCCCAACGCTGGACCTACCCTCAATTGACCTGACCGCGACGGCCC
>JGI12109J20283_10584814_pt1 | contig 10570 bp, 8 predicted proteins | sample ElkSlonscriptome_12_FD_20283 | JGI IMG/M metagenome (IMG submission 20283) | reverse complement strand
GCACAGGCGCCCGCGCCTTACAGCATCGCAAGTCATGACAGCTCGGCTAAGAGCGACGCTCTGAACGAACCGATCCGCATCGGCACCGGGCGCGACTATCCGCGCGCCGTGCGCGCTGGCAGCCGGCCTTCATCAAGCCGTCAGACGCTTGCGCTTCGCACCGCTCCGATGAGCCGTGCCGATCACCCCGGTGACCGGTCTTGCCTCGCCGGGCTTGGCAACAGCGGTGCGCGGTTCGAGCGCGTTCCGGACCGCTACGAGGCTCCGGGATGCAACCAGCTTGGCACCGTGCGCATCTCTGCGCTTGCCGGAGACGGAACGCAATTCGCGGTGAGTAATCTGGGCCCGGTCAAGTGTGCAACCGCCAGAGCGTTTGGTGACTGGGCGCGCTTCGGCGTTGACCGCGCTGCGCGCCAGATATTGGGCAGCCCGCTGATCCGCATCAAGACCATGGGCAGCTATGCCTGCCGCAATATCGCTGGAAAGACGCTGCGCTCGGCCCATGCGACCGGCAATGCGATCGATGTCTCCGGCTTTGAACTGGCGGATGGCAGAGTGATCGACCTCAAATCTGACTGGGATGGCGGCACTGCGCGAGAACGCGAGTTTCTTCGCATCGTACACAAGAGCGCCTGCAAGCGCTTTGGCACAGTTCTGGGCCCGGAATATGACGCAGCGCACCGCGATCACTTCCATCTCGAAGGCACCGGCTCCACCTTTTGCAGCTGATGGGGCCGCAAGTATCCGTCAGCCCCGCACCGGCAGCTTTGGGGGGTACTGCTGATGCGGGGCTTCGGGTACGCCGGAGATATACTCAGGTGAGAGCAACCCGGCTCGAAAGCAATGGTGCACAGCCTTGCCAAAGACAGCGCTGTTTCAACGCCGTAGGCCCTGTGAAACGAACGCCAAGGCAGGGCATATTGCCCGCCGGGCGCGTAGCGAAGTAGCCGCCGGAGGCGTATCGAATTGGCCGCCGCCGGTGGGGCAAAATTTACTGTTCAGGCTCCACGTGCTCCCATCCGTGATGTTCGCCCGTCAGGCGCGAATTTTCGGCTCCAATTTCGCCTCAAGCCGGAGCCGCACGGCTTCAGCAGCGTGACGGGCACCAAGTTTGCTCATCATGTTGGCGCGGTGGATTTCAACCGTTCGCGGGCTGATATCCAGCTCTCGTGCAATCACCTTGTTGCTGCTGCCTTCCGAAAGCCATTCGAGCACTTCACGCTCACGCGTGGAGAGACTGGATATGCGATCCCTAGCCTCGATCATGCGGCGGCGTTCGAGGCCGAATTCCTCAGCCTCCTTCTCGATCCGGGCAAGGCACCGTTCGAAACGCTGCGTATCAAGGGGAAGCGACAGATAATCGAGCGCGCCTGCCTTGATCGCCTCAACAATCTTGCCTGGTCTAGGCTGCGCTTCAAAAGCGATTAGTGGCAGCCAGATGCCCAGCTTGCTCAGCCGTTCGAGGATGACAGCAACGCCTCCTTCTTCCGCCGTATCGCGAGCCACGATAATCCCGTCACGCGGCGGATGAATCGCCAGTTCGGACAGTTCACCATAAACCTCGCAATGGTGGCCGAGCGAAAAGCCGATCCTCGCGAGTTCAGCCCGTTGGCGGGTGGAAGAATCGATGAAGTGGAGAGGAGCTTTGCGTGTCATGCAAATGGTGTTGCGACACGGACGCCGTTAATTCACGCGAGACCAATTCCAATACGGAGTATTAATAAGGCATTTATCCAAGTTTCCATTATGTAATAAGTGCTTACGCTTATCCAAAATGAACCTTTATTCGCTGCTGTAAGTCGCCCTCGCAGGCAACAGCCTTACCACATGGTCATCAGATCAAGGCGACTCGAAACTGTAATCTGGCAGCGAGTGAAAAGCCGATCGCAGCGCATCGCCCCAGCCCGACGATATTTCGCCGAAATAGGCATCTTCGCGCGTTACGCGGCGTTCATGCGTCGGAGCAAAATCATCCTTGCCGATCACCATCAGATCAAGCGGCAGACCAACCGACAAATTGGCCTTAAGCGTGGAATCGAAGGAAACCATCAGCAGCTTCACCGCATCCTCATAACTCATATCGCGATCATAGCCGCGGATCAGGATGGGGCGGCCATACTTGGTCTCACCGATCTGGAAAAACGGCGTATCCCAGCCTGCCTCGATGAAATTGCCTTCAGGATAGATCATGAACAGGCGCGGCTCCATCCCCGCGATCTGCCCTGCGAGGATAAGCGAGGCGGTGAATTTGCCCATTCCGCGGTCGCCATTGGCCTCCTGACGCTCGGCAATCACGGATCGCAGCAACCGGCCAACATCGGTTGCGACGCTGAACATGGTCGGCCCCTTGAGCAGCGTGTTGTCCCGCTCGTCCGGGCTCTTGGTTCGCTCTTCCAGCTGGCTGACCACTGCCTGCGTGGTGGCCAAATTGCCCGCCGTCATCAGCGCGATCATCCGTTCGCCCGGCACTTGCCACGAAAACATCTTGCGAAATGTCGAGATATTATCGACGCCCGAATTCGTGCGCGTGTCGCTCATGAGCACCAGGCCCTTTTCGAGCACCATTCCAACGCAATAAGTCATGAAAGCCGGGCTCCACATCCGTTTAAGCGCGCGCCTTAGCCCAGCGGGTGCGCCCGGCAAAGCCTTATTGCTGCTTCTGATCGCTGCCCGATGCAGGTTGCACCTGAGATTGGGTTTGCAGCACCGGGGCAGACTCATTCTCCACCTCGACATTTTCCTTCACAGTCAAGATCTGCTGCGCCGAACCGATAGTGTGGACATTAAGCGGGGCAGCATCGCGAAAATCGCGCCCCGTGGCCACCCGGACATATCGCGGATCGGGCGAGATACCGTTGGAGATATCAAATCCCACCCAACCAAGCCCGTCTATGTGCGCCTCGGTCCACGCATGGGTGGCATCTTGTTCGATACGATCATCCATCATCAGATAACCGCTGACATAACGCGCCGGAATATCGACAGCGCGCGCGGCAGAAAGGAAGATGTGCGCGTGATCCTGGCACACGCCCTTGCCCTCGCCGGCTGCTTCTTCGGCGCTGGTTCCCGCATCGCTTGTGCCCGTCTCGTATTCGACCCGTTCGCGGATCAGCGCTGAAAGCGCATGGAGATAGTCCAGCCGCGCTTCATCGGCGGGAGGGGTGGGCAATTCGCGGATCAAAGCGCGCACCGCCGGCCCCGCCTTGGTGAGCGGGGTCTGACACAAAAAGCTCCACAAGGGCAGATGGCCCGAATGCTGGCCGATCACCCCGGCATTATCGCGGGTTTCCACGATGCCGGTGCAGGTGACAGCCACCTCGCGCGCATCAGGTTCAACCGCGACAAGCGTGACGGTATTGAAATGCTCATCGTCATATTGAAGCTCTGGATGGGCGTTTTCATATCCCATTTGCCACTCGAGGATTTCCTGCCCCTGCGTCGCCTTGGGTGTCAGGCGCAGGCGCTGGAGCGCGTGGGTCACGGGCTGGGAAAAGGCGTAGCGCGTTGTATGGCGGATCGAGAGTTTCATCTGGGCCTGCCCCTTATGCCAGGAACCGGTAATCTTCCGCAATCGCATCAGCAATTGCGGCGTTGCGGGCCATGAAGTCGATCAGGAATTCGTGCAGGCCGCGGTCAAATATCTCGTCCACGCTGAGATTGTTGATCCGAACATCCGCCTCGGCCATCAATTCGTGGCACCGCCCCTGCTCTCCGTGGATGCGCGCGAGCGCTGCGAGATTGTCACGCAGAGCGCTGCGGCAAAAGGCAAGGCTGCGCGGAAAGCGATCATCCAGCACCAGGAATTCAACAATGCCGCGCGCCTCGATCCGGCCCGCATTCAGCCAGCTATATGCGCTTGCTCCGGCCGCTGATCGCAGCAATTGTTCCCACTGCCCTGTATCGAGGCTGGAGCCCACATGGGAAAGCGAAGGCAGCAGCAGGAAATACCTCATATCCAGAATGCGCGCCGTGCTTTCCGCGCGTTCGATATAGGTGCCAGCGCGCGCAAAATGGAAGCCCTCATTGCGCAGCATCGTCCCGTCCAGCGCGCCGTGCACCTGCCTGCCTGCACGGCGGATAGTGGAGATAACGTCGCCCACAGCGCCTTGTGAAACGGGGCGCGCCAGCACCGGATCAAGTTTCAGATAGCTTTCATTGACTGCGGTCCAGACTTCGGACGAGATATTGGTGCGCGCAGCGCGCGCATTGGAGCGGACCGCGGCAGACATGGCGCGCACGCTTGCCGGATTAGCTTTGTCACGCAGCACGAAGTTCCAGGCCGAATGGCCATCGAATTTCTCATTGTGCTCCAGATAAAGCGGGCGAATCCCCAGAGTTGAGATGACCGAGCGCCATTCCTCTTCCGCCGTTACAATATCGCGCGTCAGTGCCATGCGCAGCGCCGCTTCGATCAGGCGCGCGGTGTTCTCCGAACGCTCAAGATAACGAAACATCCAGAACAGGCTGTTGGCTGTGCGTCCAAGCATCATGATCTACAAGCGCCCGCCCCCTTAGTCTTTCAGAACCCAGGTGTCTTTGGTGCCGCCGCCCTGGCTCGAATTCACCACCAGCGAGCCTTTCTTGAGCGCGACGCGGGTGAGGCCGCCAGGTGTGATGTCGATCCCGTCGGGCGAGACCAGCACAAAGGGGCGCAGATCGACATGGCGCGGGGCAAGGCCCTTCTTGGTGTAGATCGGGCACGTCGATAAAGAGAGCGTGGGCTGCGCGATGTAATTGTGCGGATTGGCTTCGAGCTTGGCGCGGAAAGCCTTGATTTCCTTTTTGCTCGATGTCGGCCCGATCAGCATCCCGTAACCGCCCGAACCGTGCACTTCCTTCACCACCAGTTCTTCCAGATTGTCGAGCACATAGGCCAAGCTGTCTGCATCCGCGCAGCGCCATGTCTCGACATTGGGCAGAAGCGGTTTTTCCCCGCAGTAGAATTCGACAATCTCGGGCATGAAGCTGTAGATCGCCTTGTCATCGCAAATGCCGGTGCCGGGCGCATTGGCGATGGTGATGCCGCCTGCGCGATACACGTCCATGATGCCCGGCACACCCAGCACGCTATCGGGATTGAAAGTGAGCGGATCGAGAAAATCATCGTCCACCCGGCGATACAGCACATCAATAGGAGTATAACCGCCGGTGGTGCGCATCTGCACGCGCCCATCGACGACGCGCAGATCGCTGCCTTCAACCAGTTCGGCGCCCATCTGGTCTGCCAGAAAGGCATGTTCGAAATAGGCCGCATTGTAGATGCCCGGCGTCAGCACCGCCACTGCAGGCTTTGCGCGCCCGGAACTTGCAAAGGCAGGCGGAGCGCTGGCGGCAAGGCTGCGGGCAAGGCGGCGCGGATAATTCGATACCGGTTCCACCCCAACGCGGCTGAAAAGATCGGGGAACATCCCCATCATCGTCTCGCGGTTTTCCAGCATGTACGAAACGCCCGAAGGCGTGCGCGCATTGTCTTCGAGCACGAAGAATTCATCCGGCCCCGTGCGAACCAGATCAATCCCCACGATATGGGTGTAGATGCCGCCCGGCGGGTTCAGGCCCACCATATTGGTCAGCCACGCCTCGTTGTTGCGGAACAGCCGTTCGGGTACGCGCCCTGCGCGAATGATCTCCTGGCGATGATACAGATCGTACAGAAACGCATTGAGCGCCTGAACGCGCTGCTCGATCCCGCGGGTCAGGCGGCGCCATTCACCCGCGGTGATGATCCGCGGCACCATGTCAAACGGGATCAGGCGCTCTTCCGCCTCGTCCTCGCCATAGACGTTGAAGGTGATGCCGGTGCGCCGGAAACTCTCATCCGCCTCTGCCGATTTGCGGTTCAACCATGCAGCATCCTGCTCGCCCAGCCAGCCGTTGTAATCGGCATAGGCGGGGCGCGCATTGCCATGCTCGTCCGTCATCTCGTCAAACATGACGGATGCGGGCGAAGCGGCATTCGCACCTGATCCCTTTTGCGATTGTTGCATTGCGCATCATTAGTAACGAGAAAGGCTGAAAAGAAAAGGCTGTTCGGAGAAACAATCGATCAAAGCGCCGATTAGCTATCGCAATCGCCGAGGCGTTCCTGAGTGAATGCCATCGTCATTTCAATTGCGCCCAATTCAGGGATGTCGCCCTTCATATTCATTGTCATGTCCGAACTTGTCGGCGTGACCTTGCCCGTCATGGTGGCATCCATTGATCCCATGCCATCGCCCGCGCACGACATGGCAAGGTTCACATCACCATCATCGATGGTGAAATTCGTGATGTCGCACGCCTCGCTTTGTCCTTCGGCGATGGCTTCCTTGAAGCCGCGCTCTGCCTCTTCGGGGGTGAGGCAGAATTCGGTGGTGCGATTCATCGCGCTGCCCATCATCTGCGCCATTTCAGCCGGTGCGTTAGGGATTTTGGCATCAACCAGTGTCATCGTAGAGGTGTATTTGCCAGGCTCTGGCCGCAGGTCCTGTGTCGCTGCTGCCATTGCATCGCGTGCTTCATTGGCTGTGATCGTGCCGTCGCCATCCGCATCGGCATCCACCGATCCGGTGTCCGAACCGCAGCCCGCCAACGCGATTGCACACATCGCTGAAACCACCACAAAGCGCATATTACGATCCTCCTGAAGTCCTAAAAAGTCTGCCCGCGAGAAAGAGATCGATTCGACACCCATCCTCGCCGCTGCCAACGCACGCTAGGGGGCAAGCGCCCACTTCACAACAGGCCCCCGGACACTCATATCAAAGCCTATGGCAGAACTGGTTATCCGCAGAGGGCTGCAAGAGCCCGAAACTGGCGAGGATTTCACCCCGCACCGCCCCACACGGCCCGAAAAATCGATGCCCGGCAAGCGCTTTGAGATCGTATCGGAATACGAGCCCGCAGGCGATCAGCCCACCGCAATCGCCGAACTGGTCGAAGGCGCACGCAACGGGGATCAAACGCAGACACTGCTTGGCGTTACGGGCTCGGGCAAGACTTTCACCATGGCCAAGGTGATCGAGACCCTCCAGCGACCGGCGCTGATTTTGGCGCCCAATAAGATCCTTGCCGCGCAATTGTATGGCGAGATGAAAAGTTTCTTCCCCAACAATGCGGTCGAATATTTCGTCTCCTATTACGATTACTACCAGCCCGAGGCCTATGTGCCGCGCTCTGACACCTATATCGAGAAAGAATCGAGCGTGAACGAGGCGATTGACCGGATGCGCCATTCGGCCACCCGTGCGCTGCTTGAACGCGATGACGTGATTATCGTGGCCTCGGTTTCCTGCCTCTACGGTATCGGATCGGTTGAAACCTATTCGGCGATGATCTTCGATATCAAGAAAGAGGAAACGGTCGACCAGCGTGAGATCATCCGCAAGCTCGTCGCGCTGCAATACAAACGCAACGACGTGAATTTCGCGCGCGGCAGTTTCCGGGTGCGCGGAGACAGCCTCGAAATCTTCCCCTCGCATTATGAAGACACCGCCTGGCGGATCAGTTTTTTCGGCGACGAGATCGAGGAAATCAGCGAATTCGATCCCCTCACGGGCAAGACGGCGGCCAAGCTGGACAAGGTGCGCGTTTACGCCAATTCGCACTACGTCACCCCCGGCCCGACGATGAAACAGGCGATGGAAGCGATCAAGTTCGAGCTTGCCGAACGGCTGAAGGAACTCGAAGCAGAGGGTCAATTGCTCGAACACCAGCGGCTGGAACAGCGCACCCATTTCGATCTGGAAATGATCGCAGCGACCGGCTCCTGCAACGGGATCGAGAATTATTCGCGCTTCCTCACCGGGCGCCTGCCGGGTGAGCCGCCGCCCACCCTGTTTGAATATCTGCCTGAAAACGCGCTGCTGTTCGTCGATGAAAGCCACCAGACCGTGCCGCAAATCGGCGCGATGGCGCGCGGAGACCACCGGCGCAAGATTACGCTGGCCGAATACGGCTTTCGCTTGCCGTCGTGCATCGACAACCGCCCGCTTCGCTTCAACGAATGGGACGCGATGCGCCCGCAGACCTTTTGCGTCTCGGCGACGCCCGGCCCGTGGGAGCTGGAGCAGACCGGCGGCGTTTTTGCCGAACAGGTGATCCGCCCGACCGGGCTGATCGATCCGCCGGTGGAAATTCGCCCGGTGGAAGACCAAGTGCAGGATTGCATCCAGGAATGTCTCGCCACCGCCAAAAAGGGCTATCGCACACTGGTGACCACGCTCACCAAGCGGATGGCCGAAGACCTCACCGAATTCATGCACGAGGCGGGCGTGAGGGTGCGCTACATGCACTCCGATGTGGAGACGCTGGAGCGTATCGAGCTGATCCGCGATCTGCGCCTTGGCGTCTACGATGTGCTGATCGGGATCAACCTGCTGCGCGAGGGGCTCGACATTCCCGAATGCGGTCTGGTGGCGATACTGGACGCGGACAAGGAAGGCTTCCTGCGCTCGGAAACGTCACTGGTGCAGACCATCGGGCGCGCGGCGCGCAATGTTGATGGCCGCGTGATCCTGTATGCGGATCGCGTTACCGGCAGCATGGAACGCGCCATGGCCGAGACGGACCGACGCCGCGAGAGGCAGAAGGCCTTCAACGAAGAGCACGGCATCACCCCGCAAACGATCAAGCGCGATATCCAGAACATCGTCGAGGATACGGCAGCGCAGGACGGCGTGACGATCGGCACAGGCGATGAAGAAGTGAACAACCTCGTTGGCCATAATCTGCGCAGCTATATCGAGGACCTTGAGAAACGCATGCGCGATGCCGCGGCCAATCTGGAGTTCGAGGAAGCCGGACGCCTGCGCGATGAAATCCGCCGCCTGGAGAATGACGAGCTGGGCCTGCCCGATGGCGAGAAAAAGGCGCCGATCGTGGGGCGCAGCAATGAAGGCAAGCCGGGGACGCGAAAGACGCGCTATGGCAAGGTGCGGGCAAAGCGGATGGGGGGCAAGCCTTGAGCGGATTTCATCGACGAAGGAATATCGCTCCCTCTTGAAGCAGCGCCCTTCGCCTGCTTTACAGCAATCCCATGAAAACCACGCTTCTGACCGCGCTTAGCGCCGCCGCCCTTTCTGTCTCTCTCACAGCCATGGCCGCGCCCGCATCGGCTGACAATCACAAGGGCGATGAAACGCCCGCGGCACTTGTTGTCCCGCAGGAAAAGACCACCACGCATTCGGGCACGTTTGGCGGGGTGCGGATGGATTACACTGCGACGATCAAGGAAACAGTTCTCAAAAGCGATGATGGCAAGCCCGAAGCTGTCATCGTCACGACCTCTTATGTGAGAAACCCTCTCGACAAGACGCGGCCTGTATTCTTCATCTACAATGGCGGTCCGGGTTCGGGCTCGGTGTGGTTGCAGATGGGCGCGTTTGGCCCGAAGCGCGTGGATATCCCGTCCGATGCGAGAGACGATGGCGCGCCGCCTTATCCGGTGGTCAACAATCCCGAAAGCCTGCTGGATGTGGCAGATCTGGTGTTCATTGATCCGCCGGGCACGGGTTTCAGCTATCTCACCCAAGGCACTGATTCCAAGAAGTATTATGGCCTCAGGCAAGATGCGCGTGCGCTTGCGCAAGTCATCCGCCGCTGGATCAATGACAATGGCCGCTGGGGCAGCCCCAAATATCTGGGCGGCGAAAGCTACGGCACCACGCGCACCGCAATGCTCGTCAACGAGCTGGAAGGCGCAACCTACAATGATGTCGGGCTAAACGGGCTGATCCTCATTTCGACCATTCTCGATTTCGGAGTGGAGGATACAACTCCGGGTAACGAAATGGCTTATGTTGTCATGCTCCCCAACATGGCGACAGCGGCCTATTATCACGGCAAGGTTCAAGGCGCATCGGTCGAGGCCGTGGCGCAGGAAGCGCGTGAATTTGCGCTTGGCCCCTATGCAAGTGCGTTGCTGAAAGGGCAGGACATTTCGGCTGAGGAACGCGCCAGCGTGCGCCGCGAAATGTCGCGCCTCACCGGCCTTTCGGAAGCCTATCTGGAGGAAGCGAACCTGCGCGTCACCGATCAGCGCTTTTATAAGGAACTGCTGCGCGATCGCGGGCTTACCGTGGGGCGGCTCGATTCGCGCTATACCGGGGTCGATTATGATAATGCGGGCGAATATCCCGACAGCGATCCCAGCTTTTACGGCATCGATGCAAGCTACACCGCCGCGATCAACCAATGGGCGCGCGAGGGTCTGAACTTCGAGACAGACCGCGCCTACAATTCGATCGGCGGGCTTGGCGGAAGCTGGGACTGGTCGCTGGGGCGCGGGCGCGGAGCCTATCTCAATGTCGCGCCCTATATCGGGCGCGCGCTGCGCCAGAATAGCGGCCTTCGCGTGTTCAACGCGCAAGGGTATTACGATTTCGCCACGCCCTTTTTCGGCGCCGAATATTCGCTGAACCGCTACGGCATCCCGCAGGATCGCATCACGTACAAATATTATGATGCAGGCCACATGATGTATATTCGCGACGAGGATCGCGCGAAACTGTCGGCGGATCTGCGCGCGTTTATCAAGGCACGATGAACGGCCCGCGGGGCGCAGGCCTTGCCCTGATGGCGGTGGGGATCA
>JGI12109J20283_10038337_pt1 | contig 10570 bp, 7 predicted proteins | sample ElkSlonscriptome_12_FD_20283 | JGI IMG/M metagenome (IMG submission 20283) | reverse complement strand
TATCCCACTGGTATCTCCAACGCCAGACCCAACGGGAATCAAATGCCCGCAGCTATCCCCGGCGGATTCCCATTGCCATGCGTGAAGCCAAGGGGATTTATGTTAAAGATGCCGACGGGAACCTGTATTTGGACTGTTTAGCGGGTGCTGGAACTTTAGCCCTGGGACATAATCATCCCGTTGTATTGGAGGCAATGCAGCGTGTGTTAAATGACAATCTCCCCTTACACACCCTAGACCTGACCACACCGATTAAAGACCAATTCGTTGAAGAACTATTCGCCAGTTTGCCACCCGCCTTTGCCCGGAATGCCAAGATTCAGTTCTGCGGACCCTCTGGGGCGGATGCGGTGGAAGCGGCGGTGAAGCTGGTGAAAACAGCAACGGGGCGACGTAGCTTACTCTCGTTCCAAGGGGGATATCACGGGATGACCCACGGGGCGTTGAGTTTAACCGGGAATCTGGCACCGAAAACAGAGGTGGCGGGGTTAATGGCAGATGTGCATTTTCTGCCCTATCCCTATCACTATCGCTGTCCCTTTGGATTTGGTGGGGAAGTGGGCTATAGCTTGGCTAGCCGCTATATTGAACATCTTCTGGATGACCCAGAAAGCGGGATTATTCCCCCAGCCGGGATGATTTTAGAAATCGTTCAGGGAGAAGGGGGCGTGATTCCGGCACCGGATCACTGGATGCGGCAAATCCGACGCATGACCCGCGATCGCACTATTCCCTTAATTGTGGATGAAATCCAGACGGGCTGGGGGCGCACGGGTAAACTGTATGCCTTTGAGCATTCCGGAATTATCCCAGACGTGGTGCTGTTGTCCAAAGCCATTGGTGGCAGTTTACCTCTATCCGTCGTCCTCTATAACCAAGAACTCGACGTCTGGGCACCAGGGGCGCACGCCGGCACCTTCCGAGGTAATCAGTTAGCTATGGCAGCCGGAACCGCTACTTTGGGGTATATCCAGGAAAACCACTTGACGGAACACGCCGCTGCCATGGGTAAGCGCTTGATGAATCACTTGTATCAGATTCAGTCGGAATTCCCCTGCATGGGAGACATTCGTGGACGAGGCTTAATGATTGGCGTGGAAATGGTTAACCCGGAAGCCTCAGCGGATCGGCGCGGCTGCTATCCTGCCCATTCGGGGCTAGCTAAAGCCATTCAACAGGAATGTGTGCATCGTGGCTTAATTGTCGAGATTGGCGGGCGCTGGGGTAGTGTGGTTCGTTTTCTACCACCTTTAATTGTCACGGCGGAACAAATTGACCAAATTGCCGAGATCTTCCAAGCCGCCGTTAACGCCGCCCAACAGCAGATGCTGTCAGTGGTTGAGTTTCCGGAGGTGGGCTGATGGTGCAACTAACGCAGACATCCCTGCATAACCTAAACGGCTTTCTCGGTAATTCTGGGGACAGTATCGCCGCCTACCAAGATGCGATCGCAACTGCCCAGCAGGTTGTGATTGATTACTTGGCTAACCAAACTCGACCCTATAGCGGCGTGAATCCGGATGAGTTAGCCCGGATTCTGGCAACTCGTGAGACTTGTCCCGAACAGGGCAAGCAATTAAGAGAGATTCTTAACTATACAGGTGAGACGATTCTCAATAACTCTGTGGTTGTATCCCATCCCACTTGCATCGCCCACTTGCATTGTCCCCCCTTAATCCCCGCCTTAGCCGCCGAGGTGTTAATAGCCGCTAGCAATCAATCGATGGATTCGTGGGATCAGAGTCCCGCTGCTACCTTACTGGAACAACAGGTAATTAATTGGCTGTGTCAGCTATTTGGATACGAACAGACCAGTGATGGTATTTTTACCAGTGGGGGAACCCAATCCAATTTTATGGGATTGTTACTTGCCCGTGATCGTTATCTGCGCGATCGGTTCAATTGGTCTGTACAGCAGCAAGGATTACCGCCAGACGCTTCTCGGTTACGGATTTTATCCTCAGCCGTCTCTCATTTTACCATCCGTCAAGCCGCCGCTTTGCTGGGATTAGGAGAACAGGCTGTCGTCCCCGTTGAAACGGATAGCAACTATCGCCTTTGTCCTCACGCCCTGACCCATCAGTTAGCCCAACTTGATCAGCAAAACCTGTTACCGATTGCCCTAGTTGGCACTGTTGGCACCACCGACTTTGGCAGCATTGATCCGTTACTCGAACTAGCAGCAATTGCCCAAAACCACGGACTTTGGTTCCACATTGATGCCGCTTATGGGGGCGCATTAATAATGAGCGATCGCCATCGGCATAAACTCACAGGAATTGAATTTGCCGACTCTATTGCCGTAGACTTCCATAAGCTATTTTACCAACCAATTAGCTGCGGCGCATTCCTACTGAAAGACCGATCTGAGTTTAACGCGATCGCACTCCATGCCGACTATCTCAATCCTCAGACCAATGTCGAAGCTGGGATTCCCGATTTAGTCACCAAATCCATACAAACCTCCCGCCGTTTTGATGCCCTAAAATTATTTGTTTCCTTACAAACCTTGGGACGTAAAGGATTCGCTAATTTAATCGATACCACAATTGATTTAGCTGTCCAAACTGCCCAATTAATTGACGCCGAGCCCAACCTGGAATTAGTCAATCATCCCACCATTAATGCTGTCGTATTCCGCTATTGTTCCCAGCACCCCTCCTCTAGTAATTCCATCAATCGTCAAATTCGCACAACTTTGATGGAAAACGGAGAAGCCGTTCTCGCCCAAACTCAGATTGGTCAACAAATTTACTTGAAATTCACCCTACTCAATCCCAAGACTACTGTTGACAATATCAGGCAACTTTTACACCAAATTCAACACCTTTGTCATCAATTAGAATTAACCGGAACATGAAATATGATCCCCCTTAGCCCTTTTCACGGGACGTCTATAAACCTGAATCGGGGCGGGTTTAGTCACTTATGGATACAACCCAAAAGATAATAGTGAAACCCGCCCCTACAGACATTGCGCTACATACTTTCTTGATATACCGTAGGCATTGCCCACCAGCCTTAAGTCAGCGCCATTCATCTTAAATACACGAACCACCTACTTATAGAAATCATAGACATGATAGAACCCACAATCGTAGAAGCCAGCAATTCCCCAGCCCATCTCAATCCCACAGACAAACAAATTGCCGAACACGCCACGATTCAAAGCTTTCTCAATTGTTATCTGCGAGAAACAGGCATTACCAGTCCCAACCCCCAAGAAATTCGTTGTAATTTACCCCATCAAGGCGTACAACTCATTGCCAAAATACGATATTGGTCTCCCACAGGACGCCATTTATTCTCATTTCCCCTCTATTATCAAACCGCCAACGGGAATCAGTTAGAACTCGACTACGTAACCTTAGTCGCCCTCCTAACCAAAGAACTAGCCCTCGCCCAAGGGAGTGCGAATCACTGCGATGAATTACTGCTACGAGTGATTCAAAGCTGTTGGAATATTGAGCAATTTGTCAAGCATCGGCGTCGAGATGCCGAACTCCTCTATGCCTTTACCAGTTCATTTGGCGAAACTGAACAATCTCTCGTATTTGGACATCATTTACACCCCACCCCTAAAAGCCGTCAGGGATTTTCCAATGAGGAACTATTTACCTATTCCCCGGAACTTAAAGGAAAGTTTGCCCTCCATTATTTCCGCGTCCATCATTCAATTGTTCAGGAAGGTTCCGCCCTCCCCCAGACAGCAACATCCCTCATTAAGACACAATTACAATCTGACCCAGAAATAGACAGCGAATTCAAGCAAACCTATTGTCAGGAGTACGACTACAGCCTACTCCCTGTACACCCTTGGCAAGCCAAATTTCTCCAGCATCAACCTACTGTTCAAAGCTTATTCAAGCAGGGATTACTCCAAGATTTAGGACAGCAAGGTCGCGCCTTTCTACCCACCTCATCGATTCGCACAGTCTATCATCCTGAATCAGCATTTATGCTGAAATTATCACTGAATGTCAAAATCACCAACTCGGTGCGAACTAACTTATATAAAGAATTGGAACGGAGTGTAGAAGTTTATCGCCTGCTTGAGGGTAAAATTGGTCAAGACTTGCGAGAAAAATTTCCTCAATTTTCGATCATTCGTGACCCCGCTTATATTACAATCAAGATGAACGGGGAACCTCAGGATAGTTTCTCAACCATTTTACGAGAAAATCCATTCATCCAGCATCCTGAAACCGATGCCACTTGTTTAATTGCCCTATGTCAAGACTCTATCTTTGGTGATGGTTCGCGATTAGCTCACATTATTCATCAGCTTGCCAAACAAGAACAACAGTCAACAGCAAAAGTTAGTGTAGACTGGTTTCAGCGTTATCTAAAAATTTCCTTGGAACCGATTCTTTGGCTGTATTTTACGTATGGAATTGCCATCGAAGCCCATCAGCAAAATAGTGTATTGCAATTACAAGACGGTTATCCATTCCGGTTCTTTTACCGGGATAATCAAGGGTATTACTACGGACAATCTTTTTCTCAGCAATTAGAGGGTATTTTGCCAGGGATTAGCCAAAAAAGTCAAACTTTTTGCGATAATGCAGTTATTGATGAACGATTAGGGTATTACCTATTCTTAAATAACCTGTTTGGCTTAATCAATGCCTTTGGGGTTGCCGGATTAGTGGATGAAAAGGTACTGTTAGCCGAACTGCGAATGACTTTAGAAAAACAGGCAATTTTGCAGATGGGAGGTTCTGTACTCTTACCCACTCTTTTATCTCAAACTCAACTGCGCTGTAAAGCTAATTTGCTGACTCGTTTTCATGATATGGATGAATTAGTGGGTTCGGTTGCGACCCAGTCTGTTTATGTCAGTATTGATAATCCTTTGGGGAAGAGGGAAGAGGGAATAGGCAATAGCAACAGCAAGTAGGTTGGGTTGAGGAACGAAACCCAACACCATTGCTAACAAACTAGAACCCTGATTTGGGGCGGGTGTAGGGTGCGTTAGCGTAGCGTAACGCACCATTTTAAACGATAGTAATGAAACCCGCCCCTACATGATTTTAATCACTCAAATTAATTCAAGGAATTTGGCTGAAAACAAATGGTACTTCCGACTTCAGATGAGGGCGAGTCAAGAAACATAATCGGCTGTCCCCTAAATGATAATCCAGCGACTCGCCCCTACAAGTACAAGGCAAGACTACATTATTCAAATCAATCGACGAATGTCACCCACAAACACCATTACTCAACCCAAACCTACCTACCAAACCTTTGACCCTGATATCAATAAACACATTACCTTTCGTCCCCTTATTCTCGACCAAGATTTATCCTTCCTTCATAACTGGATGAATCAACCCCATGTTATTCCCTTTTGGAACCTAGCCCTTACCCTAGACCAAATGCGGAACCATTTAGAAAAAACCCTCGCCGATACCCACCAAACCCTTTATATCGGTTGCTTAGATGGCGTACCTATGAGTTACTGGGAATCCTATTGGGCAAGTGAAGATAGAATCGCCCAATACTATTCTGCCCATCCTACAGACCAAGGGATTCACCTATTAATTGGTGAACCTGACTACTTAGGGAAAGGATATGCCCTTCCCTTACTCCGCGCCATGACAACCTTTCAATTTCAACACCCAGACACCCAAAAAATTATTACCGAACCCGATAGCCGCAACGCCAAAATGATTCACATCTTTAAACGCTGTAGCTTTAAACCCCAAACCAATATTCAACTTCCCGAAAAACAAGCCACCCTAATGTTTTGTCATCGCCAAACGTTCTTCAACCGTTAAAAAAATGTCAAATCGCATCTACGATATCATCGGCGTCGGCATTGGACCCTTTAATTTAGGGTTAGCCGCATTATTAGACCCCCTATCGGAAATCGACGCCCTATTTTTAGACCAGAAATCTCAATTCCAATGGCATCCCGGCTTACTCATGGAAGGAACCACCATTCAAGTTCCCTTCCTGGCCGACTTAGTAACCATGGCAAACCCCAGTAGCCGCTTTAGTTTCCTGAGTTACTTAAACGCCCAATCCCGTCTCTATCACTTCTATTTTTTAGAAGACTTTCATATTCCCCGGCGTGAATATAACCACTATTGCCAATGGGTTGCCCAACAATTACAAAGTTGCCGTTTCGGGGAACAAGTAGATACTATTTCCTGGCAAGAATCTCTAGGCTGTTTTGAGGTGAAAACCCAAAATTTAACCTATCACTGCCACAATTTAGTCTTAGGAGTGGGTAGTGTTCCCAAAGTGCCACCCTGTTTTCAGGGACTAGAAACCCAAGATATCTTCCATTCTGCCCAATTTTTGCATCAGCGCGATCGCATACGTCATTCCCAGTCAGTTACGGTTATCGGTTCCGGACAAAGTGCAGCGGAAGTCTTCTATGAACTTCTCCAAGAACAACAGACATACAACTATCGCCTAGACTGGCATACTCGTTCCGCTGGTTTCTTACCCATGGAATATTCCAAACTGGGATTAGAACACTTCTCCCCCGACTATATCCACTACTTCCATAGCTTACCTCAACCCAAACGCGATCGCGTACTGTCTCAGCAAAATTTACTGTACAAAGGCATCAGCTTCAATACTATTGCCCAAATCTATGACTTACTCTATGAACGTACCGTTGCGGGTAATCGTCCCGATGTGCGATTGTTACCTTTAGTCGAGGTTAAAGAAGTTGAACCAATCACCACAAACGGGAAAACAACCTATCGACTCAGTTATCGCCATGTCCAACAAGATCAACGATTTACTCATGAAACCAATTGTGTTATTTTAGCAACGGGTTATGAACACCAGATTCCCAATTGTATCGATGGAATTCGCCCCTTAATTCAGTGGGATAACCAAGGGCGTTATATCGTCAATCTTGATTACCGCCTCGCCCTTACCCAAGAGATTCCCAATCAGATTTTTGTCCAAAACGGCGAGTTACATACTCACGGCGTTGGTGCGCCTGATTTAGGCTTGGGTGCTTATCGCAATTCTGTGATTATCAATACCCTTGTCGGACAAACAATTTACCCGGTTCAACGCCATAACGTTTTTCAGCAATTTGGTGTAGCCTGATGAAACAGCGACAGAAATGGGTTTGGGGCGCACTGTTTCTCTGCGTATTCCTAGCCATCTTTAACGAGGTTTTACTCTCGCCATTCTATCCCCAGTTTTTCCGCAAAGTATTCGGCGTAGAAGACTTATCCTATACCGGCTATTACATTTTCGCTTGTCGGTTAACCGTGGTACTCTGCGCCCCAATTTGGGGAATTCTAGCCCGTCGGTTTGAGGTAAAATACTTGCTATTTGTCGGTCAGATAGCAACAGCCGTGATGACGGCGTTAATGGCAACAGCGACAAATCACCAACAGTTTCTTGTCTACACAATTGTGTTGTTGCTGTTTAAAAGTAGTTATTTGTTGGTTTATCCCTTAATTATTCAATTAGCCGGGGAAGCCCAAAGACCAACCGTTGCTGGAACCTATCAAGCGGTATTTCATGGGGCAATTGTCAGCGCGACAATTACTGGCGCTTGGATGGTAAACTTTGAATCGCCGTTACTGTTGTTTTATTGGATTGCCCTAGCTGATGTTTTCCAATTGGGGTTATGTCTCTATGTACTGCGAGGAGTATCAACGCGGCGAGTAGAGTTAGCCGTTGAGGAAGATAAGGGAGATAAGGAAGATGAAAAGCGAAGCGAAGGATTAGACAGGGCGGGTTTTGTACAAAGATTAACGTCAATAGGCAAACGAAAGTCCCTAAACCCGCCCCTACAGACGCATAAGCGCACGTCTCAAAATCATGCCCTCGAAGGTCGTGAAGGGTCAAAACTCAACACTTCCCCAATTAAGGGAGATAACTGGACGTTTTTGATTACCATTGGTGTCGTTATTCTCTCGTTCCATCTGGCAAATAACCTAGTGCGTCCCTATTTTACGGCATACGTCACAGCGGCGACTCCCTTTAATACCAGCCTGCTGACGAGTAGTGTACTCTTTCTCATTCCCAGCCTTATGGCAATTGTCGCCTTACCGTACATTCGCCAAGCTTGTCAGCCAGAACGTTTGAATACTATTTATCCCTGGGGAATAGGTTTAATCATGGTGAGTTTATACCTGCAAGGACAAACACAAAACCTAACAATTTTAGTCTTAGCCCGAATGGTTTACGGTTTCTGTTTTGCTGTTACCCAAGCCGCTTTGGAATTAAAGTTATTTGGCAAAAGTCGCGATAATCGCCTCCATTTCAACTATAGCCTTGCCACTTCCTTTGCCAATGTTGGACATCTAGCCGCCCCATTAATGGCATCTTGGCTAGTCAGTACCCAGAGTTTAGTCGCGCCATTTTTAACCGCCGCCGCAATTTGTGGGTTTAACAGTATTTTTGCCCGATGCGCTGTTTTCCGTTCTTTCAAAAGTGAACAGAGAATGGGAGAGATGGGAAGTTAAATCAACACTTTTGCACTCAGTCAGGGCGGGTTTAGTTACATCTGGGTGAGAGAAGAAACGATAGTAGTAAAACCCGCCCCTACAAACTCAAAACTAATTAATTATCAACTATGGAACATTTAAACAGTCTCAACCATGCTTTACAGCCAGAACGCTGGCAATCTGTCGGTCGTATCCTCTTGGCAAAAATGCTGTCGGAATTTATGTACGAAGAAATTATTCAGCCGGAAGTGATTCAGCAAAATGATGAACCGCCTCTCTATCACCTCTCCTTACCCGAAGGTATCGCCTATCGTTTTGCGGCTAAACCTCGCTTATTTAACAGTTATCGGGTTATCCCAGAATCGATTCAGCGAGGACAAGGACATGATTGGTTACCCGCGTCTAATCCTTTCCAATTTGTCTTAGATGCCCATGTTGCTGTGGGAATGACGGCGGAAACGACTGCCCATTTAATTAAAGAACTCAGTAATACGTTGCTAGCTGATGCCCATATTTATGCCGCAAAAGATAATCAGAATATTGATTGGTTGACCCTAGATTATGCCCATTTAGAAGGAGAAATGGAGGGACATCCTTGGATTACGTTTAACAAAGGACGAATTGGCTTTGGGTATGAAGATTATCTAAACTATGCCCCCGAATGTAAACAGCCTGTCAACCTAAATTGGATTGCTGTTCGCCATGACCGCGCCCAATTTAATTCGGTTGCGGGACTGGACTATTCCCTATTAATTAAAGAGGAATTAGAGGCAGAAACGCTGGCTGAATTTGAGAAAACATTAAACGCCAAAAATGTCAACTCATCAGACTATTATTTCCTACCTGTGCATGAATGGCAGTGGCAAAATATCATCATTCCCCTATTTGCTGGAGAATTAGCGACAGGGGCGATAATCTATCTGGGTTGTAGTCGCGATCGCTATTTACCGCAACAGTCGATTCGCACCTTTGCTAATATTAGTTATCCCCAAAAACGCCACGTTAAATTGCCCTTAAGTATTCTGAATACTTTGGTATATCGCGGGCTACCAGGAGACAGAACTGTCATCGCACCCCAGGTTACAGAATGGGTAAAATCGATTTGCGATCGCGACCCATTTTTAAGGCATGAATGTCGTCTAATTCTACCGGGAGAAGTTGCCAGTATTAACTATGATCATCCCTACTACGCCCAACTTCCTAGCGCCCCCTATCAATATAAAGAAATGCTGGGGTGTCTGTGGCGGGAAAGTGTTTTGGCGTATATTGAACCTGATGAACGGGCGATTACTCTAGCCTCACTGCTTCATGTCGATGGTAGTGGTCAACCCTTTGTGTCTCGTTTAGTGGCGGAATCAGGACTCAGTTTAGAAGCTTGGTTAGAGCCCTTGTTCAATACAATTTTGCCGCCTCTATTACACTGTCTTTACCGTTACGGGCTTGTATTTTCTCCCCATGGGGAAAATACGATTCTGGTTCTTAAAAATTCTGTTCCTCATCGTCTGGCGATGAAAGATTTTGTCGATGATGTGAATATTAGCCGTCATCCGTTACCCGAACTGGAATCATTACCGCCAAATTTGAAAGCCGTCTTATTAACGGAACCGCCAGAAGGACTTTGCCAATTTATTTTTGCGGGGTTGTTTATCTGTCACCACCGTTATCTATCGGATTTGTTGGAACTTCACCACAATTATCCAGAACGTCAATTTTGGATACAAGTGCGCCAAAGTATCTTAAAGTATCAACAGCGTTTTCCCGAATTGCAGGAACGATTTGAGTTATTTAATTTACTTGCACCCGAATTTACTAAACTCTGTCTGAATCGGAATCGTTTGCTGACTTATGGGTATGCAGATGATGGCGATCGTCCTCATGCTGCTGCTTTTGGCAAGGTTAGTAATGCGTTGTACGAAGTTGGAAAAGAGCCGATTTTGTCATGAAATTGACAGATAGTTGTAGGTTAGGTTGAGGAACGAAACCCAACAGATCTCCTAAGAGTTGGGTGACTGTTCGATCAAGCTTTAGCCAATTTAGATGACCTAACCCCCCAGCCCCCTTCCCTGGGAGGGAAGGGGGAGAATCTAAGCCTCTCCCCGCGTCGGGGAGGGGTTTGGGGGGGGTTCTTTCCCCTAATT
>JGI12109J20283_10024931_pt1 | contig 10580 bp, 11 predicted proteins | sample ElkSlonscriptome_12_FD_20283 | JGI IMG/M metagenome (IMG submission 20283) | reverse complement strand
TTAGCCATCTCGTTCGCATGTTCGGTGCTTTCGATCTTGGTCGCAGCAGAGTCCGCCGACTGGTTTTCGAGCGACGTATTCCACCAGTCCATTCCGATCTCTTTTGCTTTGTCAATTGAGCATACGACCAAACGAATCTGGATGGTAAGCAGCTCAATATCGACTAGCTTGACTCGAATGTCACCGGCAATCACGACGCCTTTATCTAAGACGCGTTCGAGAATATCTGCGACAGAAGCAGAGGATGTGGCAGAAACTAGTTTTGGCTGTGGCATGTTCGGCGTTTATTCGCCTTTCCCGGGCTCGATAGGGTCTACCAATGAGCCCAGAGGACCGAGGTCGATGTTTAAATCTTTTCGCTGAAGCCCAAAGGCCTCGCAGAGTTGATCAATGGCTTCTGATTGCTTCATCAAGCAGAGCCCGATTTCCTCAACTTGAGTATCGGTCAGCGTTTCATTATCCATCCGCCTTAAAGCTTGCTTTTCGAGCAGTTCGTGGATCAAGTTAACGATTGCCAAAGCTAACTGGCCAATTCCCCGAGCGGCATTGTCAGCATCTAGCTCAAGTCTGGGCGTCGGAGGGGCTTCTACTTGCCCACAGCCAGCGGTATCTGCTGCTGGACATTCCAAGTCATCAACCCGCATGATTCTGATCCAAATGCGTCCCGGCTTCAGAGTCTCCACAATCGATACGTCCGATCTGATCGGAAGCACAGATCAAGCCACGAAGATTGACGTGGAGAAGTTCAACACCAGCAACGGAGATATTCAGTTCCCCGTGCAGAACAACGCCTTTGTTGAGGACTCGGTCGAGTGCATCACAGAGACTGGTGTTTTCGGCGAGATAATCCTGGCTCATCCTTTAGCCTTCACTAGACGAACTAATTGTCAAATTGTTCCAATTGATCCAGAAGCTCCGCCTCTAAGTCGTCAAACTCGTCCGGATCGATTTCTCCGGATTCCAGCCGTTTGTGTAGGTCGGTGAGCTGGGACATCAGAGAAAGCTTCTGATTCTCTTGTTCCATATTGACAGCGTTCGCAACCTCCCGCGCCAAGAAGAGAAAACCCTTGAATGGCGCTTTCGCAAGATCGTCGAGCACAAACATATGGATGGCCGCGTATGGAACAGGGTTTACTCGAAGTGAATCGAAAGGCTGACGAAGCTATATGGAGGCCAAGGGCCATTGAATGAGAAGGCAAAGTTCTCATCGAATGCCTCAGCTGCCCTATAAACAGTTTCGTTAAAACGGTCTACATTCTCGCGATCAATCAGGAACGCAACGCGAAAAATCTCCGCGTCGTCCCTTAGAGACTGCTCATCTGTTTCAACTGTGAGGCCTTTGAATTGTTCCAGTACCTGCTCGAGGTGCTTGGCTTTTTCGTCCAGCATAACCGCTTCGACCCGTCTTCCTAGCTCGATCTGCTCGTCGCGGCTTGCTGCCCCGCTGGCAATGTATTGGCTAGCCTGCTGCAGTTCCTCGTTTTCTCGAACAAGGAATTGAAAGACGTTGTCGACGCTGTAGCGGAGATTCAGATTCATTTCGACGCGACCAGCAACCCGCTCAAGTTGCTCGCTCAACGTGGTTGAATGGGTTTGGATCATGCGGCGAACGCTTTCTTCGCTTTCTGCAATCAACCCAAATGCCACAGGCAGCATGCTGGTTTCTGATGCAATCCAGGTCACAATCGCCTGGTGCGCAGCCAAATATCGGCGCTGCGGGCGAATTTTCTCCTTTGTTGTTCCCGACGCCACGACGGTTAGCTCATCGACGGTGATGAATTGAAGGCTTTCGCCATCAATACCTCTGTGTTGGCTGTCCGATAAGCTAGCAAGCTCGGCTGTACGCACGATTGCATAAACGTACATTCCAACCTGTTGGGTCAATTCGACTGACATTATCTTTCCCCCCACAGGAAATCAATTGGAAAAGGTAAGACGAAAACTGATTTGAGTACCGAAAACGCCCAGATCAAATATATTTCCAGGGCAATCCGGCCCTCTTCTGCGAGATCACACCAGCGGCCGACGGGCAGCCAATTCTTTTGAAATAGCTGCCATGAGCCATTCAGTATTGAAAGTGAATGTTATCAGCGGACTTGGGTGAAGGGATCTGCTCAGAGGGTGGATCAATGCCAACGATACGCAGACGACTGTTGATGCTGTCTCGCTCCGAAGAAAGCGCCTCTAGTCTCTGCGAGATTGAATCAAGGCGAGTTTGCAGGCTATCGTACTCCGTCTGTCGTCGGGATCGTTCGATCTCGAGGCTCGTAAGTCGCATGTAGAGCTCGTGCGGACGCTGAGCTGAGGCAATCTTTCGACTCGTTTGTGTACGAATACTATCGAGTCCGCGTCTAGAACTAGTCAAAGTGACATCCCCCGATGCTATTGACCGTTTAAGGCCAGGTAAAAGTTTGCGATTGCATAATCGGTCAGATTTTGAGGTAAAGACCGGTCAAAACAATCGCGTTTGGTAGCGATACCCTATTTTTTTACAAACAACCAGTCATCGCAGTTGAGTGTTCAGGTTTGGGCGGCTATCTGAGCAGATTTAAATGGCTGTTTTGTCCTGTATTACTATTGACTGAATATAGACGATGCTCTGGTGATCGCAGCTTCCGTTTTCGGATCGCTTTCAAGTGTAAAGAGCGGATTTCGTGGCTTCCTCAGAATCTGTGGCGGGAGGCAGTGGTAGATCAATATTTGAAGCATTCAAATGATGTAGTGCTGTCGCTAACGTATCGAGACGCTGGATAGACGATTCAAGAGACTTCTCTTGCGTGACACCTGAAACGTCGCTTTGTTTTTGTTCTTTCTTGGCCAGCGGTGCCGTGGTTGTAAGGGAATCGGCCACTAGTTGAGGCCTCTCAACGACAGGTAACTTTTCAGTTGCATTCGTCTGGGGCGAATCCACAATCGGGCTTGGTTGGGCACTGGATGGTTCGGCTTCGTCAACCTTAGCGATAGCAGGTGCTGTTTGTAGATGACGAACTGAGTTGTCTTCCGGGTTCATCTCGATTGATTCGGTAAGGATTGCTTCTTTCCGCTTGCCTTGCAGAGTCGCCTGTGGCGAGCGGGGAACGTTCGAGCCAGTTAGGGCTTGTTTTTCGATTCCGCTCGCACGATCAAATTGCTTTGAAACGATGTGTTTCACGAAGTCTCGGTCAACGTCTTTCGAGGATTGGCGGGACGCGTTGAAGTAAAGGACGTCTTCGCATGTCGTGAGGAAAACCGGATCGTCAGCCTCGATTTGAAAACCTCGATGTTGTGCAATTTGAGCAATTGCAATTGCGGCTCGTACGGTCGGGCCGTGTTTTGTTCCACAGAGTTCGCGGGTCCCGCGAATGATGTCGACGATGATAGAGCAATCGGACTCGGGTAACGAACTTTTTGCTTTCACAATGGCAATTTCCGTTTCACGATCCGGGTGTTCCAGTTCAATGGTGATCATGCGGTCGAGGAGTGCATCTTGAGTTTTATGCACGCCGACGTATTCTTCGGGATTCGAGGTGAAGATTGCCCGAAAGTCCGGATGAACTTTGAGATACCCCTTTTCATCGCCGGAGGAGGGGATGTTCAGAATTCCCTCCTCTAAAATACTAAGAAACGGATTGTTCGCGGTAGCAGGCGAACGAGTGAACTCATCGTAGATAAGAGTATGCCCCTTTTGGCAAGCAATCGTTAAACGATTACTTGACCAAACCGTTGACATCGTCTCTTCGGTTTTCACGATCGAGCTGACATAGTTGTCGCGTACGCTTGTCCGTCGATAACCTGAGTCTTTTCCGATCAGATCGGACCCCCGGTACTCATCGTCGCCATGTATTAATGTACACGATCGTGCCCGCTGTGAGGCGATATGGAGTGCCAGTGTCGTTTTGCCGGTTCCGGCGGGCCCCGAGAGATGAACGGCGTACCCAATTTCCAGATAAGCTAACGCGCGGTCCGTGAGGTCGCGGACGTAGCTGGTCTGGACGAAGTCCTCGCCAGCACTTGGAACAAACTCGATCATTGGTTTTGCACCAAGTTTGTTAGCGTCGTCAGCTGCACCCCCGGCAAGGGAAGCATATCCTTTTTCGCCGTTCATCATTATTCCTTTGTTCGCCGAACGTTTTGGGGGCTTCAATTAGTTGTGTGGGCGTTTAACCCGATCACAGCATGGAGATTGGGGTGGCGTCGAGTCTTCGACATTGTGCGGCGTAATCGTTCCGCTTGAAGGCGACTGCCTGTACTCTCACGAGCAATTCGTTTCACAAGCCATCGATTGTCACGGACAAAAGCGGCATGTTCACGACGAATCTGCTGGGTAAGTAGTCGTCGCTGAAACGAATGATTTTGGAGTGTGCTGGCAACGGTCGTCCGAAGTGAGCGTCTAAACTGACGACGTGAACGATTCAAGTCTTGTTGTGCTCTTTCGAAACGACGTCGGTAAGATTGCCGTGCTTCTGCAGATCGGTTTAGAATTTCCTTTACCGAGTCGCGGTTCTTGCTCAGGAAATGACGCCGTTCATCACGCAATCGCGAAATTTCGTCGTGAAGATCTTTGAGTGCTAGGTTCCAGGCTTTCATTTTTTTGTGGCTCTGATGTAGCGAGTAAAGTACGAGAACCAGCAACCGAGGCTGGAGAAATTAGGTTCTTGCCTCGGAGGCTGGTTAATCGAATTTCTGGTGCATCAAGGCGGGTCTGCTACAACAAGATGAAACTTGCGAGCCGCTTGACCCGCCGCATGAAGTCGCCGGAAATCAGGCAGGTGCTGCAGCAGTCGCGGTCAGGCCGATTGCTTCAGCGTACTTCAGGTAGGTTTCGACCGACGCGATTACAACTCGCGCTTCAACGGACAGGAGCTCGATGCCGACCAGCGAGACCTTTGCCCACACATCGACGACGACCCCTTTATCGAGAATACGGTCGACGACTTCCGCGAGACTGGAAGAGTCAGTAGTCTTTTGAACAGCAGCCATGGCTTTTTCCTTTTAGGAGATTTTGAGTTAACGAAACCGTCGAGAACGGCGTTTGCCGATCAGCTCGGAAACATGTTGTACTTCGCGATGACGAAGGCTTTTCCGAAGCTAGAAAACGAATACAATAGTAAAACTGTACTGACAACGAATGAGTTTGCTATTTGCACCAAGCTGCACGCTTCTGATTCTCGAGACGGCTCGATTGCACTTTGTTGCAGAGCGATCGACTTATGAATTCATTGACGCGTGTACGACAAGTGGTATTCCAACTGCCGATCGAAAACACCGGTAGTGAGATCGGCAAGTCTCGCTAACGTCTCGCTGACTCCTTTCCTTTTTGAGGCCGGAAAGATATTCAGAAGGCGCTCTACACCCTTCCTGCAGCTTCTTACGACTCGAAGCCAAAGGGGTGAGCCCGTGGGCTGATTCAATGTGTTCGTCCTGAAGGCATGTCACAACGCAACTAGGTTCGTGACAAGAAAGAATGTGCCTTGGCGTTTATCGCGAGAGACGACTGCAAGAAGGTTGGGGGGGCGCACAGGAAGAATTGGAACGCTTTGGCATTCCCGTATTCACTGTCAGGCAGATTTGGTGACCTTGTTGACCGTGATCTATTCGATCTCTGAAATGCAAACGTCGCGGCTTGATTTTCCGCTAGGCGGCACCCGTAGTCTGGCTGGCTAGCGACGGACAAAAGCTGTAGGGAGCGAGTGGTCCGGAGAGTTCGATCTGCGTCTGAATCGGCCCTTCGGAACTTACCGAGTCGGCACATGCTCGAGCTTGTTCAATCTGGGCTTCATCCAGCAGCAATGCAAAATTTGCATATAGCGGCCGGTCGCTGTCATTTTGATGAATGGATAGCAGAGGTCGTTGTATAATTGGGAAACCCATTTGTTGTATTTCGTTTTGCATTTTCCGGCATAGGTCATGCACAAAAATAGGCTTCTGGTCTTTCAAAAGCTTTTGGCGTCGCTTCTCCGCCAGATAGTGGCTGCCAGACTTTGGTACAGGCGTTGTGGTGGAATTTTCATCTGGCGAATTGGCTCTTGACGAATAGAGCTTCAAGCACCATTCCCTCCTGGTGCCAACATAAGAGAAGTACTCCAGTAGTATATCCCGATGACGATGGAGTGTGTCGGTCAAAGTTTCGATGCTTGAGAACAGGCTTCCAAATCCGGCTGGAAAGCACGGTCCTCTAGCCATCAATACGTCAATCGCCTGTTGATGAGCTAGGATGCGTGGCGAGAGCCAATCGATATTCTGTAGATTCGCTTGCCCTTTGGATCCTTGAAAATCGGATGCATCAATCTGAACGAACCATGCCTGGACGTCTTTTAGTGACGTGGACTGAAGTTCGATTCCTTGGACGCAAGCTTTGTTTCCTAGTACGGTGTGGCTAGGCGTGATGCCGATTAAAAAGAGAGCGGGGCTTGACTTAGTTTTCTGCATCAGGAAGTCTCCCTTCAACCTGCTTTTTCGTAGCCTGTAATCCAAGTTCTAGGTCGGAAACGGTCAGTACGATACGCCCGCGTTCTGACACAGTCTCTATTTGGGATGAAGCATTGACGGCTCGACGCAACGCCGCACGGGCAGCTTCCGAGCACATGGCGGCTAAGTCAGCGCCGGAAAAACCCTGCGTCTTGGCTGCGAAGAGCGATAGATCGATGTCTGTTTCGGTCGGCTTGTGGCGTAAATGTACGGTTAAAATTTCGCGTCGGCCGGCCTCATCGGGTAACGGTAGTACGATCGTCTTTTCAAAACGCCCGAATCTTCGAAGGGCCGGGTCGACTCGGTCAAGCCTATTGGTTGCTGCAAGAACGAAAACCCCGGAAAGTTCTTCGACGCCGTCCATCTCCGAGAGAAACTGTGTCAGTACCCGGTCAGAAACACCAGAATCTTGGCTTCCACTCGAGCGTGTTTGGCACAATCCATCAATTTCGTCTATGAATAATAGGCACGGTGATGCCTGTCTTGCTTTCGAGAAGATTTCGCGGACGGCACGCTCTGATTCTCCCACCATTTTCGAAAGTAGTTCTGGTCCCTTCACTGAGATGAGATTGATCTGGCTTTCTGTTGCAGCCGCTTTCGCGATGAGTGTTTTGCCAACGCCTGGTGGGCCGGTAAGCAATAAACCTTTAGGAGGCTGCACTCCTGCTTCACTGTAAAGATCGGCGTGCTGAAGCGGCCAAAGGATTGACTCTTCAATCACACTTTTGATTGAATCGAGACCTCCCACGTCTTCCCAACGCGTATCGGGTACCTCGACGTAGACCTCCCGAATGGCCGAAGGGATGATTAATCGAGAAGCCTGAAGGAAGTCTTCACCATTTACTTCCAACTGAGAAAGCGTTTCATACGGAATTCGTTCGGCGTTTAGGTCCAGTCGATCGATAGACCGTCGAAGGCACGCCATAGCGGCTTCACGGCAGAAAGCAGCCAGGTCGGCACCGACGTAGCCATGAGTGCGCCCAGAAAGATCGTCCAGGTTCACATCGTCCGCTAGCGGCATACCCCGGGTATGGATGGCCAAGATTTGACGACGTCCCGAGCGGTCCGGGACCGGAATTTCGATCTCCCGATCGAAACGTCCGGGGCGTCTTAGTGCGGGATCGACGCTATTCGGAAGGTTTGTTGCTGCAAGAACAATGACGTTCTCGCGACTATTAAGGCCATCCATCAATGCCAGAAGTTGGGCGACAACGCGTCGCTCGACATCGCCGCTGGCATTTTCTCGCTTGGGCGCGATCGCGTCAATTTCGTCGATAAAGATGATACTGGGACCTTGGCGAGAAGCTTCTTCGAAAATCTTTCGAAGATGTGCTTCACTTTCGCCGTAAAATTTGTGAATAACCTCTGGTCCACTGATCGTAAAGAAGTTGGCCGCGGATTCTCTGGCGATCGTTCTTGCGATAAGCGTTTTTCCACACCCCGGAGCACCGAACAGCAAAACGCCTCGAGGTGGGTCGATGCCAAGAGATTCGAAGAGCTCTGGAAATCGCAACGGGAGTTCGATCATCTCCCTGATGCGTAAGAGCTGCGATTGGACTCCACCAACGTCTTCGAATGAGGGGGCAGAGGGGACAGGGCTCGTTGAGTCAGTTAAAAATTGAATTTTCGTCGACGATTCAATGATCGTCGCCGTCGGTGGTTCGCACTCGGTCACATCGAATTCAACCGCCTCGTTGCCGAATAGCGTCGCACGGAGACAACTGCCGGCTTGGACAGGTACTCCCTGAAAAAGTGACGAGATGTATTCCAAATCGCGGCTTAGTGGACGGACACCCCGCGGCCGGAGAGTCACGGAAGTTGCCGGTACCGCTTCCGCTCGACTGACTGTCACGAGGCCGTCAAGGGAGGTCCCCGCGGATTCACGGAGCATCCCATCCATTTGGATCGTACCGTGATTCGAATCAGTCAGAATCGCCGGCATGGCACGTGCGAAAGCCGCCTTTTCGCCATCGATCTTGACGATGTCGCCGGCCCTTGCATCAATTTGCTGCATATCCGTTCGCTGCAGTCGAACCAGGCCCCGGCCGACATCGCGAGGGCCAGAGCTAGTTACCTTCAACGAAAGCCGCTTTGATGCATCCTTGACTATCATTGATCCAATCTTGGAAAGCGGTGTACAAAAAAATCCACAATAGGGCGGTAATTTGTTCTATCGTCTTCAGCGAGGGCCGAAGTAAGAAAGCCCTCGAATAGTACAAGAAAAATAGTCTGGACAGGATCCAATTCGTCATTCCTGACTTTCTTGGCCTAGATCGATACGGATTTCCATCAGACCATTATTCGCCTCGACTTGGATGTTTTCTTGCTTGATCTCCTGTTTGAGCTCCACTTTGTTTTCGAACCGTATGCTCCTTGATGCGCCGGTAAAAAACAGTTCATGCCCATTGACCTCGACCTTGATGTCCTCCGTTGCTACGCCAGGCATTTCTGCGATTAAGACGATTTGCCGACCCTCTTCCAAAATATCGACGTGAGCTTCGCGGACAATTTCGCTCTTCCGGGGACCGGTTGGCTTTTGAGGGGTGTTTACAGGTTTGACTTGTGGAGAATTCCTGGTGGGCGGGCTTGCCGATCCGACACGAACAGAGAAGTCGTAGGATCCAACAGCATCTTTCGATTGATCGCCGAATTCGCCTTGTTTTCTTAACATCTCTCCTTTCTCGGCAAGCTCTCCAAGCCGCCCGATCAAGTTTGCAACGCCATCGAATATGCCACCAACGTTCGGGTTGTTCTCCGCCTTTTCTCCGTTGTTCCCATTGTTGTGTTCGGTCATACTTTTGCTCGATGTCAGATTTTTAGAAATTTGTAAAACTCGGCTTTCCGAATGGATACTGGACATGAATTTCCAGTGAAAGATAGCTTTCGATTCGATGCAGCATCCCGAGAAAGATGATTCCGACTTCGCCCTTGTTCAAAACCGCGCCGATTCGTGAAGCGATATATTCGTCTCGTTTTCGTAGCAGACTCTGCTGCTGTGCTTTTAAACTATCAAGTATGTTTTCTACTTCCGAAGTATCAGATAATTGTGTTTCAATTAGTTTTTTGATCAAGTTGTAATCTTCAACAAGAAGCTGGGGGTCTTCTGTTCCAACCACTTTGGCTCCCCGATCCATCAGCCACATTAGCAACTGGTGGTTGCGGCTATTTTTCTGGGCAAGATCTGAGACGACACGATGTTCCAGTGCCGGCGATCTGGTCGGGTCCCACGGCAAGGCATCCTGAAAGACAATTAGCTTCGAAAAATCGATTTCCCATGCGACGATTGCCTCTTGAAGGGTGCTCCAGAAAGCTTCGACTTCTTTCTCGCTTTTTTTTAAGGTAGCCTTGGTCGCCCCTTGTTGCCGTTTTACCCGAGTGACGCAGTCATGAAGTTGGCCAAGATCTGCCGATGTATGGACGATCGGGACTACCAGCAAATTGCGGGTGTCGCTTTTCGGTAGCGTCGGCGTGTAAGGGGAACTTGCCATTTCCAGTCTGCTTTCTCGCCCAGCAAGCTGTTCCAAAGCCCCGTTGTAGCCTATCCGTAGACATCCAAGGCGACTGTTAGTGCCGGCGTTAAACGGTTGAAGTGCCGCGTCCTGAAAAGCGTAGCTTAAGCGTTTTGAAACTTGCTTCGAACCTACTTGAAAACCAAGTGTTTTCATTTGAGAGCCAACGGCTATAGCCGCGGGCCCTGTAAGTTGCTGCGTTTAGCGACGCAGGCGCGACGCTTGCGCGTACGGGTCACGGTTTTCGGATGGGTTGTTAAAAGTTTTCAAGACCTAACGGGGCATTTTTCGGGGCAAATTCGGAGCAGCCGAAACTATACCGGAACCTGGCAGCAAAGTTTGAGTAAGACAACATTAGGCCCGTGACATATTTCGACAGTTCGGGAATTTCAACTTCTAGACGACAACGTCGGAGAAGGTCATCGAGTCACTACCAGACGACATAACAGCCGTTGGAGTTTGCATTGACCGGGATCGTTTTGATGTTGAGTCATTCTGGCCCGATGTTGATGTGACACGCGTCAAATAGTCCTCAACAAAGTCGATCTCTTGATTGTCGAAGTAAGGATGCATCGATTCGACGAGGCCACGGACATTGATAACGCCCCAAGGGTTATCCGGGTG
>JGI12109J20283_10995660_pt1 | contig 10582 bp, 9 predicted proteins | sample ElkSlonscriptome_12_FD_20283 | JGI IMG/M metagenome (IMG submission 20283) | reverse complement strand
GGGGATCAGCATGGCTTCCCAGAAGACGTAGAACAGCAGCATGTCCCGGGCGAAGAAGGTGCCCAGCATGGCCGTCTGCAGCAGCAGGACCAGGCCCAGGAACCCGCTCACACGGTCGGTGACCGCCTTCCACGTGCTGAGGATGACGATGGGGCCCAGGAAGGTCGTCAGCATGGCCAGGACCAGGCTGATGCCGTCCATGCCCATGTGGTAGCTGACCTGCCCGTTGAACAGCCAGGCCACCTTCTCGACGAAGCCGTCGGTGCCCGTGGACGCGTCGTAATGGAACCACAGGTGCAGCGACAGCACGAAGTCCACCAGCGCCACCACCAGGGCGAAGACGCGGGCGGCGCCGTCCCTGCGCACCACGGTCCACAGGGCCAGCGCGCCCAGCAGGGGCACGAAGGTCACCAGGGACAGAATATGTTCGTTGATGAACGACAAACCAGCGCCCTCCTAACCCGAGAAGCTGAGGTAAAGGAAAAAGACTGCCGCCCCGATGGTGAAACACCAGGCGTAGAAGCGGACCATGCTGTTCTGCAGCACGCGCACCACCGAGCCGACCATGTAGACCAGCAGGGCGGAACCGTTGACCAGGAGGCCGTCGATGAAGCCGGCATCCACGCCCTTCCACAGGATCTTCTTGCCCAGGAAGTAGCCGGGACGGATGAAGGTGGCCTCGTAGGCCTCGTCCACATAGTACTTGTTCAGCAGGATGCGGTGCAGCCAACCGCCGCCCAGGTTCCGGAAGGTGTCGGCCACGGAGATCTTCTTGCTGTAGACCACGTAACCGATCACCAGACCCAGGATACCCAGAGCCAGGGAGCAGGCCGCCAGGATCCATTCCATGGTGGTATCGGCGTGATGGGCCGCAGCCCCGTGGGCCGCCTCCGCCCCATGGGCCGCAGCCGCCTGCACGGCACCGTGTCCAGCGGCCGCGTGGGTGGCGAAGACCGGCTCCAGCCAGTGCTCGAAGTGGTTCACACCGCCCATGAAGTGCGGGATCCCCACCCAGCCGCCGATGATCGACAGCACGGCCAGCACGATCAGGGGCACCGTCATCGTCAGGGGCGATTCGTGGATGTGGCTACGCACCTCGTCGGTGGCGCGGTTCTCGCCGAAGAATGTCATGACCACCAGGCGGGCCATGTAGAAGGCCGTCATGCCGGCGGCGATGAAGCCGATGGCCCACAGGACCTGGTTCCCGCTGCTCCAGGCCTTCCAGAGGATCTCGTCCTTGCTGAAGAAGCCGGCCAGGGGGAAAACACCGGCGATGGCGATGGTGCCCACGTAGAAGGTCTTCGAGGTGATGGGCATTTTCTTGCCCAGGCCGCCCATGACCCGCATGTCCTGCTCGTCGCTCATGGCGTGGATCACCGAGCCCGAGCCCAGGAAGAGCAGGGCCTTGAAGAAGGCGTGGGTCATGACGTGGAAGATACCGGCCGCGAAGGCCCCGACACCGCAGGCGAGCATCATGTATCCCAGCTGGCTGACGGTGGAATAGGCCAGGACCTTCTTGATGTCGTTCTGCACCAGGGCGATGCTGCTGGCGAAGATGGCCGTCACCGTGCCGACCACCGCGACGACGGCCATGGCCGTCGGCGAGAGCACGAACAGGAAGTTCATGCGTGCGATCATGTACACGCCGGCGGTCACCATGGTGGCCGCGTGGATCAACGCGCTGACGGGCGTGGGGCCGGCCATGGCGTCGGGAAGCCAGATGTACAGCGGAATCTGCGCCGACTTGCCCGTGGCCCCCACGAACAGCAGCAGGCAGATGGCGGTGGCCACCGGACCCAGCAGGTCCCCATGGTGGGCCATGGTCCGGAAGCTGAACACCCCCTCGTCACCTTGCAGGTGCGGCAGCAGGGTCACCCCGATCAGGAACATCCCGATCAGGAAACCGAAGTCGCCGATGCGGTTGACCACGAAGGCCTTCTTGCCGGCGGCGGCGTTGGCCTCGTCGCTGAACCAGAAGCTGATCAGCAGGTAGGAGCAGAGCCCCACCCCTTCCCAGCCGACGAAGAGCATCAGCAGGTTCTCCCCCAGAACCAGCATCATCATGGCGAAGATGAACAGGTTCAGGTAGGTGAAGAAGCGCTGGAAGCCCTCATCGTGGGCCATGTAGCCGATCGAGTAGATGTGGATCAGGAACCCCACCCCGGTGACCACCAGCGCCATGACCCCGCTGAGGGGATCCATGGCGAAGCCGATGTCCACCTGGAAGTTCCCGAAGCCCATCCACGTGGCCACGGTGTCGGACAGGAAGCGGTGATCCGCCTCCATGCCCGTCAGGCGCAGGAAGACCAGCAGGGACATGACGAAAGACGCCCCCACCGCCGCGCAGGCCAGAAGGCCGGCCACCCGTCTGGGCAGCCTTCGATTCAGCAGACCGTTGACCGTAGCCCCCAGCAGGGGAATCAGCACGATCCATCTGAGCATGATTTCTGTTGCGTGGCTATCCACTGCTTACTCCATCAGGGCTTTGAGGTCGTCAACGTCGATGGTGCGGCGACGGCGGTAGATCTCCACCAGCAGCGCCAGACCGATGGCCGCCTCGGCGGCCGCCACAGCGAAATTCATGAGCACGAAGACGTGGCCGCCCTCGTTGCCGTGCACGCGGCTGAAGGCCGCGAATACGATGTTCACGCTCGAGAGCATCAGCTCCACGCACATGAGCATGACCAAGGCGTTCCGGCGCACGATGAACCCGACCATGCCGGTCAGGAAGATCGCCGCCGCAAGCACCAGGTAATGGGTCAGGGTTATTTCCACGGCAGCTTCCTCTCTCCCTTGCCGAGGGCCAGGGCGCCGATGATGCCCACCAGCAGAACGATGGAGATGAGCTCGAAGGCCAGCAGGTAGCGGCCCAGCAGCAGGCGGCTGACGGCCTCGGCGGTGCCGAAGCCCTCGGCCACGGCGGGGCCCAGGCTGCGAGCGCCGTCGCTCCTGATCCAGCTGATGATGGTCACCAGGATGGCCGCGGCCGGCAGGGCGGCAAACACCAACCACACCTTGTTGGGGCTGCGGCGTTCATCCTCCATCACGGGTCCCTGCAGCATCATGATGACAAACAGGAAGAGCACCATGATGGCCCCGGCGTACACCAGGATCTGCATGATGGCCAGAAACGGCGCCGACAGCAGCGCAAAGATGCCCGCGGCGGCGACGAAGGCGAAGATCAGCCACACCGCCGAAACCACGGCGTTGCGCTGGGTCACCGTCATCAGTCCCCCCAGGAACATCAGGATGCCGCAGAACCAGAACAGAAAAGCTTCCATGGGTCCTTTCCTTCGCTCAGTAGGTGCCGTCAGTCTTGTTGTTCAAGAGGAAATCCTTGTCGACGATGAATTTCTTCCGATCGTCGGCCGCGATCTCGTAGATGCCCGTATCCATGCGGATGGCGTCGCAGGGGCAGGCTTCCTCGCAGAGACCGCAATACACGCACCGCAGCAGATCGATGGTGAAGGTTTCCGGGAATTTCTCGATGGTCGGGTCCGGGTGCTCGGCACCGTCGATGCTGATGCAGTCGGCCGGACAGACGGTGCTGCACATCTGGCAAGCCACGCAGCGCGGGCTGCCGTCTTCCCGCTGGGTCAGCCGATGCCGCCCGCGGAAACGATCGCTGTAGACGCGTTTCTCCTCCGGGTACTGCATGGTCGGCATGTCATCCGTGTGGAAGATGTTCTTCAGCAGGTGGCGCATGGTCACGCCCAGGCCCCGCAGAATCTCCCAGAAGTAGATGCTGTCCCGCCAGGATAGCTTCTTGTTGCCGGAGCCCTTGGGCAGTCCTTCGAAACTCATGACTCTCCCCGTATCAGACGAATGCCGACACCAGTGCGGTGACGACGAGATTGGCGATGGCAAGGGGCAGCAGAACCTTCCAGCCCAGCTGCATCAGCTGATCGAAACGGAAGCGCGGCAGGGTCCAGCGCACCCAGATGAACAGCCAGGCAAAGAACACGACCTTGGCCACGAACATGGTGGTCTGGAAGAGACTGGCCGCGATGGAGGCCGCTTCCGGTCCCATGCCCCACGGCTTCAGGCCGAGGCCCGCCAGGCAACCCAGGCCCACCAGCAGCCACAGGCCCATGCCCAGCCGGGGCTCGTTGTCGCGCAGATCGCCGAACTTGCCCTTCTCCCGCTGCACACGGCGCAGGAAGAGCATGGCGAAGAGGAACGACACCAGGGCCACCCCGACCAGCTTGGCCGTCACCAGGCTGCCCGCATGGGCCTCCAGGAACGGACGCGGCATGTAGGGGATCTGATAGCCGCCGAAGTAGAAGGTCGCGATCAACGCCGCGCCGACCACCATGTGGGCGTACTCCGCCATGAAGAACAGCGCGAACTTCATGGAGCTGTACTCCAGGTGGAAACCGGCCACGATCTCCGATTCGCCCTCGGGCAGATCGAAGGGGTTGCGGTTGGTCTCGGCGAAGACGGCGGTCAGGAAAATCAGGAAACCGAGAGGCTGGACCACCACGCCCCACTTGGGCAGGAAACCCAAGATCAGATCCCCCTGGCCCGCGGCGATGTCCGTCAGGCGCAGGCTGCCGAAGATCAGCACCAGGCCCATGAGGGCCACGCCCATGCTCAGCTCGTAGCTGATCATCTGGGCGGTGGCGCGGATGCCGCCAAGGAAGGTGAACTTGTTGTTGGCCGCCCAGCCCGCCATGACCACCGCGTAGGTGCCCAGGCTGGCGATGGCCAGAATGTACAGCAGCCCCACCTCCAGATCGGCCACCACCAGGGGGATGGTGCGGCCGCCCACGTTCAGGTAATCCCCGAAGGGGATCACCGTGTAGGTGGCCATGGCCACGATCATGGCCAGCATCGGGGCCAGGTTGTAGAGGGCCTTGTGCCGGTTCGCCGGCGTGACGTCCTCCTTGAACAGCAGCTTGAAGACATCAGCCACCGGATGCACCAGCCCGGCCAGCCGCACGCCCAGGATGGCCGCCCGGTTGGGCCCGGTCCGGTCCTGGATGAAAGCCGCGCCCTTGCGCTCCATCCAGATCAGCACCACGACCATGCCCATGATCAGGGCGAACATGAAGCCGATCTTCGACAGGGTGTCCATCACGACGGTCATTCGGACTCACCTCCGTGGCACGCCCCGTGGACGGGCAACTGGTTCAGATTGATGCCGGACCCGGCGAACAGGTCTTCATTCAGGGCCTTGCGCAGCAACGGCAGACTCACGGGCACCTCCTCGGCACCGGCCAGGGCCATCAATTCGGCCAGGATCCGCCAGTCCTCGCGGGCGCTGCCCCGGCCCTTGAGGGCGGGTTTGAAGCCCTGCAGGCGGCCGTCCTTGTTGGTGAAGGTGCCGGCCTTCTCGGCCCACATGCACCCCGGCAATACCACCGCCGCCAGGGCGGCCGTCTCGTTCGCGTGGGTGCCGATATAGATCATCTCACCGGCGCTCTTCAGGGCGGACGCCACCTGCTCATCCGCAGCAGGATTCCCGCCCAGGATCAGCACCGTGCCGGCCGCGCGGATCATCTCCGCCAGCTCCGCCGCCGCATGCTCCTGCAACCCGACAATCTCCAGGCCCTTCCGGTTGGGCGTCCGGTCCGCGTTCAGCAGGATCTCGTCGCCCTCGCCCATGTCGCTGCCGGCCAGGCCGCCGCTCAGCTGCGCGCCCCCGGCCACCTGGGCCAGCGGCTTGAGCAGCCCCATCTCTTCCACGCTCTGGTGGGCGCTGGTGATCACCAGCCCCAGCTTCAGGCCGTCCTTGAAACGAGCGAGGGCGGCAGACCAGTCGGTCTTTTCCCCGGCCATGGTCGGATGCTCCAGACGATCCGAGGCGTGCACCGTCTTGTAGGTCATGCGTCCCTTGTCGCACATGAAGCGGCCGTTGACCTCGGGGTTGTGGCGGGGCTTCAGGCGGTAGATGCGGTCGGCCTCGTAGTCGATCCGCACGTTGCAGCCGGTGGCGCAGCCGGGGCACACGCTCTCGGCGGCCTTCAGCATCCACACCCGCTTCTGGAAGCGGAAGTCGCGGCTGGTCAGGGCGCCCACGGGGCAGATATCCACCGTGTTCATGCTGTAGTTGTTGTTCAGCTCCACGCCCTCGGGCACGTCGATCTCGGCGCGGTCGCCGCGGTTGAAGATGCCCAGCTCACCGGTCTTGCTGTACTCGTCACAGAAGCGCACGCAGCGCGAGCACAGAACGCAGCGCTCTTGATCCAGGATGACCTGCGGTCCGATGACCTTGACCTTGCGCTTGTTCACCTTCTGGGGCACCTCGACCTTGGCGTCGTACAGGCCGTATTCCATGTACTGGTCCTGCAGCCCGCACTCGCCGGCCTGATCGCAGATGGGGCAATCCACCGGATGGTTGATCAGGTGCATCTCGAGGATCTGCTTGCTGGCCTTCTGCACTCGCTCGCTGCGCGTTTGCACCACCATGCCGTCGCGGACGATGGTATTGCAGGCGATGGTCAGCTTGGGCATGCCCTCCACCTCCACCTGGCACAGGCGGCAGACGCCGGCGATGCTCAGGTCCGGGTGGTAGCAGAAATGCGGCAGCTGATCGCCCCCGCGCGCTTCGGTGCAGGCGTCGAAAAGCCGGGTCCCGTCGGGAACTACTATTTCCTTGCCGTCGATGGTCAGTTTGGCCATGTCCAATTACTCCTGCTCGCCCCGCGGCCAGCGCGTCTGGCAGCCGGTCGGCTCATTTTCCTGGATGAGGACTTCGAACTCGGGACGGAACTTTTCGAGGAAAGACCGCATGGGCATGACCGCCGCATCGGCCAGGGGGCAGATGGTCAGCCCCATCATGCCGTCGCAGACGTGCTCCAGCAGTTTCAGATCGTTCGGGGTGCCTTCTCCCCGGCGCAGCTTCTTGACGATCCTGTGCAGCCAGCCGGTGCCCTCGCGGCACGGCGTGCACTGGCCGCAGCTCTCGTCGAAGTAGAAGTGCATCAGCACCTGGATGAGCTCGACCATGTCGCTGCTCTCGGGGATGATGATCATGCCGCCGGAGCCCAGCATGGTGCCGGCCTCCCCCAGGCTCTCGTAATCCAGGGGCACGTCCATGATCTCGTCGGCGGGCAGCACGGGCACGGAGGAACCGCCGACGATGACCGCCTTCAGCTTCTCGCCATCGACCATGCCGCCGAGGTAGTCGTTGAAGAACTCGCGAAACGGCATGCCCAGCGGGATCTCGTACACACCCGGGTTCTTGACCGGACCGCTGACGCTCCACAGCTTGCTGCCCTTGCTCTTCTCGGTCCCGATGGCCGCGTAGGCCTCGGCGCCGTGGGTCATGATCCAGGGCACGGCCGCCACCGACTCCACGTTGTTCACGATGGTGGGCTTGTCCAGGAACCCGGCCACCGCCGGGAACGGCGGCTTGATGCGGGGCTGGCCCTTGACGCCTTCCACGGAGTTGATCAGGCCCGTCTCCTCGCCGCAGATGTAGGCGCCGGCGCCCTTGTGCACGATCATCTCGAGGTTGTAGCCGCTGCCCAGGATGTCCTGCCCCAGATAGCCGGCGGCGTAGGCCTCGTCCACGGCCTTCTGCACGCGGTCGATCAGCCAGCCGAATTCGCCGCGGATGTAGATGAAGGCCAGCTTGGCGCCCACTGCGAAGCTGCTGATGATGGTGCCCTCGATGGTCATGTGCGGATCGTAGTCCAGGCAGTAGCGGTCCTTGAAGGTGCCGGGCTCGGATTCGTCGGCGTTGACGAAGAAGTAGACCTCTTCGGCGTCCTGGGGCACGAAACCCCACTTCACGCCCGTGGGGAAACCGGCGCCGCCACGGCCGCGCAGGCCCGAGGCCTTGACCGTCTCGCGCACCTCTTCGGGCTTCTTGCCGCCCAGCACGTTGCGCAGGGCCTGGTAGCCCCCCTCGGCCTCGTAGACGGAAAGCTTGTGCCCATCCTTGCGGCCGAAGCGGGAGCTGAGGATCCTGTGTTCGCTTGTCGCCACCTTATTCCTCCAGTTCCCGGTCGGTATCGGCCCGGGGCGTCTCGCCCTTGCCCAGGTCTTCCAGCAGCCCGTCCACCTTCTCGGGGGTCAGGTACTCGTGCATATGCTTGCCCAGCTGCATGACCGGGCCGTGGCCGCAGGCACCCAGGCACTCGGCGCCCTCCAGACGGTACTTGCCGTCCGGCGTATCCTCGCCCATGCGCACGCCCAGCTTCTTCTCCAGGTGGGCGATGATGCCGCGCGCGCCCATGATGTGGCAGCTGATGTTATGGCAGACCTGCAGCACGTTCTCGGCCTGTGGTTCCGTGCGGTACATGGTGTAGAAGCTGAGCACCTCGTGCACGCGCGCCCGGGTCACGTCCAGCTTCTCCATCAGCAGATCCACGCCCGGCTCCGGCACGTGGTTCAGTTCGTCCTGGATGGCCCACAGGCAGGGCATCAGGGCGCTGGCCTTCGTCGGGTATTTCTCGATGATCCCGTCGATGCTGGCCAGCGTCTCTGCCGACAGCTGGAAATCCTTCTGTTCAATGGACTTGCTCATCAAAAGAACCTCTCTAGCGGTCTAGCTCGCCGGCGATGATGTTCAGGCTGCCCAGGGTGGCGATGGCGTCCGGCACCATGCCGCCCTGAATGATGTGCGTGAAGGCGGAGAAAATGGGGAAGCACGGCGGCCGCACCTTCATCCGGTAGGCGTGTCCGGTGCCGTCGCTGACACAGAAGAAGCCCAGCTCCCCGTTGGCGCCCTCGCCGAAGCCGTAACCTTCGCCGGCAGGCACCTGGATGCCCTCGTAGATCAGTTTGAACTGGTTCATCACACCCTCGATGCTGCCGTACACCTTTTCCTTGGGCGGCAGGATCACCGAGTGGTCGTCGATGTTGATGGGCCCGTCGGGCAGCTTGTCCAGGGCCTGCAGCACGATGCTGCGGCTCTGCACCAGCTCGGCCATGCGCACCATGATGCGGTCATGGGTGTCGCCGGTGGAGCCCACGGGAATATCGAAATCGTACTGGTCGTAACCCCAGTAGGGGGCGTGCTTGCGCAGATCGTACGCCAGGCCGGTGGCCCGCAGGCAGGGGCCGGTGAAACCGAAGCTGAGGGCGTCCGCCTGGCTGATCACACCCACACCCACCGTGCGGTCCAGGAAGATGCGGTTGCGGGCCACCAGATTCATCACGTCGTTCGCGCCCTTGACCAGCTCCTCCATCTTTTCGCGGATCTCGGCCTCGAAACCCTCGTACAGGTCGTGGCTCATGCCGCCGATGCGCGCGTAGTTGGTGGTCAGCCGACTGCCGCAGAGCTTCTCCAGGCTCTCGTAGATGCTCTCGCGCACGTTGTACAGGTACCAGTAGTTGGTCAGGGCGCCCACATCCACCAGGTTGGCGCACACGCACACCAGGTGGTCGATGATGCGACCCAGCTCCGAGACGATGACGCGCACCGCCTGGGCGCGCGGGGTGATCTCCACCCCCAGCATCTTCTCCACCGCCGAGGCGTAGATGCTGTTGTTGGTCATGGCCGAGCAGTAGTTCAGGCGGTCGGTGTAGGGCATGACCTCGGCCCAGGTGTGGTCCTCGGCCTCCTTCTCGAAGCAGCGGTGGATGTAGCCGATCTCCGTCTTGCTCTCGAGGATGGTCTCGCCGTCCAGCAGCACCTCGGCGCGCAGGGCACCGTGGGTGGCCGGGTGGCTGGGCCCCAGGTTCACCGTCAGCAGGTCGCTGGGATAGATCTCGTCGGCCACGCCCCCCAGATCGGCCACCAGATTGTTGGCGCGCCGGGCCGCCCTTTCCAGGTCCTCGTCGCTGAAGAGGTTCTCCGGGGTGGTGCACTCCTGGCCGCGCTCGATCTCGTAGTCCTTGCGCAGGGCGTGCCCCTCGAACTGGTGGTGACAGAGGATGCGCCGCAGGTCCGGGTGGCCCTCGAAGCGCACGCCGAACAGGTCGTAGACCTCGCGCTCGTGCCAGTCCGCCGCATGGTAGATACCCGTGGCCGTGGGCACGGCGGCGCCCTCCTGCACGTCGGTCTTGACGATCAGGCGGTGGTTGTTCCGCCAGGAACGCATGAGGTAGTTCACCTCGAAACGCTTTTCCCGCTCCGGATAATCCACCCCGATGACGTCGGAAAGCTGCTCGCAGCCTTCCCGGTCCCGCAGGTGGGTCAGCACCGGCTGCACCTTGTCGGGGGCCACGGTGATGCTCTCGTCACCCTTCTGGCTACCGGTGGCCAGGATGTCGCTTCCGAATTCCTGCTGCAGTCTCTCGACCAGCTTCTGGCTCATCTTTTCCCATCCTCAGGCCCGCGCCGGGCGGGCCGTATCTAGAGAAATCCGTCAGGTCAGGCTTCGGCCCGATTCGCGTGCCGCACGGCGGCCGGCTGGAAACCTTCCTTCTCGACCTTGTCCTGGATCTGGGTCAGGGCGAAAAGCAGGTTCTCGGGGGTGGGCGGGCACCCGGCCACGTAGATATCCACCGGGATGACCCGATCGGCCCCCTGCAAGGTGCTGTAATTGTTGTAGAAGCCGCCACTGCTGGCGCAGACACCCATGGCGATGACGTACTTGGGCTCCGCCATCTGCTCGTAGATGGTCTTCAGGATGGGAGCCTGCTTGTAGCTGATGGTCCCGGCGATGATCATCAGATCGCTCTGCCG
>JGI12109J20283_10019962_pt1 | contig 10583 bp, 7 predicted proteins | sample ElkSlonscriptome_12_FD_20283 | JGI IMG/M metagenome (IMG submission 20283) | reverse complement strand
TGCCAGCCTCGACGTCGTGCTCGAGTCGCTGCTGGTCATCGTGATGCTCTTCATTACGGCACCGATCGCCAGCCACCTGATCGCTCGTGCCGCATACTTCGTGGGTAGTCCGCTCTGGGACGGCACGGCCTATGACGAGATGCGGGGGTGCTATGACGCCGATTCGCACATGCTGCACAATTGCCCCCTGCCCAGCCAGGGAGACCAGAGCGACCCCCGCCCGTCCATGCTGGCAGGCCGCACCTCTCGCGAGGTTATGACCGACGACGACGAGGACATGACGCCCAGGCGTCGCAAGCCCGATGCGTCACGATCACAGGCGAGTTGACTCGGACGACCTATCCTGCCAACATGGCCGCAGATTCCCGCCCAACGACCAGTTCTTCCGACGCTCGATCTCCCCTGGTCGGCGTCATCATGGGTTCGACGAGCGACTGGAACACGATGTCGCACGCCGCCACCGCGATGGCCGATCTCGGCGTGCCGCACGAGTGCCGGGTCGTGTCGGCCCACCGCACGCCCGACCTGCTGTTTGAGTACGCCGAGAACGCCAAGTCTCGCGGGCTTCGGGTGATCATCGCTGGGGCGGGTGGGGCGGCGCATCTTCCGGGCATGTGCGCGAGCAAGACGACCCTGCCCGTGCTCGGCGTGCCAGTGCAGAGCAAGGCGCTCAATGGCCTTGACTCGCTGCTGTCGATCGTGCAGATGCCCGGCGGGGTACCCGTAGCCACGCTTGCGATCGGGACGGCCGGCGCTCGCAATGCCGGGCTGCTGGCCGCCCAGATCGTGGCGCTGCAGGACGAACGCGTGGCTGAGTCCCTCCAGGCGTTCCGCCGTTCGCAGACCGAGACGGTGCAGGGGGTAACCTTGCCGCCGCTCGGAGACGGCGCGTGACGCTTGGCATCCTCGGCGGCGGGCAGCTTGCTCGGATGCTTGCCATCGCCGCGGCTCCGCTGGGCATCAAGGTGCGCAGCTACGACCCATCGGCCGATGCGTGCGCGGGTGATGTCTGCGAGTTGCGTGTGGGCGACTACGACGACAACCTTCGATTGACCGACTTTGCAAACGGCCTCGATGTGGTCACGTACGAGTTCGAGAACGTGCCGACCGAAGCCGTGAAGTTCCTCGAACCACATGCGCCGGTTCGGCCGGGCAAGATGAGCTTGGCCACGTCACAAGATCGTGCACTCGAGAAGCCGATGCTCGAGCAGGCCGGGTTCGAGCTTGCACCTTGGCGGAGGATTGACTCGCTGCAGCAACTGCGTGAAGCGATCGCGCTCGTCGGCACTCCGGCCATCCTCAAGACGCGGCGGGGCGGCTACGACGGCAAGGGCCAGGCCATCATCGCCCATGCCGACGATGCCGATCGAGCGTGGGTGTCGATCGAGGGCAGCCCGGCCGTGCTCGAGTCGATGCTGGCGTTCGATCGTGAGCTCTCGCTCGTGGCGGTCCGCGGTCTGGATGGCGCTATGGCAGCCTACCCCCTTGTCGAAAACGAGCATCGACAGGGCATCCTGCGTGTCACGTCGGCTCCTGCATCTGGCATCGAGCCGTCGTTGCAAGCCGCCGCCGAGTCGATGGCAGCCACGCTGCTTGAATCCCTCAACCACATTGGCGTCCTCACGATCGAATTCTTCGAGACCAATGGCGCGCTGGTGGCCAACGAGTTCGCGCCGCGCGTGCATAACAGCGGGCATTGGACCATCGACGGCGCTGCGACGAGCCAGTTCGAGAACCATGTCCGAGCGGTGCTGGGTTTGCCTCTCGGACCGACGACGGTGCGCACGCCGACGGTCATGCTGAACTGTGTGGGCGCCATGCCCGAGCCGACAACGGTGCTTGCCGATGCTTGCGCGAAATTGCACGACTACTGCAAGCCTCCCAGGCCGGGCCGGAAGGTCGGGCACGTCAACGTGCTCGGGCTTGAACAAGGCCGGATTTACGAGATCGCCGAGCGGATGGACATCGATCTGGGCTAGCCGGGCAGATTGACGGTCCATTGCCGGGTGCCTTCGGCCAAGGGCTCGTGCTCTTCGCACACGCACCGGCCCGATCCGTCCGGCCGATCGTCACGAATAGCCAGCGAGGCCACGCAACCTTCGGGATGCGGACAGGCAAGCCAGAGCCATCCCTTCTCGCGGAGCCATGTTCGAGGCTTGAGCGCGCCATGGGGCACGTCGAGTGAGCGGACATCGTCGGGCAGCCCGGTGCCCATCGCCTTGGCGAGTGCCTCGGTTCGGGTCCAGAGTTCGAGCACGTGCCGAGCATCGCGGATGGAGCCAGGTGCGATCTGGGCCGCCACATCTTCGAGCTCGCACCACGGGCGTATCCGCTCGACATCAATCCCGATAGGAGCCCCTTCTACAACGGCGCACATCGCGACATCGTCGGTGCGAGAGAGCGACACGGACAGCCCGCGCACCTGCGGCGCACGACCGTCGCGATGCGCGACGTCGAGATCCCTTCCGGCATGGCAGGCAACCGCCCTACTGAGCAGCGCCCGTGCCACTTCGGGAGACCTCCGCTGCTGGGGGTGCTCGAGCGACCAGATCGAGATGGGATTCAACCGATCCAGCCGTGCGCCTCGATGCGGTCGTCGGTATCGGGGACGACCTTGGCAATCGGTCGCAGATGGTTCGTGCTCTGATCGTGTGCGCCTGCTCGGCGATGCTGTCTGCGATCCACCGAGCCACGCACGATGCCTCGGGCGTCGCTGCTTGTGATGACCACCACGCCCCCGTCGATGACTGCCCGCGTGTAGTGATGCTCCGAGCGGGAAAGTCTGTGTGGGCGTTCGAGAGTCTTATCACGCCTAGGGCTTGCGAACGTCCACAGGAGTTGTTCGTGATCGGGGCTGGTCGGGTCTTCGACTTCCAAGCTGTCGTGCGCGATGGTGCCCTCCCAGGTATCGCCCCCACCATGGATGCGCGTTGTCGTCGAGCCTGCATCGAAGGGGTTGTCCGCGAGCGGGATCGACGTATCGCCGTCCACCGTGAACGCGGGCTCGCGATTGCCGACGTCCGCCTGACGAGCCGTCGCCCGTGACTCCAGGAACTGCGGCAGGGCCAGGATCGCCGCGATCGACATCGTGGCCACGACCGCTCGCACTTCGATCGGGGTGAACACCCGGCGGCCTTGGGCTGACTGAGTCATCGAGGATGTTCCTCTCGAAGAGGGCTTCAAACTCGTCTTCGCTTGCAGGCCGCCATGCTAGGGTTTTGTCGCTTGGATCGGGATCGGACTCGATTTCCCGGCGAGTTGGGGAACAAAGACCGACGGTCTGCCCGTATACTTTCTCGATATGGCCCTACATAAGCCGACGACGATCCCGACCATTTCCCTACTCTTGACGGCTGCACTCCTCGTGCTGATCGCTGTTACCTTGCCGGCCAACGGTCAGCAGGACGGGCCGCAAACCGACGAGTTCTCGTTCGAGCCGTCATGGGCGGCCGAGTTTGGGGGCATCTACCACTTCACGCAGCCTAGCAAGGACGCCATGATGGGCTTCAGCCAGCCAAGCGAGGTCCGCGAGGTTCTGGTGAAGGTGGGCGACCACGTGAAGACCGGCGACGTACTCGTGCGGGCCCGGGACGGTGACATCCAGGCGGCCTGTCGACTCCAGCAGCGTCGAGCGCAGAACCGCTACGAGATCCTCGCCGCCCAGAATCGCGTGGACCTCGCCCAGATCGAGTTCGACAACCAGCAGTCTGCCCAGGACCAGGGCGGAGGCAGCACCCTCGAGTTCGAGCGTGCCCGGGCCTCGCTCGAGAACGCCAAGATCGAACTGGACACTGCCGAGGAGCGGTTCATCGAGCAGGGAATCATCCTTGAGCGTCAAGAGGCCGAGCTCGAGCGCTTCGCCGTCACGGCCCAGTTCGATGGCACGGTGGCGTCGATCGAGGTGTCTCCCGGACAAGCCATGCAAGACAGTGAGCCCGTGCTGCGGCTGGTCTCGATCGACCCGATCCAAGTGCGCGTCCCGACGCCAACGAGCACCGTCATCGGCAGTGGGCTTGAGCGCGGCGACAAGGCCTGGGTTGCGGTGAGCGTAGCCGGCGAACCCAAGCTCTTGGAAGGCGTCATAACCGAGGTCAGCCCGGTGGCCGACTTCGGCTCAGACAAGGTCTGGGTAAAGGTTGAAATGGCGAATCCGGACCGCGTGCTGTCGGGTTTGCCCGCGTGGGTGCGTTTTACCGAGCCTACTGAGGACTTCTTGCGCATCCTAAACGAACGGGCCGAGACCGAAGCCGAGCCCAGTGCCGAGGTCGGCCAGTTGCCGACCGCAGGCCCGGCCTTGGCCGCCGACGCCGGCTGACGGCCCGCGCGGCGCCGCAACTTATGATGGATCTCGCGGCGTCGTGCATGCTGCGCGACGGTAAAGTGGCCCTTGACGCAAGGCAGGAGCACACGTGACGGATATCTCGAATCTGAGAACACCAGCGTGGAAGCGCATTGTCGAGGAACTCTCGGCCGATGCGCCGACAGCCACGGCGTTTTTGGCCAAGCTGTGCGGCGTACTCACCCGGGTTGCGAACGCGCGACAGGGCACCGTGGTGATAGTCTCGGATTCAAGCGATCAACGCGGGAGCGGTGACGAGCCGACCATCGCGTACGCCGTGACCGCTGGCGCGGTGCAGGGCGGTCGAACGAGCGAACCCAGGCGCGTCGATCCAAGCGACGTCGAGCACGCATCGTGGATTCGGTCGGCCGCGATCGAGTCGACTCGCGGTGGTGAAGCGCGCGTGTTCGCGCTCGAAGCGCAGAACTCGCCCATGTACGGGGCAAGCGGTGAGGCCGGCGCCGTTATCAGCGGCCCCGTGGATCTGCCGCTGGGCGGTGGTCACAAGGCGGCGATCTGCCTGACGATCGAGCAGCGATCACGCGACGCGACGCAGACGACGATGGCGCTCGTCGAGGTGTTGTGCGGCTACGCGAGATTGCATGCGGCCCGCCAAGAGGCCAAGGGGGCCTGGCAGGCTTCGGCAGCGCTCGATCTGGCTGGGCGATTGATCGCTTCGATCAACGAAGCAACGAGCTTTAAGGGCGCATGCCTGCAATTGGTCAACGATCTGGCCCGGGCTGCCTCGGCCGATCGAGTCGCGCTTGGCTGGGTGAAGGGCCTGGGTGATTCGGGCGTCATTCGAGTCCAGTCGCTGAGCGACACCGAGCACGTCGATCGACGACTGCACATGGTGCGCATGCTGCAAGCGGCGATGGAAGAGTGCTTCGATCAGGCCCACGCCGTGGTGTATCCGATTCCCAAGATTGATGCCGCCGGCCAGCAGGCCGAAGAGGCCGGCGAGCCTGCGGTCGATCCCACGCTTGCCGCGGCCGTGACGCACGCGCACCGCGAACTCGCGTCGTCCGATGCCCGGCTGAAGGTCGCCTCGCTGCCGATTCGCGCGGGCGAGCGTGTCGTGGGCGTGGTGACCATTGAGCTCTCCGAAGAAGGGATGCTCACGCCCGATCGTCTCGAACTCTTGCAGGCGACTCTGGACCTCGTCGGCCCGGTCATAGAGCTGCGGCGCAGCGACGACCGTCCGTTGCCGCAGCGTTCGTGGCACAGCGCGCTGAAGGCAGGCACCTGGCTTGTCGGCCCACGACACACGGCCTGGAAGCTCGCCGCGCTGGTGGCGTTGACGGTGCTGCTGGTCATCACGTTCGTGAAGATTCCGTATCGCATCGATGCCCAAGCCGAGCTCATGGCCATCCGTGAGCGTGCGGTCGCCGCGCCGTTCGCGGGCGTGATCGCCAGCGTGCCCGAGCGCATCCGGCCTGGCGTTCAGGTGATGCAGGGCGAAGTGCTCATGCAGCTGGACACCACCGAGCTGCGCGAGAGCCGAATCGACGCGCAGTCTTCGGTCTCGGCCGCGAGACGCGAGGCCGACGAGGCGCGGAAGGAGGGCGATCTGAACGCCGCCGAGCAGGCGATCGGCCGTCTGGAACAAGAGTCGGCCCGGCTGCGGTACATCGAGGTGCAGATCGAGCGTGCGACGATTACCGCTCCCATCGAGGGCACGATCGTCTCGGGCGACCCACGACGGATGATCGGGTCGGCCATCCAGGTGGGCGAGCCCATGTTCCGCATCGCGAGCCTGGATGATCTGGAGGTCGTCGCGCGAGTGCCCGACAACGACATCGGCTACGTCTCTCCCGAGAGTGTTGGCGGCTTCGCCACGCGGGCGCGGCCGGGCGAGCGATTCGAGTTCGTGGCCGACAGCCTTGTCCCCATGGGGCAGCCCGACGAGGGAAGCAACGTCTTCGAGCTTCGCGGTACGCTCATTGATTCGCCGGCATGGCTTCGGCCGGGCATGGAAGGCATCGCCTACATCGACACGGGAGACAAGCGCATCATCTGGATCCTGAGCAGACGGATCTTGGACACCGCACGACTCTGGCTGTGGTACTGAGGTGATCTGCCATGCGTGAACGCCCGACCTTTAGCCCGATGTGGAGCCGCGTGCGCGCGATGAAGCCGCGCCTGCGTTCGCACACGCAGATTACTCGGCAGCACTATCGCGGTAGGCGATGGCACGTGGTGCACGATCCGGCCAGCAACCAGTTCTATCGCCTCACCCCGATGGCGTACGAGTTCGTGTGCCTGCTCGACGGCAAGCGCAGCGTTGAAGACACCTGGCACCTGTGCCTCGAGACGCACGGCGATCTAGCCCCGACGCAGGTCGAAGCGGTCGAACTGATTAGCCAGCTCTACAACGCCAACCTGCTGGTGGCCGAGGATACGCCCGAGACCGAGCAGCTCTTGCACCGGGCCCGCGAACGCGTGAAGAAGAAGGCCATCGGGCAGGCGATGGGCATCATGTACTTCCGCATCCGGTTGTTTAATCCCGATGCGATCTTCTCGGCCGTCGAGCCGATCGTTCGCCCGCTGATCAACCGCTGGGGCTTCTTGGCCTGGTGCGTGCTCGTGCTCGCGGCGCTGGTGGCTCTGTCTGGAGAGTTGGGCACGCTGTTCGATTCGGCCCGATTCCAGGGCGCCATCGCGCCGGCCAACTGGCCCTGGCTCATCGTCGTGTTCATCGTCAGCAAGATCATCCACGAGAGCGGTCACGGCCTGGTGTGCAAACGCTTCGGTGGTCAGGTGCCCGAGTTTGGCATCATGATGCTGGTCATGTTTCCGGCCCCGTTCGTCGACGCCTCCAGTTGCTGGGCCTTCCCCAGCAAGTGGCAACGCGTGGCGGTGGGCGCCGCAGGCATGATCTTTGAATTGGCCGGAGCATCGGTCGCGGCGTTCGTGTGGCTGGCGACGCTGGACACCGGCGGTGTGGTGAACCAGTTCGCCTACAACGCGATGCTGACGGCCAGCATCAGCACGATCATCTTCAATGCCAATCCGCTGATGCGCTTCGACGGGTACTACATCCTCAGCGATCTGCTCGAGGCGCCCAACCTCATGCAGCGCGCCCAGAACCTCATCAAGTACCAGTTCCAGCGGTACTACTACCGCGTCAAGAACGCCAAGCCTCCCACCGTGCAGCCCGGCGAGCGTCCGGTGCTGATCGCCTACGGTTGGCTCGCGCTGGCGTACCGTGTGTTCCTGTTCTTCTCGATCACGCTGTTCGTCATGGGCCAGCTCTTCGGACTGGGCCTCGTGCTTGCCATCTGGACTGCGGCGGTCTGGTTCATTATTCCGCTTGGCAAATGGACGCACTGGCTTGCCACCAACCCACAACTGTCCGAGAAGCGCGGCCGTGCGGTGCTGGCCAGCATCGGCGGGGTTGCGCTCGCCGGCGTGCTGCTGGGCGGCGTGCCCATGCCCGACCACCGGCGCGCCAGCGCGGTGATCGAGAGCGAGCAGTTCACCGGTGTGTACGCCGGTACGTCCGGCTTCGTGGAGGACGTCCTGGTCGTGCCGGGCCAGTTCGTCCAAGAAGGCGATGCGATCGCCGTGGCCGAGAACCCCGAACTGCTCGCGCAGCTCGCCCGCGCCCACGGAGAGTTCCGCGAGGTGGAGGCCCGCTTCCGGGCTGCGATGGCCCAGCAGGTGCCCATCGCCGAGCTGATGACCGAGCGCCGTGCCGTGCTGCAGGAGCGGCTGACGTTCTTGCAGGAGCGTGTCGAGGCGCTCACCATCCGGGCGCCTCACAATGGATTCATCACCGATGATCCGCGGGCGCTCGCGGGCATGTTCGTCGAGCAGGGCCAGCCGGTGTGCGCCGTCGTCGCCGCCGAGGACATCCGCGTGGTCGCCTCGATGGATCAGGGCCAGGCCGACTGGCTCCAGACGATGGCGTTCGAGGACGACTTCACGGCCGAGGTTCGCCGGCACACGCAGCCGGGCGTGGCCCACGACGTGACGGCCTTCGTGCGTCGCGATGCGGGCGATCGGGCCCTGCCCCACCCCGCGCTGGCCGATGTGGGCGGCGGACAGGTGCAGACGAGTCGTCAGCCGAATCAGACCGGTCAGGGCGGCACCGGCCAGGGGGCCCAGGCGACGCGGCCGCGCTTCGTGGTCGAGATGGAGGCCGATTTCGCCAGCACCCAGGCCGCGGTGCGCCCCATGCCCGGCGAGCGCGTGGCGGTTCGTTTTACGCTGCCCAGCCGTCCGCTGCTGAGCCAGTGGATCGATCGCCTGCGGCAGCTCGTGCAGGGCCGCGTGGACATCTGATGTCCAGTGCGCCCACCATGCCCACGCCCTCGCCGATGCCCACGTCCGGCACGCCGGTGAGCGACCTGACACGCTACGAGGTGCTCTACCAGGCGCTCCGCGCCCGTCAACGCCGACCCGAGCACCACGCCGGGTTGGATAAGGTCGCCGTGCTGGCGCGGGCCCGGATCGATCGCCTGCGCGTCACGCGTGGCCACCTGCTGGCCGAGGCCACGCGCGTCGATGCGCTGCGGGCCACCATCGCGCCCCTGAGCGAGGCCCAGCTCGACGATGCGCTGCGCGGGGCCCGCGAGGCGTTCGTGCGAGATCGCGCCGACGTCCAGCAGGTGCGCCATGCGCTCGCCCTGCTTCGAGAGATCGCGCGGCGAGAGACCGGCCAGGAGCCCTACGTCGTGCAGCTCGCCGGCGCGCTGGGGCTCTACCACGGCCGGGTTGTCGAGATGGCCACCGGCGAGGGCAAGACGCTCACCGGATCGATCGCCGCCCCGCTCATCGCCTGGAGCCGAAGCCGCCTGCACGTGCTGACGGTCAACGACTACCTGGCCGCGCGCGACGCCGAGAGCCGCGCGCCCATCTACACCCGCTGTGGGCTGACGGTTGGCGCAATCACCCAAGAGATGCCCCCCGCAGAACGCGCGGGCGTGTACGCCCGGCACATCGTGTATGGCACGCCCAAGCAGATCACCGCCGACTGGCTGCGCGACCAGCTTCGCATCGGCCGGCTCAAGACGCCGTGGAACGGCCGCCAGGCGATCATGCGCTCCGGGCGTGGTCCCCAGGCTGCCGGGTTGTCACCGCTGGTGCCCGGCCTGCATGCGGCGATCGTGGACGAGGCCGATGCGGTGCTCATCGACGAGGGCGTGGTTCCGCTGATCATCGCCCAGCCGCGCAAGGAGGACGAGATGGGCGGCGTGTATCGCACGGCCGCCACCATCGCCGCCCGCCTCGACGAGGGGCCGGACTACACCATCGAGCACGTGCACCGCCGGGCCGAGCTCAAGCGGCGCGGCCGCGATCGACTCAAGGCCTTCTTCGCCGAGCAGCCCGATCCCATCTGGCGGGCGCCCCGCCGCGCCGAAGAGCTCGTCAAGCAAGCGCTGGCTGCGCGCCACTGCTACCTGCGCGGCCACCAATACCAGATCGTCGACGGGCGCGTGGTCATCGTCGACGAGTACACCGGGCGCTATCTGGCCGATCGATCCTGGGAGCACGGGCTGCACCAAGCCGTCGAGGCGAAGGAGGGCGTGGAGGTCACCGCCGACCGCGAGACGCTGGCGCGCGTCAGCTTCCAGCGGTTCTTTCGTAGCTACAGGTTCCTGGCGGGCATGAGCGGCACGGTGGTCGACGCGCGCGGCGAGATCGAGGCGGTCTACCAGCGGCCGGTCATCGCCATCCCCACGAACAAGCCGCTCATTCGAGAGCGTTGGCCGACTAGGATCTTCCGTTCGAGCAGCGCCAAGTTCGCGGCCATCGTCGACTCGATCGTCGCCCAGCACGCCCAGGGCCGCCCCGTGCTCGTGGGCACGCGGTCGATCGAGGTGAGCGAGCGGGTCAGCGAGCGCCTCGAAGCGCGGGGCCTTGCCCACCAGGTCCTCAACGCCAACTTCGATGCGACCGAGGCCGAGCTGATCTCCCAGGCCGGTCGCAGCGGCGCGATCACCGTGGCGACGAACATGGCCGGCCGCGGCACGGACATCTTGCTCGATGATCGCGCTCGAGAAGCCGGCGGGCTGCACGTGATCCTGACCGAGCTGCACGCGTCCACGCGCATCGATCGCCAGTTCATCGGCCGGGCCGGCCGCCAGGGCGACCCCGGCTCGTCGCAAGGCTTCACCAGCCTCGAGGACGAGCTGCTCGTGCACAACATGGCCGCCCTGGCCTCGTTCATCCGTCGCCGCACGGCGCGCGAGGAGATTTCGAGCGACCGTCTGGCTCGGTTCGCGTTCGGTCGGGCCCA
>JGI12109J20283_10000628_pt1 | contig 10583 bp, 4 predicted proteins | sample ElkSlonscriptome_12_FD_20283 | JGI IMG/M metagenome (IMG submission 20283) | reverse complement strand
TGCCAATTTACAGAAAAAGCTGGCGTATGCCCAACAGTTTGCCGCGCAAAATGTAATTGGGCAAGAGGATGTGGTGTATACCAGTGAACAGGATTTACTGGATCAAGATTTGCAACGAAAAGACCAAATTGATGCCGAGTGGCAAAGACGTTTAGAGTCGGGTTCTTAGTTGTTCCGTTATATGATGTCCGGCAAATCACCCATAATATAAATCAAGATGCATGAAGGAGGGATATGATATCCGGCAAATCACCCTCACCCCATCTCCCCCTCTCCCCCTCAACCCCTCAACCCATCACCGTAATTATGGGTATTCAACCGGACATGATATTATTGGTGGGGAAGGGCGGGTTTTGTTGTTCCGTTATTGGTGAATAGCTGAATTTAGTCCCTAAACCCGCCCCTACAGAGTCCCTAAACCCGCCCCTACAGAGTCCCTAAACCCGCCTAGTAGAGTGAAATGTTAACAAGCCTCAAACCATTACATATTACATAAACGTAGCTTGCTTCTCGATGAAAGCGAGTATGACGAATGACTATTTTACCCAGCCTTGAATTTCTGTTGGGGTGGGGTTGCGTTCTAATTTCATACATTCTTGTTTGGTGGCGTCTAAGAGATGTTGCATGGTGACGGGTTTGCCTTCTTCTGCGGCAAAAAAGGCAGCATTCATCGCAATGGAACGGATATTTCCTCCCGTGGCTTGGAGTTTGCCAAGTTTAGCATAATCCAGTTTCCGAGTTGGGGTTTCTTTGGGGAAGATTTTCTCCCAGATTTTGGCACGGGATGCTGCATCGGGATAGGGGAATTTGACAATAAATCGGATGCGGCGTAAGAAGGCTTGGTCTAGGGATTCTTTTAAATTGGTGGTGAGGATGGCTAATCCTTGATAGGCTTCCATCCGTTGTAGCAGATAGCTGACTTCTACATTAGCATGGCGGTCATGGGAGTCTTTGACTTGGGTGCATTTGCCAAAGATGGCGTCGGCTTCGTCAAATAGGAGAATTGCGCCTCCGGTTTCAGCGGCGTCGAAGATACGGCGCAGATTTTTCTCGGTTTCGCCGATATATTTACTAATAACTGCAGACAGGTCAATTCGATATAAATCTAAGCGTAAGGCATTTGCCAAGACTTCCGCCGCCATGGTTTTCCCTGTACCACTTTGTCCAGCAAATAGGGCGCTGATGCCTAAACCGCGATTACTTTTCTGTCCAAATCCCCATTCTGTATACACTTTAACCCGTTGGCGCACCTGATTCACCATATCTTTGAGGAGTTTCAGTTCGGGTTCAGGTAAGACAAAATCATCCCAAGTGGCGGTGGGTTCCAGGCGTTGGGCTAAATCTTCTAAGCGGGGGCGGGATTGGATACGACAGATATCCCAGAGGTGGGTGGTGAGGGGGGAGGATTGGTTGTCGGTGGTGGTTTTTTTGCGCCCCTTGGGTTTGGGTTGGGTTTGGAGTTGGGCGATATCACTGTGGAAGGAAATGCAGGCGGCTTGGATATCGGAGTGGGTGAGGTTGAATTGGGCGACGAGGGATTCTACTTCCCCGTTGAGTTGGTTGGCGGTTTCCCCTAGGTGGGTTTGCCAGAGGTGGAGTTGTTCCTGGTGGGTGAGGGAGGGGATATCGAAGCTGATAAATGGGCGTTGGGCAGAGGGGAGGCGTTCGGGGGTGCTGATAATTAGGGAGGTATGGATGGCTTTGAGGAAGTGGCATAAGGCTTCCATTAGGGGAGTATCGCTGGTGTTGAGTTCCTGACAATCGAGGAGGAGGATACTCTGGGAGAGGATAGCGTCTCTGTGCCAACGGCGGATGAGGTGGGATATCTCATTTAAGTGAGTGGGGAGACGATGGGCGGGAAGGTGTTTCAGGGGGCGGTTGAGGCGAGTGGAAACCGTGGTGGCGATATCCTGGGCGGCGCTGGGGGTGGTGTTACACAGTTGGATGATGGGTAGGTTTGATTGTTGAGTGTCGAGGGTGTAGGGGCGGGTTTTACCATTATCGTTTCCATTGTTCCCATAAGTAACTAAACCCGCCCCGACTAAGGGTTCAGCGAGAGAGTCCTGGCTATTAGCATTAGTCTCCCATAACTGGGTGATGCGATCGCCTATTTGTTGGTGAGAGGGCTGAAGGATAGTCTCAATACCCGCCTCAATCGGTTGAATCAGGTGCATCAACTGGGCGTCTTCGTAAGGTTGACCCAACAGATACAACAGAATCCCATTATCCAGTTGCAGGCGGCTTTGGGGAAGTTCCACAGAGGGGTCAGTTTTCACCAGTTGCCAATGGTGTAGGGGAGACATGGGGGAAAGTGCCTGCCAAGCGCCAGCATCACCAAAGAGTTGCATGGCTAAGTTGAAGGTGGGATAGGCAGACTGGGGGCAACTGTGGGCTTCGACGCAGAGTTGGGGAAAATAGGGAATTAGGGCAGAAGCGGCGCATAGAAGCAAAACATTGCGTTCAAAGGGGGAGAGGTTGAACGTGGTGCAGAGGTGGGTTAAGGCGAGGGGAGAAGATGTGGAAGCGGCAGCGTTGTTGAGGATGGAGTCAATATCAGGGATGGATTCGGGAGTTGGGTTTGCCTCTCTAGCGATGTAGGCGTCGAGGCGTTGTTCTATGGCAGCGACAACGGTTTTAATCGTGTGGGTGTTGGTTTGGTTCCAGGTTGTTAGGGATGGCATTTTTTGTTTGATGAGAGGATTCTAATCGGAATTATTATCGATAGTAGGCGGCAAAGTCGGGAAATGGCAACTAGGACAATAATCGTTAAGAACACGCAAAAAAATTTAATTTAAATTAATGGCAGGAATCGCCTCAAACAATAACCGAAGTCAACACTGGATGGAGAAAAGTAGGGGCGCACCGACGTGCGCCCTGTTACGAACGTGCGCCCATTTACAGCGCTTTGCGCTGTAATAAAGTACAGTAGATCAAAGTCCCCCTTTTTAAGGGGGATTTAGGGGGATCGACAATGTACCGCATAGCAGAGCAAACTGCTGTAAGCTGTCACGCATTTAAATTGGGGTAGTAAATTGGGAATGGGTAGTAAATTGGGTATTAGTAGCGAGCAAGATGCAAAGCCTGCGGCATGGCTTCGCTAAACGCACTACAAGGATTTCGTCATTATTGACCCAAGCAACAGCCCTCACCCCCAGCCCCTCTTTTGAAAGCTTACTTACTTTTGGTCGGGATCGGGAAAACCTCTCTCCAAACCTCTCTCCGAACCTCTCCCGACGCCTCTCCTACAAGGAGAGGGAAGCGGAATATATTTTTTTATTTGGAGAGGCTTTGAATTCTCCTGGTGGGCTTAGGAAGCCGACAAAGAGGGAGAAAGGTAACACTAAGATAAGATAACTATCCCTATCAAAACCTAAGAGAAAACGTTTTTCCAGAGAAAAATACCCATATCCGTTGGGGCTGTTCAAAACGGAGAAAGCATACCATAATAGGCATAATCGTGATCGCCTACCCCAGGTTAAAAGATTCGCCTAAACAACCTATCAAAGAGGTTCACCATGGTATATGACCACCAGTCCAAATCCTCCTCCTGGACACCCACTCCCCGTAAGTCTTCTTTTTTCCCGTCTTCTCATATCCAAACGAAAACTGAGGCAACTAAGGGCAGTGAGTTAGTGGGAAAACTTCCTAGTAAGGCGCAACGGGATAAAATTCGCCGCAGTCTGTTTGGCGATATCCCACAGATGACGGGTGCAAAGGTAGAAACGGCGTCACAGGAAGCAAAAGCGGTGGAGAACCCGACGCAGGTGTCGGAGGAAGCGGACAGTGGGGAGATTCAGGGGAAGGCGGAGACTGGGTTGAGTCAATCCCAGGGGTATGGGATGCCCAGTCGGGAAGTTCGGAATAAGATTCGGCGCAGTCTGTTTGGCAATTTGGAACAGACGCCTGTGCAGAAGCAAGAGGAGGGAACCTCTCCCCCAACTATCCCCCCTAGCCCCCCTTTGAAAGGGGGGAAAGGCGTGAGAGAGGGGAGTCAGGTAGAAGCGGGAGGAGAAGAGAAGGGGTTAGCGGAAACTGAGATAACTCTACCCATCCAGGCGAAGCTGACAATCGGGGAACCCAATGATAAGTATGAGCAGGAGGCGGATAGGGTAGCGCGTCAGGTGGTGGATAAGATTCATTCCCCGACACCGGAGACGGTGCAGCGTGAGGAGATGGGGGATGAGGATGAGGTGAGACTCAAGTCTGATGCAGGGAGTGGGGGAAAGCTGGAAGCAGGCGTTGGGGTGACGGGGGTAAGGAATTCCCCGATAGAAGGGGTGAGGGTTAATCGAAAAGTGAATAGTGAGGGGGAAACCTCAGAGGCGTCAGCACAGTTGGAGGCGTCGATACAGGGGAAACGGGGGAGTGGACAACCTTTGGATGAGTCGGTGAAAGAACCGATGGAACGGGAGTTTGGTGCCGATTTTAGTGGGGTGAGGGTGCATACGGATACTACCATCCCCACACCCAAAGTTCATCAGGAAAACAAAACTGGATTGCCAGATAATCTGAAAGCCGGGGTTGAAAACCTCTCCGGCATATCAATGGATGATGTGAGAGTTCACTACAATTCCTCTAAACCTACCCAGTTGCAGGCGTTAGCATACACACAAGGGACAGAGATTCATGTGGCATCAGGTCAGGAAAAACATTTGCCGCATGAGGCGTGGCACGTTATTCAGCAGGCGCAGGGTCGCGTGCAGCCGACGATGCAGTTGAAGGATGGAGTTGAGGTCAATGACGATCAGGGACTGGAACACGAAGCGGATGTGATGGGGCAACGTGCGTTGCAAGCTTTGCATACCACTAAACCAGTCAGGCAGGTGCTTGCACCGCACAGGGGTATGCAAAGAAAAGTAATGCAGCTAATTGCTACTCAGATCACCATGAACAAAGATCGCATCCTTCAGGTAATCGTGCGCGGCAGACCAGAGCGAGTATTTTCCAATTCGATGGGCGACCATACAACGGCTTTCATCGTACAGCAGGAAGGTTTGAATATTGCCTTGCAGGAAAAAACAATCCCAGAAGCGATTGGAGTGATGGAAAAGCTGCTGCAAACTCTGGACAAACTACCCGGATTTAAATTTATGGGTATTGGGGAAGACAGAAACAGCGCTTCCACGACGATTGGAAAACGCTTCTTACAGGAATTAAAAACGCTGGACAATAGCCTTACCTCAGCAAAAAGCAGCGACGATCAAAACATAAAAATACATCACTTGCAAATTGCAGTGAATGCCTACCTGAGTGCGCGTGAGTTGATTCCATTCAGCACAATCAATGTTGGCGAAAAAAGCAAAGGCAAGGCTGGGCGTGGTCATGGCGAATCTGGACCAGCAGCCGTGCTGAGCGAGTATGAGCGCAGCACAGAAAACAGCAAAGATTTTTCCGATGATGACTTGACCAATGCGGTCTACAAATTGTTCGATTATCAATCAGCGGGTATGCTGTCGTCTACTAAAGAGCAAGATATGATCAGCCGGATGACAGCAGGCATCTCCCTGGACAGCACTCTCAAACCAGAAGATAGATTAAACCTGATCTGGGAGCAGCACAAGTTATCCATTGCAACAATGTTTCCCAAGGTTTTTGCCAAGATCCAAGACAAACTGACATCCGACAACATTGTTAATGTGATTAAAAACTTAGAGGAGGAGGAATTTAATGACCGAGCAAGACGGGTGCAATGCATACTGGAGCAGGCGTTGATTTCTTATACAAACATTAAGAACCCCAAAGTTATCAGCTTCAAAAGTGGGAGTCGCCTTAATTGGACGAAGGTATCAAGTATTATCGCGATTTATCAACTTGAGGCGGAAGCCTTGTCTTTGATAGAACAAATGCGCGAGATTAATCAGAGTAACGAAGAGAGATTTTTGGCAGGGCTACAGAATAGCGAGATGGTGGTTAAGAAATATCTAAATGAGACAGAATGTCTTCGCATCAATCAATCAGAAATAGACACAGAAAAAATAAACAATAATTTAAATTGGCAAACAAGAGGCGCTTTAACAAATAAATTTGAGAGCAGCCAACCAATAGATAGTGAACAAACTGAATTCCAAGAAGCGAATCTAAAAAATATCAGAAATATCAAAGCTTTTGCAAAAGGCAGTGTGCTGAAGGACTTTGCGGCACAGAACTATGATGTAAAACATACGTTTGATCTGGACAGCACAAGCACCGCCCCGAAGCAGTCTTCCAGCAAGCCGAAGAAGACCCAAGCCACTACCCTAGTGCGGGATTTATTGCCGATGGCAATTCAGGTTGCGCTCAACGAAAAAGGCGAAGTAAGCAAAATGATTAGCAGCGGCAGACCAAATTCGCCATTCAGTCATTCGATGGGCGCACATTCCACAGCCTGGGCAGTACATCTAGATAGGGTAGAGAGGAGAATACTTGGTAAAACACTGCAGGACGCGATTGAAGAAATGAAAAAATTGGGAAAAGAAGTCTTAGATTTTGCCAAAAATAGAAAGCACATGACAATGGGAGACAAAGCAAAGAATTTGCATCCCACGGCACAAGAAAGTTTGCATAATTTTTTGAAAAAAGACACAATAAACATTGTTTATTTGCAGGATTTAATCAATGCCATTCTGTCTTTTTACAATCTGATTCCAGGCGTATCGCGCGACAAGATTGACACGGGCGGGAAGGGAGAAGGGACATACAGAAGAAGACTGCTCAATTATGAAAAATACGGTGTAGGCAGCAAACCGGGTATGAGGAAAGAAGAATTGATCAAAGAATTGGACGAAGCAATAAAGGGTATGTATGATAGCCCTGCTCGCAGCGGTGCCCTTTGGGACAACCACCTCACCGTCATTTCGCAAGCCTATCCGGACGCATATGAACTTGTACACAAGAATGCAGAACCCAAAATGGAACAGGACATTCCGGAAAAAGAAAAGCCTAGCAGTGACGACGAAGACGAGAATGAAGACATCTATCATCCACTCGACAGCTCGGAAATAAGTAAGCTCAAAAAATTTAGCCAAGACACCAATTGGCTCTTGGGTATTAACAACTGCCTGATCAATGCCATTACCGATGCAGCAGGAATACAGCGAGCAACCGCTGATCAAGTGGTCAAGATCCGAACTCAAATCGGTGCGGCTGCTGGGGAAATGTTGTTCGCTTCGCCACGGGTATTGAATATAATTCTCGCGGAATTTGGGCTGCAAGATATCGGCGTGATCGTGATCAACATGGGAAGCGAATACCTGGATATGTCATCCACTATCGGCGACAACCCGCTTTACATTTACCATGACGGCATAAACCATTTTGAAGCGCTGCCGCGCATAATAAATGACAACAGTGTATCTTTGGGTAAAAAAAAGAGGGGGCATAGTTCTTTACCAACGGAGGAAACACAAGACATACCGGAGGAAGGTAGTGGACAAATGGATGAAACAATAGACATACCGCTTGAAGGAAGTGGGTCAACAAAAAGAGTGAAAACTGAATAGAAAAAAAGAAGAAACGGAGGAAGGAAAAGAAGATGAACTATGTTGCCTGTATATCAGGGTATAGGAGCAACCCGTTTTTCCGGAAAAGCGAAGTGCGATCGCTCGCCTCGTAGGTTGGGTTGAGGCACGAAACCCAACATTCTAATATCTATCAATAATCACGAAAGACCAACGGAAACCTGGGTATTGTCGGGTAACGCTAAGCTCTACCCAACCTACATTTGTGGCAACTGGCGAATGAAGCCAAAGTCCGGGGAGAATTGGTAAGGTTGGCATAAATGGAGTGCGATCGCGTGGTGATTGGGTTGAAGAGAAGGGATGCGATCGCGTTTGGGTGAGGTTGAAGGGAGAGAGTGCGATAAGCTTCGCTTGTGCCGAAGGCAATCGCGTTTGGGTGAGGTTGAGGGGAGAGAGTGCGATAAGCTTCGCTTGTGCCGAAGGCAATCGCGTTTGAGTTAGGTTGAGGGGAGATTGTGCGATCGCGGAGTGATAATATTCGGGTATAGAGTGCGATCGCGTTTGGGTTGGGTTGAAGAGAAGGGATGCGATCGCGTTAAGGTTAGGTTGAAGGGAGGAAGTGCGATAAGCTTCGCTTGTGCCGAAGGCGATCGCGTTTGGGTTGGGTTGAAGAGAAGGGATGCGATCGCGTTAAGGTTAGGTTGAGGGGAGAAAGTGCGATAAGCTTCGCTTGTGCCGAAGGCAATCGCGTTTGGGTTGGGTTGAGGGAAGAGAGTGCGATCGCCTTTGGGTGAGGTTGAGGGAAGAGAGTGCGATCGCTGTGAGAGCATGTCAAGTTTGCACAAAATGGCCCAGTTAGTTTGCTCTCGTTGGGTTTCGTTCCTCAACCCAACCTACAAAGGTGGTTTACCCATTGAGGCTCTAGGTGTATATATTTCCTTCAAGTAAACCGTGATCCTACTAGATTAGTAAAAAAGAGCGATCGCGGTCATATCTGTTTCAGGAGTTGCTTGCACAAATGTACAGAGTGAGAGGGGTTCAAAAAATGCATTTATGTCCCTCGCTTGTAGGCATTCCGTTATTTAGTTTCGGGGGTAAATTAAAATGTATCATTAATTTCCTTTTACCTGAAGTTCATACAGATTCCAAAATGCTCCATTTAATGCCGAAAACTTGATTGGAGTAATCCGATCGCGCACCGCTTGCAACGAAAGGGAATTCACTAAATAAAAAAACGGAACTTGTTCCTGGACAATTTGTTGAAATCGACCATAAATTTCTTGGCGCTTCCGCTCATCTAACTCCTTTACCCCTTCCTCAAATAAACGATCAATTTCCAGTTCCCAATCTGAGACTTCCCAGCCTTGAATCGGCGGTTCTCCTGGCATTTGCCCCTGGTTGAATTGATGTAATGAGCCTTGGGAATACCAAATATTAAAGCTATTGTGAGGTTCCACACCACCTCCACCAAATCCACCAACATACGCTTCCCAGTCTCGACTCATCAACTTCTGCACAATCACATTAAAGTTAATTACCTGTAAATCAGCTTTAATCCCTAGATTACTCAAATCCTTTTGAATCTGAACCGCCGCATCGATACGAGACTTTTCTTCAGCTTTCACCAACAGTGTGAATTGCACCGGGTTATCCTCCCAGTCTAAGAGTTTCCCTTGGTCATTATATTTAAATCCCACATCGAGGAGTAATTGCTTCGCCTTTTGCGGGTTATACGCATAAACCTTTAAGCCCTCCTGTGGAGACAAATAATAAGGACTTTGCACAGCAATAGGCGAATGCTGTAATTCACCCAATCCTCGAAAAATATTGGTTTTCATCGCGTCGCGGTTAATCCCATAAGCCACAGCTTGGCGAAAGGCTAACGTATTAAACCAACGAGATTTTATCGGATCAACAAAGGGTTCTCCCTTTTCATTCTTGGCTTTGTTGAGATTGAAGCCAAAAAACCGGGTATCTGAGGAAGCACCACCATTATAAATCGTATAGTTTCCCCGGTTTTCTTCCTGTTTGAGTAAGCCAAACATTTCCGGCGCAACGTCCAGACTATCCAGTTCTCCCGAACGAAATCGAATAAACTGGTTATCGGTATTTTCAATAATTTGGACAACAATTCGCTCGATATAAGGTTGAGACATTCCTTGGCTATCTTGACGCCAATAGTAAGGATTAAGCTGAAAAATTATTCGTTGAGCCGGGGTATAACTGACCATCTGATAGGGACCATTGCCAATAATTTGTTGAGGCTCAGTGTCGGTTCCCCAAGTGGAAAGGAAATTCAGGTTACCATTCGCATCGGTGGTGTTGATCGACTCTTGGAGAATATGCTTGGGTAAAATAGTAATACCGCCAGCATAGCGTAAAAATGGGGCAAAGGGTTCAGGAACCGTAAACTCAACTCGCCGTTCATCGAGTTTTCTGATGGAAGGGAATGCACCTGAAGTTCCAATTCGTAGAATATCTCTCACCCCTGTAGAAATCTTTTCATTCAGATAAATCTCATTATAACTAAAGACAATATCATCAGCCGTGAACGGTTCTCCATCCGACCATTTTAATCCAGGGCGTAGCGTAAACGTAATTCGGCGTTTATCCTCCGAGATATCCCAAGATTCCGCCAATCCCGGTTCTAATTCAGNCGTCATCCCATTTTCATTAATCAATCCATCATAAATCAAGCCAAAAACAATCCGACTAAAAAACGATTCACTAATCGCCGAATTAAACGTATCCGGATCAGAAGGAGACACAAAAACCAATTGTGAAACTTGAGCCGCCTTACTTGTAAACTGACTAGGATTACAACTACTGAGACTGATAACGGTAAAAAGAGAAATTAGAAACAGCAAAAACCAACGACGAATTAGATAAATCATATCCTGTTCTATTATTTCCGAATCCTATAAACTTGTCCTCCACATCCCTTAACTTCCTCTGCGCCCTCTGCGTAAACCTCTGCGCCCCTCTGCGTTAAAAAACATAACTCTGAACCTTCTCCCTTACCCCTACTCCTCAGAAATCCTCAATTCGTGGATATTCCAAAACGCGCCCCCTAAAGCCGAATACTCAATCCCCTCCACGCGATCGCGCACAGCCGTCATCGACAGGGGATTCACCAAATAAATAAAA
>JGI12109J20283_10254528_pt1 | contig 10590 bp, 12 predicted proteins | sample ElkSlonscriptome_12_FD_20283 | JGI IMG/M metagenome (IMG submission 20283) | reverse complement strand
TCGTGCCGACCTGCGCGCCGTGGCCGCACGCTCGGCCACGGAGATCTACGCCTCGGGCACCGACGCCGACCCCGACGGCTTCCCCCGCGCCCTCATGCTCAGGTACGACGGGACGAGCTGGCAGCGCGTCGACGTCGCCACCCCAACCGACGGCGTGCAGCAGTGGTTCCGCACCATGTCCGTGACGCCGAGCGGCGACGTGTGGGCCATGGGCCAGTATTTCCGCCCCGATGAGTCGGGCGTCTACGTCGACACCCAGCGCCTGAGTGCAACGGCCTCGTGCGCGGCCGACCTCGACGGCGACGGCGCCCTCACCGTCTTCGACTTCCTCGAGTTCCAGAACCGCTTCGACGCCGGTGATGCCCGCGCCGACTTCGACGGCGACGGCGAGTTGACCCTGTTCGACTTCTTGGCGTTCCAGAACGTCTTCGACGCCGGATGCCCCTAACCTCTTGGTGTGTCGCGCACGCCATCACCCAAGCAAGCCGAACTCGTCCTGCATCGCGTCCGCACGCTCTCGGAGTGGATGGACCAGCGCTTTCGCGTGCCCGGCACCAGCTTCCGGTTCGGTCTGGACCCCATCATCAGCCTGCTGCCCGTCGTCGGCGACACGCTGAGCGTGGCCATCAGCGTGCTGCCGATCATCGAGGCCAAGCGGGCCGGCGTGCGACGTCGCGTGCTGCTCAAGATGGCCGGCAACCTGGGGCTGGATTGGCTCGTCGGCCTCGTACCGCTGATTGGCGTGGTGCCCGACGCGTGGTACAAGGCCAACACGCGCAACCTGAAGCTGCTCGAGCGTGAGCTGGGCGGCCAACACGACGCGTGAGCGCGCGTACGGTTGGGCATGCCCACTGCCAAACGGACTCCCTTCATCGGCGGAAACTGGAAGATGAACACCTCGCGTGGCCAGGCGCTCGAACTGGCCGCCGATGTCGCGCGGGCGGCCGCCGAGAACGCCTCGGGCCCGCAGGTCGCCGTCTACCCCCCCTTCGTGTGGCTCGAGACCATCCGCTCGGTCGTCGGCTCGGCCAGCCTCATGCTGGGCGCCCAGGACTGCTCGCCGCACAAGAACGGGGCCTACACCGGTGACGTTTCGCTGGAGATGCTCGCCGAGTGCGGCGTCAGCACCGTGCTCGTGGGCCACAGCGAGCGGCGGCACGGATTGCGCGAGCCCGAGGATCGCATCGCCGCGAAGCTGCGGGCCGTACTCGACCGTGGCATGACCGGCGTGCTGTGCATCGGCGAAACGCTCGAAGAGCGCGACGCGGGCACGACCGATGCCGTCAACGAGGCGCAGCTCCGCTCGGCGCTACAAGGCCTGAACGCCGCGTCCCCGGACCAACTCGTGATCGCCTACGAGCCCGTGTGGGCCATCGGTACCGGCAAGACCGCCAGCAGCGCCGACGCGCAGTCGGCCCACACTGCGATCCGCAGCGTCATCGAGTCGATCCTCGGAGATGCCCATGCCCAAGCCATCCGCATCATCTACGGCGGATCGATGAAGCCCGACAGCGCGGCCGAGCTCATGGCCCAGGCCGACATCGATGGCGGCCTCGTAGGAGGCGCTTCGCTCAAGGCCGAAGACTTCATCGCCATCGTCGACGCGGCCAGGTGATTCCAACCGAGCCGCGAGCGTAAGCTCGCGGACCACCGCCCAAACACCAACGTGCGCAAAAAAGCCGCGTGCTTCCACACGCGGCTCGGAGTCTCTCCCTTATCGCCTCATGCCTTTGGCATCAATATCGGTAATGCTCGGGCTTGTACGGACCCTCGACCGGCACGCCCAGATACTCGGCCTGATCCTGGGTCATCTTCGTGAGCTTGACACCCAGCTTGTCCAGGTGCAGGCGCGCGACCATCTCGTCCAGGTGCTTGGGCAGCACGTAGACCTTGTTCTCGTAGTTTTCGCGGTTCTCGAAGAGTTCGATCTGGGCAATCACCTGGTTGGTGAAGCTGGCGCTCATCACGAAGCTGGGGTGGCCCGTGGCGCAGCCAAGGTTCAGTAGGCGGCCCTCGGCGAGCACCAGGATGCTCTTGTCCTGGCCCTTGAAGTAGAACTCGTCGTACTGCGGACGGATGTTGCGACGCTCGACGTCGCCGTCGCGCATCAGCTTCTCCATTTGAATCTCGTTGTCGAAGTGGCCGATGTTGCCAACGATGGCCTTGTCCTTCATCCGCTTCATGTGCTCGTGCGTGATGATGTCCTTGTTGCCCGTCGTGGTGATGAAGATGTCGGCGGTCTCGATGAAGTCCTCGAGCGTCTTGACCTCCAGACCCTCCATCGACGCCTGCAACGCGCAGATCGGATCGATCTCGGTGACGATCACGCGGCAACCCTGGCCGCGAAGGCTCTGCACGCAGCCCTTACCGACATCGCCGTAGCCGCACACCACGGCAACCTTACCGCTCAGCATGACGTCGGTCGCACGGTTGAGACCGTCGATCAGGCTGTGACGGCAGCCGTAGACGTTGTCGAACTTGCTCTTGGTCACCGAATCATTGACGTTGATCGCCGGGAACGGCAGCGAGCCCTGCTCGGCGAACTGGTACAGACGGTGCACGCCCGTGGTCGTCTCTTCGCTGACGCCCTTGACGGCCGGGGTGACCTTGGTGAACCAGCCAGGGGTGCTGTCGATCGTCTCGCGGATCGTGTTGAGGATGTGCTTGTATTCCTCGGGATCCTTATCTTCGTTGAAAGCGGGTACGTTACCAGCCTTCTCGAACTCCATGCCCTTAAGGAGCAGCAGCGTGGCGTCGCCGCCGTCGTCGACGATCTGCTCGGGGCCGCTGCCGTCGGGCCACGTCAGCATCTGCTTGGTGCACCACCAATACTCGGCCAGCGTCTCGCCCTTCCAGGCAAAGACGGGCGTGCCCTTGGGGTTCTCGGGAGTACCACCGTCCTCGGGGCGCCCCACCACCACGGCCGCGGCGGCGTTGTCGGCCGTACTAAAGATGTTGCACGAGCACCAACGCACGTCCGCACCGAGCTCGACCAGTGTCTCAATGAGCACTGCGGTCTGCACGGTCATGTGCAGGCTGCCGGCAACCTTCACGCCCTTGAGCGGCTTCTTGCTGCCATACTTCTCGCGAAGCGCCATTAGGCCCGGCATCTCGTCCTCGGCCAGACGGATCTCCTTGCGGCCGCTTTCGGCAAGGCCCAGGTCTTTCACCTTGTACTCGAGCTGGCCGTTGCCCGTCGTAGCCACATCCGTAGTTAATGTTGTCATGTTCGGTTCCTCATCCTTGGTCGGGGTTGTGGATTGTCGTGCAGTGAAATTGGCAAGCCGAGCCGAACTCAGCCGACGCCTACATCTTCTTTCGGTCGAATCGCTGTGGAAGCAAAGATCTCCGGTCCTCGCGCCTGCGGAGAGCTCGGCAGTGGGCGATGTCCGGTAAGTTCGAGCCCGGCTTCTTGGCACCACTTCTCGAGCTGGTCTGATGCAATACCCAGCCAGGCGTGACCCATCTCGAGCCGTAGTTCATCCCGTTGGTGGGGAAGCATGTCTACGACCAGAAGCCGCCCGCCGGGCTTGAGAACTCGCCGTACCTCGGCAAGCGTTCGGACGGGATTCTCGAGATGGTGGAGAATCAAGCCCAGAACAGCAAGGTCGATACTCTCATTCTCGAGTGGCAATTGCTCCGCATCACCTAGCCTCAGATCAACGTTCGCGGGTGTCCCGATGCGCGAGCGGGCAGCCTCGAGCATCGTCGGTTCACGATCGATCCCGATCACGCGATCAGCAATCGGCGCAAGCATCTGCGTGAAGACGCCCGTGCCACAGCCGATATCAGCGGCTATCAAGCCAGTCGGCAGCAACGAGGCCAATGCGTCTCCGGCGTACCGCTCGCCATAGAGCTCGCGGCTGACGTCATCCCATTGCGCACCCACTCTGCCGAAGAAGGCCGCCGAACCCGGACGACGAGCGCCAAGCACGGAACGCAACCTGCGCACATCTGCATCCAGATCCTCGCTCTTGCTGGCCGTTTCGCGGATCTGGCCCCAGACGCCTCGCAGCTCGGGAGCCAAGTCATCGCTGACGCAGCGATACAGGGTGGCTGTCCCGACTGCCCGGCGTTGGACCCAGCCGTGATCGGCCAAGAGTTTCAAGCGCCGGCTCACGGTGGACTGAGGAAGTTGAACGATCTGCGCAATCTCCCCGACCGCGAGCTCCTCCATCTCGAGTACACGAACGATCCGCAGCCGAACCGGGTCGGCGATCGCGGAGAGCGAGGTGGCGAGATCTACAAGCGTGTCGGTGGTATTCATCCGTTCAACCGGATGAAGTGTACAAAGCCCATGCTCAGAAGCAACCAGCGACCGAGATAATTAGGGCTTACCCTCGTTGTTCCGGCTCAGGTGGTGCCGCATCAGGGGCCAGAATGCCCTCTTCGACGGCCTCACGGGGCACGCGGACAAATGTCCGACCGGGCGTCTCGCCCAGCGATCGAATGCGTTGGGCCACCTGCTCATCGGTGTAGTCGAACCAGAGCGCCATGGCATACCGCTCCAGGGCCGCCTCGGTGTCTCCCAGACCGTGGTAGAACTCGGCCAGCTTCAACTGCGGCTCGATGCTCAAGCCCCGATCCACGCGGGCAGCGGCGAGCAGGGCTCGCTCGGCCTCGTCCGGGTCGCCGACTTCTTGTGCATACTGGCCGAGCCGCAGATACTCCTCGACCGTGCCGGGCTGACGCGTTCGATCTCGAAGCAACGTGATGAGCCGCTCGTGCTCGCCGGCGCCGTAGAGCGCACGGATCAGCAATTGCAGCTTCTCTTCGTCGCGTGGGTCATCTCGATACACACGCTCGAGAGGAATGATGGCTTCACCCGGCCGTTCCAGGGCGAGCAGGGCCTTGCCTCGGCCGAGGTCGGATGCCAATGGCACGGGGTGGATCTCGGCGTAGGCATTCCATTCGGCGAGCGACTTCTGGTACTCGCCGCGGTCGTAGGCGTTGTTCGCCGACTCCCGAATTTCGCCGGCCGACCGCTCGCGTTTGGCGCAGCCGGGCAACAGCAGGGGCAACAGGGCGATGACAACGACGGCAGCGATGGTGTGGTTCCTGGGCATAGGCTGGATTATCGGCGCTCCACTGCACCTTTGGCTACCCGTCCAGACACCAACCACCCATAGAATCGTACCGATCGGCTCGTGGATGTCAGTTACAGGAAATCAGACCGCCTCGACATGCACCCGACGCGCCCCACCGTGCTGCTCCGCCACACCCTGCCAGACGGGTCGTTCCACTTCGATTGGATGTTGGCACGCGATGGGGTCGGCCCGCTGCTCACCTTCCGGCTCGAACAAGACATCTCCGAGGGCTCCGACGGCTTCACGGGCAAACACCTGCCCGATCATCGACGGGTGTATCTCGAGTATGAGGGGCCAATTTCCGGCGATCGAGGCCGAGTCGATCGTGTGGCACACGGCACCTGCGTGATCATGGCTGAGTCTCAGGACGAACTCCGAATCCGCCTCGATCTGGGCCGATGCCGGGGCATCGTGGGTGGAATCCGCCGAACAACCGATGAATTTTTGTTCGGTTTCTTGCCAAAATGCGATCGAAACAACACCATTTTCGAGTAGGCTAAAGACGTTCCGCCGACGCGAAGCCACGGTCGGCTTCGCGTCGATCGACCACGTGGGGTTGTCGATCTTGACTCATCCGGAGTCGCGACAGGCGGGCGGCGATTCCTGGGGAGCATGCCCATGCTCGATCAGAATCGAATCAAGCACGATCTACAACGGGACGACGACAGCAAGCCCAAGATCCGCACGCTCGCGAGCCTGGGCACCGCCCCTGAAGACGAATCGGGATGGCGTCGCCATGCCCAGCTCACCGGCCAGGGTGCAACACACGTCAAGAGCTTCCACTGCAAGCTGCAGGGCGATTCGCTCAAGCACCTCGATCAGCAGATCAACGATTGGCTCGAAGGCCATGAAGACTGCGAGATCAAGCTCGTAACCACGCAGGTTGGTGAGTGGAGCGACTCGTTGGGCAAGGCATGCCACCTGATCGTGCAGGTCTGGGTGTAGCACACGTCGAGCTCGACTCGCGGCATGTTCGCTGACGCTCGCAGCTTCGGCGAACCGATAACCCACGCGTGTGCGGCATCGTCGCCATCGCGCGAGGTGGAAGCGTGCCGTGCTCGGTATCCGAGCGGCAAGCCGTCCGCATGCGCGAGGCGCTCGCGCACCGAGGACCCGACGGCGCCGGGGTGTGGCTGGCGCCTGGGGTCTTTCTGGGGCAACGCCGACTCGAGGTGATCGCACCGGGCGAGCCGGGACATCAGCCGATGAGCTCAAGGGATGGCCGATGGGCCATCGTGTACAACGGCGAGTTGTACAACGACGCCGACCTGCGCATCGAGCTGGCACGAACCGGACACGAGCCTGCCTGCCAGAGCGACACGGCAACAGTCTGCCAAGTGCTTAGCGCCTGGGGCCCCAAGGGCCTATCGCGGTGTCGGGGCATGTTTGCCATTGCGGCCTACGACACCGTGGACCAGCGACTGGTGCTGGCACGAGACCCGCTGGGCATCAAGCCGTTGTACTACGCGCTCACGCAGCCCGATGGCGGCGGACCCGAACTGGTCGTCGCCAGCGAGGTTACCGCATTATTCGAGCACCCGCACCTCTCGCCGCGAATCGATCCCATGGGCCTGGCCGCCTATCTCACCACGATTCGAACGGCAACCGAGGGACGCACGCTCTTTGACGGGGTGCGCCTGATTCTGCCCGGCCAGATCGAAGAGATCGATCTACGCCGCGAGCAGATCGACAGCAAGGCTTGGCAACTGCCACTGGAGAGCGAACACGACGCCGACACACGCCGATGCATCGAGGACTCGGTGGTCAGACACCTGCGCTCGGACGTGCCCGTCTGCATGCTGCTCAGCGGCGGGCTGGACAGCACGATCATCGCCGGTCTGACGAGAAATCACCGCCTGCGGCTGCCCACATTTGGCGCCGGCGACCAGTCGAACGATCCGGACAGCGATCTGTCGCACGCGAGTCGGCTCGCCAAAGACTGGGATCTGCCGCATCACGCGATCCGCATGTCTCAGGACAGATTCTTGCACGGCGTACGCACGCTGATCGAGCGCACCGGCCAGCCCGTGAGTACGCCCAACGAGACCGCGATACACGCCCTGGGATGTGCAATCCGCGCCGTCGGGTGCAAGGTCGCACTCACTGGGGAAGGCGCCGATGAGTTGTTCGGCGGGTACCACGCGCCGCTCGCACGAGCCGCGGCATACGTCGAGCACGGTGGAGAGGACCACGCCATCGACTTTCTCGTCGGCCACGCGTGGGTGCCGCCGCCGGCGATGCCCAAGTTGCTCAGCCGAAAGCTTGCGCGAATTGGCGACTACTCCCAATGGCTCGTTGACGCGTATCGGAATGCCTACGCCGAGGAACTGGCTCGCCCGGGTCCGAAGCTTTCGCCGCACGACGAGGCCATGCGCGGCCACATGCGTCTGGTGCGTCGGATCAATCTCACGGGTCTGTTGCAACGCGTGGACAGTGCGCTGTCGCAATCTGGTGTCGAGGGACGCACGCCGTTCGCCGATCGAGCGGTTGCGTCGCTCGCCGATGCATTGCCGATGAATCGAAAGTTTGATGCAGCGGCGCCAGCATCGGAGGGCACGAAGATCACGCTCCGAGAGTCCTTCACCGACATCGTGCCCGAGCATGTCATGTCGCGACCCAAGGCAAGCTTTCCGTTACCGTTTCAAGACTGGCTCGCACCGCTGTTCGCAGAGGTCGATGGTGACCCACTCATCGAGGAACTCTTCGACCGTGAGGCCTGGGAGCTGGTTTCAAGATCCCCAGGCCAGCACTGGCCGCTGGCCTGGCCCATGATCAACGCAACCCTCTGGGCGAGGCGTTGGTTTGGGTGACTCTTTTGAGCCCGTGCTCTAACCCGCACGCCTCACGGTCACGTCTCGGCACGCGGCGAACACGCCTGCGAGCGCGTGCTCGGCGTGCTCGCTGAGATCGACGAATTCGAGTCCGATCTCGCGAGACAACACCGTCGGCCTGTTCGACCATGCCACACGAACCTTCAACGGCAAAACTTCGGGCATGCCGTGCAATTCGACCTCGAATGGCTCGTAGCTCTCTAGTGGTGGCCAGGGGAGCCCTCGCAACCGCATGCCGCCAGGCCCGATATCGACGACGCGGCCGAGCCGAGTTCGCAGGTGGCGGATCTCCAGCCGTCCGATTTCTCGGCGATCGGTATCGGGCTTCCAGGCTGCCGGCGGGGGAAGGGTCTCGTTCATCGTGGGACAGCATCGGTTTGCCTGAACGGCGAATCGATCAGACTCGTGCCGTGTGCAGGGCCACGAAGCCCGCTGCGGCCGGTCGTATGGGCTGTGCCGGCTTGATCGGCTCCGCATTGCGGTCTATGACAGGCGATGCCAGATGCGAGCCTACTCGAGACCTTTGCCACTCCCGTCGACACGCCGTTCACGATCGAGCACGTCGCCGAGGAATTCACGTCCCTCTGCCCGAAGACCGGCCACCCCGACTTTGGCGAGGTCAGGGTGGTCTTTGAACCCGCCCCAGCCAGCGCAGGTGGCCAGTGCGTGGAGCTCAAGAGCCTGAAGCTCTACTTCCAGTCATTCCGCAACGAGGGCATCTTCTACGAAGCCGTCACGAACCAAATCCGCGACGACCTTGCCGAGCTCATGCAGCCGACGTGGATGCGTGTCGTCACAGATTGGAAGGGCCGAGGCGGCATTCGGTCGGTCGTCCGGGCCGACCATGGGCGTGTGCCCGCGTACATACACTAATCTTTGCTCCCCAACCCTATCGAAAGGCAAGAGCATGGCCGCCACCTCGAACCGAACGCTGATCTCCGACCTGGGCGAGGGCGAGCACGTCAGCGGCCCATTCGCGATCATCAATGCCCAACTCGGCAAAACACGGACCGACAAGCTGTACCTGAGGTGCCTGCTCTGCGATCGCTCGGGGACGGCTCCGGCCCGCATGTGGTCGATCGACGAGACCATTTTTAATCGGCTGCCGGCCGAGGGATTCGTGTGGGTCGAGGGCGACGCCCAGGCCTACCAGGGCGAGATGCAGATCATCATTCAGTCGATCGATCCGTTTGATCCCAACGAGGAGATGATCCGAGAGCTGCTGCCGGCCTCCAGGCGCAACCCCGAGGAGATGTTCGCCGAGCTATGCACGCTGTTCGAATCGCTCGAGCACCCCGCGGCGAACAAGCTTGCCCGAGCCTTCCTCGACGACGAACCCCTGATGGCGGCCTTCCGCACCGCGCCGGCGGCCAAGGTGCTGCACCATGCGTACCTCGGGGGGCTGCTCGAGCACACACTCCAGCTCTGCAACCTGGCAGACCGCATGCTGCCGCTGTATCCCTCGCTCAATCGCGACCTCGTGCTGCTGGGCCTGCTGCTGCACGATATGGCCAAGACGCGCGAGCTGATGTACGACCGAGCCTTTGATTACACCGACCGCGGATTGCTCGTCGGTCATATCGTCGATGGCGTCATCCTGTTGCGGGAGAAGGTCTATCAGCCGGGCATCGATATGCCACCCGAAGCAATCATGGTGCTCGAGCACATCATCCTGTCGCACCACGGCGTGCCCGAGTTTGGCGCGGCAAAGGTGCCCAGCACGCCCGAGGCGATCTTCATCTCCAACCTCGACGATCTGGACGCCAAGACCGAGATGGCCCTTGTGGCGGCCAAGCGAGACCGAACCGGCGGCCCAGACCTGCGAGGCGCGTTCACCGAGAAGCACTGGGCGCTGAATACCCGCGTGTATCGGCGAGATCCCTTGAGCAACAGCACCGGGTCGTAGCCATGTCCAGGCTCGTATACAGTGTGCGATGAGCGAAGAAGTCGCCATTCAGGTCAACTTTGGCAAACCCATGCCACTGTTCCCGCTGGGTGTCGTCGCACTGATGCCCCAGCAGGTCGCGCCGTTCCACATCTTCGAGACCCGCTATCGGCAGATGATCGAAGAAGCCCTCGATGGGTCGGGCCAGATCGCGATGGCCACCTACGACACCAGCGAACTCGACGACTTCGATCCGACCGGAGACTCGATCCCCCTCCGGCCGGCCGTGTGCATCGGCCAGGTCTTCCAGCACGAGAAGCTTCCCGACGGCCACTACAACATCCTGCTGCAGGGCATCTGCCGCGCCCGGATCGTCGACGAGCACGCGCCCGACGACGGACGGCTCTATCGCGCCGCATACCTTGAACCGCTCGATCTGCCTGACCAGTCCGATCACGACCTGAGCATGGCCCGGCAAAGACTCACCCACCACCTTACGGCATGGCCGCTACAGCAACTGCGCACGGCCTCGTGGGTGGTCGAGCGGCTGCAGAACCAACAGATCCCAGACTCAGCCGCGTTCGAGCTGGTGTGCTTCTCGCTCTTTAGCGACCCAGAACTGCGGTACCAATTGCTCGCCGAGCCGGATCCCGACCATCGCGTGCGGCTCGTCGAGCTTGCGCTCAGCGACATGGCCCGGGTCATACGCCACGCCGCAGCCCAGCATCCCGAGCGTTGGCCCAAGGGCGTGAGCTGGAACTAGCTCGCTGCGGCTGGTTGGTCACGC
>JGI12109J20283_10640975_pt1 | contig 10598 bp, 5 predicted proteins | sample ElkSlonscriptome_12_FD_20283 | JGI IMG/M metagenome (IMG submission 20283) | reverse complement strand
CATTGGGCCGTACTCGCTCATTACACAACAGCCACTCGGAGGTAAAGCTCAGTTTGGGGGTCAGCGTTTTGGAGAGATGGAGGTTTGGGCACTCGAAGCATTCGGTGCATCAAACATCTTGCGAGAGGTTCTTACGGTAAAATCAGATGATGTAGTAGGTAGAGCAAAAGCCTACGAAGCTATTGTGAAGGGAGAGAATATGCCTGAGCCCGGTATCCCCGAATCATTCAACGTGCTCTTGCATGAATTGAGTGGTCTTGGATTAAAAGTCACTTTAGACTAAGTATTGTGTTAACGGAGTTTTCAACGAAAGAAAATCATTCCTATGGCCTTAAAAAGGGATAAAAAAATAGAATCAAACTTTAACAACATCACCATTAGCCTTTCTTCTCCTGAAGAAATTCTAGAGAAGAGCCACGGTGAAGTATTGAAGCCTGAAACGATAAATTACAGAACTTACAAACCCGAACGCGATGGTTTATTTTGCGAACGAATTTTTGGTCCTGTAAAAGATTACGAATGCCACTGTGGTAAATACAAGCGAATCCGTTACAAGGGAATTGTATGTGATCGATGTGGAGTTGAAGTGACAGAAAAGAAAGTGCGTCGTGAACGTCAGGGACATATTTCCCTCGTAGTTCCCGTAGCGCATGTCTGGTATTTCAAATCGTTGCCAAACAAGATTGGTTACTTACTGGGTCTTCCTACGAAGAAGCTCGATCAGATTATATACTACGAGCGCTATGTAGTGATCAACCCAGGGCCCGCAGTGAATGAAGAAGGGGAGCAACTATCTCGCATGGATTACCTTACAGAGGAAGAATACATCGACATTCTTGAGACTCTTCCTAAGGAAAACCAGTATTTGGATGAAAATGATCCGAATAAATTTGTCGCGAAGATGGGAGCAGATGCGCTCCATGACTTGCTGAAAACTACGAATCTTGATGAGTTATCTTACGAATTGCGTCATAAGGCGAATACAGAGACTTCTCAGCAGAGAAAAAATGAAGCACTGAAACGTCTTCAAGTAGTCGAGGCATTCCGAGAAGCAAACACGCGTATTGAAAATCGTCCGGAGTGGATGATCATCAAAGTGGTGCCTGTAATTCCACCGGAATTGCGCCCACTTGTTCCATTGGACGGAGGACGTTTTGCTACTTCTGACCTGAATGATCTTTATCGTAGAGTGATTATCCGTAACAATCGTCTTAAACGATTGATTGAGATTAAAGCTCCCGAGGTGATCTTGAGAAACGAAAAACGTATGCTGCAGGAAGCGGTGGATTCACTCTTCGATAACTCTCGAAAGTCATCAGCAGTAAAGACTGAGTCAAACCGACCCTTGAAATCACTTTCGGATAGTTTGAAAGGTAAACAAGGACGTTTCCGCCAGAACCTACTTGGTAAGCGTGTGGACTATTCCGCGCGTTCGGTTATCGTAGTAGGTCCTGAATTGAAACTTCACGAATGTGGTTTGCCAAAAGATATGGCAGCCGAGCTTTACAAACCATTTATCATTCGCAAAATGATTGAGCGTGGTATTGTGAAAACGGTGAAGTCCGCAAAGAAAATAGTTGATAGAAAAGAGCCCGTTGTTTGGGATATTCTTGAGAACGTGCTGAAAGGACACCCTGTACTTCTTAACCGTGCACCAACTTTGCACCGTTTGGGTATTCAGGCTTTCCAGCCCAAGTTGATCGAGGGTAAAGCCATTCAATTGCATCCGTTGGCATGTACGGCATTCAACGCCGATTTCGACGGTGACCAGATGGCTGTTCACCTACCACTCGGTAGCGCAGCAATCTTGGAAGCGCAGCTTTTGATGATTGCATCTCACAACATCCTCAACCCTGCCAACGGAGCACCGATTGCCGTGCCTTCTCAGGATATGGTTTTGGGTCTTTACTATATTACAAAAGGTAGAACCAGCGATAAGGAACATACGGTTAAGGGAGAAGGAAAAACATTCTACAGCCCTGAAGAAGTGGAAATAGCCTACAATGAAGGCAAACTTGGTTTGCACGCGCACATCAAGTTCCGCTACGCTGATATTGACGGTAAAACACATATTTTAGAGACGACTGCCGGCCGTGTTCTTTTCAATAACATGGTTCCCAAGGAAGTTGGTTATTTGAATCAAGTACTGACTAAGAAAGCACTTCGCGACATTATAGGTACGGTTATCAAAACCGTAGGAATGGCCCGTGCAGCGAAGTTCTTAGACGATATTAAGCAAGTGGGTTACTACATGGCCTTTAAGGGTGGATTGTCATTCAACCTGAATGATGTAATTATTCCTCCTGAGAAAGAGGTATTGGTAGAAAAAGCCGTTGAAGAGGTGAAGGCCGTGACCGACAATTACGGAATGGGACTGATCACCAACAACGAGCGGTACAATCAGATCATTGATATTTGGACGCATACCAACTCCAAGTTGACCAATATTTTGATGGATAACCTCAAGAACGATAAGCAAGGGTTTAACTCAATATACATGATGTTTGACTCCGGTGCTCGTGGATCGAAGGAGCAGATTCGTCAGCTCTCAGGAATGAGGGGTCTGATGGCTAAGCCTCAGAAATCAGGTGCAACGGGAGGACAAGATATTATTGAGAACCCGATTCTATCGAACTTTAAGGAAGGACTTTCCATCCTCGAATATTTTATCTCAACTCACGGTGCACGTAAAGGTCTTGCTGATACTGCTCTTAAAACGGCTGATGCAGGTTACTTAACACGTCGTCTCGTCGATGTTGCACAAGACGTTGTTATCTTAAATGAAGATTGCGAAACTCTTCGTGGATTGGTAGCCACTCCTCTGAAGAAAAATGAGGAAATCGTAGAAACGCTCTACGAAAGAATTTTGGGACGTACTTCAGTTCATGATGTTTTGCATCCTGAAACAGATGAAGTCATCGTTGAATCGGGTGAGCAGATTACCGAAGAATTGGGCAAACTCATAGACGAAGCAGGAATTGAAGAGGTAGAAATTCGTTCGGTTCTCACTTGTGAAGAGAAACGTGGAGTCTGTGCCAAATGCTACGGGCGTAACCTGGCGTCGGGTAGAATGGTGACCAGAGGAGAGGCCGTTGGAGTAATTGCGGCTCAATCTATCGGTGAACCTGGAACACAGCTTACGTTGCGTACCTTCCACGTGGGTGGAACGGCCTCCAACATTGCCGATGAATCAGAAATTAGAGCGAAAGCTTCCGGTACAGTAGAGTTGGAAGAAATGAGAACCGTGGAAAGTCAGGCTGCTGACGGCTCCAAGAAGACAATTGTAGTTGGCCGATCCGGCGAAATGCGCTTGGTAGATGGTAAAACGGGCGCAATTATTGCAACCAATAACATTCCTTATGGTGCAGAGCTTTTTATTAAAAGTGGTTCTAAGGTTAAAAAGGGTGACGCTATTTGTCAGTGGGATCCTTACAATGCCGTAATTATTTCCGAGGCGGCGGGTGCAATACAGTTTGACAATTTCGAAGAAGGGATTACCTATCGAGAGGAAGTCGATGAGCAAACCGGTTACCGTGAAAAGGTAATTACGGAGCGTCGAGATAAGAAAAAGAACCCTGCCATCCTGATCGTCGACAAGAAGTCCAAGGAAGTATTGAAAACATACAACCTACCTGTTGGGGCTCACGTTAATGTTGAGGAAGGAAAAGAGATTATTTCAGGATTTACCCTTGCCAAGATTCCACGTATTTCCGGTAAAACGGGAGACATCACCGGAGGTTTACCGAGAGTTACGGAGCTTTTCGAAGCACGTAATCCTTCAAATCCAGCGGTTGTTAGTGAAATCGACGGTATTGTTTCTTACGGAAAAATCAAGCGTGGTAACCGCGAGATTATGGTAGAAAGCAAAACCGGTGAAATCAAGAAGTATCTCGTTTCTCTGAGCAAGCATATTCTTGTTCAAGAAAATGACTTTGTAAGAGCCGGTCAGCCTCTATCAGATGGGGCAATCACACCTAGCGATATATTGGCCATCCAAGGACCAACTCGAGTACAAGAGTACTTGGTTAATGAAATCCAAGAGGTTTACCGATTGCAAGGTGTAAAGATCAATGACAAACATTTCGAAATCGTTGTTCGTCAGATGATGCGTAAGGTAATTATTGAAGATCCTGGGGATACGCGTTTCTTGGAGAAGCAGAGTGTTGAGAAGATTGATTTCATGGAGGAGAATGATGGCCTCTTTGGAATGATGGTAGTCGTTGAAGCAGGTGATGCTGCCAATGTCAAGCCGGGTCAAATTCTGAGCGCGAGAAAACTACGCGATGAAAATTCACAACTGAAGCGTAAGGATTTAAAGCAAATTGAAGCGCGTGAAGCAATTTCTGCTACTTCGCGTCCATTGCTTCAAGGAATTACTCGTGCGTCGCTTCAAACCAAGAGCTTTATCTCAGCGGCATCCTTCCAAGAGACTACCAAAGTTCTTAACGAAGCTGCGGTAAACGGAAAGAGGGACAGCCTATTGGGATTAAAGGAAAACGTGATTGTGGGACATTTGATACCCGCAGGAACCGGTTTGCGGAAATTCCAAAAGGTTAATGTAGGTTCCAAAGAAGAGTACGAAAAACTCGTAGAAAAAAAGAGCCCTGAAGCCACCGAAGTGGAGGCAGGGGAATAACTTCAAAAACACACAAAAGGCCATCACGCTCGAAGCGTGATGGCCTTTTTTTATCTTATTAATTATGGCTGATCAAAATCAAAACAACGACCAAAATAAAAATCAACTCAATATAGAGTTGAAAGAAGATATTGCGGATGGTATCTATTCCAATCTTGCAATTATCACACATTCCAATGCTGAGTTTGTCGCAGACTTTATCCGAGTTATGCCGGGTATGCCTAAGGCTCGTGTAAAAGCGAGAATCGTTCTGACGCCTCAACATGCCAAAAGACTCATGCGAGCGCTGCAAGACAATATCCAAAAATACGAAGCCGTTCACGGGCAGATTTCTGAGAGCAAACCGAATGATGGTGGCGGAGGTATTCCAATGAATTTTGGGGGGCCTACAGCACAAGCCTAAAGCTCGTATATACTCTTATTGAAAATAGTGTATCCAAAGTTGAAGAAAAAGCTCCACGGCCCATCTTCCCTGCTGTCGTAGTAATTCAAATTCAAGCTTACAGGGCCGAGAGGACTATGAAAGACCAAAGCCGAAGCTCCAATGAAATATCGGTCTACGAATGGTTCGGAGAACTCTGCATTATTTGAACCATTTCTTATTATCTCTTTCCCTGGCTGGAAGGCGTAGCCTTCTACTCTGAGCTCGATATTCTTTCTTATTTCGAATATTGATTTCATTCCCAACGCTGCATACTCAGTGGTTCTGAATTCATTTAGAAAGATGGTTCTGCTTTCTGGAATAGGAGTGTAGGCCGGAGCCGAAATCAAGGAAGCATTGTAATTTTCATAGAAAGGTTTGTTAGAGTAGAGTGCTTCGAGATCAAATCCAAAAGTTACGGGCCCCAATTTGGCAAAGTAATTCTGGTATTTGATCTTAGCTTCAAACCAACTGTGATCATCCTTAAAATCAACCGATTCTTCAGGATTAGTTGTACCATACCGAGTTGTTTCTTGTCCAACCACACCTCTTGCAGAAATCTCTAAGCGAGTACCTCTACTGGCGTATAATTTGCGATTCAGTGTGTTTCTATCTATTCCCACTCCTATTGTACCCATTTTGAAATTGGTTAGATCAGAAGTATCGGCTACCGTGAAATCTTCAGTTTGGTAGTAGCGATCCTCCGTTTCTCCGAAGTCAAAATCTGCAGTGAGTATACTGTTATTTCCCAGCGAGGCAATGAAGTCTAAACCTCCGTAGGTTTCACTTTTTACGATAAAGGAGGGCCGCGACAACTCGAAAAAAGTAGCGAAACTTCTGAAATAGTCCCACCTGTTTAGCACGAAATGTGGTGCGAAGCTAAAGCGCTTCTTACCTCCGAAATCAATATTTGCTCGGACAAGAACCGAACCGTAAAACTTACCAAAATAACTGTTGGCCATTATGCTGGTCGAAGTTCTCCCAAAAAGATTATACTTCGCCCCGACGTACCCGAAGTTTACAGGACGAGAAGAAAAGTTTCCTCCGAAGTAAAGTTTCAAATCTTTTTCTCGCCGAACTCTTAAGCCGATATCGAAAGCATCTTCTTCGGGATTATAAGTGGCGTATGGTTGGGTGTTTCTGACCTTGCCATCTTGAGCGAGTCGAAGAAATTGTGGTTTAAAATCAGAAAAGGTGTAAGTGTATTGATACTTTTCAGCGCCGAGAGTACTCGAAATATAAGCCTTTTGCTTATCCGCTAAATCGCCCAGAATATTGATGCTGGAAATATACTTATCGGGTATTTGAGATTTAAAACTAACTCTGAGGCTGTCGAGGCCTTCTTGAGTTCTCCGACTTTGAATATTTTCCAATATTTCATCAACTTTCATCAGCGTGCTGAGGTATCCACTCTCAATTTGTTGGTCTATAGACGAGAAGTCAAATACGCCGATTTCCGAGGGTGGTTGTATGAGTACCCCATTTTCGCAGTGCAGAGAAAAGTCCGTTTGACTGCTAATCATATTTCTAATTTGAGAGAATAGATCACCTTCTGACGGAGGTTCGATTGACGAGGCCACATTGCTTCCGATTACGTAGTCTGGCAGAAACTCCTCGTACATCACGTCTGCGGGAAAGTTGTTGTACAGGCCCCCGTCAAAAAGCAAAGTGCCATCGATTGAAATCGGTTGAAAATAAAAGGGGTAGGTTGTCGAAGCCCGCAGGGCCCGCGATAAACTTCCGTCCGAAAAAATGACTTCCTCCTTTTTGGAAATGTCTGCTGCAACACATCTGAAAGGAATCATAAGGCTATCAAAATTGTAATTGGCAACAGCTTCAGAACCTGCAAAAATATCCATGAACATAAACTCCATTAAATCAGGAGTAACCAGATTGGTCGGAAGACTTGCACTCAGGACATTTTTAGGATTTACTTTGATCCGAATAATTGAAGCATCAAAAAGGTCTTGAGTGAAGTAATACACGTCTCTCTTGTCCAGCTTACCATTGATGGCAAGCAAGAACTCAGGGCTCTCGGTAAATTTGATGATTTCTTCTACGGAATAACCTGATGCATATAATCCTCCGATCAGCGCTCCCATTGAGGTTCCCGTAATATAGTCTATAGGAATGTTGTTTTCTTCTAGCGCTTTGATCACGCCTATATGCGCTAAACCTGCTGCCCCGCCGCCGCTCAAAACCAAACCCACCTTCTGGGCCTGAAGAACACATGAAGTGAGCGTTAACACCACAAGAGTTGTGATTACTCGCAGTCGGAAGTGCATTTTCATTGCGATAAAGCTACTGTTTTAAGGCGGCAAGAATCAAAGGATAACGTCTCAATTTTCTACTTATTTGCTTAAAAGACGTGAAAAATCCTTGAGGTAGTCTATCGATTTAGCTTGACGTGACCCATACCAAGAGAAACATTCTCCATCGACTAAAAGGGTGGGTACATCAAATGCCCTTTCGATCATTTTGAGATGCTTTTCCTTAAATGGATATGGTTCTGAACTCAGTAAGATGAAATCGGGTTGCAGCTTTTTGATTTGGTCAGGAGCTATTTTGGGATAACGAATTCCTCGCTTACCCCAATCGTTTAGAGCATTTTTAATTCCTAAGCGAGAAATAATATGAGAAATGTACGTGTCTGTTCCTGCAGCCATATAGGGTTCTTGCCAAATCAAGTACAACACCCTCGGATGATAGTGAATCGAGGGTATGGACTTCAGACCACTGGAAATGATATCAATCAGTTGCTCTGCATGCTCTGTAAATCCACCCAATTCTCCCAATCTTTGAATAAGGTCCAGACTTTCATCAATTGTGGAAACATCACTGACAAAAACCGAGAAGCCGGCTTCGATCAACTCTTCGACCTTGGGCTTGGTATTTTCTTCTTTATTAGCTAAGATTAAATCAGGCCGTAGTTGTTTAACTATATCGACCCGTACATTTTTCGTTCCTCCCACTACAGTGGCAGAATCCAAGCTCTCGGGGTGAACACAGAATTTTGTTTTTCCAATGACTTCAAATCCTAAATCGAACGCCAATTCAGTAATCGATGGAACCAATGAAACTACCCGGCTCGGAGCCTGGTCAAAATGCAATTCTCTTCCTGTTTGGTCGAGAATTTTCATAACTATTGAAGAGAAGAAATAAGGTCGTGTCGAGAAATGATGTGGTAGTTATTTTCATCAATTTTCACCACTACGGCTGAATTCTCTTTATTAATGAGCTTGGTTAAAGAGCCAATTTCTTCATTGCTATCTACTACAGGGAACGGCTTGTTCATGGAGTCTTTCACTTTAACCTGTGTCGTATCCACGCCATCGCTGATAAGCTCAAAGAGTTTTCTTTCATCAATCGACCCCACAAATGAGCCATTATCTCTTACAGGAATTTGAGAGATTTCATACTTTTTCATTTTTGCGATGGCATTGCTGACCGGTTCACCTGAGGCGATAGTAACCAAGGGCTCATGAATATGTTTGTTCACCAGATCGAGAGCACTTTTGTTCAGTACGTTCAAGAACCCCCGATCGCGCATCCAATCGTCGTTGTAGATTTTGCCGACATACCGCGACCCATGGTCGTGAAAAAGCACCACTACTACATCGTCTTCAGTGAGTTCGTGTTTCATCTGCTCGATTGCCGCGTATGCCGAACCACAGCTGTAGCCAAGAAGTAATCCTTCTTTTCTAGCCAAATCTCTGGCGTAAAGCGCACCGTCTCGGTCTGTGATTTTTTCAAAATGGTCAATAAGACTGAAGTCTACATTCTTCGGCAAAATGTCCTCACCAATACCTTCGGTGATGTAAGAGTATATTTCACTTTCATCAAACTCCCCCGTTTCGTGGTACTTTTTGAAGACCGAGCCATAACTATCTGCGCCCCAAATCTTGATGTCCGGGTTTTTCTCCTTTAGGTATTGGGCTACTCCTGATATGGTTCCGCCAGTTCCTACACCGACTACGAAATGCGTGATTTTTCCTTCAGTCTGCTCCCAAATTTCCGGTCCGGTTCCCAGATAATGGGCTTTTCTGTTGCTTAGATTGTCGTATTGAAAAGGGTAGAAGGAATTAGGAATTTCTTTATTCAACCTTTCTGCTACGCTGTAGTAAGATTCGGGATGATCCGGCGCTACGTTGGTAGGGCACACAATCACCTCAGCACCCATGGCGCGAAGTATATCCATTTTCTCCTTGCTCTGCTTATCGCTTAAAGTGCAAATGAGTTTGTAGCCTTTTACGATACATGCCAGAGCCAACCCCATGCCCGTGTTTCCGGATGTACATTCGATCACTGTGCCACCGGGCTTCAGCTTGCCTTCTTTTTCGGCGTCCTCAATCATTTGCAAGGCCATTCTATCTTTGGTGCTATGTCCGGGGTTGAAGTATTCTACTTTGGCATAGACCGTTGCAGGAATGTCAGAGGCAATCCTGTTTAGTTTTATCATCGGCGTTTCTCCGATGGTTTCCAGGATGCTGTTGTATATCTTGGGATGATTCATGTCAATTTTTTTGCAAAGGTACGTACTTAATTAAAGCGAATGGCCTTCGAAGGACGTATGCCATTAATCGCAAGGGTTGGTAAAGTCATCATAAGAATGCATATCAGAAATACTCCAATGTTCAAGCCCAAGAGATAATCTGTACGAAGCAATATCGGGACCTCGGAGACGTAATAGTTCGTCGGATCTAACTTTAAGAAGCCATACTGTTTTTGAAGAATACAAAATGAAATTCCGATGGCATTGCCTACTAAGGTGCCCACCAAAATGATGTAACCCGCTTGGTAAAGGAAAACCTTCTGCACCGTTTGAGCCGAGGCACCGATAGCACGAAGAATACCGATCATTGATGTTCTTTCCATTATTAATATTAACAACGCCGAAGTCATATTGATGACGGAAATAAGAATCATCAACGAAATAATCACAACGGTATTCAGATCGAGCATTTCAAGCCAGTTAAAGATCTCGGGAGACTTTTGTCGGATAGTAGTAGTCCTTAAGTTGTAATTGAGATGCTTATAAATGATCTCTTCCATTTTGCCCAATTTATCGTAGTCGCTGAGCATTACTTCGAAACCTCCCGTGTAGTATTTTCCGCTTCCACCCGAAGTGGTGATCTTTATTTGAGAATTGTCGGGACATCGACAGTCAGCATTACTTAAGTCTTCAGAGTTGAATCGAAAAAAAGCAGTGTCGGAAAGTGTACCTTTTTCTCGCGCAATAACATAGATGGTGGTGTCTCCCAAGAGACAAAACTCGTGCGGACCTTCACCCCTGAGGGAGTCGGCACTCCAAATCAGCTTTGATCTGCCTTTTCCACCGAAGCCAAATCCCTTTAGAGATACCTTGTCTTCTTTACATCCGATCATTTTCAGATTTGCCTCAAGTCCCCATTGATTGATTTTTTTTATCTGATCGATGTGCACCAGAACAAACTGTTCGTCCAAGTCTTGCAATCCGGTCTCATAAATCCCCGCGATTTCAAAATTCCTCTGACTCATGCTACCTTTGGCGTTTTGGAAGTA